>CAJHXL010000010.1_pt1 | contig 17447 bp, 17 predicted proteins | sample 9198601 | NCBI WGS metagenome assembly CAJHXL01 (sample SAMEA7708277, study PRJEB35096) | sediment metagenome | biome: marine neritic benthic zone biome [ENVO:01000025]; feature: sediment [ENVO:00002007]; material: shallow marine sediment [ENVO:03000034] sea grass bed [ENVO_01000059] ...
ACGAATATGCACGATAAGGTCACGGCCATGAAGAGTGATCAATGGGGAGAACTCTATATTCTGGCAGAGCATTGGGAATCTGATTTAAAATTTTACAGTGATGATCTGCGTTTTCTGCATCATCTTGTGGATAAATATTTTATCTGGATCACTAAAAGTGAAAATCTCGAGTTGGTAAGAGAGCTAATGCTTCAGATTCTTCAGCTGGAGAAGGATTGTAAAGAATTACTGGAAAAAGTACAGGGTCACAAATCGGAACTCAGTAAATTCTCCATTGAAGGCAGTGAAGTGAGTCTGGAAGAGACGGGCGAACATCATCAGGCTTTGCGTACGCAGCTATCTGATTTTGTCAAGAGTTTCCGCAGCAACAGGACTGAGGTCTTCAGGATTACTGAGTATGTAATTGACAGTGAAGAATTATCAGGGCTGATGAGCTCTTAAAAACCTCTTTACAAATGCCTGGCAGTAATTGTTAGCAGCTGGCGAAGAGCTGTGAACTCCAACTTAAGTCCAAGTGATTGGTCGGTATAAAATGTTATACCGGTTCCACAGTGCAAATGGAAATATTCTCCTATATTTGTCCATCCAAAAATTAAGCCCTGCCCAGGTGCTGGAATTGGTAGACAGGCATGGTTGAGGGCCATGTGTCCTTTAGGGCGTATGGGTTCGACTCCCATCCTGGGCACTGAATACCCCCCTATTTACAGGGGGTTTTTTATTGAGGTTAATTGCAAGACTGTTAAGGGGCTACGAAGTAATTCAATCCCTTCATCATTTACGCAAAGAGATAGTTAAAAGTGGGGTCCGTGACCCCACTCCCCTAGTCTTAAGATAGCTGGTTTCACTGTAACCTGCAATCAGTTTAAGACGCCTGCCTATGACGGATCAATTAACCTGAACTTATAACTTACCAATAAAGCCCGGTCCTTTTTTTAGTTTACCCTAATAACCCGGCATCTGACTAATGAGAAATTGATAAATAATTCTCATTCAACTCCATCGGAGGCTCTCAGACCCCTGTGTTGTTACACCGGAAGGATTTTAAAGTTGGGGTCCGTGACCCCACTCCCCTAGTCTTAAGATAGCGGGTTTCACTGTAACCTGCAATCAGTTAGAGATGCCCGCCCTGATTGAAGGATCCATTAACCAGAGATCAGACCCTACTAATAAAAAGACCGATGCAACTATTATTTTACCCTTATAATTCCAGCATACGGTTTCTCTGATCCCATTGTTAAAACCGTAATGGGCTCTCCTATTATTTCCCAGCCTGGATTCTTTGACCTGACTCAGTATTGCTATAGGAGACGCTCTTCTATCAATTTCATTTAACTCCAATCCTCACCAACCAGCAATAAAAAGAAGTGTTGCACAGGCTAAACAAAATTACTTTTGAAACAGCTGCTAATTACTGCTGAATCACATGGGTAACTTCTCTTATTATTACCGAATACCCCGGTTTTTTGTGAAAAATTATGCAATTCTAAGTCGAAATACTTCAAAATTTAACGTAACAACAAGATTTAAGAATCCGAAAAATTGTAGATTTGTTTAATCTTTTAAAGGAAAAAATGAACAATGTAAAGAAGTTTTTCAGTATTCGCGACCTGGAAAACCTGTCGGGTATCAAAGCTCACACTATACGCATTTGGGAAAAAAGATATCACCTCCTCTCTCCGGAAAGAACTGATACCAATATTCGAATTTATAGTTTGGCAAGTCTTCAGAAGTTACTGAACATTGTACTGCTCTACAATAATGGATATAAGATATCTAAAATAGCCAAGTTAGACGAAAAGGAACTACCTGTTGTGGTCAGGGAGATCATTTCCAAAAATAGTATGAAGAGCCATGCCATCAATGCCTTCAAATTGTCGATGATCAATTTTGATTTTAACTTGTTCCAGAATACTTATAACGGACTTCTCGTAAACAGATCCTTTCGTGAGATCTTCTGGGAAGTTTTCATGCCTTTGTTGAATGAACTAGGCTTATTATGGCAAACAGATACCATTAGTCCTGCCCACGAGCATTTTATTACAAATCTTATCAAGCAAAAGATATACACCAGTACAGAAAAGCTGCAATTAATAGAGCCCTCACGGAATGACAAGGTCTTTGTTCTGTACCTTCCTGAAAATGAAATCCATGAAATCGGGTTGCTCTTTCTGAACTATGAAATCGTGCTTAAAGGATATAAAACCATATATTTGGGTCAAACAATGCCCATAGATAATCTTGTAGACCTGCAAAAGTTTTATGACAATCTTTATTTTCTGTCTTACTTTACCGTACAACCAGTACAAAACAAGGTTGATGAATACATTGAGGAATTCAATGCCAAGATCAATACGCATGAGCAAACCAATTTTTGGATCCTGGGTCGTCAGGGACAGTATGCAGATCCGGACAAATTACCTAAGGGCTTCAGGGTCTTCCGATCTATTGAAGAGGTCTCTGCTGCATTATAAGTAACCGTTCGCTTCCTGTTGATGACGATGAAGAAGGAAAAAGTAGTAATTATAGGATCGGGATTTTCAGCCCTGTCAGCTGCCTGCTATCTCTCCAAGGCAGGATTCCAGGTAGATGTTTACGAAAAGAACAACAGCGTCGGTGGCCGAGCAGGCCAATTTATTAAGCAAGGATTTACTTTCGACATGGGTCCCAGCTGGTACTGGATGCCAGATATTTTTGAACGCTTTTTTGCCGATTTTGGCAAGACTACTGAAGACTACTATCAGTTAGATAAGTTAAGTCCGGCTTATAAGATCTTTTTTGACGACGATGTTATCACCATTGGCGATTCCCTGGAAAAAATCTGTGAGGAGTTTGAGCGCATTGAACCGGGCTCATCAAAGCCCCTCAGGGGTTTTATTAAAATTGCCAGGAGAAACTACGAAATAGCTATTGACGAAATAGTATACAGGCCAGGAATCTCGCCCTTAGAGCTGGTCACTAAAGATACAGTGCTGAGGGTAGACCAGTTCTTTAAAAACATTAAAGGAGAAGTGCGAAAGAGGTTCAGGAATCCGAAACTTATTGCCACACTTGAATTTCCTGTACTATTCCTTGGGGCTAAACCCGCCAAAACACCAGCTTTCTACAGTTTTATGAACTATGCAGATTTTGGCCTCGGCACCTGGCATCCTCAGGGTGGTATGTATAAGATCATCGAGGGCATGAGAAGTCTGGCGGAAGAACTAGGCGTCAGATTCCATCTTAACCAGGAAGTAAAAAATATTATTGTTTCAGGAAAAAAGGCAGTGGGAATTACAACCTTAAACGAAGATGTAATGGCCGATATGGTTTTAAGCGGCGCTGATTATCACCACACAGAAACCCTGCTGGACCAACCCTTGAGACAGTTTTCAGAATCATATTGGTCAAAAAAGACATTTGCCCCATCATCATTGCTATTCTATATCGGTTTCGACAAGAAATTGCAAAACGTAGAACACCACAATCTGTTTTTTGACACAGATTTCGAAAAACATGCAGAAGAAATCTACGATATTCCAAGTTGGCCAACTGAACCTTTATTCTATGCAAATTTCCCTTCTGTTACAGATGCAAGCATGGCACCCCCTGGTTGTGAGACTGGATTCTTCCTGGTACCCATCGCACCGGGACTGGATGATACACCCGAATTAAGGGCACAATATTTCGATCTTATTATTAAAAGGTTTCAACAGAGAACAGGATCGACCGTTGAAAATAATATTATATTTAAGGAGTCGTTTTGTGTGAATGATTTTGTAAAACAATACAACTCATACAAAGGAAATGCATATGGAATGGCCAATACCTTAACACAGACCGCTTTTCTCAGGCCTGGATTAAAAAGTAAAAAGGTTAGCAATCTTTTTTTCACAGGCCAACTAACGGTACCTGGGCCAGGTGTACCACCATCATTGATTTCGGGAAAACTCGTTTCTGAATTAATGAGCAAGCAAAAATAACAGAAGTCTATGAAGTCTATTTTTGATCAGGTATCCCGGGAGTGCAGCAAGACAGTAACCGAGTCTTACAGTACATCCTTTGCTCTGGCTACCAAGATGCTATCATCCTCAATAAGAGGTGATATTTACAATATTTATGGATTTGTTCGCTTTGCAGACGAAATTGTAGATACTTTTCACGATTTCGACAAGGAATCTCTGTTTAACGATTTCGAAAAATCCCTGGAGGAAGCTCTTTTAAAACGCATTAGCCTGAACCCCATCCTAAATTCATTTCAGGATACCTATCACAAATACGGCATCCCAAAACATCTGGTGGCTTCCTTTATGAAAAGCATGAGGATGGACCTCACAAAAAGAGAGTACACCACACAGGAGGAATACAAAGAATATATTTATGGTTCTGCCGATGTGGTTGGACTGATGTGCCTGATGGTTTTTGTTCATGGAGATGAGAAGAAATATGAAGAGCTTAAAGAATCTGCCATGGCGCTAGGTTCTGCTTTTCAAAAAATTAATTTCCTCAGAGATTTGAAAGCGGATTATGAAGAGCTAAATCGGTCTTATTTTCCTAATACGAATCTGCTCGACCTTGACGAACAATCAAAAACAAGGATCGTCAAGGAGATTAAGGAAGATTTGAAATTAGGTTATGAAGGCATACTATGTCTGCCAAATAGTTCAAAGTTTGGGGTGTACACCGCATACAGGTATTACGGCAAGCTGCTGAATAAATTGAACAGAACCCCTTCCCGGGAAATAAAGAATGTACGTATCCGAATTCCGAATTATCAAAAATTTGGTCTTTTGGCTAAATCATATGTAAATTATAAACTCAACTTGATCTGATTATGGAGATAGCACTTGGGGTACTGATTTTTCTGGCTACTTTTTGCTTTATGGAGTTCATGGCGTGGTTTACACATAAATTTATTATGCATGGTTTCTTATGGAGTTTGCACAAAGACCATCATATAAAAGATCACGATTCATGGTTTGAAAGAAACGACGCTTTCTTTTTGTTCTACGCCATTGTTAGTATGGTGTTCTTTTACCTGGGTGCCAATACCGCATTCTGGTATGGCTGGCCATTGGGCCTTGGGATCCTGGCATACGGGATTGCCTACTTTACGGTGCATGATATTTTTATTCACCAGCGCTTCAGGATGTTCAAAAATGCCAATAATTGGTATGCCCGCGGGGTAAGAAGAGCCCATAAGATACATCACAAACACCTGGGGAAGGAAGAAGGTGAGAACTTCGGAATGTTAATTGTACCTTTTAAATACTTTAAAAAGTAAAACTATCCGGATCAATTTTCAAGCAGACCGTCTATGATCGTTCTGCTTGTTTTGCTGTTCCAGGAAGCAGATCCGGTTTTTTCCACCACGATATTACCCCTCTTATCCAACAAATAAGTAGTTGGTAGTGAGGTATTATTCAATTGTTCGGGTGTAAATCCGGTTTCATAGTAGACCGGCAGATCATAATTGTGCTTTTTAATAAAAGCTTCCACCTTAGATCTTTGATCCCTCGCTACAAATAGGAAAACCACTTCATCCTTATAGTCTTTGTACAACTTGCTGAGATCTGGCATTTCAGCCACACACGGTGGACACCAACTGGCCCAGAAATTTATGAAGATGACCTTATCCCTGGCAGAGGTAAATTGGAATTCCTTTCCATGAACATCTTTTAAGGTCCACTCATAGGAGCTGAGGCCCTGCTGTTGATTTTCCTCAATGGGTGCCGGACTAAATGAAATGACCCGGTTAACCCATACTTTCAGGTGAAAACCCAGTGGAGTAAAAAGGACCAGAGCAATCGCGAGGATAAAAAGAACATTGACTATACTTCCTTTTTTCATTTGATTTCGATCATCTCCTCCATTAAGCCGTAAATCTTGCTATTGTCCCAGTCGGCAATGCCCTGCTGGCTCACTCTGATATATCCTTCCCTGTCTATTAGGTAAGATGCCGGACGTTCCGGAATAGGAAAAGGTGCAGGCTCACCAATAATGAGGTAGGTTATGGGAAAAGTAAAGTCGTTTTCTGCCATGAATTCCTCTACAGGAGGTCGTTCCTCATCAGTTACAATATAAAAATCAACACTTTGCCCGTATCGGTCGTATAGATTTTGTATGCTTTGAAGCTCAGCAGCACATGGCAATCTCCAGCTCGCCCAGAAATTGATGAAAATTACTTCGCCCCTGGATCTCTCAAAGCTGAAGAACTCCCATTGCTCATCTTTTAACTGCCAATTGTAATTATCTATCTGACGCGCTTCCGTCTTAGTGCTGATATCCGGACCAAAAGAGAATATCCGGTTCAATAAGATCTTTCCATGGTAACCCAAAGGGGTAACGAAGAATGAAACGACTACTGCAATAATCAAGATATTAACAACTGTTCTCCTGCTGATCTTCATCTTAATTAAAACAGTGATATTCGTTAGAAAGGCTAGGCGATGTGGGCTTATACATTCTCCTTCTTGATCACATTCAACGCAGAGCCTTCCCTGAACCACTGAATCTGTGATTCATTGTAGCTGTGATTGGCCGTAATCATATCTTTAGACCCGTCCTGGTGAACCACTTCAATACTCAGTGGTTTATCCGGCGAAAAGTCTCCTATGTCAACGAAATTAAAGGTGTCATCCTCCTGAATGAGATCATAATCGCCTTCATTGGCAAATGTCAATGCAAGCATCCCCTGCTTTTTAAGATTGGTTTCGTGGATCCTCGCAAATGATTTAACGAGTACGGCAGCTACGCCTAAATGACGAGGCTGCATCGCAGCGTGTTCCCTGGAAGAACCTTCACCGTAATTGTGATCTCCCACTACAATAGTCTTAATACCCGCCGCTTTATAAGCCCTTTGCGTATCAGGTACTCCACCGTATTCACCGCTAAGCTGATTTTTTATAAAATTCGTTTTCTTGTTGAATGCATTAACTGCACCAATGAGCGTATTATTTGAAATATTATCCAGGTGGCCCCGGTATCGCAGCCAGGGTCCGGCCATTGATATATGGTCAGTAGTACACTTACCAAATGCCTTGATGAGTAATTTCATACCCTGCAGGCTTTCAGGAGCTATAGGCACAAAAGGTTCTAATAATTGTAATCTTTCGGATGTTGGGGAAACAACAACCTCAACCGAGGAGCCATCTTCCTGTGGTTCCAGATATCCCGCATCTTCCACGGCAAATCCTTCAGGGGGTAATTCGTAGCCTCTGGGCTCATCTAACATGACTTCCTGCCCGTCTTCATTGATAAGCGCATCCGTAGCCGGATTAAAATCGAGGCGTCCTGCAATTGCAATGGCGGTTACTAATTCGGGAGATCCAACAAAGGCCAGTGTATTTGGATTGCCGTCTGCCCTTTTGGCAAAGTTTCGGTTGAATGAATGTACGATGGTATTCCTGGGACCCTGGGCTGCCTTGTCGCCATAACGATCCCACATTCCGATACATGGCCCGCATGCATTGGCAAAAACAGTGGCTCCTATTGAATTGAATGTATCGATAAAACCATCACGTTCAATGGTATAGCGCACCTGCTCCGAACCAGGAGTTATGGTGAATTTCGATTTGGTTTTCAGATTCTTTTCAGAAACCTGTTTGGCCAAAGAGGCCGCTCTTGAAATATCTTCATATGACGAGTTCGTACAGGATCCTATTAGGCCCACCTGAACATTTATAGGCCAGTCATTTTCCCTGGCGGCCTCACTCATCTTAGAGATTGGCGTAGCCAGATCCGGAGTAAAAGGACCATTGAGGTGCGGTTCCAGAGTGTTTAAGTCAATTTCGATCACCTGGTCAAAATAATCATCCGGGCTCTGATATACTTCAGGATCCGCGGTCAGATAGGAGGCCACTTCTTTAGCAGCGTCTGCCACATCGGCCCTGTCCGTAGCCCTCAGATACCGGTCCATAGATTCATCATATCCGAACGTAGAGGTGGTTGCCCCTACTTCGGCCCCCATATTACAAATGGTACCCTTACCCGTAGTTGACATCGCCAGGGCACCCTCGCCAAAATATTCAATTATGGCTCCGGTACCACCCTTTACTGTAAGGATGTCGGCAACCTTGAGTATTACGTCCTTAGGAGCGGTCCAGCCCGATAGTTTTCCTGTAAGCTTTACTCCAATCAATTTTGGGAATTTTAGCTCCCATGCCATACCTGCCATGACATCTACTGCATCTGCACCACCTACGCCAATGGCTACCATTCCGAGTCCTCCGGCGTTTACCGTATGAGAATCAGTACCGATCATCATACCTCCGGGAAATGCATAATTTTCAAGTACAACCTGGTGAATAATTCCGGCTCCGGGCTTCCAAAAGCCTATGCCGTACTTGTCCGATACAGATTCCAGGAACTGAAAAACTTCGTTGCTGGTCTCATTGGCACGTGCCAAATCGGCCTTTGCATCTACTTTGGCCTGAATCAAATGATCGCAATGCACCGTGGTCGGTACTGCCACCTTGGATTTGCCTGCATGCATAAATTGGAGCAATGCCATTTGGGCTGTAGCATCCTGACACGCTACCCTATCCGGGGCAAAATCTACATAATCCTTTCCTCTGGAGTAAGCCTCTGAAGGCGTTCCTTGCCATAGGTGAGAGTAGAGTATCTTCTCGGATAAAGTTAAAGGCCTGCCAACTATTTCACGGGCTTTGTCCACGCGTTCAGCCATTCGGCTATAGACCTTTTGGATCATGTCAATATCAAATGCCATATCGTAACAAGTTTATGTTTTTACAATTCCCCAAAAGTACTAAAATACAAGGGTAAATAAAACTTTTGAAGTAGTTGACAGGCTATTATTTGAACAATAACAGAGAGGGGCCAAAACAGTGGTTAAATGGCCCGTAGCAATGGATGATTAGTGCGGTCGGGAAAGCTTGGGAAAGACTACAGAAGTTGCTTGATTATATCTTCTTCGGTAATGTTTTCAGCCTCAGCCTTATAATTCTTGATGATCCTGTGTCTAAGGATGCCGTAAGCCACGGCTTTTACATCTTCAATGTCCGGGGAATACTTTCCATGGATAGCTGCATGGGCCTTGGCTCCGAGGATAAGATATTGCGAAGCTCTCGGACCAGCACCCCAATCGAGGTATTGCTTTACAAGATCCGGGGCAGATTCCATAGCGGGCCTGGTGCTATTGACAAGATTTACAGCATAGCTTACCACATTATCCGGCACTGGTATACGCCTGATCAAATGTTGCACTTCCAGAATCTCTTCTGCACTTAATAGAACGTCTATGTCGGGTGATTCGTCATTGGTAGTGGTCTTAACCACCTGTATCTCCTCCTCTACTGAAGGATACTGAAGCTCAATCGCAAACATAAAGCGGTCTAATTGGGCTTCGGGAAGAGGATATGTTCCTTCCTGTTCAATAGGATTTTGTGTAGCCAGCACAAAATAAGGAAGCGACAGTTTGTACTGCTGGCCTGTAATAGTTACCGCTCTCTCCTGCATGGCTTCTAAAAGTGCGGCCTGGGTTTTTGGAGGTGTCCTGTTTATTTCATCGGCTAAAATGATGTTGGCAAAAACCGGTCCTTTGATGAATTTGAAGTTTCTGTTTTGATCCAGGACCTCACTTCCGAGAATATCACTCGGCATAAGATCCGGGGTAAACTGAATCCTCTTAAAATCTAACCCCAGGGTTCTGGCTATCGTATTGACCATAAGAGTTTTGGCCAGTCCGGGAACTCCAATAAGCAGCGAATGTCCTCCGGTGTAAATGGAAAGTAAGATTTGTTCTATAACCCTGTCCTGACCAACAATGATCTTCGCGATCTCTGTCTTCAGCGCATGGTGTCTGTCTACAAGGCTTTCAATGGCAGTAACATCGGACATAAACTATTCCTTTAACCAGTTATTGGCAAAACTACATGACCTCTTCTCATTATTGACAAATACATAGGTGTCCTTAATGTGCTCATCGAGCCATTTCTTGATCGCCCTGAATTGTTTTTCCCGCAATGCCAGCTCCTGGATCTTAATATAATCCTTTGAGAAATCGGCCACATGCTCGTCATACCTGTTGGTTACCTGAAGGATTTTATAACTTGGAGGACCTCCTCTGGGGTCCTGTTCTAGCAATGGGAAGGATATTTCATTATCCTTGAGGTTTCTAACCTGATTGTAGAGGGCCGGATCCATCTTGGTGAGTTCAAAGCGCGAGTCGAAATTGGTGGGATTTCTCAATAGGCCTCCGTCAAATTTCGTTTCCTTCTCATCCGAAAAATTAAGTGCCGCCTCAGCGAAGGAATATTTCCCTTCCATAATTTGTTCCCTGATCGTGTCCAGCTCATTTTTTGCCTTCTCCAGGGCAGAGCTTGGAATATCAGGCTGAATAAGAATGTGCCTCAAATCCAGTTCCTGGCCGCGTATTTTTTCGATAAATATGATATGATAGCCGAATGTAGTCTCAAAAGGATCAGATATCTCGCCTTCCTGCAAGCTAAATGCGACATCCTTGAACTCCTTCACAAAAGGGGTTTGCCTGGTCATACTGTAAAAACCGCCCTTGGATTTCGATCCGGGATCCTGGGAATAGAGAATAGCCTTTACACTAAAACTGGCATCGTTGTCTTCAACATCGGCTTTGATCTCGTTTAGTTTATCAATAACATTCTGTTTTTCTTCCTCAGGAACCTCTGGTTGTTTCACTATTTGAGCTATTTCGAGCTCAGCGCCAAAAACCGGCCTTTCATTCTCCGGAATCTTGTTAAAAAACTGACGCACTTCCTCAGGTGTAACTTGAATCTCACCAACGATCTTCTGCTTCATTTTCTCCGAAAGCATGCGCAATTTATTGATATTGAAAAGCTCTTCCCTAAAGGCTTCAGGCGACTCTTTCCTGTAAAACTGCAATACTTTTTCCATAGAGCCCACCTGCTGGATCAGTTGTTGAATCTGCCTGTCGCTGGTGGCATTCACCTCGTCATCAGATACCAGAATACTATCCTGTACTGCCTGGTGCGCGTATAATCTGTCTTCCATCAGTTTGCCCAATAAACTGCAATCATCCACATCATCTGGAGAGGCGCCCTGATTTCTCAGATCTATCAGTGTTTTTTCTATATCCGAATTGAGAATTACATAGTCTCCAACCACAGCCGCAATCCCATCCAGTTTGATGCGTTTGAAGTTGTTGACAGTATCTTTAACATAACCCCGATCGGCTTCCATCGGAGGTTCGGGAGGTTCAATTTGAGTGTCGGGGATCGAATCTGCCACCTGTGACCAGCAGACTACAGACAGGAAGTAAAACAATACTACGGCCTTAAAATCATTTCTCTTAATCATACACTTCAAATTCGTTTTCTTTAGTAGCCTCATCCATAATCTCCGTCTCTAACCTGCGGATGTAATCCAGCTTTCTCCTGTTGAGGATAATTTGCTTTATCCTTGGTTCAACGTATGTTAGTGGAGCTATTTCGTTAACCTGGAGCACTTCGTTAACATGAATCAAATATACCCCCTTATCATCCTGCAATTCAAAAAATTGTGATTTTTTTAAGTATCGCTCGGCCCTATCGGACTCCAGGGGCGGGATCTCCTGTACCAGGCGCGATATGGGTACCCATATCGAGTCGTTCAGGTTCATTTTAATGAACTGAACGGCCACTGAATCAAGGTATATTTTATCTGATTCATCAAAACTCTTCAGTTTGCTCACAATATCATTCTTATCCAGAAACTGCAGCGGTAATTCAATAAACCTCAGTCGAACAAGCCTTTCTTTAAGCCTGAAATTCTCTTTCTGACTCTCGTAATAAGTATTCAGATCCGAGGTACTGATAGTGGTATCCTCACTTTGTGATACCAGTGCCTCCTTGTATGCACGCGTATAAAGATCAGTACGATAGTCCTCTACCAGCCTGTCAAATTCTTCCAGCTCCTCTTCGGGCAAATTAAACCTGGCCTTGGAGAGCAAGAGTTGCTTAGTGGCCCACTGGTTAATATAGTTCGACATAAAGGAGCTACTATCCTCCTCGCTCATTGATTGGGTTAACAAGCCGGATATATCTTCCTTATAAAGATAGTTATCACCAACCCGGGCAATGGGCGTCTTCTCCTCCCGATTTTTCAAAAGGTTGTCACAAGAACTAAAAAAACAAAAGAGGGCCAATAGCAAGGGGCTAAACAACCATTTCATAGATCATGGGTATACAGTTGCAAAGGCAAAAATAAGAATTAAGCCAAGTTGAACAATGTGCCATGGCCCTATTTCGTCAATAATGATACCACGATCCTCATTATTTGTTAAATTAGGGGGTATCCAAAACAATCTAACATGAAGTATACGAGTGAGATCATTGTTGAAGTCCCCAGAGATGAATTTGTCAAAAAACTGGAAAATCCCGACAATTTTAAACACTGGCAAAAAGGGCTGAAATCGTATCATTTGCTTTCAGGTCCGCCAGGACAGGAAGGTTCAAAAATGGAACTTCATTATGAAATGGGAAAACGGGAACTGGTACTTGTTGAAACGATCATAAAGAACAATCTTCCTTACGAGTTTCACGCCACATACGATGCGAAAGGGGCTCACAATATTCAAAAAAATTATTTTAAGGATCAGGATGGTACAAGTACCTTATGGATCTCGGAGTCCGAATTTCAATTCAGTGGCATTTTTATGAAATTAATGGCTTTTTTTATGCCCGGGGCTTTTAAAAAACAGTCTATGGAGTATTTGAAGTGTTTTAAGGAATTCGCCGAGGAAAATAAATCCATAGCGGACAGCAATTAACTAAAAGCGTGAAAAGATTGATCAAACTTATCTGGGATTTCAGAGGACCATCAGCGAGTGATATTGCCAGGCATCATGAAAAACATTTGCAGGAGTACATCGTTGCCGAAGATTTGCCCCTGAATATTACCGGTCATACAGATTATAGTGCAGCCCACAGTATTGCCTTTATGGTAGTGGAGGAATCTGACATGCTCCATGTACGCGATGCCCTGATTCCTCATCGCGGAGAGGTTTACGAAGAGTAGCCCTAACAAATTGTAAATGGCTAACAAGATGAAAGCAAACAATTCAGTGCTCCTACTTATAATTAGCTGGATTTGCCTCAGTTGCTGTTTCAGTTGTACCAGAGATATTGTCTCAGAACCTTTGCTATCTATATTGAGTTCCTCCGAGGATCCTGCTATACAAAAGGTGATGGAGAACCCTGATATCTACAACATCCAGATACACTATACCAGGATAGACCGTAATGAAGATAATTTGGTCTTCACTGAATATCGGTACCAGGAGGAGGATTCCACTTATTTTTATCCGGCCAGTACTGTCAAACTTCCAATCGCTGTGATGGCATTGGAAAAGATCTCCCGGGAGGACGGATGGAATCTGAATACGAAATTCTACGTAGAGGGTGATAGTCTGGAAACGACTTTTGCAGAAGAAGTGATCAAGATTTTTGCGGTGAGTGATAACGAAGCAAACAATCGACTCTTCGAATTTCTGGGACAGAACAGTATAAATGATGGACTCAGGAGGAAGAAGGTTGGGCCGGCGCGGATCGCACATCGCCTCTCTACCGAAAATGCAGATGACGTAACTACAAAACCACTGGTCATCTACCTGAATGACAGCAGTACGGTAAACCTGGAACCAACAATTAATGATCCCCTTAAAAGACTGAAACTACAGGAAATTGAAAAAGGACAAGGGTTTATGATCGGGGATTCCCTGGTTAGTGAACCTTTTGATTTTAGTCTGAAAAACTATTATCCCCTCAGTACCCAGCAACAAGTATTAAAAAGAATCATATTTCCCGAGGAATACCCGGATACGGAACGTTTTTATCTCGGGCCAGCCGAGCGGGAACTCCTGCTTAAAGCAATGTCTACCACGCCCCGTCACTGGGGATACGACAGTGAGGAATACTACGACAGCTATGTCAAATTCTTCCTGTACGGAGACTCGCATTCAGTAATCCCGGATTATGTAAAGATCTTCAATAAAGTAGGTTATGCCTATGGCACTCTAACAGATTGTGCTTATATTCTTGATACAAAAAACAAGATCGATTTCTTTTTGTCGGCCACCATACTGGTAAACGAGGATCAGATCTTTAATGACGATAAGTATGAATATGAAGAGACGGGTATTCCCTTTCTGGCTGCTTTGGGAAGGGAAATTTACAACTATGAGTTAAACAGAAAGCGTTAAAAATGGAAACCTTAAATTTTCACTCCTTCACAAAAAAGATCTATATCAAAGCTCCATTGGAAAAGTTATACTGGTGTTGGGCTACTGAAGAAGGAATTACTGCCTGGTTTTTAAGAGAGGCAGTGTATCGGAAAGCCGATGATACAACCAGGGCACCTGGAGAATTCATCGAGACCGAAGACAATTACACCTGGCGCTGGTACAATTGGGACGGAAAGGAAGAAGGTCAAATACTAAAGGCAAACGGTACGGATGAGCTGGAATTCACTTTTGCAGGTAAAAGTGTGGTAAACATAAAGCTGGAAGCAGATTCCGATGCCGTATTAGTCACCCTGAAGCAGTATCACATTCCGACAGATGAAGAAAGCAAATTGCATGTACATGTTGGCTGTAGTAATGGATGGACCTTCTGGCTGGCTAATCTTAAAGCCTATCTGGAACATGGAATCTTACTTCACGAAAGGGATATCGATCTCAGTAAAATTCCCCTCGCGGCTTTTGAATTTGTGAATATGTAAAAAAAAAGCACCGCTTCTGCGGTGCTTTTCAATCCTAAACGAACAACATTAAGGCATTACAACATCTTCAATGATGTGAATTACACCATTGGATGCCATAACATCTGTCTTTGTAATTTTGCTGTAATTACCTTTCTGATCCATAAGGTAAATACCTCCGTCCTTTGAAACGGCAGTGAGTCCGGCTCCATTCAGTGTTTTAAGAGTGGCTTTCCCATTCCCTTTTTTCAAAGCAGCGGCAACATCAGTTGCAGCTATATTTCCGGATACGACGTGATAAGTAAGTATCGATGAAAGCTGTTCTTTGTTTTCGGGTTGAAGAAGGCTGTTCAGCGTATTGGAATCGATTTTAGCAAATCCTGAATTCACAGGTGCAAATACAGTGAAAGGTCCGTCGCCTTGTAATGCACCGACAAGGTCAGCAGCCTTAAGCGCGGTTACCAGTGTAGAGAAATCATCTACAGATACAGCGATGTCAACAATGTTTTTTGAATTGTTCTGTGCGGTTGCTACCTGTGCTCCGAAAAGAAGAACACCTGCAGCGATAAGAAAGAATACTTTTTTCATTTTAATCGTATTAGTTATTGTTAATAATAAGGTGAATACTACACTCCTAATTACACAGCGGGGAAGTAGCTGGATGAGCCATGCGGAATTTTATCATATATTTAACATCCTCATGGACAATCCAAACTCCGACATATTTTTGATAGAACGCCTGAAGACAGGTGATAACAGAGCTTTGTACAGTTTATATGACAAGTACTCAGCTGCTCTTTTCGGAGTGATAGTCCGCATGTGCAGGGATAGAGAATTGGCAGAAGATCTGCTGCAGGAAAGTTTTGTGAAGATCTGGGAAAAAATAGGCAGCTATGATCCGGCCAAGGGAAGATTCTACACCTGGGCTTATAGAATTGCGAGGAATACAACCCTGAACCACTTAAGAAAAAACAATCCCCTCATCCAAACCGATGATATTAGTGTATATGATACCAAAGAGATCGGTGTAAAAGAACCTGAAGCAGAAGAACTCAACGGCATGCTTAAGAAACTAGACCCCCATCACCAGCAGGCTATAGAGTTAGTTTATTTTCAGGGTTACACACATCGAGAGGCGCATCAGGAAATGGACGTGCCTCTTGGGACATTTAAGTCCTACATTAAACAGGCCCTGTCAAAACTGAGGGAAATGAGGGCGGATCTTTATTTAATAGGGGTGATTATTGAAGTGTTGAGCCATGGATAAGGAAAGGATCATCAAAGAAGGATTATTGGAGAGCTATCTTCTCGGAACATTATCACGGGAGGACGAGGCTTTTATTGCCAAGGCAATGGAAAATGATCCTGAGCTTCGGGAGCATTTCAACTCCCTGGAAGAGGAATTTGAACAAATAGGCATGGAAAATGCCATTGAACCACCTGAAAGTGTAAAAGAAAGGTTAGCTAAATCAGTGGAGTCCAGTGCTGAACCCAAAAACAACACTTTGAACTCCGGCAAATTACTGATTGCCGCCAGTATGGCCGCTTTATTCGCATTAAGCTCATTCTGGCTGTATTTGCAATGGCAGGATTCTGTTGATAGCATTGCCGATCTGGAACAACAAACAGTTGATCTGCAAAAACGGCTTCAAAGCCTTGAAGAACAATATGAATCCACTAGTGTCCGCTACAGCACCATCAGTGACCCTGAAGCGATACCCTTATACCTGACCGGAAATACTGTTTCACCAAATTCGAAGGCTGTTGCCTATATAAATCATAATACACGAACGGTTGTCGTGAATTCCCGGGGATTGGACCCACTTGATACAGAACATACCTATCAAATGTGGGCCGATGTGGATGGGGAGATGATCAATATGGGCCTGGTTCCTGCTGAACAGGATTATATTCCACTGCGCTATATAGATAAGGCCGAATCGCTGAATATTACGATTGAACCCGCAGGTGGCAGCGAGCATCCCACGGTGGAACAACTTATCTCCAATATCTATCTCTGATCGCTGGCCGGTTTGCCGTAGAGGTCAAAATCTGTAGCAGCGGTAATTTCAATTTCTGCAAATTCCCCGCTTTTAAGATAGCAGGTTGAAGCATCTATCAGGACTTCATTGTCCACATCCGGAGAATCGTGTTCCGTTCTGCCTACAAAGTGCTTGCCTTCCTTTCGGTCTATGATGCATTTAAAAGTACGGCCTACCTTCTCCTGGTTCAATTCCCAGGATATCTGGGACTGGATCTCCATGATCTCATTGGCTCTTTGCTGCTTAATATCCTCAGGAACATCATCTACCAATGAATATGCATGGGTATTTTCCTCATGACTATAGGTAAAACATCCCAATCTGTCAAAACGGGTTTGCTTTACCCATTCCTTCAATTGCCTGAAATCTTCTTCGGTTTCGCCCGGATAACCTACAATCAGTGTTGTCCTGATGGCCATGCCCGGGACTTTTTCCCTAAAAGCTCCCAGTAATCTATTGGTTTTATCCTTTGTGGTACCGCGCCTCATACTTTTTAAAACAGTATCAGAAATGTGTTGCAGCGGAATATCAATGTAGTTGCAGATCTTCGGTTCCTTATTCATGATGTCGAGAACATCCATCGGAAATCCTGCAGGAAAAGCGTAATGCAATCTGATCCACCGGATCCCTTCAACTCTTACCAAAGCACTTAAGAGCTCTGCGAGATTCCGTTTTTTGTAGAGGTCCAGTCCGTAATAGGTCAGATCCTGGGCTATAAGGATCAGTTCTCCAATTCCA
>CAJHXL010000058.1_pt1 | contig 17296 bp, 11 predicted proteins | sample 9198601 | NCBI WGS metagenome assembly CAJHXL01 (sample SAMEA7708277, study PRJEB35096) | sediment metagenome | biome: marine neritic benthic zone biome [ENVO:01000025]; feature: sediment [ENVO:00002007]; material: shallow marine sediment [ENVO:03000034] sea grass bed [ENVO_01000059] ...
AGGGGAAAATCTACTACCCAAAGGGGGGCAAATTCATCGGGTTTCCGAAGACCCAACCGCTCTGCCATTTCCATTCTTAAAGTGCTGAGCTGGGATCTGGTCGCATCGGTATCACCTGATAATATGCAGATGAGGTCACCTTTATTCGCGCCGGTGGCAGTGGCCCATTTTTGCAGATCATCCTGTTCATAGAATTTATCAACCGAAGATTTAAAGCTTCCGTCTTCATTGCACTTCACATAGACCATTCCTTTTGCGCCTACCTGTGGTCTTCTGACCCAGTCGATCAAGGCATCGATCTCTTTTCGCGAATAGGAAGCTATTCCCGGTACCGCTATACCAACAACCAGTTCGGCTGAATTGAAAACATTGAAATCGCGGTGCTGTGCAACTTCATTCAGGGAAGCGAATTCCATTCCAAACCGGATATCCGGTTTGTCGGAACCATATCGTTCCATAGCCTCATCATAGGTAAGTCTCGGGAATTCAGAAGTCTCTACCCCATTGATTTCCCTGAGCAGATGGCGGGTGAGACCTTCGAAGGCATTCAATACGTCGTCCTGCTCAACAAAAGCCATCTCGCAATCGATCTGTGTGAATTCCGGTTGCCTGTCTGCTCTGAGGTCTTCATCCCTAAAGCATTTTACAATCTGAAAATACTTGTCCAGACCGCCTACCATCAATAACTGTTTAAAGGTCTGAGGTGATTGAGGCAGGGCGTAGAACTGACCTTCATTCATCCGGCTTGGGACCACAAAATCACGCGCACCTTCGGGTGTTGATTTTATAAGATAGGGAGTCTCAACTTCTATAAAGCCCTGAGCAGATAAATACTTTCTCACTGCCATTGTTACCCTGGATCGGAAAATGAGATTCTCCTTAACCGGGTTTCTGCGAATATCCAGATAGCGGTATTTCATCCTCAGATCATCTCCACCGTCAGTATCATCTTCAATGGTGAAGGGAGGAAGAATAGATTCATTAAGAATCTGCAATTCTTTTACCAGGATTTCAATATCACCGGTAGGTATCTTGCTGTTTTTAGAAGCCCGCTCTATAACAGAGCCTTTTACCATGATGACAAATTCCCTTCCCAGTGACCTGGCCTTTTCTATCAGTGCCTTGTCGCTTCTTTCCTCATCAAAGACGAGCTGTGTAATGCCGTAACGGTCACGCAGATCCACCCAGGTGACAAATCCTTTGTCCCTGAGTTTATGAACCCAACCGGAAAGGGTTACATCCTGTCCTATATGGGAACTTCTCAGCTCTCCGCAGCTATGGCTTCTGTACATAAGATCCATTAAAGATTTTCAGCCGCAAATGTAAGAAGTAAAGCCCTAAGCTAAAAACCTTTAGAAGGAATTCGAAACCGGCCTCTGGCCACCTTGCATCAGGCGGCCAGGTCCAGTTCTTCTTTTTTCTTTGCAGGTCTGGCCCTGCTTTTACCAATCCTTCTTTTAATGCGGTAAATGATGTTGAATAGTACCGGTACAATGATCAGTGTCAGGAAGGTTGCCACGATCAGACCAAAAATCACGGTCCAGGCCAGCGGCCCCCAGAAGATGACATTATCACCACCCATATAGATATTCGGATCGAACTGCGAAAACAGTGAAAAGAAATCTATATTTAATCCAATCGCCAATGGAATAAGGCCCAATACAGTGGTAATCGCCGTAAGTATAACAGGCCTCAACCTTGCTTTTCCTCCGCGAACGATCACTTCACTTACTTCCTCCATGGTCAGATATTCCTTGTCTTCCAGTCCTAAAGAGACTTTTTTCCTGTCGATCAGGATCTGGGTATAATCTAGCAAGACCACTCCATTGTTTACCACAATTCCGGCCAGTGATATAATTCCCATCATGGTCATCATAATCACAAAGGGCCATCCGGTAAGCATCAGTCCGCCAAATACACCAATAAAACTGAGGAAAATGGCAGTCATGATGATCGCCGGCTTGGAAATACTGCCAAACTGGAATACCAGGATCAGCATGATCAAACCGAGGCCTGAAAAGAAAGCCCCAACCAGAAATTGCATTTGCTTATTCTGCTCTTCTATCTGACCGGTGTAGTCAATTTTCACACTGCTTGGTAGCCCGTTAAACTCTTCCATTTCCTTCTGGATCTCCGTAACAATGGCCTGTGCATCGGTAAAGCCGGGCTGCAGACCGGAGTAAACGGTTACCACACGCTTGGTATCCCTATGTTTGATAGCACTGAAGGAAGAAGTATTTCGCTGCGAGGCCACTGCTGAAACCGGGACCTCCTTAATCTGGCCTGTAGCCTGATCCCTGAAAATAATATTCTGGTTAAAGAGTGCGCTGGTATTATATCTGAGGTCCTCATTGAATCGCACATTGATGTCGTAATCCTCCCCGTCTTTCTTGTATACACCTGCTTTGTCCCCAAAAAGTGATCTCCTCAGCTGCTGACCAACCTGACCAACGGCCACGCCCAGTTCTCCCGCTTTTTTCCTGTCCACAACAACCTGCATACCAGGATTTCCCTTGTTTACGTCAATTTTGAGTTCTTCAATACCAGCAATATTCTTGCTGTTGAGGAAGTTTCGCATCCGCTCGGCTACATTGATCAGGGTGTCATAGCTCTTTCCTTCCAACTCAATATTGATGGGGTAGCCCGCCGGTGGCCCGACCGCATCCTTCTCTACCGAGATGGCAACTCCGGGATAGATCCCCTTGAGGCCATCCTGTATATCCTTTCTCAAGAGTTCGGTGTCTTTGCCTTCCCTGAACTTGTATTCCCTCATGGATATGGTGATCTTGCCACGATGTGGCATTTCGGCAGCCGAGCCGCCTTCAGTGAAAGGATTTTCTGCCCCTTTACCAACCTGAGATACACTGGATTCTATCAGGAGATTGTGATCTCCCTCCATATATTCATCGCTGTCTGCAATGGCATAGACGCGCTTCTCAATATCCTTGGTGATCTCGTTTGTCTTTTCTATAGCTGTACCCTGGGGATATTCTATGTATACATAGATCTCATTAGGGGTATTGTCAGGGAAAAATTCCACCTTGGTGCGTCCGCTGCCGAGCGATAGACCAAAGGTCATAAAGGCTGCGACAAGCATGAGGACAGTTACCGCGAAGTACCAGTAAACATTACTGCCGCGCAAGGCATGCCTGATGCGTCTTTCGTACCAGTTCTCGAATCGTACCAGGGTCTTTTTCTGAAAGCGACGCGCTGCTTTCTTCAATATATATTTATAGCCCCAGAAACCGGCTGCCAGCGCCAGCAGTAAGGTTCCAAAACCACGAACCGGTCCGCCAAGCAGGTAAATAAAGATTCCCAGGCTACCCAGGATAATAGTCAGCCTGATCAGCTGTTTAACGCTTAGTTCCTTATCGCCCACTTCCATAAAGCTGGATACCAGCATGGAGTTCATAAATATTGCAACGAAGAGGGAAGAGCCCAGTACAACCGACAGTGTAATAGGGAAGAATATCATGAATTCACCCATGATCCCCGGCCAAAGTCCGAGGGGAACAAAGGCTGCGACGGTAGTGGCCGTTGAAATGATGATGGGGAAGGCTATTTCGCCAATACCTTTCTTGGCCGCTTCAATCCTGGTCATGCCTTCTTTTTCCATAAGGCGGTAAACATTTTCCACTACCACAACACCATTATCAACCAACATCCCCAGACCCATGATGAGCCCGAAGAGGATCATGGTATTCATGGTATATCCCACTGCCGATAATATCATGAACGACATGAACATAGACATGGGGATTGCGAAACCGACAAAGAGTGCATTCCGGAATCCCAGAAAGAACATCAGCACGGTTACCACCAGGAGGATACCGAAAATGATGTTATTCACCAGGTCGTCTACCTGGTTCAGTGTTCGGCTGGAAGAATCATTTGCAATACTGACCTTCAGATCGGCGGGAAATACATTCTCTCTGGCGTCCTGGACAATCTCCCGAATATTGTCGGCAGCGGTGATAGCATTCTTACCCGATCTCTTTTTGATGTCGAGCATCACAACAGATTCGCCGCGTTCCCGGGCGTAGGTGGTCTTATCTTCCTCCTTAAAGGTGATGGTGGCCATTTCGTTCAAGTAAACGGCATCGCCATTCTCTGATTTGACCACAAAATTTTCCAGATCCGATGGTTCCTCGATCTCTCCGAGTATCCGAATAGTCCGCCTCTGTCCGCTGGTCTTTAAATTTCCGGCAGACATGGTCATATTGCCGTTGCTGATGGCCTGGATCACATCGTCAAAACTCACCTTGGCCGCCATCATTTTGTAGATATCCACTGCCACTTCAACTTCCTTATCCTGTGCTCCCCTGATATCTACTTCCTTGATTTGCGGCAGATCTTCGATCTCGTCTTCCAGGTATTCCCCAAATTCTTTGAGTTTTTCAACAGGGTAGTCACCGGTGACATTCACATTCATGATGGGGAAGGATTCGGAGAGGTTCAGGTCGAACACATTGGGTTCCACCTTGGCCCCGTTAAAAATGGGCCAGTCCTCACCTGCTTTTTCACCGTCTACTTCGTCCTTGACCTTCTGCTTGGCATTCTCAACGCTGATATCTTCGTCAAATTCGACGATGATCATGGCATAGTCTTCCTGTGAATTGGAAGTGATCTCCACCACATTGCTCACATTCTTAAGCCGATCTTCCAGTGGATCGGTGATGAGTCTTTCAATGTCCTCTGCCGTGTTACCGGGATAAACAGTACTGATATAGATCTTGGTTTCCTCTACTTCCGGAAAATCCTCCCTGGGCATCGAAAAATAAGCGGAAAGGCCCATGAAGAAGAATATTCCGATCATCACATAGATCACAGACGGATTGTCTATGGCCCAGGATGAAAGCCTGAATTCCTTATTTATGTTTTTCTTCTGTCTGCTCATGATCTTAGAGGATTATTTGAACCGGTTGGCCTTCACGTACGCTTCTGGCACCTTCATCTATTACCTGGTCTCCGGTTGAAAGTCCATCCAGGATCTCTACACGATCTCCATCCGTTTTGCCGGTTTTTATGATAAGTCTTTTTGCCTTTGCCTCGTTTTCATCATTCATTTCATCAGCTACATAAATGTATTGCTGTCCGGCTGAATTTTCTGAGATGACACTTTGTGGAATAAGAATGGCATTGTCATTTGAATAGTCATTGATGCTTACACGTGCCGTGAGATTCGGTTTAATACTCCCATCCTTGTTGGGTACCGGTATTTCAATCCTGAAAGAGCGGTTTGTAGGATTGATAAAATTCCCGGTTTGCCTCACCTTTGTGACAACACTGTCTCCCAGTACAGGAAAATATACACGTACCTCCTTACCGGGGGTCACGCCCTGTATATAGCTTTCGGGAACGTTTACCTCGATATACATATCGGAGAGGTTTACAATTCTGAATACAGCAATGCCTGTGCCTGGAGAAACCACGGTGCCTTCTTCCTGGATCACATCGTCTACGATCCCCGAAAATGGAGCCCTGATCTCCGATTTGGCCAGCTGGCTCTCTGCCTGTTTTACGGCATTTTCTGTGGCTTCATAATTTGTTTTGGCCTGCAGATATTGTATTTCCGAACCGATATTCTGGTCCCAAAGTCGTTTCTGACGTTCGTAAGTGGTCTTAGCCAATTCGGCCTGAGTCTTTAGCTGCCCCAGTCCGCTTGCTATACCACCATCATCTATTCGTGCCAGCAGCTGTCCCTTTCGCACGTTTTGCCCTTCACTTACGAAGGTTTTGAGGAGGGTACCGGCCATCTCTGGGTATATCAGAACATTCTGCTTGGTCTTGACATCACCCTGCAGGTCCAGGTAGTGTTTAAAGGGTTCCTCATTTACCTGAACTGTTGTTACCAGCAAACTCCTGGAATTCTCTTCGAGTGCATTCAAGGCAGAATCAAGTAGCCTGATCTGATTGTTTAATTCTTTTTGCTGAGCAGAAATCTCTTGTTTACGGGTCTTTATATCTTCAATATTCCCCCCGGTAATAACAGATTCTACTGAACCCTCCGGACCGTTTTGGCAGGCGGCCAGGAGCAGTGCAATGCTGATTATTAGATGGATCTTATACATGGTTTATCGTTGTGTGGATACTAATTATTATTGAGAATTGTTTCGAGATCTGTTTTTCTGTTGATGACATCTACCATAGACTGTAGATAATCGCCTTGTGCTGTATACAATTGCGTCTGTGCCTGGCGCAGTTCAAAGCTGGTAGCCAGGCCTTCTGCATATTTGATTTGATTTTTCTTTTCTATACGTTCGGCCAGATCGAGATTGTCCTTGTTGGTCTGATAGGTCTCAATCGCGAACTGGTAGTCGCTTTTCGCCCGCTCCAATTGAAGCTTAATCTGCTGTTCTGTTTCGGTCAGTTCTGTTTTGGCCTGCTCTAATGCGATCTTAGCCCGTTGTGTGGTTGCACTTCTGTTCAGGGAACTGAATATCGGGATATCGAGATCCACGCCTACTGTTGAGGCCTCAAACCATTCGGGGTTATCATTCGCGAGAAAATTGAACTGGTCACTAAAAGAGGAAGTACCGTAATTTACAAAGGCATTCAGGGTGGGCAGGGCCCGACTTTTGGCAAGCTTGAGTTCGTAGTAGCGTTGCTCGTTGAGATTGAAAACCAATTTGTAATCCACATTGTTTTCCAGGTTGAAATCTGCCTCCAAAAGGCCGAAGTCGATCTGTTTTAGAACCAGATCATCCAGGTTTTCTTCGAGCTGGGTGTCGTTTTCGACCGGAAGGCCCATTACCAGGTTGAGCATTTGCAGGGTAATATCCTCGAATCTTATGGCATTCTTGAGTACATTATCTATACTGGCCAAGGTGATTTGAAGTTGCTCCACACTTTCTTCATCGCCCAGGCCATTTTCATATAACCTGGCAGTTTCATAGAGGTTCTTTTCAAGTGTGGCTTTGTTCCTCGCAGCGATCTTGGCAGTTTCCTGGGCCAGCAAAACGTTGCCATAGGCTTCAACCACCATTTTGGTGACTTCCTGATCGGTCTTTTCCTTGTTGTTCTGGCTAAACCGCAGGAATGCATTAGTTGCCTGGATCCCCACAATGTATGAACCGTCAAAGATCTGTTGCCTGAGCGTAGCCGTTGCAGCAGCCGTTTGTTCCGGAGTGAAGACCACACCGACAAATTCACCGGGGGTTCCGCCTACAACTTCTGCCGGTAAGGGTGTAACTGGTTGTATTAGCCTGTTCTGATAATTGATATTACCGTCAATCTGGGGTAGTCCGGTAGCGATCACTTCCCATTTTTGTTTTTGCGCGTCCAGAATCTCCCGGTTCGAATTAATGGCCGTATAATTGTTTTGCAGTGCAAAAAGTATGGCCTCTTCGAGCGAATAACTCTGGTTCTCTTCCTGTGCCATTAGTGGAACAGAAAGAATTATTGCCAGGCATGTGTAAATGAACTTTTTCATTTATTCATGGTTTGAGTTGATGGTTTCATTAAGTACTTTCCGACCCTTTGGTGTAACAATCCCCCTGAGATGGTACTCCAGGTAGTCGTCCATTAATTCAGCCATTGGAAATGTGTCATTTGGAAAAAGCGTATGGTCCTTAATACTATTGACGCCTGCAAAGTATATCCTTGAGACAAATCCAATGTTCAAATTTTCCCTGTAGATACCCATTTGGATCCCTTTTTTCAGGTTTTCGATCATACATTCACCCATTAATTCAAATTGTTTTGCCTTCAGGGCCTTATGTACTTTCGGATAATATTTCTGCAATTGGTATTGAGGGGAAGACCTTTCGTCTTTAAGATGTAGCATCACAAACTTCTTGATCTCATAAAGCTCTTCAATCGGATTTTTGCCGAGACTGCATAAGTGATCGATTCCCTGGGAGATCGACCAAAAAAGGTTCATTGTACATTCCTCTACCAATTGGGTCTTATTGTCAAAATGACTGTAAATAGTCTTTTTGGAAATGCCCATCTCATTCGCCAGATCGTCCATGGTCACGCTCTTAAACCCAAGCGTGAGGAAAAGATCGGTAGCTTTCAATAAAATACTGTCCTTCATAGGCCGCCAAATATAGGAGAGGAAACTTTAAAAACATAAATAGTTTCCAAAGTTTTACAATATTTTAACATGATAAGAGCGATGTATAAATCTGTTTCTGGATTCCTCTTTCTTATTAGGCTTTTTGAGCATTTGGTGTATTTTTGGAGAAACTTTTTTGAATGCCTACTCTTCCTTTCTTCCAGAAGAAGTTCAATGCCTTCCTTGAACAAAATATTCACATTGGGGAACCCAGGAACCTCTATGAGCCATTTCTGTACATCATGAAGCTCGGAGGAAAGAGGCTCAGGCCTGCGCTTACTTTAATGGTAACCGATCTGCTGGGGGGTGATTACAGAAAGGCACTTCACGCGGCTCTTGCCGTTGAGGTATTTCACAATTTTTCACTGGTACATGACGACATTATGGACGAAGCTCCCTTGCGAAGAGGAAAGGAGACAGTACATGAAAAATGGGATGTGAATACGGGAATCCTATCAGGGGATGCTATGCTGATTTGCGCCTACCGTCAAATGGAGACTTATGGCGAACCTAAGTTTAAGACACTTATGCATCTATTCAACGCCACTGCGCTTAAAGTTTGCGAAGGACAGCAATACGATATGGATTTTGAGACCAGGGAGGAAGTTAGTGTGGATGAGTATATGGAAATGATCTCTAACAAAACCGCCATACTCATTGCCGCAGCCCTAAAAATGGGAGCTATTATTGCTGATGCGGATGAAGCCAGCCAGGAAGCAGTATACAAATATGGCATGAACCTGGGAATCGCCTTTCAGCTTCAGGATGATTACCTCGATGCTTTTGGGGATACAGAAAGATTTGGAAAGCAACTGGGAGGGGATATTATTGAGAATAAGAAGACCTATTTATATCTCAAAGCAAGGGAAATGGCATCCAGTGTTGAACAAAGAGAATTATCTGACCTCTATGCCCTGAAACCGTCTAAGCCTGATCAGAAAGTGCAAATTGTGCGTAACATATTTATCAATTCCGGTACGGTAGAGGAAACAAAGGCACAGATAAACAGTTACACTGTCAGGGCCTTTGAAGAGTTAGAGGCGATCGCCAGCTATCCCGATGCGATTAAAACCCTGACTGAATTTGGCAATATGCTCATGAAACGGGAAGTGTAAGAATCGCTTATCTCCTGCCCGTTAATCTTTTAAGTAGTGCTTTTGTAAATGGCAGGGTTGGACAGCCTGTAATCACCATCATATCTTCAATTAAATTAGTCTGCTCATCCAGGAACTTTAAGATCAGATCAGGTTTCCTTTTTCGGAAAAGGGATTCAAATATTTTAGAACCCAGTGCATTATTTTCCTCCAGGATATCCAATAAGAGGATGTCATAGGAGCGATACCGGTTTTTTATGCTGAAGGATTTAAATTTTTGCTCACTTTTTAAATGGTGAACAAGCTTTTTGGTATTGCGCTGTGTATTTTTGAAGGTGAATCCCGTACTGGCTTTAGCCCAACCTCCGGCCGTGCCGATATGCAGCAAACGATCTGAATTCTGAGCTTCAAAATCATAACAACTCATCGGAATTTGACCTTTTTCCCTTTCCAGGGTTTCAAACTGGTCTACGCCTAATTTTTCACGGAGGTATTTCTTAATAGAATCCTCGTATTCTACATCACTGAGAAGATCCTCCGAAAATAAAGTATACTCTACCAGGGCCTCGCGATCCGAAAATGGAAGGACGTACATAAATCGCGTATTCCCCGATTGCTTTACAGAGAAGTCCATAAAGGTCGCTGCATCGCTGTCAAAAATCGGTTTATCTGTCTTCACAAACCAACCTATAAAGTGCTGACGCAATACAGGGTATTCTTTCTGACCCCTTATTTTTTCTATATCAAAGAAGCTGTTCAGCACATAGTTTGCCTTAAAAACGCCTTGAGAAGTGGTAACGGTAACATGATCTGTTTCCTCAGAAAAGGAGCTAACATCGGCAATGGCTATCTCAATATGGGGCGCTTTTTCTATAGCTTCCAATTGATAGCTGTAGAAGTCTGCTCCACGTAACATTTTGTAGGAATAAGGTGCTATGGACAATTTTTTGTCTTCCGCTGCACTGTTGAAATAAATGTGCTGCCACTGCCGGTGTAGAATAGGATCAAAGGTGCCGGCTCCTTTTTCCCAGAAGCACCAGGTCCTGTCATTCTTATTCTTATTTTCCTTATCGATGATCAATATTGACTTGGACTGAAACCAGGGATCATCGGCCATTTCACGGGCCAGCATCAGACCGGCAGCACCTGCTCCTAAAATGATATAGTCATAGTTATTCATTGATGGCCAATAAGCGGAAGCCAAAAGTACAAAGAACAGTCCGGATTGATCTTAAAACAGGAGGTATCGTAAACCGAAGAAAGCACGGATTCCCTGGTTAGGGGCATAAACATAGGTTGGATCAAAGGTAAGCCCATAAGGATTATCCGCTGTGGGCACTGCATTCCCGTTATTGTCAAAAACCACATTCCGGTCAAAAGGATCGTCAGATCTGGCAATTATAAACGGATTGCCCTGATTAGGCGTCCAGTCCAGAAGATTCTTAACCCCTCCGTAGATCTCAAAATTATCAATGCCTTTGTAGGTCATTTGAATGTTCTGAATACTCCAGGTAGGTGAATATTCCTGCCGTGGGTCAAGTTCGCCCAGAAGAGGGAGGCGCATCGGACCGATTAGATTACCGGTATAGTCCAGAATAAGGTTCCAGGAACGTATTTCGTAAGAAACACTCCAGGTGGCCGAGAATTGTTCGGTTAGTATCTGTTGTTCTTTCACCCCATTTTCAGTATTGCTGACATCCTGAAAAGTTCCTCCCAGCAAAAGTTTAAGTCCGGACGGGAAGGCGACATCTATATTAGCACTAACACCTTGTGAAACTGATTTACCATCCAGGTTCGTATAAATGATCTGGTTGGGATTGGTGTCATAATCAGGGATTATCACATTATTGAAGTAGGTGTAGAAGGCAGAAGCATCAATACCGATGAAGACACCATTATCGGAATAGATCTTTTTAAGATAGTTGATATTGAAATTTATTGAGCGCTCTGGGTTCAATTCCTCCGCTATGATCACATCTCTTGCACCGGTTAAGGCTGCGTGGTCTTCTGTAAATAGATTGACTACCCGAAAACCGGTACCTGCATTGAGCCTGAGGATATTATTGTCGTTCAGCTTCCACTTATAAGCCATTCTTGGTGTATAGATGGAGCCATGCCTGCTGTCATAGTCGTAACGCAGGCCTAACAGGAGTGAGTGCTTTTCTGCGACTGCGATCTCATCCTGGAGAAAAACACTTGGGATCCAGACTTCGTCTGCCTGGTTGCCCCGCAGGTCTTCCGTTGCCGGCGTATTATCATCGTAATAGTTATATCGGACGGCACTGCCCAGCAACAGATCGTGCCTGCCTATCTTTTTGTCCCAGGTAAGCTGACCGAACCCTATGCGCTGATCGGCCAGGTAAGGCAGATCACCGTAAACCGAATTCTGGCTGTGGTCATTATAGGACGTGGAAAAAAGTATCTTTTCTTTGACTGGCAACTGGTACTTTCCTATTACTTCCCATCGCCTTGTATAGATACTTTCCCCGTAAATTTCATCACCGCCTCGGAATTCCGGGGTCCACTGCATTTCCCCGCCCCATCTGTCTTCATAAAAGAAGCGACCGGCAAGTGAAAAGATACGTCCCTGGTCACGTTTGATATTCCATTTTTGAAAAACTGATATACGATCCTGCAGGGTGACATCCGTGAAATTATCCTCATTATTATCTACGGGAATATCGTATTTAAAATAATTGATCCCAAGTAACATATCGGTCTTGGATCCAAAACCGATCTTAGTTCCTATATCAATATTGTACTCACCATAACCGGTGGCAAAGGCATCGGCAACAAATTCCGGAGCAGCCGGGGCGTGCTTGGTTATCACATTGATGAGTCCGCCAACAGCTTCACTTCCATATAAGGTGGAAGCCGGACCTTTGACCACTTCTATCTGTTCAATGAGTGAGTTCGGAATTCCCGTAAGCCCGTATACGGTGCCCAAACCACTCACGATGGGCATTCCGTCAATCAGGACGAGTGTGTAAGGTCCTTCAAGACCGTTAATGTGGATATCGCCCGTATTGCACACGTTGCAGTTGATCTGTGGCCTTACGCCGTTAACATTCTGCAGGGCTTCAAAAATACTTGGCGTTGGATTCTTTTTCAGGAAGGTGGGACTGTAAACTTCAACGGGAACAGGACTTTCCAACCTGCTGACCGGCTTTAAAGTACCTGTTATTACAAATTCCTCCAGTTCTTCGGAGGCGGCTCTCAAGGAGATTTCCAGGTAATTATCGAGCTTCTTATCCAATCTGACTTTCTTGGAATAGGGTTCGTATCCAACAGCCGTTAGATGAATAACGTATTGGCCTTCAGCCAGATCTTTCAGCAAGAAATATCCATCCTTATCTGAGGCAGTACCTATTGTACTATGCCCAATGGCGACATTTACGAATGGCACCGGACTACCCTGATCAGTAATACGACCTGAAATCGTGTATTGCTGAGCGCTTAGCACCAGTGTCGCAAAGAACGCGAGCAATAGTACCAGCCTGTGAAAAGAATTTGATTGACAACGACTTAAGTGCACTTAAGAAAATATTTAGGCAAATCTAAAAATTTGTTTTTGTAAATAAAAATGTATTTTTGTGAAAATTTGCGATTCTGAATGACTCATTCTGAGGAAAACTATCTCAAAGCCATATATCATTTGAGCAAGAGCGGGGAGACTTCAGTGTCTACCAATGCGATTGCCAAGCTGATGGAGACCAAGCCATCTTCGGTAACGGATATGGTGCGCCGGCTCTCGGAGAAGGGACTGGTAAATTATAAGAAATACCAGGGTGTCTCACTAAGTGACAGCGGGAAACAAAAAGCCTTAATGGTGATCAGGAAGCACCGATTATGGGAAGTCTTCCTTGTAGAAAAACTGGATTTTACCTGGGATGAGGTACATGAGATTGCCGAGCAATTGGAGCATATAAAAAGCGAAAAACTTATAGACAAGATTGACGAATTGCTGGATTTTCCCAAATTTGACCCTCATGGAGACCCCATACCTGGTAAAGATGGAATGCTGCCCGGGGGCGATAAACAATTGCTCAGCAGTATGCCGCTCAACTCAATGGGCATCTGCGTTGGGGTAAAGGATTCCTCCTCTTCTTTTTTGCGGTTCCTGGACAAGAACAAGATCGCCTTGGGGAATCATATTGAAATAAAGGACAGGGAGGAATTTGATAACTCCCTCAATGTTATAGTTGAAGGTCGGCCAATGCACGTCTCTTATTTGATCGCTTCCAATCTGTATGTAAAAAAGATATAAAATGATGGAACAAGTTATCCGCTATTTTGAAGGAATAAACCCAATCCTTGCTGCTTTCTATGCTACCTTATTCACCTGGGGTCTCACGGCACTGGGCGCAAGTCTTGTCTTCTTTTTTAAAAGAATGAATCGCGCTGTACTGGACGGGATGCTCGGATTCACTGGGGGTGTTATGGTGGCCGCAAGTTTCTGGAGCCTTCTGGCACCCGGGATAGAAATGAGTCCGGGTGAAGGATTTGAAAAGGTGGTTCCTGCGGCAATTGGATTCCTCCTGGGAGCGCTCTTCCTATTTGGATTAGATAAGATCCTTCCTCACCTGCATATCAATTTCAAGGAAAGTCAGAAAGAGGGGATCAAGACACCATGGCACAAGACTACCCTCTTAACCCTGGCAATAACGCTGCACAATATTCCTGAAGGTCTGGCCGTGGGGGTATTATTTGGAGGTGTGGCTGCCGGTTTTGAAGGAGCATCCATAGGTGGTGCAGTGGCTCTGGCCCTTGGTATCGGTCTTCAGAACTTTCCCGAAGGTATTGCCGTTGCCATGCCGCTCAGGAGACAAGGCCTGAGCAGATGGAAAAGTTTTAATTACGGTCAGGCTTCTGCTGCCGTTGAGCCTATTGCTGCGGTTCTGGGTGCCTGGGCCGTACTTACTTTCCAGCCCATTTTGCCCTACGCGCTTTCTTTTGCGGCAGGCGCCATGATATTTGTTGTGATAGAAGAGGTGGTTCCAGAAGCACAACAAGACAAGTATACGGATATTGCTACTATGGGATTCATAGGCGGCTTTATCATCATGATGTCGCTGGACGTAGGACTCAGCTAGAAGGAGTTTAGAATGTTTCAGGGATCTCTTCGTAGGGAACGGTTTCGATAATATGACGCAGCGCCCTGATACGGGCCTCGTACTTTTTATCCGCATTGATGATCACCCAGGGGGAATGAGGCAGGTTCGTGTGCTCAAACATTCTTAATTTGAACTGTGTATACTCATCCCAAAGTTCCTGGGCCCTCATATCCACAGGAGTCATTTTCCATTTTTTCAGGGGATTCGATTTTATTTCTTTAAATCGCCTTGCCTGCTCTTCCTTGCTTATTGAAAAGTAGAATTTGATCAGGTAAGTCTCTGAATCGAGTATCATCCTCTCGAAACTGTTTACCTGATTCATAAAATTCTGGTATTGCGGTTTGGTGCAAAATCCGTTTACCGGCTCTACCACGGCCCGATTATACCAACTTCGGTCAAAAAATACGATCTCACCAGGCTTGGGCAATTGATTAACATAGCGCTGAAAATACCATTGACCCTGTTCCTCTGCTGAAGGCTTGGGCAATGCTATGATCCTGAATTGCCTGGGGTTAATGTGCGCGGTGATCCTTCTGATTGCGCCTCCTTTACCGGCAGCATCCCTGCCTTCAAAGATCACAACAACCTTTTTCTTTTTGGCGATAACCCAGTTTTGCAGGTCTATAAGCTGCGCCTGTAATCTTTTAAATTCCAGCTCATACCTGGTCATTCGCAGGGCTTTTTCTGTATTGGTCTTTTTATCGTCAAAAAGACACTTCAAACCCAGTGGCGTATTCAGTAACTCCAGGTCTTCCCGGCATAGGTTTTTCACTACAGTTGATTGTTTTTTCATCTGCTATATATCAATCTGTTCTATATGCCTGTAATACCTTAATATTACGTTGGGGTCTGGCAGTATCGTTGTCTTGTGTTTGGTTCTGCTGGTATATGAAAACTTTGAGAGCACATACCTTATGCTTTCAAGTCGGGCCACCTTCTTATTATTTGCCCTAACAATGATCCAGGGACAGAAGTTAGTATGTGTTTTGGAAAACATTTGTTCTTTATAGTGGGTGTACTTGTCCCAGAGTTCCTGTCCCTTGCGGTCTACCGGGCTGAACTTCCACTTTTTCAAAGGATTCTGTAATCGCGATTCCATCCTTTTTTTCTGCTCTTTCTTGGAAATGGAGAACCAGAATTTAACGATCTGAACACCATCTTCATAGAGCATATGTTCAAATCCAGGAACCTGTACCATGAACTGCTTATACTGTTTATTGTCGCAGAAGCCCATAACTGGCTCTACCACGGCCCGGTTGTACCAGCTGCGGTCGAAAAAAACGATTTCGCCCGGATTGGGGAGTTCTTTGATATATCGCCTAAAATACCATTGGCCACTTTCCATTTCCGTAGGGGCGGACAGCGCCACAACTCGCATCGATCTGGGATTGAGATGTTCTGTAAATCGTTTGATGGTACCGCCTTTGCCAGCGGCATCCCTTCCCTCAAAAATGATGGCTACCCTCAATTTTCTGCGGGTAACCCATCGCTGAAAATTTACCAGCTCTGCCTGTAGCAACCTCAACTCTTCTTCATATCTGAGATTGCGCAAGACCTTACTGATATCGAGATTCTTTTCCTCAGCAATTCTTATAAGATCCTTTCTCTTGTTTGCTCTTTCTAATTCCTCTGCCAAATACATTATTACACGAGAGTTGACTTACAGATAAGATGAAGGTGATAGGTAGCTTAATTCTGTAATTAGTTCATGCGACTAGCCATAAATATAATACTTTTGGGGCATCTCTTTGCTTAAATGCGATATAGTTTTGCTCTCAAAAAAGAGCCTTAATGCGCTTGAGAGACCCTATATCACTAATAATAAATGTGCTAAATCTCTATGATATGCGATTAATAAAAGTTTTGGTAGTATTTATTTGTTTTAGCTCTTTCGGCTATGCACAACATCCCAACTTTTCTTATTTGGATGTATTTGAATTGGAATATGTAACCGATCCTCAGATTGCCCCGGATGGTTCCTGGATCGTATACAGGAGAACGGGTTTCGACATAATGAAGGACAAGGCTGCCGGAAGTCTTTGGATGATTAAACCGGACGGGTCCCAGCACCAGAAGTTAACGGCATTGGAACGGGCAGAATCCTCACCAAGATGGTCTCCGGACAGCAGAAAGCTCGCCTTTGTAAGCAGCACAGAAGAAGGCTCGGAGCTCTATATGTATTGGATTAACTCGGGAAAGTTTGCCAAAATCAGTCAATTGCCATTTTCGCCGGCTACACTCAGCTGGTCGCCGGATGGTTCACAGTTGGCCTTCACCATGAATGTCAAGGTAGACCCACCCGTACTGGCCAAAATGCCTGAGAAGCCGGAAGGCGCCAAATGGGCCGATGCTCCAAGGATAACCGATCGGCTTTATCATGAAGCCGATGGCAGGGGTTATATCAAGCCCGGATTTCAGCATGTATTTGTGATCGCAGCAGATGGCGGTGCACCCAGACAGCTTACCTCCGGGGATTTTCATCATCGCGGGGTACTGTCCTGGTCTGCAGATAGTAAGAGGGTCTACTTTAGTGGTAATAGAAATGAAAATTGGGAATACGAGTTCAGGAACAGTGAGATATATTCCGTAGAAGTGGCCAATGGTACCATAGATACGCTTACCTCCAGAAAGGGGCCGGACTACAATCCGGTGGTTTCTCCAGACGGGAGCCAGATTGCTTATTTAGGTTATGAGGATAAAACACAGGCCCATCAACGAACCAGCTTGCATTTGATGGACAGCAATGGCGAGAACTCCAGAGTACTGACCAGTGAACTGGACCGTTCTGTTCAGAGCCCTGTCTGGGATTCAAAAGGCAGTGGTATTTATTTCAAATACGACGATAAAGGCAATACCAAGATAGGCTATGTAAACCTTAAAGGCGAGCATAAGAAACTGGCTGATAACCTGGGCGGAACTTCTATCGGGAGACCTTATTCCGGTGGATCTTTCAGCGTTTCCCATTCAGGCATACTGGCTTATACTCACAGCAGGCCGGAGTACCCTGCCGAGTTAGCCGTAGTCAGGCC
>CAJHXL010000114.1_pt1 | contig 16285 bp, 14 predicted proteins | sample 9198601 | NCBI WGS metagenome assembly CAJHXL01 (sample SAMEA7708277, study PRJEB35096) | sediment metagenome | biome: marine neritic benthic zone biome [ENVO:01000025]; feature: sediment [ENVO:00002007]; material: shallow marine sediment [ENVO:03000034] sea grass bed [ENVO_01000059] ...
GTAGAAATTTCTACACAATATCTGTTAAATGACGGTTTTGATATCGGCACTGACAGGGATCCTTATAAGAATTTTGTCTATACCACTTTCCAGGAACTTGCCACCAATATTTCGCATAAACGGGTTGGACAACTGGCGAAAAAAAAGGGGAATACACTTCTGAATAAAATGTGCCAGATAATTGCCGGCGATGAAATGCGGCATCACCTGGCGTACAGAGAATTTGTAAAAGCTATCATTGGTCATGATCCCAACGGTCTTTTGTTGGCCTTTGCCGATATGATGAAGAGAAAAATTGTTATGCCGGCACATTTCCTGAGGGAATCAGGAGGTGTAATAGGGGCTGCCTTCGAGAATTTTTCTGTATGCGCTCAACGTTTAGGAGTATATACTTCCGAGGATTATATTGATATTCTGCGAAAATTAAATACTTACTGGGAGCTAGGCTCCTTAACTAGTCTTAGCGATGAGGCTGAACGTGCCAGGGATTATCTGATGAATCTTCCGGACAGGTTGCATCGCATTGCCGAAAGGATGAGAATGCCGGATGACCAGTACAAATTTGCCTGGGTAGAAGCTAACGGAAGGCTTTAGAGCTTTCCATGCAGATGCTCTTCCTGCCAGCGATAGAGATCCTTCCATTTACCTTCGTAGCACATTTTAGCCTGCATAGGCCAGGATGCCGGATCGTGTAAGCGATATTTTTCCCCCCCGGAATCAAGAACGTTTCTGCATTTGGAAACTGTACAATTAGACAGATCCTTCCAGGATTTGATATTGTAATTGTGAAAGAGGCCTTCAATCTTTGGACCGATACCTTCAACGACCTTAAGATCATCTTCTTTGATAAACTTTCCAAAAGCAGCTCTTGCAGCCTGTGCATCAAAGTGATATTCTGTTTCACTGAGCTGTAAACTTTGTTCTTGCAGTCTTTCCTGACACTGCGCCAGATCGGCCTGCAGGTCGCCATTATTTGTTCTCAATCTTTCAAGCGCAGCTTCCAGTTCTCTGGAATTACCCTGGCTCCTGCCTATAAAAAACCCTATGATACCAAATACCAATCCAGTTATCAGCAGGATAATCCAGTAACCTATTTCAATATTCTCCAGTTCCATGAAAAAATTCTTTAGTGTTGTGTTCAGGAAATATGGTCTTCAGTACTAATCCGGTATTTATAACCAATTATATCTGTTCTCTCTCTAGCACCCAGCTTATACAATGTATTAAAAATTCTTAAATTATTGTTAAGAATATCGTTGGAATGAGATGTGTGCAGGATGTAATAGCTCAGGATAGGGTCAGAATGAGGGTAGTTTATTACCAGCTAATGCCAATTTTTTACCAGTTATACAAAAATTTCAACCATCCACAACTTTTTGTCAGAACCTACCGTAGATATTAAAGATATTTGTTCCAAAGAGTGGGATAAAACCCTATTTCTCCCGACAAAGTTTCGGCATTGAAATAGGGTTTTCACAAATCCCGAATTCAAAAGAAGTGTTTGAATTAGTTTAGTTTGGTTAGTTTGGAAGGATCCGCTGTTGTTTCATGTTCGATAATGGCGGATTTTTTATTGTACTCCCATTTATACAAAACGATGTGCCGATTATCTCCTTCACAGGACCATCGATACAATTCTCAGAACAGCCGGGGAGGTTTTACCATACATTTAGACTGTTAAAGATTCGAGACATCAGGAAATGAAATCCCTTATCCTCAAAATAGCAGTTTATTGTTGCAGATTAATTCTGCTGGGTATTCAGGCGCTGTTGCAAGGAAGTTGGTCTGTTGTGGAACGAATGCCAAAACATTCTTCTGTAACGACTGAATAAGGGATTTCAAATCCACTTCTGCCGATCTCTTGAGCCAGTCTGCCTTTTGGCGAGATGAAGGAGCTAAGGGATCGGCAGAGGTGTTTTAAGTTCTGACTTTTAATTCTAAGCTAGAGATCAAATTTGATTCCCTGGGCCAGCGGCAGATCTTCTGTATAATTTATAGTGTTGGTCTGCCTTCTCATGTAGATCTTCCAGGCATCAGATCCGGATTCACGACCGCCGCCTGTTTCTTTTTCTCCTCCAAAGGCTCCGCCAATTTCAGCGCCAGAGGTACCGATATTTACATTGGCGATGCCGCAATCACTTCCCGCTGCAGAAAGGAATATTTCTGCCTCCCTCAAATTGGTCGTCATGATGGCCGAGGAGAGTCCCTGTACCACCCCGTTCTGAATGGCGATGGCATTTTCAACATCACCTGAATATTTAAGCAGGTAAAGAAGCGGAGCGAAGGTTTCATGCTGCACAATTTCAAAGCTGTTATCTGCTTCGGCAATTGCCGGCTTAACGTAACAGCCACTCTCATAACCTTCTCCTTCCAGGACGCCACCCTCAACAAGAATCTTACCTCCCTGTTCGCCTACTTTTTCCAGTGCACCCTGGTATAGTGCCACGGCATCTCTGTCTATGAGTGGTCCCACATGGTTATTTTCATCCAGCGGGTTCCCTATTCTCAGTTGTTTATAGGCATCGATCAAAGCACTTTTTACCTGCTCGTATACAGAATCGTGAATGATTAGTCTCCTTGTTGAAGTACATCGTTGTCCGGCCGTACCCACTGCACCAAAGACTGCGCCTATGACTGTCATTTTTATATCGGCATCCGGGGTAACAATAATGGCGTTATTACCTCCTAGTTCCAATAGAGATTTACCAAGTCTGGCTGCAACAGCCTGGGCAACGATTTTTCCCATCCTGATAGATCCGGTAGCGGAGACCAGAGGGACTCTCTTGTCGTGGGTCATAAATTCACCAACCCTGTAATCCCCGTTAATAAGACATGAAATACCTTCGGGTAGATCGTTCTGTGCAAACACTTCTGCCGCGATATTCTGGCAGGCAACGCCACAAAGCGGGGTTTTTTCAGAAGGTTTCCAGACACATACATCACCACAGATCCATGCCAGGGCAGTATTCCAGGCCCATACGGCAACAGGAAAATTGAATGCCGAAATAATGCCTACTACACCCAGTGGATGGTACTGCTCATACATGCGGTGTCCGGGTCTTTCCGAATGCATGGTCAGTCCGTGCAATTGTCTTGAAAGACCAACGGCAAAATCACATATGTCTATCATCTCCTGAACTTCTCCCAGACCTTCCTGATATGATTTGCCCATTTCATAGGACACCAGCTTGCCAAGAGGTTCTTTGAGCTCACGCAGTTTCTCTCCAAATTGCCTTACGATCTCACCGCGCTGAGGGGCCGGCATCTTCCTCCAAACATGAAATGCCTCATTGGCTGCTGACATGACCTGTTCATAATCTTCTCTTGTACTGGTTTTAACCTTTGCGATCAGCGCTCCGTCAACCGGGGAATAGGATTCGATCACCTCTCCTGAAGCAAAGAACCTTTTCCCTGTTGAAGTACCGTCGTTCACAGGGTTTATGCCCAATTGGTGCAAGGCTTTCTGAATGCCGTAATCAACTGCTACTTCTGCCATTTTATAACGATTTTAAGCTTTTTTGTTATTATCCCGCAAAGCTACGAATAATAGCGTTGACAATACTCATTAGAAAGAAGAAAGAGGACTAGGTGAGGTGTATCAAAATGAGGCCGATCAGGGCAGGTAATCCTTGTACGACGAATATTTTCTTACTGGCCGTAAAAGCGCCAAAAATACCTGCTATCAGCACACAACTCAAAAAGAAAATAGCCACATATATCTGCCAGTGGACGTCGGTAATAAAAAGGCTCCAGATCAAACCGGCAGAGAGGAACCCGTTATACAACCCCTGGTTGGCGGCCAAGGTCTTGGTTGGTTCAAAAAGATCGGAGGGAAACTGTTTAAAAATCTTCTTTCCCCTGGTGGTCCATGCAAACATTTCAAACCAAAGGAAATAGAGGTGCAACAGAGCAACCAATACCACTACTATTTTTGATGCTATTCCCATATTTCTGGTCTATTCTTTTCCTACAAAACGTTCATCGGCTTCCATCACAGTGCCACAACGGTCACAAGTTCTCAATTCCTGGGAGCCGTAAAAATGTTCGAAGTGCTTAAGAAAATCTTTTTCAATGTCGTGAAGCGTGAAATATGCTTCGTATAATTTGTTGTTGCAATTGTCGCAAAACCAAAGCAGGCCGTCGTCAACCTCCATGTCATCCCTCTTACGTTCAACTACCAGCCCGATAGAGCCTTCGTGACGCACCGGTGAGTGAGGCACTTTCGCAGGGTGCAGATACATATCACCGGGTCCGAGTCTGAGCGTTTTCTTCCGGCCATCATCCTGGACGTGGACTTCAATCTCACCTTCTAATTGATAGAACAACTCTTCCGTTTCATTATAGTGGTAGTCTTTTCGCGCATTGGGTCCGGCTACGACCATAACGATATAATCACCGGCATCCCGATAAAGATTTCTGTTACCAACAGGGGGTTTAAGTGAGTCGCGGTTTTCTTCTATCCATTTATTCAGGTTAAACGGAGGCTGTATGGCCATAATAGTTGAATTTTTTATTTGCATGAGACACGTCCGAAGCGAAACAAGTCACGAGCTGCGAAGCAAGATCCGTCCCACCTCAATCAAAATTAAGAAAACTAAGTAATAATAGCGAACTAGCGGTAGAAGAGCTGGGTGTAGTAGTAATTACCTTTGCTATCCTTCTTTACGCTAATGGCGGTATGGGTAAAATTCCCTTCGAGGGTTTTCCTGTGATTCGAACTGTTTAACCATCCTTCAAAGGCAGCCATAGCAGAGGAATAATCCTTAGCCACATTCTCGGCCACAGCTTCGGCATTTGTCTCTGAAGTAAGACTTGATGCACGGGAACTGAAATTATCATGACTAAGATCTCCTTTAGTGATCATATAGTCGGTGTGGCTGTTGGCATATTCATAAGCCACCGTACTGAATTCAAGTGCTGATGATCCCTGTTCCATTCGGTGGGCATTAACAATGTCCAGCAGCTCATTTTCAAGGGCTACTACATTTTGTGTGGCGGGGATACTGACATCGGTATTGCCTTCCTTCGTGCAAGAATTTGCCAGCAATACAGATAACACTGCCATCGCAAGATGCAATCTCATTTTCATTTAGTGTTCTCTTAGAAAGTAGGGAGGGAAGAGTGGGGTGTTCTCTGAGGGGGTAAAGTAGATATTCTTATCTAATTCTCTGCAGAAAAAATATTAACGTACGATTTTATCGATAAAATGCGCCCTTGAAGAAGTTTGTATTACTTGGGGCTCTGGTCTTTGATTTCCAATTTTGCTTCCTCATCCGTATTCATGCCATTTCGGTTTAATACTTTGCCGAAGACAAATCCACCAATATCCTTCAGGGGAGTGTACAATACAGAAGAACCAATAGTGTCGGTTTTGATGATCTGTGCCGAGTTGTTCACCTTGTCAAAATAGATCAGCAGGGCTCCAACTATAACTGCAGTTTTAAGCGCTCCAAAGACCCCGCCTGCTATTTTGTTCAGAATACCCAGAAGTGTAAAATCCGTAACCTTTGATAAAAATTTGCCTATCATGTGTATCATGACAACGATGATAATAAAGGTGATGATAAAGGCTATGAGTTTGATGTTCTGCTCGTCCCAATTCAATTTCTCAGCGAGGTAGTTGCCCACGATGTAGGAAAAGTGAATTGCCCCGAAAAGCCCTGCTATCAGGGCGATGAGTGAGGCGATCTCAACGAAGAATCCATTCCTGAGGCCCTTGTACAGACCGTAGACAAGCAGCATCCCGAGAATGATGTCAAGAAAACCCATAAATGAACCTTTCCAATCAAAGATAGAGTTTTGATTTGTACCTTTAACCGCCTTTCTGATAAAACGATTAACGCAATTATTAACTATTTGAAAGTGGCAAGAGATGAAATTTTAAGGCAGCGTTGGGAGGAGTTAGTGCTCCGATTGTCAGCCAATTTTTCGGACGGAGATCCGCTTGAACTGGATGCTATTATCTACCTCATAGGCGTTCAGGAATTGGGCCAGTTCCACAGAGATTTTAAAAAAGATGACAAGTTGAACCTCATGCATATTGCCATCTGCCGCCTTTTGGAACCTTATGGCTATTATGAGTTTGAATACTTTGATAAGGAAGGCTGGCCCCATTTTAATGTGAAGGAGCAATTGCCACCCCTTAAGTCCGGAGAACAGGCCGTTTTGATGAAAGAGGCCATAGTAAACTACTTCCTGGAAAAAGAATATATAAAATAAAAAGCCCTTGAAACCACCCTATTACGCTGTCATCTTTACCAATACACTGACTGAACCTAACACACAATACTCCAAAATGGCCGAAACCATGGAAGAACTGGCCCGACAACAAGCCGGATACCTCGGTTTTGAAACTGCCAGAAGTGATATAGGGATCTCCGTAAGTTACTGGGAGAACCTGGATGCCATAGCACATTGGAAGGCAAATACAGAACACAGGCTTGCCCAGGAGTTTGGGATTAAGGAATGGTATAGTTGGTATAAGGTTAGGATCTGCCGCGTGGAAAGGGAATACGAATTTAAGAGAGAAGGGTAAGGTGATTATTTCATATTCCAGCCTTAAGTAGTGGCAGTGTGAGTTCAAAGCAATAAAGTTACCATACTATAACGTTAGAGTTACTATGGGTCTTTGCCATAGAGGTCCAAAGCACTATCTTTGAGTGCTTTTGTTCCCAGGTTTAGAGCAGTTCAAACGACCCAATCTCCTAATCCGACACTCAATGTTTCAGCCGCTTAAATTCTCTAATTTGGACCGTAAGCCTGTTGTTGACAAAATGCAGGCAGAAGAATTTGATATCGTCGTCATCGGTGGTGGAATCACCGGTGCGGGAATTGCACTTGATGCCTCATCCAGGGGACTGAAGGTGGCACTTCTGGAGAAAGGCGATTTTGCTTCAGGAACCAGCAGCAAATCGACCAAACTTATTCACGGTGGTTTGCGATATCTCAAACAGTTTGATTTTTGGCTTGTAAAAGAAGTGGGCTCCGAAAGGGCCATCGTACACAAGCTGGCCCCACATCTGGTACTTCCCGAGAAAATGCTTTTACCCCTTATAGATGGAGGTTCCTATGGTAAATGGTTAACATCCATAGGTTTGAAAGTATACGATATCCTCGCACAGGTGGGTGGCGATGATAAACGACAGATGCTGGAGAAAAAAGAGGCACTGGCGCTTGAACCCCTGCTACCCAAGAAGATCCTGAAAGGAGCCGGATTCTATGCCGAATACCGGACAGACGATGCCAGGCTTACTATCGAAAACATCAAGACAAGCCTCGGCTATGGGGCGCTGGCCCTGAACTATGCCGAGGTAAAGGATTTTATGTATTTCGACGGCCATAGAGTATCCGGTGTGAAGGTTAAGGATCTGATCAGCGGGCAGAATTTTGAGGTGCGTTCCAAATACGTGATCAGTGCCGCCGGACCCTGGGTAGACGAGTTGCGCAGTATGAATCACTCCAAAAAAGGAAAGAGACTACATCTGACCAAAGGAGTTCACCTGGTTTTCCCTCATGAGAAATTGCCGGTAAAGCAGTCTGTTTATTTCGATGTGCCTGACGGAAGGATGATCTTTGCTATCCCCAGGGGAAAGGTGACCTATGTGGGAACAACTGACACGAATTTTGATCTTGACAAGGACGATGTAACAGCGGATATCGCCGATGCGATCTACCTGATCTCGGCGGTGAATAACATGTTCCCGAAGATAGAGCTGGAACTGGAGGATATCGAGTCGTCCTGGGCAGGTCTGCGTCCACTTATCCATGAAGAAGGTAAATCAGCCTCAGAGCTATCCAGGAAGGACGAGATCTTTACCTCCGATACAGGCCTGATCAGTATGGCCGGGGGTAAATTAACGGGTTATCGTAAAATGGCCGAGCGTGTGGTCAACAGGGTTGCCAGGAAAATGGAGGAGGATCATGACATTGTTGTTGATGAATCAAAGACGGAGGAGATTCCACTGTGCGGTAGTGATTTTAAAAAATTCAAGCACGTCAAAAAGTATATAGCAGAGGTTTACGAACGCATCAAAACCGATGGGTTCAGTGAATATGACGCATGGTTTTTGGTCACGAATTACGGCAAGCAAACCGAGATCATCCTTGAGAAATACAAGGATCTGGAAGGCGGGGAAGCAAATATTCGGATGGCCATGGCAGAACTGCATTTTTGTATCGAGCACGAGATGGTTATCAATCCTATGGACTTCTTTATCCGGAGGACAGGCAGACTATATTTCGACATTGAAAGCGTGAGAAGTCTGCTGGAACCCGTGCTGGAAGAATTCAGAAAGCTCTTCAAAGTTGATCAGGCACAGATAGATTCATGGAGATCCACCATGGAGAAGGAATTGGAGATACATTCGCATTTCTCTGTGGAACGTATTTAGAAAAACTTCTTAGTCCAGTCTCTCAGTAAGTCTGGCAAATGCCTTTCTCGCATTCTTTTTTTGGTACAGGACCTCATATACCGTATCGATAATGGGTGTGCGTACTTTCTTCTTGAATGTTGATTTAAGCTTGTAAGCGCTTTTGGTGGCATAATAACCTTCAGCCACCATATTCATCTCCATCATCGCACTTTTTACCGTATATCCTTTACCGATCATATTGCCGAACATTCGGTTTCTACTAAAAGTGGAGTATCCTGTAACCAGCAAATCACCCAGATAAGCCGAGTTATTTATATTGCGTTTCATCTTGTGCTTCCTCGCGATGTAGCGTTTCATTTCACGTATAGCATTGCTCATAAGTACGCTCTGAAAATTATCACCGTATCCCAGGCCATGAGCAATACCGGCAGCTAAGGCGTAGATGTTTTTTAGCATAGCTGCGTATTCTGTACCTATGATATCATCTGAGATCTTTGTCCTTACATAATCTGTGCTCAGAGATTTTGCCACCCGCTTAGCCTTTTCCTGGTCATCGCAGGCAATTGTCAGGTAAGAAAGGCGCTCCAGGGCAATTTCTTCGGCATGGCAGGGACCAGTAATAACGCCGATGTTTTTAAAGGGGATATTGTAAAGATCGTGAAAGTGCTCGCCAACGATTAGCCCTGATTCGGGAACGATGCCCTTAATGGCTGAGAAAACGATCTTGTCACTAAATCCATTGTCCAATTTATCCAGCTCGCTTTCAAGAAAGGCAGATGGGATAGCGAAGATCAATATTTCGGCGTTAGCTATTGCTTTGTTGATATTATCTGTGAGAAGAAGCTTTTCTGTATGGAATTCAACAGAAGAGAGATAATTTGGATTGTGGAAATGTTCTTTAATGTGTTCGATGGCCGTTGGATTTCTCATATACCATATGATCTTATCCTCATTGGCGCTCAACATTTTTACCAGGGCAGTGGCCCAACTTCCTCCGCCCAGGACTGCAAAAGTTGATTTTTCCAAAAGACTTGAATTTGCTTGTCTAAATGTAATAAAATTACTTTGGCCCGCTCCGGAAATATGAAAAAATGAACTGCCAAGGCTAAGATCTGGCGGCTTTGGTTAAAATACGATGAACTACCGAAAACTTTAACATTCCTTGACATTTCGAAGACAATCTCCGCACTCTTTCAGACGTTATTTAATTGGGTTGAGTTAGTCCTTATGCCAGTTTTGAAGCATAGAGTATAAAAAGACTGACAGGGAGGACTATACTTATTTTGGTTGGTTATTTAGTTAAAAAAACCCTGGTCCCGTGAATTGTTTCTGACAGCAATCCGGAGTCGGGGTTTTTTTCATTTTTCAGTTTATCAAACAGCGATTCCCATTTCCGATTTGGCACCCATCATCCGCTTTTTGAAATCGGATGGATTTTCCGCCGTCACCTTCTTAAAGGTCCGGTTGAAATAGGAAAGACTTTCGAATCCGCACTCATAACAGGATTCGCCAATATTCTTCCCCGCCAGCAGCAATCTCTTTGCCTGGCTGATGCGATATTGGTTTAAGAATGAAATAAAAGTATTCCCTGTCGCTTTTTTAAAATAACGGCAAAAAGCTGCTTTTTCCAGATGGCATAGGGCGGCTACCTGGTCAATTCCGATCTTATTTTGGTAATTCCTGTCAACGAAACTGTAGACCTCCCTCAGTCTTTTTTGTTGTTTTTCATTGTATTTATTAATAAAAGGTTCGCCGTGCAATAGCTCATATTCTTCACTTGCAGCCAGGATCTGGAAGATATGCAGCACCTCAAGGAATTGAGGAAAGGGATCGAGCAAATACAATTCCTTAAGCCTCTTACCAACTTCCTCTTTTGTTTTACCGCTGAATGCAATACCGCATTGAGATCTTTCAAAGAGGTTGAGAATGAGCTTTAGTTCAGCTATTTCATTAAAAACCCTGTTCTTGAAATTCGGACTCAGGTGCAGCACCTCCTTATTGTAATCGGTTTGGATGCCATAATCAAAATTCAAATGAGGGATATTGGAGCCGATCAATACCAGATCACTTTCCTTATAGGCCGAGATATGGTCCCCCACATGCCTCGTCCCATTGGCACCCTCAATATAAACCAGTTCGTATTCGGGGTGAAAGTGCCAGTAGAAAAGATCATTCAGTCGGGGGTTATGCAATAATCTGAAAGAACTTTGAGTATCCGGGGCGATATGTTCAAGTTGAATTTTCATTCTAAAATTTAACTAAATTGCCTTAATATAGTGTATAAATTTAATAAAATATCAAAATAGTACAAATTATGATCAAAATAAAGGTGGAGCTCCAAGCCCAATTGACCTAGTTTTGAACATATAAAACACAAATCGGCACAATCATGGAAGAACAGAAATTAGAAATGGCCAATAAGGCTCATGAGGAAATTCCCGGAAACCCTTCAACGGCTACCAGCAGCAAGATACATCTAAGAGAACATGCAGAAGAGGCTGATCTGAGGGTCCTGAGTAAAGAAGATTGGGCATTCTGGAAGCATAACGGATATATAGTCATCAAGAACGCTGTTCCTAAAGAACAGGCGAACGCAACTGCCGATTTTCTGTGGGAATTTGACGAAAAAGATCCGAACGACCCCGAGACCTGGTATGCCCCCCCAAGAGCAGATATGGAGATGAAAGAACTTATAGGAACCGGGATGGTTGAGGTTTATAACAATCAGCATTTGTGGAACAACAGACAGTCACAGCGTGTATACGATGCCTTTGCCGATATCTGGGGAACGGAGAAACTCTGGGTTACCATTGACAGGGCTAATCTTAATTTCCCAAATCGTCCCGGCCATATAAAAAAGGGGTTTATACACTGGGACTACGATCCTGAAACAAAGCCTCAAAATGTTCAGGGTGTTTTGGCACTGGCCGACCAGACCGACGAGAATATGGGTGGTTTTCAATGTATTCCCTGGCTCTACAGAAATTACGATAGCTGGAAGTTGACGCAGCCGGAGGACAGAGATCATTTCCAGCCTGATATCAGCGGTCTGGAAGATAAGATCGTAAAAGTGAAAATGGAGGCCGGCGACCTGTTGATCTTCAACAGCACTCAGCCTCATGGCATCAGGCCGAACGAATCCGGAGATAAGGTGCGCATAGCTCAGTACATATCAATGATCCCTGCAGAGGAAGACAATGAAGCCATGCGACAGTGGCGGATCCAATCCTGGAAAGACAGGATCGCACCTGAAGGATATGCATTTCCGGGTGATCCCAGAAAATGGGAACAGGAGAAGTACCCCAGGGCAGAATTAACCGAGTTGGGAGAAAAGTTGCTTGGATTGAAGAACTGGTAAGTTTGTATATTGCCATCAGACCAAACCAGCTTTATTAGCCCATGCTAAACAACCTCGATGTTCTGGATGTTGCCATCATCCTGCTGTACTTTGCGGTGATCTTATGGATAGCCCGCTGGGCTTCACGCGACAGCTCTAAATCCGGAGCAGCAGCAGATTACTTCCTGGCCGGAAAGGACCAGGGCTGGTTGGTGGTGGGTGCTTCCCTCTTTGCTTCCAATATTGGATCTGAGATCATATTAGGCGTTTCAGGTGCCGGAGCCCGGGCCGATATGCCAATGGCCAATTTTGAGATCATTGCCTCATTGGTACTTATTTTACTCGGGTGGGTATTTGTTCCATTTTACTTGAGGACAGGAGTGTTTACCATGCCTGAATTCCTTGAAAAAAGATACTCACGTGCCTGCAGGAACTACCTTTCTGTTGTTTCTATCCTGGCTTACGTAATAACAAAGATCTCGCTGATCATCTTTGCGGGAGCCCTGGTTTTTGAAACGATGGGAATCCCCTTCTGGACAGGGGCCATCATCACTGTGATAGCAACAGGGTTTTACACGGTGCTGGGCGGACTCAGGGCAGTGATCTATACGGATATGGTGCAGGCCTTTATCCTGCTTTTTGGTACCATTGCGGTAACATGGTTCGGTCTTCATCAGCTGGGAGGCTGGGAGGGAATGGTCCAAACTCTGGAAATGGCAGCACAACAATCTGGCAATCCGCCTGCGGATCGTTTTTTCAATTTGTGGCGTCCGGTCACCGATACCGATTATCCCTGGACGGGAATGCTTTTCGGTGCGCCTATCCTTGGTGTTTGGTACTGGTGCACAGACCAATATATTGTTCAAAGGACGCTCTCTGCAAAGGATGTGAGCAATGCGCGAAAGGGAGCGCTATTTGCAGGTTATCTTAAACTGTTGCCGGTTTTCATATTTTTCATACCCGGTGTTATAGCCTATGCCCTGCTTCAGGAGGGAACCATCGATTTCTCTTTGAGCAATGCAGACCAGGCCCTGCCAACCATGATCACCAGTTTTCTGCCCATGGGGATCAAAGGACTGGCCATTGCCGGCTTGCTGGCAGCTTTAATGAGCTCGCTTTCATCTGCCTTTAATTCAAGTTCCACTTTGCTTACCATCGATTTTTATAAACAATATCGACCCGATGCCACAGACAAAAACCTGGTTCGTTTCGGACAATTGGCAACGGTGGTACTGGTCGTCGTAAGCCTTGGGTGGATCCCTTTTATGAGGGCGCTGATGGGTGGAGGGATCTTCCATTATCTGCAAAGCATACAGGCATACATCAGTCCGCCAATCGCCGCGGTTTTTCTTTTCGGACTCTTATATAAATGGATTAATGCAAAAGGGGCCATTGTGGCCTTGTGGACCGGTTTCGCACTCGGTATCTTCAGACTGGTCACCGAGTTCCTCAGCAAGGAAGGGATCCTGGTAGTTTCCGAAGAATCGTTCCTGGGGATGTTACTGGCCATCAATTTCCTCCACTATGCCATTATCTTATTCGTATTCTCTTCGGCAGTGCTTATGATCGTTAGTAAAACAGGCTTCCCACAACCACTGGCTGTCTTAGAACAGGTAACTTTTCAAAGTAGAAAAGGGCCACTACAGATTCGCTGGTCTACAGATGCCATACTGACTGTGATCCTGATCGCTCTGGTCCTGATCTTATGGTTCGTTTTTAGCCCCTGGGGGATAGCTTCCTGACAAAAAATCCAATATTAGTCACTCGGTTTAACAATTAGGTCTATTTTTGCGCCCTTATAATTTATAGGCTTTGAAAAAGTATCTCAATCTATTTGATTTTTCCCAGGAAGTAAATTACAAGACCGAAATACTATCCGGACTCACAGTTGCCCTTGCCCTGGTACCCGAGGCTATAGCCTTTGCCCTGATTGCCGGCTTATCACCTTTAACAGGTTTATATGCCGCCTTCGTAATGGGATTGGTGACCTCTATCCTGGGTGGCAGGCCCGGGATGATCTCTGGAGCCACCGGTGCCGTTGCCGTAGTTATAGTATCCCTGGCAGCGGATCATGGGGTAGAATACGTTTTTGCCGCCGTAATTCTTGCCGGGATAATACAAATGGCTGCCGGGTTTTTACGACTGGGGAAATTGATGCGCCTGGTGCCGCACCCGGTAATTTTCGGCTTTGTAAACGGCCTGGCTATTATCATATTTTTATCCCAGCTAGATCAGTTTAAATCAGTTGATGGTTTATGGCTATCGGGCAATACACTCTATATATTTTTGGGGCTTGTTCTGCTGACCATGCTGGTGATCTGGGGATTACCCAAAATCAGTAAGGCCGTGCCAGCATCACTGGTAGCCATCCTTTTAGTTTTTGGACTCGTCCTGGCTTTCGGTATAGATACGCGAACCATAGGCGATATAGCTTCTATTCAGGGAGGATTTCCACCGTTTCACATCCCACAGATCCCTTATGAATGGACCACTTTGGAGATAATATTTCCCTATGCTGTTATTGTGGCAGGAGTTGGCCTGATAGAAAGTCTGCTGACACTAAATATTATTGATGAGATCACGGAAACCCGTGGTCGGGGTAATAAGGAAGCCGTGGCACAGGGTACAGCGAATATACTATCGGGATTGTTCTCAGGGATGGGAGGATGCGCCATGATCGGGCAAAGTCTGATCAATACTTCTAATGGAGCAAGAGCCAGACTTTCAGGTATTGTAGCGGCGCTGATGCTATTGGCCTTTATTATGTTTGGTTCAGGCTTAATAGAAAAAGTACCGATGGCAGCCCTGACCGGACTTATGATCATGGTGGCCCTGGGCACTTTCGAGTGGGCCAGTTTACGCACCTTTAGGAGAATGCCGAAATCTGATGTTCTGGTTATGATCCTGGTGACCCTTGTAACTGTATTTCTTCACAATCTCGCCCTGGCCGTACTTGTTGGAGTAGTTATTTCCGCCCTGGTCTTTGCCTGGGACAATGCAAAAAGGATCCGCGCCAGAAAATATATCGATGAGAGTGGCATTAAGCACTATGAGATCTACGGGCCATTATTCTTTGGCTCAGTAACCTTATTCAATGAAAAGTTTGATATACTCAACGATCCGGAGGAGGTGATTATTGATTTCAAAGAGAGCCGGGTAGTAGATATGTCGGCCATTGAGGCCTTAAACAGGATCACAAACCGATATCATAAGGTTGGAAAGAAGGTACATCTGAGGCATCTTAGTGAGGATTGCAGGAAGCTGTTGACCGATGCAGATGCAATAATTGATGTTAATGTCCTGGAAGATCCTACTTATAAGCTGGTAGTAGATAAAATCTGAACTATTTAATAGGCAGACCTTTCACTTTCTCTGAAATGAGTGGTATCTCAAGTCCGATTATGAATCGCCATCTTTCAAAGCCTACAGCAGAAGTAATGGAAATTGGCTCGGGTTCCCCATCATCTGGTATGTCAGGGGCATCATCCAACTTTACCGAAGACCTGGAATAGGTTGTCCCCAGGGTAATTTTGCCCCATTTAAAGGTTAAATCAGGACCGAATCCGAAGTGCCAGAAATCGCCAAATAGGTTCACATTTTCATCGCTTTGATTGACCACATCAAAAAGATCCGGACTCGTCACTGTAGCCGAATAATCTGAGGAAAAACTTGCGAGAAGGCGTATTGATGGAGAAATAAAAATGTCTGCTCCGGCACCAAAATTAAACACGGATTTCAGTTCTTCTGTAAAAGTGGTTTGATCCAGCCGGATATCATCTGGTATTTCGGGTAGTTCAATCCGGTCATAGGAACTAATTCCGGCCGTCCAATCAACACTCATATGCAATTTGCTTTTGCCTATTGGATATCCTGCTCCGAATGCGATACTTGTTGCTGTTCTTCTTTTGCTGTCAAGGTCATTGAGGTCTATGACCCTGAAGTAATCTTCCTCAGGGCTTATTCCGCTCAAAAACTCCTCAGAATCTACATCCGCTTTGTTCTTAAAAGAAATAAACGGAGTGGTGATATTGAGTCCTAAGGAAAGACTGTCTAGTTGATAAGCCGCTCCCAGCTTAACGATCATCCCGTATGTTTTTTGTTTAAAACTGGGTCGACTTACGTAGCTGACCACCTCTCCGGTATCACTTTCACCACTAATTAAAATGTCACCTCTGCCATTAAGCTCATAAATACTTCCAAACAAACTTGCGCCAACCGATAATTTGTCGTTCAGTTTATGTGCCCAGCTAACACCATACCATTCATCACGGAGTCGGTTTTTAAACTGGATCTCTGTAAAGCTCTGGCTTATTTCAGTGAGGTTGCCTATAACCAGACCTTCTTCTACACCTGAGTTATAGCTGAGCTCAATATTAGAACGATACCTGGAAATAAAAGAGTAGGCAAATTGATGATTTGGGAGCTTCTTCAATTTAAAAGTTCCTGAAAAAATACTAGGGACCCCGTTAAAATTAGATTCGGAGAGATCGATCTCCGAGCCCAGCACGTCTTCCAGATCGTAGTTGATCAACTGGTACGCTTTTCCGGCCAGAACGATAGCGGGTTCTTCAATAAA
>CAJHXL010000004.1_pt1 | contig 16252 bp, 11 predicted proteins | sample 9198601 | NCBI WGS metagenome assembly CAJHXL01 (sample SAMEA7708277, study PRJEB35096) | sediment metagenome | biome: marine neritic benthic zone biome [ENVO:01000025]; feature: sediment [ENVO:00002007]; material: shallow marine sediment [ENVO:03000034] sea grass bed [ENVO_01000059] ...
CGGGTTCAAATCCCGTCGTTGGCTCTAACAAACAGAACCAGTCAGGGGTTCATCCTCCCGGGAGTTATCGGGATATCAGGACGTCACTGGATCTTAAGATTGATTAAATTGTACACTAATATAAACTAAGATTAAAACTATTTAAAAATGGCAAAGGAAACTTTTGATCGTTCCAAACCACACCTTAATATTGGTACTATTGGACACGTAGATCACGGTAAGACCACTCTAACTGCGGCCATTACTAACGTATTGGCAAACGATGGTCTTTCTGAAATTCGGAGTTTTGACTCTATTGACAATGCTCCCGAGGAAAAAGAAAGGGGTATTACCATCAATACTGCACACGTTGAGTATCAGACGGCTAATCGTCACTATGCTCACGTTGACTGTCCAGGTCACGCTGACTATGTAAAAAACATGGTAACTGGTGCGGCCCAGATGGATGGTGCGATCCTCGTAGTTGCTGCTACTGATGGTCCTATGCCTCAGACAAGAGAACACATCCTTTTAGGACGCCAGGTAGGTATTCCAAGAATTGTTGTTTTCCTCAACAAAGTTGATATGGTTGATGATGACGAATTATTGGAATTAGTAGAAATGGAAGTAAGAGAACTTCTTTCTTTCTATGACTACGATGGTGATAACGGACCTGTTATTTCTGGTTCGGCACTTGGTGCTCTAAACGGTGAAGAAAAGTGGGTTGATACGGTAAGAGAATTAATGGCTGCCGTTGACGAATGGATTGAATTACCAAAGCGTGATGTAGAGAAGGATTTTCTTATGCCTGTTGAAGATGTATTCACCATTACTGGTCGTGGTACTGTTGCAACTGGTAGAATTGAAACTGGTGTAGCTAACACAGGTGATCCGGTTGATATCATCGGTATGGGTGCTGAGAAACTTACTTCTACGATCACTGGTGTGGAAATGTTCCGCAAGATCCTTGACAGAGGAGAGGCTGGTGACAACGTTGGTATTCTTCTGAGAGGTATCGAGAAGTCGGATGTGAAAAGAGGTATGGTGATCTGTAAGCCTGGTTCTGTTACACCACATGCGAAATTCGAAGCTGAGGTTTATATCCTTAAGAAAGAAGAAGGTGGTAGACACACTCCATTCCACAATAACTACCGTCCGCAGTTTTATGTAAGAACTACAGACGTAACAGGTACAATCAATCTTCCTGATGGGGTAGAAATGGTAATGCCTGGTGATAACCTGACTATCACAGTTGATCTTATCCAAGCCATCGCGCTTAGCGAAGGTCTTCGATTTGCGATCCGCGAAGGTGGTAGAACCGTAGGAGCCGGTCAGGTTACAAAAATTTTAGACTAAATAGATCTTAGATTATAGCATTGTAGGGTGTCCGCCTTTGGCGGATACCTTTCAGTGTAAATATACCAGGGGTCTGAACTTAAAAGAGTTTAACCCTGAGGAATACGGGTGTAGCTCAGTTGGTAGAGCACTGGTCTCCAAAACCAGGTGTCGGGAGTTCGAGTCTCTCCTCCCGTGCTGAAGTGTAAACAGGGGAAAAAATTGCGAAAGAAGATCGAACTATTTGGATCGGTTTAATTCGGAATTACTTCTCCAGGTTAATAACAAAGAGTCTGATATGATATCATACATTAAAGAATCAATTGATGAACTTAGAAATAATGTAACGCTGCCTTCCAGGGCCGAATCTTCGAACCTGATGGTAGTAGTTGCTGTATTTTCTATTCTTTTCGCCCTGGCTACCTGGGGTGTGGATACGGTATTCAGCAGACTTATATCGCTATATTTCAATCTATTAGTAAGTTAAGAACGGCTCTATGTCTGAAGTATTGGAAAAGAAATGGTATGTGGTAAGAGCTGTCAGTGGCCAGGAAAATAAGATCAAAGGCTATATTGAGAGCGAAGTGGATCGGCATGGATTCGGGGACTACCTGGATGAGGTACTGGTACCCACGGAGAAGGTTGTCCAAATCCGCAATGGAAAGAAGATCAATAAGGAAAGAGTATACTTTCCTGGTTATATCATGATCAAGGCTAATCTGGGTGGTGAAATGATTCACATTATCCGCTCAATTACCAATGTCATCGGGTTTTTAGGAGAAACCAAAGGCGGTGATCCTGTTCCGTTGAGAAAAGCCGAAGTAAATCGAATGCTCGGTAAGGTTGATGAACTGGCTGTCAATACAGACAGTGTGGCCATCCCATTTGTGCTGGGTGAAACAGTAAAAGTTATTGACGGACCATTCAATGGCTTCAATGGCACAGTAGAAAAAATAAACGAAGAAAAACGTAAGCTCGAAGTAATGGTAAAGATTTTCGGAAGAAAAACCCCATTAGAGCTCAGCTATATGCAAGTTGAAAAAATTTAAAATGTTACATACTTAAAGTTGTGTTGCTTCCAAATTTGACACGCTTTGAATTTTAATTTTAAACAATGGCAAAAGAAGTAAGTAAAGTAGTTAAACTACAAGTTAGGGGAGGTGTTGCGAACCCGTCGCCACCGGTTGGACCCGCTTTAGGTGCTGCCGGCGTTAACATCATGGAGTTCTGTAAGCAGTTTAATGCTCGTACGCAGGACAAGCAGGGCAAATTATTGCCTGTTGTTATCACCGTGTATAAAGACAAGTCGTTTGACTTTGTTGTAAAGACACCGCCAGCGGCAGTACAACTTATGGAAGCGGCAAAGATCAAGAAGGGATCGGGCGAACCTAACAGAGTCAGATCCGGGAAGGTAACCTGGGATCAGGTCAAAACAATTGCAGAAGATAAGATGGTGGATTTAAACGCATTCACTGTTGAATCTGCAATGAGCATGGTCGCCGGAACCGCGAGGTCCATGGGCCTTAAAGTTTCAGGTAAAAAACCTTTCTAAGATCTAAAAGCAATTTTAATATGGCAAAATTAACTAGAAAGCAAAAGGAAGCTTACGCCAAAATAGAGAAGGATAAGCTCTATTCAATTGAAGAGGCTTCTGCTTTAATCAAGGAAATCACCAAAACCAAGTTTGATGCTTCGGTTGATCTCTCTGTGAGACTCGGAGTAGATCCTCGTAAAGCCAATCAAATGGTCCGGGGCGTAGTAACCTTACCACATGGTACGGGTAAAGATGTCAAAGTGTTGGCATTAGTTCCTCCGGACAAGGTTGCTGATGCGGAAAAAGCGGGAGCAGATTACGTTGGATTGGATGAGTATTTGACTAAGATCAAAGGTGGCTGGACAGACGTGGATGTAATCATTACGATGCCCAGTGTAATGGGTAAACTGGGACCTTTAGGAAGGATCCTGGGCCCTCGTGGTCTTATGCCAAATCCAAAGACAGGAACGGTAACCATGGATATTGCCAAAGCAGTATCTGAGGTAAAGGCCGGTAAAATAGATTTTAAAGTGGACAAGGCAGGTATAGTGCACGCAGCTATTGGGAAGGCTTCTTTTTCGGCAGATAAGATTGCCGGAAATGCAAAAGAGCTCCTCGATACGCTCAACAGGCTAAAACCAGCCGCTGCAAAAGGTGTTTACATGAAGAGTATCTACATGTCAAGCACTATGAGTCCAAGTGTTCAACTAGATCCAAGAGTAGTTTAAAACATAAGAAATTTAGTATGACAAGAGAAGAAAAAGCTACAGTAATTGAGGATCTGAAAGCACAGCTTGCAGATAGCTCCACTATTTATCTTGCTGATATCTCAGGTCTTGATGCTATGACTACCTCAAATTTGCGCAGAGCATGCTTCAAAGCGAACGTAAGATTGTCCGTTGTGAAGAATACCTTGCTGGCCAAAGCGATGGAGTCTTCTGAAAAGGAATTTGGAGAGCTGCCCGACGTATTGAAAGGCAATACCTCACTGATGTTCTCAGAGACGGGTAATGCTCCGGCCAAATTGATCAAGAGTTTCAGGAAAAAGTCAGATCGCCCTCTGTTAAAAGGCGCCTTTATTGAGGAGGCAATTTATGTGGGCGATGAAATGCTTGATACCCTTGTTAGTATCAAATCCAAAGAAGAGGTTATTGGAGATATCATTGCATTGTTGCAATCTCCGGCGAAAAATGTTATTTCAGGACTTAAATCCGGTGGAGGCAAACTCGCTGGAATACTCCAGACATTGTCGGAAAAAGAATAAGTACGCACTAAAACAAGAATATTTATAAAATTTTATTAAACGATAGAAAAATGGCAGATTTAAAAGATTTTGCAGAACAGTTGGTCAACCTTACAGTAAAAGAGGTGAATGAGTTGGCCGATATTTTAAAAGAAGAGTATGGCATTGAGCCAGCTGCTGCTGCAGTAGCTGTGGCCGCAGGAGGTGGAGCCGCTGGTGCTGAAGGTGGTGAGGCTGCTGAAGAGAAATCAGAATTTGATGTAATTTTGAAGGCTCCAGGTGGTTCTAAGCTGGCTGTAGTAAAGTTGGTTAAAGAACTTACCGGTCTTGGATTGAAAGACGCTAAAGATATCGTTGACAGTGCACCCAAAGCTGTTAAAGAGGGTGTTGCTAAAGACGAAGCAGAAGGTATCAAAAAATCACTGGAAGAAGCAGGAGCAGAAGTTGAGCTTAAATAATAGCTACAACCATAAGGTTTGTGTTTAGGTCTTTCCTGTCCGCCTCAGGCGGATGGCTAGACCTAAACCCTTTTATATATAGTATATCTCGAGGTATACAACCCACTTAAGTATTCACGATCAAAATATTGTCCGTAGATGTTCAAAAAACAGACTGAAAGAGTAAGTTTCGCTTCGGCTAAGAACATTCCGGAATATCCGGATTTCTTAGATATTCAGATTAAGTCCTTTCAGGATTTTTTCCAATTGGAAACGAAGTCTGACGAAAGGGGCAATGAAGGTTTATACAACACCTTCATGGAAAACTTCCCTATCACCGATACCAGGAACCAGTTTGTCCTGGAATTCCTTGATTACTTCATCGATCCGCCCAGATACACCATCCAGGAGTGTATCGAAAGAGGGCTTACATATAGTGTGCCGTTAAAAGCACGATTAAAGCTGTATTGTACAGATCCTGAGCACGAAGACTTTGAAACTATCGTGCAGGATGTTTACCTGGGAACAATCCCATATATGACACCTAGTGGTACTTTTGTTATCAACGGTGCAGAACGTGTAGTTGTATCACAGCTTCACAGATCTCCCGGTGTATTCTTTGGCCAGTCTTTCCACGCCAATGGAACGAAATTGTACTCTGCCAGGGTGATCCCATTTAAAGGGTCATGGATTGAATTTGCTACAGACATTAACAGTGTTATGTACGCTTATATTGACAGGAAGAAAAAATTACCTGTAACTACCTTATTTAGGGCTATTGGTTATGAAAGGGATAAGGACATCCTCGAAATATTTGATCTTTCAGAAGAAATAAAGGTTACCAAAACCGGTCTTAAAAAAGTACTGGGAAGAAAATTAGCGGCTCGTGTATTAAATACATGGCATGAGGACTTTGTTGACGAGGATACAGGAGAAGTTGTATCCATCGAACGTAATGAGATTGTCCTTGACAGGGATACCATCTTGGAGAAGGAGCACATCGACCAGATAATTGAAACCGATGTAAAAACTATCCTGCTCCACAAAGAGAATAATGCTCAAAGTGATTACGCTATTATTCACAATACACTGCAGAAAGATCCAACAAACTCTGAGAAAGAGGCCGTTGAGCACATCTACAGGCAGTTGCGTAATGCCGAACCACCAGATGAGGAGACAGCCAGAGGAATTATTGACAAATTGTTCTTCTCAGACCAACGATACAGCCTGGGTGAAGTAGGTAGGTACAGAATGAACAAAAAGCTCGGATTGGATATCGGTATGGACAAAGCTGTTCTTACCAAAGAAGATATCATCACGATCATCAAATATCTGATCGAGCTCATCAACTCAAAAGCTGAGATCGATGATATCGATCACCTTTCCAACAGACGTGTCAGAACGGTTGGTGAACAACTTTCTGCTCAGTTTGGCGTAGGACTGGCCAGAATGGCCAGGACCATCAGGGAAAGAATGAATGTTAGGGATAATGAAGTATTTACACCAATTGATCTGATCAACGCCAAGACCCTGTCTTCAGTGATCAATTCATTCTTTGGTACCAACCAGTTGTCCCAGTTCATGGATCAGACTAACCCGCTTGCGGAAATCACCCATAAGCGGAGACTCTCAGCCCTTGGACCAGGTGGTCTTTCCAGAGAAAGAGCCGGATTCGAGGTGCGAGACGTTCACTATACGCACTACGGAAGACTATGTCCGATTGAAACACCGGAAGGTCCTAATATCGGTCTGATTTCGTCTTTGTCTGTATTTGCCAAAGTAAATCCGCTTGGTTTCCTGGAAACTCCTTATCGCAAAGTTGAAAAAGGAGTGGTCAATACCAAGGACTTTATATATCTGAGCGCAGAAGAAGAAGAAGGAATGAAGATCGCTCAGGCGAACATTCCTTTAAAGGATAATGGTTCTATCAATACAGACAAGGTAATTGCCCGTGAAGAAGGTGATTTCCCTGTGGTTGATCCAAAACAGGTTAACTATACAGATGTTGCACCGAACCAGATCGCTTCCATCTCGGCATCTTTGATTCCTTTCCTTGAGCACGATGATGCAAACCGTGCTTTGATGGGATCAAACATGATGCGTCAGGCAGTACCGCTTCTCAAACCGGAAGTACCAATTGTAGGAACAGGTCTGGAAAGACAGGTGGCTTCAGATTCTCGGGTACTGATCAATGCAGAGGGTGATGGAGTTGTAGAATATGTAGATTCTAAGAAGATTACAATCAACTATAAGAGAACTGACAAAGAGAGACAAGTGAGCTTTGAAGCAGATTCAAAGACCTATGAACTTGTTAAGTTCCGTAAGACAAACCAGGGGACCTGTATTAACCTGAAGCCGATCGTAAGAACAGGCGACAAGATCAAAAAAGGTCAGGTTCTTTGTGAAGGATACGCTACGGAAAACGGAGAGCTGGCTCTGGGTAGAAACCTTAAAGTGGCCTTTATGCCATGGAAGGGTTATAACTTTGAGGATGCGATCGTAATATCTGAAAAAGTAGTAAGAGAAGATATCTTTACTTCTATTCACATTGACGAGTATGCTCTGGAAGTTAGGGATACGAAACTGGGAGCTGAAGAGCTTACCAACGATATTCCAAACGTTTCCGAAGAAGCGACCAAGGATCTGGATGAATACGGTATGATCCGCATCGGAGCCGAGGTCAAGCCAGGTGATATTTTGATCGGTAAGATCACTCCAAAAGGGGAATCTGATCCGACACCTGAAGAAAAGCTGCTTCGCGCCATATTTGGCGACAAAGCTGGTGATGTGAAGGATGCTTCTCTGAAAGCTTCACCTTCTCTTAAAGGTGTGGTTATAGACAAGAAGCTCTTCTCCAGGTCTATCAAAGACAAGCGCAGAAGATCTGAAGACAAGGAGGCGATCACTAATCTGGAGCTTGAATACGAACTAAAATTCCAGGAATTAAAAGATATCCTGGTCGACAAATTATTCAAGCTCGTGAATGGTAAAACATCTCAGGGTGTTCAGAATGACCTGGGCGAAGATGTACTTCCAAAAGGGAAAAAGTACACCATGAAGATGCTGAATGCAGTTGATGATTTTGCCCACTTGGTAGCCGGTAGCTGGACAACAGACAAGGCTACTAATAATTTGATCACAGACTTGCTTCACAATTATAAGATCAAGCTGAATGATCTCCAGGGGAACCTGAGACGTGATAAGTTTACAATTTCTGTAGGTGATGAATTACCTGCCGGAATTATGAAACTGGCCAAAGTCTATATCGCCAAAAAGAGAAAGCTTAAAGTAGGTGATAAAATGGCAGGCCGTCACGGTAATAAAGGTATCGTAGCGCGTATCGTTCGTCAGGAAGATATGCCGTTCCTGGAAGACGGAACTCCGGTCGACATCGTCCTTAACCCGCTTGGGGTACCATCAAGGATGAATATCGGTCAGATTTATGAAACCGTACTCGGTTGGGCAGGCCAGAATCTGAACAGAAATTTCGCTACTCCAATTTTCGATGGAGCCACAATACAAGAAATTGATGGCCTGACGGAAGAGGCAAAAGTGCCTCAATACGGACATACATATTTGTATGATGGTGGAACAGGTCAAAGATTTGATCAGGCTGCTACAGTAGGAGTGATCTATATGCTGAAATTGGGCCATATGGTAGATGATAAGATGCACGCCCGATCTATTGGACCATACTCCCTGATCACACAGCAACCACTTGGTGGTAAAGCACAATTTGGTGGTCAGCGATTTGGAGAAATGGAAGTATGGGCACTGGAAGCCTACGGAGCTTCAGCAACACTTCGGGAAATCCTGACAGTGAAGTCTGATGATGTGATCGGTAGGGCCAAAACTTACGAGTCTATTGTAAAAGGTGAAACGATGCCGGAGCCTGGATTGCCAGAATCTTTCAATGTACTGATGCATGAACTCAAGGGATTGGGATTAGACATCAGATTGGAGGAATAATAATAATACAAGCAAAAAACACATAATCACCATTAGTATTATGGCTAGATTGAAAGACAACACAACAATAAAAAGGTTTAACAAGATATCCATCGGATTGTCATCTCCCGAAGCTATACTGGCGGAGTCCAGAGGCGAGGTCCTGAAACCTGAGACGATTAACTATCGTACTCACAAGCCCGAAAGAGACGGATTGTTCTGTGAGAGGATTTTCGGTCCTGTGAAGGATTATGAATGTGCCTGTGGGAAATATAAAAGGATCCGTTACCGGGGTATTGTTTGCGACCGATGTGGAGTTGAGGTAACTGAGAAAAAGGTGCGCCGTGATCGTGTAGGTCACATCAACTTAGTAGTACCCGTGGCTCATATCTGGTACTTCCGCTCGTTGCCAAATAAGATAGGATATCTTTTGGGATTACCGTCCAAAAAGCTGGATATGATCATCTACTACGAGCGTTATGTAGTGATCCAGCCAGGTGCTGCCAAAGGACCTGAAGACGAGGAGATCAACAAAATGGACTTCCTTACTGAGGAGGAGTATTTGAATATCTTAGAAACATTACCTCCTGAAAATCAGTATCTTGAAGATTCAGATCCTGAAAAATTCATCGCCAAGATGGGTGCGGAGTGTCTTATTGACCTGCTTTCGAGGATTAATCTGAGTGAGCTGTCATTTAGCTTGAGACATAAGGCAAATACAGAAACTTCCAAGCAGCGAAAAACTGAAGCTCTAAAAAGACTTCAGGTAGTAGAGGCTCTCAGAGAAGCTCAGAATAACAGGGAAAACAAACCGGAGTGGATGATCATGAAAGTGGTCCCTGTGATTCCACCGGAATTGAGACCATTGGTTCCGCTGGATGGTGGCCGATTTGCAACATCTGACCTGAATGATTTGTACCGACGTGTAATTATCAGGAACAATCGTCTCAAACGTCTTATGGAGATAAAAGCTCCAGAAGTGATCTTGCGTAACGAAAAGCGTATGCTACAGGAAGCTGTGGATTCTCTCTTTGATAATACGAGAAAGGCATCTGCAGTTAAGACCGAATCGAACAGGCCTTTAAAATCCCTGTCAGATTCATTAAAAGGTAAGCAGGGTCGATTCAGACAAAATCTATTGGGTAAGAGGGTTGACTATTCTGCTCGATCGGTAATTGTTGTAGGTCCTGAGATGAAATTATACGAATGCGGCCTGCCAAAAGAAATGGCAGCCGAGCTCTATAAGCCCTTTGTGATTAGAAAGCTGATTGAACGCGGAATTGTAAAAACCGTAAAATCTGCTAAGAAGATCATCGACAAGAAGGAACCAGTAGTTTGGGATATCCTGGAAAATGTACTGAAAGGACACCCTGTTCTTTTAAACAGGGCTCCCACATTACACCGATTAGGTATTCAGGCATTCCAGCCAAAATTGATAGAAGGAAAGGCCATCCGTCTGCACCCATTGGTGTGTACAGCTTTTAATGCTGACTTTGACGGTGACCAGATGGCGGTTCACCTGCCATTAGGCCCGGAGGCTATACTTGAGTCTCAATTACTGATGCTGGCTTCTCATAATATTTTGAATCCTGCCAATGGATCACCTATTACGGTTCCATCGCAGGATATGGTTCTGGGTCTTTACTATATGACCAAGGAGCGTAAATCTACCAAAGAGGTCAAGGTTAAAGGGGAAGGACTTACTTTCTACTCTTACGAGGAAGTGGTCATTGCCTTTAATGAAGGCAGAGTTGAACTGAATGCCGGTATAAAAGTACGCGCTAAGGACTTTAATGAAGAAGGAGAACTGGTAAATCAGATCATTGAGACCACGGTAGGAAGAGTACTATTTAATATGGTAGTACCGGAAGAAGCCGGATATATCAATGAAGTACTGAATAAGAAATCATTAAGAGATATCATCGGTAAGATCCTGGCCGTTACAGATGTGCCTACCACATCTGAGTTCCTGGACAAGATCAAAACCATGGGTTATGAATTTGCGTTTAAAGGAGGTCTTTCATTCAGTCTCGGGGATATTATTATTCCTGCGGAAAAGCATGATATGATCGCCGATGCAAACCAGGAGGTGGATGGTATCATGATGAATTATAACATGGGTCTTATTACCAATAACGAACGTTATAATCAGGTAATTGATGTGTGGACTTCAACTAATGCTATGCTTACAGAGCTGGCCATGAAGCGCATCCGTGAAGACCAGCAAGGTTTTAATTCCGTGTATATGATGCTTGATTCCGGGGCTCGTGGATCTAAAGAACAGATCCGTCAGCTTACAGGTATGAGAGGTCTGATGGCAAAGCCTAAAAAATCTACTGCCGGTGGTGGTGAGATCATTGAGAATCCCATTCTTTCTAACTTTAAAGAAGGTCTGTCGATTCTCGAATACTTTATCTCTACTCACGGTGCGCGTAAAGGACTTGCAGATACGGCCCTAAAAACGGCGGATGCTGGATATCTGACACGTCGTCTTGTTGATGTTTCACAGGACGTTATTGTCAATATTGAGGATTGCGGAACGTTAAGAGGTATCGAAGTAGCGCCATTAAAGAAGAATGAGGAAGTAGTAGAAACCCTGGGTGAACGTATTCTTGGGCGTGTTTCACTTCACGATCTGTACGATCCATTGACTGAGGAATTGATTCTCAGTGCAGGTCAGCAGATTATGGAGTCAGATATCAAAAAGATTGAAGCTTCTCCAATAGAAAGGGTGGAAGTACGGTCTCCATTGACTTGTGAGGCTGAGAAGGGAATCTGTGCCAAGTGTTACGGACGAAATCTGGCGACCAACAAAATGGTTCAAAGAGGTGAGGCTGTAGGTGTAATTGCAGCTCAGTCTATCGGTGAACCTGGTACTCAGTTGACGCTAAGAACCTTCCACGTAGGTGGTATTGCTGGAAATATTTCCGAAGACAACAAACTGGAAGCTAAGTTTGACGGTGTTGCTGAAATTGACGAAATCAGAACAGTAAAAGGAGAGAATAGCGAAGGCGAGAAGGCCGATATTGTTATCTCCAGGACTTCTGAGATCAAGATCGTAGATTCGAAAACCGGTATTACTTTAAGTACAAACAATATTCCTTATGGTTCACAGATCTTTATCAAAAATGGCAAAGCCATTAAGAAAGGAGATGTGATTTGCCAGTGGGATCCTTATAATGGTGTAATCGTATCGGAGTTTACCGGTAAGATTGCCTATGAGAACATCGAACAAGGTGTTACTTATCAGGTAGAGATCGACGAACAGACCGGATTCCAGGAAAAGGTTATTTCAGAATCGAGAAATAAGAAACTGATACCTACATTGCAGATCCAGGATAGCAAAGGCACTGTATTACGTTCTTATAACTTGCCTGTAGGATCTCACCTCATGGTAGACGACGGCGAGAAGATCAAGGAGGGCAAAACCCTCGTTAAGATCCCTCGTAAGTCGGCTAAAGCAGGTGATATTACAGGAGGTCTGCCAAGGGTTACCGAGCTTTTCGAAGCAAGGAATCCTTCAAATCCTGCAGTTGTAACTGAAATTGACGGTGTTGTATCATTTGGTAAGATCAAGAGAGGAAACAGAGAGATCATCATCGAATCTAAATTAGGTGAGATCAAGAAATATCTGGTAAAACTGTCTAATCAGATCCTGGTACAGGAAAATGATTATGTACGTGCAGGTATGCCTCTTTCAGATGGCTCTATTACACCGGAAGATATTCTGGCCATTAAAGGACCTTCTGCCGTTCAGCAATATCTGGTGAATGAGGTACAGGAAGTTTACAGACTCCAGGGTGTGAAGATCAACGACAAGCATTTCGAAGTTGTCGTAAGACAAATGATGCGTAAGGTGAGCATTCAGGATTCCGGAGATACAACTTTCCTTGAGAACCAATTGGTTCACAAAGATGATTTCATAAGAGAAAATGATGAGATCTTTGGTCAAAAGGTAGTTGAGGATGCGGGTGAATCTGAAAACCTCAAAGCTGGTCAGATCATTTCAGCAAGAGACCTGAGAGATGAAAACTCTATCCTGAGACGTGAAGACAAGCAGTTGGTTGAAGCCAGAGATGCAGTTGCAGCAACAGCTACACCTGTACTTCAGGGTATTACCAGGGCCTCATTGCAGACCAAGTCATTTATCTCGGCAGCTTCCTTCCAGGAAACCACCAAGGTGCTCAACGAAGCAGCGGTTAGTGGTAAGGTTGATATGCTGGAAGGCTTGAAAGAGAATGTTATTGTCGGACATAAAATACCGGCAGGAACTGGTATGCGCGACTATGAAAATATCATCGTAGGTTCCAAAGAGGAATACGACGAGATCATGGCACGCAAAGAAGAATTGAAATTCTAAATAAAGGCCCCCGAAATTATCTTCGGGGGTTTTTTAATTCATAGTATCTTTAATACGGCAGAGAGCTGATCAACTCCCATGTTTATCAGAGTCATTATTAATTAATACAACCTTTACCTATGGCAGAGAAAGAACAAAAACAGAAACAGATCAATATTGAATTGGACGAACACACGGCCGAAGGTATTTATTCCAACCTGGCTATTATCAATCACAGCGCTTCTGAATTTGTGATCGATTTTATAAGCATGATGCCGGGAGCACCTAAAGCCAAGGTAAAGAGCCGTATTGTTCTAACCCCGCAACACGCTAAGAAATTTTTAAAGGCATTGGGAGACAATGTGAGTCGATTTGAAAAAGCACACGGCGATATTAAGGACTACGATCAGCCTGCAATTCCTCTCAATTTTGGACCAACCGGAGAAGCTTAGACGAACTCTGAACTGAAATGAAATTTTAAACTGGGGTATTTACCCTGAGTCATTTGCAGTGAAAATGCGGAATCGGCCAGAAAGACCAATTGACCTTGCTTATCTGTAGCCAGAAATTTGTGTTTTACCCTTCTGAATTCTTTTAATTCCTCCTGATCTGCCAGCTTTTCATCAACCCAACAGGCTTTGTAAATCGGGATATTTTCATATGTGCATTTAGCTCCATATTCATGTTCAAGACGATACTGAATTACCTCGTATTGAAGTGCTCCAACCGTACCGATAATTTTCCTCCCGTTTAGACTAAGAGTAAATAATTGAGCTACACCTTCATCCATCAACTGGTCTATTCCTTTGTTTAGCTGCTTGGCCTTTAAAGGATCTGCATTGTTGATGTATCGAAAGTGCTCTGGTGAAAAATTTGGGACCCCTTTATAATTAAGTATTTCCCCTTCGGTCAATGTATCCCCGATCTTAAAATTCCCGGTGTCGTGAAGTCCAACAATATCACCAGGAAAAGAGAAATCCACAATTTCCTTCCGTTGTGCAAAAAATGCATTAGGGCTTGAAAATTTTAGACGCTTGTTCTGCCTTACATGCAAATAGGGTTTGTTGCGTTGAAAAGTCCCTGAAACAATTTTTACAAAAGCCAGGCGATCACGGTGCTTGGGATCCATATTTGCATGGATCTTGAAGACAAAGCCGGTTAGCTCTTCTTCTTTGGCATGTACCAATCTTTCTTCAGCCATTTTAGATCTGGGAGCTGGGGCAATGTCTACAAAACAATCCAGCAATTCTCTGACACCAAAATTATTCAGAGCAGATCCAAAAAACACAGGTTGCTGCCTGCCGCTAAGATATTCTTCGAGATTGAATTCACTGTATACTCCATGTACCAACTCCAAATTATTTCGTAATTCTTCGGCAGCTGAATTGCCTATAATCTTCTCTAATTCTTCGCTGTCCAGGTCATCAAATTCTATGGTTTCTTCAATATTCTGCTTGCTATCCCCACTGAACAAATTGATGTTCTTCTCGTATATATTATAGATCCCTTTAAAATCGTATCCCATGCCGATTGGGAAACTCAAAGGCGTAACCTTCAGGCCGAGTTTTAATTCAACTTCATCTAGAAGGTCAAAGGCATCTTTGCCCTCCCTGTCTAATTTATTGATAAAGACGATCATCGGAATATTCCTCATCCGACACACCTCAACCAGCTTTTCAGTCTGTTCCTCCACACCTTTGGCTACATCAATAACTACAATGACGCTGTCTACCGCCGTAAGTGTCCTAAAAGTATCTTCCGCAAAGTCCTTATGGCCAGGTGTATCCAGAATATTGATCTTTTTGTCTCTGTATAGAAATGCAAGCACCGAAGTCGCTACTGAAATACCACGTTGCCGTTCAATTTCCATGAAGTCGCTGGTAGCGGTTTTTTTGATCTTATTACTTTTCACCGCACCGGCTTCCTGAATGGCACCTCCGAACAGCAATAATTTCTCCGTGAGTGTGGTTTTCCCTGCATCCGGATGCGATATAATGCCGAAGGTCCTTCGTTTCTCTATTTCCTTAGTAAGTGTCAAGCCTGGAAAAATTTGCGCAAAAATAAGGTAAAAAGCCGGTCAAATCACCAAGAATCAGTCTTTTTAAGAGGTAATTGAAGCCAGCTTGTCTGCTAATTCACCTTTAACGCAAACAATATCGAATAAATGCGTTTTTTTTCGATCAATGGAAACGATTTCTACGTATATAAAATTGTTTTAAAAGTTTTTGGAAGGTCTGGCCAGGTCAATTTTTGTTGTTTGTCGAGTATAACTGTTGTTGAAAGATATTTGATAAGTTATCCCCTGAAACACATAGGATGATAGCCATATTAGCTATATCTTGCGAACGATTTACAACCGCCCAATTCTTACTGATTTCTTACCTTTTGGCCATGGTGATATGTTTAAGATAACTTATCATTTATGCAAAAGTTTAGCTCCACTAAAATCAAGGCTTTTCATAGAAATGGCTTATTATTGGCACTGCCATTAATTATTCTTTTTTCTTCGTTTGAAGAGTCTAACTACGAATACACTCCTGCATTATTTTTTATCACTGACACGGATGGCGATGGAATTGTTGATTCCGAAGACATTGATGACGATGGCGATGGTATGATAGATAGTACTGAGGGCACTAATGACACGGACGGAGATGGGATGGCTGATTCTCTTGACCTGGATTCAGACAATGACGGTATACTGGATAATATTGAAGCACAGTCACCACTAGCTCTCATACTGGCGTCGGGAGAAGATACAGATGGCAACGGTCTGGATGACGCCTTTGAGTCGAGCCCGGGCAGCGGCGAAGGTCTAAGCCCTGTTGATACAGATAGTGATACGGTCCCGGACTATCTTGATTCTGATTCGGATAGCGACGGTATATTGGACCAAAATGAATCCAGTTTTCTCAGCACTGATTTTGATTGCGAAACGATTCCGAATTTAAATTTCAGTTCTCCTCCTACGCTTGAATCTGGACAAAATTTTGAAGAGGGCTCTGTTTACAGAATAGCAAATATCAATGACGGCCTGGACGCATTGATCACTATTGAAGAAGTTGTTAATGGACAGATCGATGTTCTGGACCAAAACTCCGTAGACCCTGAATTTTTCAAACCAGAGATTTTCTTCACAACAGATGACGATATTCGCAGACCTTATGTGGATCTCAGGATCGATATCGTCGGTTCAGGAACCAATAATCCGGTGGTTTTAGACGAGTTGATTGCAAATTTCCTGGATGTGGATGGAAATAAGCAATATCAGGAATACAATAGATTTGATACACCGGCATTTTTCACTACAGAATTGGAGACTGAAGTCGAAGTGAATAATACAGCCGGTGGTCTTTTGATCAATGGCGGTAAACAGGAATACCAGGGTATATCCAATCAGGTCCCAACAGTGAATGTAGCTGTCGAGTTTGTAGAGA
>CAJHXL010000018.1_pt1 | contig 16192 bp, 16 predicted proteins | sample 9198601 | NCBI WGS metagenome assembly CAJHXL01 (sample SAMEA7708277, study PRJEB35096) | sediment metagenome | biome: marine neritic benthic zone biome [ENVO:01000025]; feature: sediment [ENVO:00002007]; material: shallow marine sediment [ENVO:03000034] sea grass bed [ENVO_01000059] ...
ACGCATTAAGGCCGACTATTACGTGAATTCTGCCGATGGTTCTGCTTATTTTCCCTCAGGCTTTTTTGTCGCTAACTTCGGTTCGGCCAGCCACTTCAGGGCAGGAGACATGAAAGGTTCTGTTTGGAAGTCTGACGGCCAGATGGTAAACTACGTATACGATAAACGGCACGATGAACTCAGGGCCGTTGTTGTGGAATTAGATCAGACTTCAGATGATGTTTTTGGAGGTCAGTATGCCTTTCTAAGCAGGTTAATGACAGCAGTACGTGGCGGTACAGTAACAGCTGCCCCTATTCCTGTGGATTTAGTCTGGGGTGCTACCGAGGGTATAGCCGGAGAACTGGTACAAGCAGACGGCAAAACAGGAAAAGTGAGCATGTACTTCGCTATGGATCCTGATATGGAACCCATCCACACTAGTGCCCCATTAGTTGGTTTCCTCACCGGTGTGGTTAAGGATTTTGTCATTGCCGACTGTAACCGGCTGGCTGTATTTACAAAAATGGAGATCCCTGAAACATCCGGATATATTCAAAGTGAATTAGTATCCATCCAGCCAGAGTACGCAGAATTTAACGGCGAAGGTTACAAAAAACTAACCCTTGCAGGTGGCAACATCAGTAAGCTGACCACCATGACCGAGGATGAAAGAGAAGACCTGGCGTCGTCTCAAATGGATTTTAATAGAAGAATGCAGGAATTATTTGCCCAATTGACGGCCTGCGGAGAAGATAAAGCTTGTCAGGAGCGGGTTTCAGCTGAGTTAAGGGCCTTGCAAAAGCAAAAATTCGATGCGGCTTCAGATTTGATGAGCAATCCGGGCTCATCCGGCACAGGCACTGATTTCCTAAACGAGCAGCGCAGGCTAAGGGATCAGCTTTACAATCTGGGCGAGGAAAAAATAGCGCGAAAAAAGGAATGTGAAAGATTGCAAAAGGAGATCTATGATAATTGTGACCCACGGAGGGAAGACCCGATTCGTTGCAGTGACTTAAAACGGCAACTGAATACGTGCAGAGAACAGCTTACAGCCATGGAAGATGAGCTCGATCGCCTGGAATGTGAAATAGCTAAATTAAATGGAGCAGGAGATATGCTGGAGGATTGTGAATAGTGATTAAACGACAATTCCACAAAGACTACCAGTTTAAGCTCTAGCTTTTTCTTTAGCTATTTGAGCTTCAAAGAGTTCTGCGAAGTGTTTTAAAAGCTTCTTTTTAACTTCCTCCATATCAATATGCGAATTCCCGAGTTCTGCATTCAATGAGGTCACTGCTTTGCCCCGGATGCCACAGGGGATCATATGATCAAAATAGCCCAGATCCGTATTTATATTAAAGGCAAAACCATGCATGGTAACCCATCGGCTGGAGCGCACTCCCAAAGCACAGATCTTTCTGGCCAATGGTGTTCCAACATCCAGCCAGACTCCTGTCTCCCCATCAGAGCGTTCGCCTTGTAAGCCATAATCCGCCAGGGTAAGAATAACCATCTCTTCCAGAAATCGAAGATACTTATGGATGTCTGTAAAGAAATTATCCAGGTCCAGGATGGGATAGCCCACTACCTGGCCAGGGCCGTGATAGGTGATATCGCCACCTCTGTTAATGCGATAGAATTTGGCTCCCTTAGAGGTCAACTCCTTCTCCGTAACCAGTAAATTGGAAATATCGCCGCTCTTCCCCAGGGTATACACATGGGGATGTTCTACAAACAGCAAATAATTGGGTGTTTCCAGACCTGCATCCTCCCGCCGGTTGCGGATCTTGATATCAAGGATCTGTTGGAACAACTCTTCCTGGTAGTCCCAGCTTTCCTTGTAATCCCTGAGACCGAGGTCCTGTACTACAACCGTCTTGTTCATTATTCAAATACTACCTCCAGATTAAAAAAGTCCGGGTCGTTATTTAACTGGTACATATTCGCTTCCACTTCCACCCCCTTAAAATCAGAGAGGATCCTGGCATTTTCATTGTTAACCGACTTCACCCTGTATGGAAATCGGAATACCTGCTTAAAGCGCACCATATCGGCAAAGGGATCATCGGCCGTAAGGGCCGTGTCTTTCTGCTTAACAGCATCCAACCTGGCCTCTTCCGTAATCTGGTGTGTGAATTTCTTTTTAGTGAATTTAGTTTCAAAAGAACTCGCCATATCAAAAATGTCGGTCTCCGGCTCCACGGCCAAGCTATCATTGGTTTCTCCCATTTCCCCTGGTTTTCCTGCCGCTGTCAACTCATTTAGCTCTTTTACATCGGCCTGCTCCACGGCCTCGGCAAAATTCCGGAGTTCTTCCAGCTTCTTAAAGGCGTAGGTGAGCTTGATATTCATCTGCTTGGAAGAATCGTTCACCACCATACGCATTTTGAGCGGACGCAACTTTTCCAGCTTTTCCTGCTCTGCCTTGTCCAGCTGTGCAATACTGTCCTTCTTTTCATCAAGCATATCCGCAAAGATGATAAGTGTATCAACTGCCTGTTCTGTCTTTGTTGAATCGGGTTCCAGGTCCATGCTCATCAGCTCAGACATGTCAAATGCCATTTGATATTCCCCGCTGCCATCCTTCTTAAAAGTATACTCTTCACGGATCTCACAACTCCACAGTGTAAGACCAATGGCCAGGATTGAGAAAAGATATTTCATAGTCAGTGTTTTGCAAAAGCAAAGATACGACTATCAGTTGGGATTGTTGAGAATGATAAGGGCGGCGATGACTCCGGGGACCCAGCCACACAGCGTTAGAAGTAATACAATGAGAAAAGAACCACAGCCCTTGCCTATCACAGATAGAGGAGGGAAAATTATTGCCAGTAAGACTCTCAGAAAACTCATTCTATTTGATTGATGCATCTTATAAGTCTTCCATCTATCAAAATTGTTACATTTTTCTCTTATTTTTAGGTCGATGAGGCTGTTTTACATGAAGTATTATTTACTGCTCTTAATTCTACTCCTGACGTACGGCGCTAAGGCTCAATTTAAGTTCTCAGGACAAATGCCCCAGGCGGAGCCCGGAACCCGTATTTATCTTTCACTTGTAGAGGATTACAGAAAGATCAATCGGGTATATGTAGATCAGATAATCAGACAAACTACTACCGATTCACTGGGACATTTTGAATTCTCAGGTGATAACCTTTATCCTGAAAACCGCATCTATCGTATCCATATGGATTCCTGCCAGGAACTGACCGTATCAGACCACTTTATGGGTACTTGTGATGATGTGGTGTCAGTGCTTTTCCTGGCAAATAACAGTGATGAGGTAAGCATGCCGGTCGGTTTTGACAATGAGGTCCTCTGCACGATCAATTCATCCAATCCCAATGCCGATGTCTTTATCAGGCTTGCGGAAAAGAAGGAGGCCATGATACTGGATTTTGCAGAGTTTAACAGCGAGGCTAACAGGCAACTCAATTTGCAGACATGGTTTGCAAAATGGCAAAAGCTGGGCAGAAGCCTGGATGAACCCCTGGCTGAACTTTATATTTATGAGCTACTATCAGATAAGCGAAATCCTACCTACAACTATTATCTGGAAGAAGTATCTTCCAATCCCTATTATAATCGCTTATTGAAGGCGCTGGAATCTAAATATCCCCAGGCCAGTTTTACAAAACTATATCAGACCGAGATCTCGGCAGACAGGGAATTGGCCTCTTACAGGAATCCGGGTGATTCCAGGGTTGAGATCACTATTTATGTGCTGCTGGCCATTTCCGTATTGTTGAATCTGCTCTTATTTATCCGATGGAGAAAATCCAGGTATCGAAAAAATGCTGCGCTGGAGAACCTAACCCGGCAGGAAAGAAAGATTGTGGATCATATCCTGTCCGATATGAGCAATAAGGAGATCGCCGAACAATTATTCGTGAGCGTAAGCACGGTCAAAACACATATCAATAACCTGAACAAAAAACTAGGGGTTTCAGACCGGAACGCTATTAAATCTCTGTTCGGAAAGTAAATTCCACCCGGGTCTAGCACCATTTTCAAACCTCAATTCCTATCAAATCTGCAGGAATGATTTCAAATTTGGACCAATCTTAAAATCCATTTCTATGAAATCTATTTGCATCTTTTTCACAACATTTTTATTCCTCTCATATGTTTCCGCCCAGGATCTTCATTCCGAGGCCAGCACAGAGGATGGTATTAAATTCTTACTGGGACCAATTACTTCCGAGCTTCTCGAACAAGGAGAATACGGGGAATGGTTTGTTCAGAACTACGAAACCTTTGAGCCTGACAAGCAACATCTGTCAGCATTGAACAGGGGCCTGGACAAACATCATATTTTGGTCTTTCTGGGTACCTGGTGCGGGGACAGCCGCAGAGAGGTCCCACGCTTCCTGAAAATTCTGGATGAAGCAGGTTTTCCTGAAGAACGGCTTAAAATTATTGCTGTGGATAGGCGGGAGCCCAACGTAAAGAAAAGTCCCGGTGGGGAAGAATGGGGCCTTCAGATAAAGCGTGTTCCTACCTTTATATTCCTGCAAAATGGCAAGGAGGTGAACAGGATCGTTGAGAGCCCTGTTGAAAGCCTGGAAAAGGATATGTTATTAGTGCTAGGTAAAAAAGAATACGAGCCCAATTATGCCGAGCTTATGAAATCGGAATGAGCCTGATCTGGTCTGCCCAGGTCAACTTTAGTAAATCCTTGATTCCCTTGTTCTGTACTTAAGCGCAAAAGTGTAATTTTGCGCTTTAAATTCGTTGTTATGCAACTTTCTGAACAAGAAGTTATCAGAAGAGAGAAATTGAGCAGGCTCAGGGAATTGGGCATTAACCCCTACCCGGCTGCCCAATATCACATCAATTCCACTTCAGGCACCATCAAGGAAGATTTCGAAGAAGGTAAGAAAGTTGTTTTGGCAGGTCGACTCATGTCGAGAAGAATACAGGGCAAGGCTTCTTTTGCAGAATTGCAGGACAGCGAAGGCAGGATCCAGGTATATTTTAACCGGGATGAGATCTGTCCGGGAGATGATAAAACGCTTTATAATGAGGTGTATAAAAAGCTCCTCGATATCGGCGACATCATAGGAATTGAAGGAGAGTTGTTTATCACGAAGGTTGGAGAGAAGACCGTTATGGTAAAGAATTTTGAGATCCTCAGCAAAGCGCTTCGGCCGCTTCCTTTACCCAAGCAGGATGCCGAAGGCAATATTTATGACGAATTCAACGATCCTGAATTGAGGTACCGCCAGCGCTACGTGGATCTTGTGGTAAACCCGTCTGTAAAGGATACCTTTATCAAGCGTACCAGGATCACCAATAGCATCAGGGAATTCCTGAACAGTAAGGGCTATCTGGAAGTGGAGACACCCATATTGCAGGCCATCCCGGGAGGAGCTGCGGCCAGGCCTTTTATCACCCATCACAACGCACTGGATATACCGCTCTATTTACGCATTGCGAATGAGTTATATCTTAAGAGACTCATAGTTGGTGGCTTTGACGGAGTCTATGAATTTTCCAAAGACTTCAGAAATGAGGGTATGGATCGTACCCACAACCCCGAGTTCACTATCATGGAACTCTATGTGGCTTACAAAGACTATCACTGGATGATGAAACTGACGGAGCAGTTGCTTGAAAAAGTGGCTATTGATGCCAATGGCAGCACTGTGACCAGTATGGGGGATGCAAAGATCGATTTCAAAGCACCATATCCCAGGGTTCCGATCCTGGAAGCTGTTAATGAACATACCGGCTATGACGTAAGTGGTAAGAACGAAGAAGAGCTCAGAAAGGTGGCTACTGACCTCGGGCTGGAAGTTGATGAGACCATGGGTGTGGGTAAACTTATAGATGAGATCTTCGGGGAAAAGTGTGAGCACCACTACGTGCAACCGACCTTCATCATAGATTATCCTAAAGAAATGAGTCCGCTTACCAAGGAACATCGTGATGACCCCCGGCTGACGGAGCGGTTTGAGCTGATCATCAATGGCAAGGAGATCGCCAATGCCTATTCAGAGTTAAATGATCCTATTGACCAGCGTGAACGTTTTGAAGACCAATTGCGACTTTCCGAAAAAGGCGATGATGAGGCTATGTTTATCGACCAGGATTTTCTCAGGGCCCTGGAATACGGTATGCCCCCTACTTCAGGGATCGGGATTGGGATAGACCGACTGGTTATGCTGCTCACCAATAATGCCTCTATACAGGAGGTGCTCTTCTTCCCGCAGATGCGGCCTGAAAAGAAGCCACTGGAACTTAAAGAGAACGAAAAAACCATACTGGAGCACCTGAAAAAGGAAAAAAGTATGCCACTGGTGAATCTAAAAGAGGCTGCCGGACTCAGCAATAAGGCATGGGATAAGGGCATCAAGGCACTAAATAAATTAGGCCTCACTAAAGTGTCCAAAATCGACGATAAGCTGCTCATTGAGCTTCAGGAGTAGACCTTTTCCTACAGATATTGTTATTTTATTTTGTAAAGTGCTGTTTTTCAGTATTTTATATTATTGTCCCGTTCGTCGAAAAGCTGTTAATTTTTAAAATAAGAGCTTGAAAACAAGCGTTTTATAATAACAGGATTCCTAAAATGTTGTTATGAAGCACTTTTACCTACTACTTACATGTTGTGCCTTGATGTTTTCCTGTTCTACGGAACCTGTGGAAGATAATGAGAAGGACCCTGATCCGGATGGTGGTCCCACCGCCTGCTTTGAATTAAGTGATACGGTGCTGGCCGTTGGTCAGGACCTGGAGATCACAGACTGTTCTGAAGGCGCCTCTACCTATCTCTTTGATTTCGGAAACGGTCAGACCAGTACAGAGTCAGATCCGGAAATTGAATATGAAGAAGGCGGGCAATTTACAATTACGCTGACGGTTACCAATGAGGATGAGGAAACGGATATATATACCAAGCAGGTAAACGTTATAGACGCCGAATCATTCTACCTCTATCCTGTTATACCCGAAGGTTTCTCTTCCATACCTGTTGAACTGGGTATCCACCCAATTAGTGGCAGGCTCTACTATATAGAAAACCTGGAAGACCTGGAAGGTACCGGAGGTACTAAGTTTTATTATAAAGAACTGGATGAGGATTATATACTGAGTTCTAATTACCTGGCTGATAAACCACATGAAAGCAACAGTGCCTTTGTTAACTTTTACCCAAGTGGCAATATGAACTTTGTCTTTTCCCGTACTCTTGAAAGTTTATACGGCACACAAGAGGTTACCTATGCAAACAATTGGGGTTTTGTCAACGGTATTAACTCGGCCGCAAAACACAATTACGGTTTTATCCGCGACGGATCAAGTTGGTATTACTACGGGGCAGCTGAAGATGGTGGCATTTATAAGGCCGCCGTTGAAACCAGAAATTCCAGTGGTGACGCCTTTGATGTAACTATAAATGCTTTTGGTGCCGCCGACTCTATGATTGGAGATATGATCGAAATATCAGGAGGTTATATAGCCTTCGGTGCTGTTTTCTCCAAGAACGACTCAGATCCCAGATTGACAGACTACAAACCATTGTTGATCTTCTTCGATGACAGCTTTAATGTTACCTCTCATGTGATTTACACCGAGTCTGTTCTGGACACCAAGCTCGATTCGGCTAATGATCTGAATGGCAGCTATCATATGGCCAGGCTTACCAACGGAAACCTGGCACTTTATGCGAATGCTGAATTGATCATAACCGATAATACCGGAAACCTCATCGATCGTTTTTACTATGAAGGCACTTCCAATAATCAGGGCCTTATTGCTCTTGAAGATTCATTCATCATATCAACTGAGGGATTCCTTCGGAAATTTAATAACAACGGCACTGAGATATCCCAGCTGGCCTATGCCGGTAAATTTATGCCAGAGATCATAGAATGGGACGACGAGCTTTTCTTTGTTGCCGGCTTTGAAGAAGATGGAAAGACCAAACTCTTATACGGCGCATGCGATGAGGACCTCAATCTTGTTCCAATAGATCTGGAAGAAGGAGTACAATAACATCAGGGAGCCCGATCGGGCTCCTTTTATTTTTAATATTTTAGGAAAACATCTAGCTTAGGGGGCAAATAGTACATCATGCCTCCAAGCAGGAAATTGGGTCTTGTCCTGGGCCCTCTCTTATTTTTTATCGTATTACTAAGTCCCGATCTCCTTGATGAAAAACCCCTGGCCAACGGGGTAATTGCCGTGGCACTCTGGATGATCGTCTGGTGGATCACAGAGGCTGTGTCCATCTCGGTAACCGCCCTCCTTCCCCTCCTACTCTTCCCTGTTCTGAATATCATGCCCATGACCGACGTTGGGGCTAATTACGGGAGTCCGATCGTATTTCTTTTCTTCGGAGGCTTCGTGCTGGCTCTCGCCCTTGAAAAAGTAAATCTCCATAAAAGGATTGCCCTGAATATCATTCGAATTACCGGTACCAGTCCGGATAGGGTGGTTCTGGGTTTTATGATAGCGACTGCGGCGCTCAGCATGTGGATTAGCAATACGGCCAGTACCGTAGTGATGTTGCCCATCGCCATGTCTGTGATCAGTCTGCTGATAGACGATGAAGACGGTTTTACAAAAAATGACAGAAATTTTGCGCTAAGTGTAATGTTGGGGATCGCTTTTTCCGCAAATACAGGCGGTATTGCCACGGTAATCGGAACACCCCCTAACTCCGTATTGATCGGCCTCCTGGAAAATGAGTACAATATTGAAGTTTCATTCTTAAAGTGGATGACTTTCGGACTTCCATTTGCAATTGTTATGATCACTATTTGTTATCTGGTATTGGTAAAATGGATGTTTCCCAACAGACATTTAAAGTTTAATGCCTCAAGGGAAGTGATAGACGGTGAATTGCGCAAGTTGGGCCCGCTTTCCGGAAAGGAAAAGATGGTTTTGATCATTTTTGGCTGTACCGTTTTTCTCTGGATATTCAGGACGGTGATCAATGGTATATTTCCTTCCCTGGGGCTGAGCGACACAATGATAAGTATGTTGGGAGCTATCGCGATTTTTAGTATCCCCTACAATATCAGGAGGAACGATTTTATCATCAGCTGGGGTGATACAAGCAGGTTGGCCTGGGGAATATTGATCCTTTTCGGCGGTGGTTTGGCCCTTGCAAAGGGCATGTCTGTAAGCGGTATTGTGGATATGGTGGCAGCTGCGATTGCCAGTAGCGATATCAGCATACTACTAACCGCTTCTCTGCTGATCTTCCTGATGCTTTTTATGACCGAATTGATGAGCAATGTTGCCCTTGTAGCGGTGCTGGCACCTGTTGTGGCCGGTATTGCGATCGGGTTGGAAATCCCCTTACTGCATCTGTTGATCCCGGTCACAGTTGCAAGTAGTTGTGCATTTATGTTGCCAATGGCTACACCGCCAAACGCTATAGTCTTCGCCAGTGGCTATGTGCGGGTTTATGAAATGGCAAGAGTAGGTATTATTTTGAACCTGATCTCCGTGGGACTGTTAATCCTGGTATTCCAATATATTATTCCAATGATCTTTTAAATAAAAAACCCCGACAGCCCTGATAACTATCGGGGGTCGGGGTTTTGAATATCTTTCAGTATTGTTTTACAGAGAGAGTACATTTGAATCTACCGATCTCGTATGAGCATCAAATCCTTCAGGAAGGTAATCTGATGTCTCAAAACCAAGGCAGATGTCATCTGTTGGGTCTATGTAATCAATACTACGAAAATCAGCTGGGTAAGCGTAAGCGTCAAAATCATGGGGCAGATAAGCTCCAAAATCTAACACCAGCTCGTCCTCTTCAACAAACTGAATCTCGGTAAGGTTTACATATACCTCCGCCGGATCAAAATCCAGAGGTAAATAATCTTCTGTATTGAAACCTAATTCAAACTCATTCTCTTCTTCTATATAGGTAATACTGTTCAGATCTAATGGATCAGAATCCATTGCAGGGATCTGCGCGATAGCATTCGTGTTTATCGCTATCCCTAATAACATACTAAGTAATAAACTAACTGTTTTCATAACTATTATAGGTTAATCTGATACAAAAATACAACAGCTATAAATGGTAATTATTATACTTCAGAATTCATTAACAATTGCCTCTGAAAACGCAAAAAATCAGATTCATAATTTCTGTGAAGCTTTATTGAGAAAATGATATTTTAACATAATTTTCCTTAAGAAGGAAGCATTGGAAATTGGCTTTTATTAGCAACTTGAATCGGCGAATATTTGCGTTAAATTTTTGTTAAATCCAAACTATAACGGGCAATTAACGGCTTTTTAATGTTCTGGTAAAGAAAAAGCCTTTGCGGGGGCAAAGGCTTACAACTAACTAATTCAAATATGAAGTATAGAATGAGCGAAAAGTCTCAGCTACTCTATTTTGTGTAGGGATCAATTCCTTGAGTAGAATAGTACCCTATTAGATAATCAAAATCGATTGCTTCTTCTTCCTCGATATACTCGATAGTGTCCAGATCTACATAAACATCATGTGGATCAAAACCTTCAGGCAGGTATTCGGCTGTGTTAAAACCCAGTTCGAAATCATCCTCTCCCTCTTCGATATAATCGATATTTCGGAAGTCCGTAGCGTCGGCATAGGCGTTAAAGCTATCTGGCAGGAAAGCTTCAGTATCAAAACCTAAATCCAGGACATTATCTTCTTCAATGTATTCGATGGCATCCAGATCTACATATTGCTTACAGGGATCAAAATTCTCTGGCAGATAGTCGGCAGTATTAAAACCTAATTCTACTTCGCTATCTTCTTCTATATAGATGATGTCATCCAAATTCAACTCTACAGGAGTTTCGCTTTCCATTCTGCTGGCCCACTCGTATGAAACCTCATTAGATGGGGTGTTCGCAGCATAGATGACAGGATTGCACTCCTCCGTAGCATGTGAGATCGCTACAACAACCCGCTCCTTAATTTGAGGGGCGTCGTTAACTTCTTGAGACGTGGTGGTTGTGCCTAGCATTACCATTCCACAAAGTGCTAATAATTTGTTCATTTTTAGATTGATTTACTATTGTTGATCGTATGCTTATAAGACTGTCCAAATTTTAAAATGTTACAGTATTGACTTTTGTTTAACAATAAAATCATGCCTAAAAATTATTCTGGACATGATTTATATTATTGATTTACAGGATTTTATAATAAGTATGGAAAATGGTCCATAAACGATATCCTTGACAAATAATTAACATAGAAATCTGTAAAAAAGTGAGTCCGGCATAGCTAATTATGGCAGAATGTTAAACTGATTATAAAACCGAATAACCCACTAAACCTTTAAGGGAAGTTGTAGTCCAAGAATCGATAATTTTTAATTTCTAAACATATGAAAACATTATTTATGAGCCTGTTCTTACTCGTTAGTATAGTAGGCTATTCACAAAGAGGATCACACCAGGGTCCGTACAAAGACATGAGCGCTGAACAAATTGCACAGTTGGAAACCAAAAAGCTTGCGCTCGCATTGGATCTGACCGAAAGTCAGCAACAGCAGATTAATGAAATTCACTTTCAAAAAGCGATCGAAAGACAGGAAAGGAAGGAAGCTAGGAAAGCCCAGGAAGAAAAACCTGATGCCAATGAGCGCTATGAACATATGAACGAAAGACTCGACAAGCAGATCGAAATGAAGGAAAGCATGAAAGAGATCTTAAACAAGGAGCAGTTTGAGAAGTGGGAAAAACTTGCCGCTCATAAGCACATGCGTGGCCGATGCAAGGTACACAGGGGTAAATAAACCCGGTTACATCATAATAGGGAGGCACTTCGGTGCCTTTTCTTATTTAAGACGATCCGTAATCTTCTCCAGGGCAGCAACCGTGGCATCCAGATCCTCATATTCCAGTGCATCATTTAGAAAATAACTTTCAAAAGCACTCGGAGGCAGGTATATTCCCTGGTCCAACATTGCGTGAAAATAGGTGCGGAATTGCTCATTGTTACCCTTGGCCGCACTATCAAAATCTTTAACCGCTTCCCCGGTAAAATGAACGGATATCATAGATCCGAGTCTGTTGATCTGATAAGGAATCCCTGCCCTGTCAAGACATTCAGAAATCCCTTTATGCAGGTATTCTGTCTTCTTCGAAAGACTTTCAAATATCGCAGGATTATCATTAAGCTCAGTCAGCATAGCGAGGCCGGCGCTCATAGCCAGGGGGTTGCCGCTTAATGTCCCCGCCTGGTATACAGGCCCTTCAGGGGCCAGATAAGACATGATTTCGGTATTCGCCGCAAATGCACCAACGGGAAGGCCACCTCCAATTACTTTGCCAAATGCCAGTATATCTGCATCTATCCCCAGGTATTCCTGGGCCCCGCCACCTGCAAGTCGGAATCCTGTCATAACCTCATCAAAGATCAAAAGAATATCCTCCTTTGTACAAAGTTTACGTAAGCCTTTAATAAATTCCTCCTCCGGCGGAATACAACCCATATTACCTGCTACCGGTTCTATGATCACTGCGGCGATCTCATCCTTGTTCCGATCTACGATCTCCTGAACCTGTTCCAGGTTGTTGTAAGCTGCGAGCAGCGTATCTTTAGCTGTGCCCTTTGTTACACCCGGACTATTTGGGCTGCCAAATGTAACGGCGCCACTTCCCGCCTGTATAAGAAATGCATCGGCATGGCCGTGATAACAGCCTGCGAATTTGATGATCTTATCTTTTCCGGTATATCCTCTGGCAAGCCTCACAGCACTCATACAGGCCTCTGTACCACTATTGACAAATCGGATCTTGTCTATATTCGGAACCATAGAAACAGCCAGTTGGGCCAACTCTGTTTCAATTTCAGTAGGGATGCCGAAAGAAGTTCCTTTTCTGGCCTTTTGAGTAACAGCCTCTATTACGGCCTCGTGAGCATGACCCAGGATCAAAGGACCCCAGGACGCGATATAGTCTATATAACGGTTACCATCAACATCGTATAAATAGGGTCCCCTGGCACTCTCAATAAAAATTGGTTCCCCTCCTACTGCCTTAAAGGCCCTCACCGGTGAATTCACGCCACCCGGAATTACTTTTTTGGCCTCTGCAAACAGGGCACTGCTTCTTTGATAACGCATGGGATCTATTTGGATCTCTCGGATTTAATCATCAGTTTCTGACCAACGGAGATCGCGCTGTTGTTAAGTTTGTTGAGTTTCATAATTTCTTCGACCGAAACAAAATATCGCTGAGAAATTGAATACAGTGTATCTCCTCTTTTCACCAGGTACATGGTGTAATCGTATTTCTTTGCAGGCGGACGTGTTGCAAGTCCCTGCCGGATTACTTTACGGTCAAAGCGATTCAGATCGTATCTCTCTATGAAAGAAATTAATTTCTGTGGGTATTTCGGATCCGTAGCGTATCCAGCAGCTTTCAACCCTTTTGCCCAGCCCTTATAATTATCCCTTCGCAGGTCAAATAAAGAGGAATAGCGGGATCGGGATGATAAGAATATGCTGTGATCGCGGAAAGAATACATTGGGTGATTGTATTTTCTAAAGCATTCGCCCTTTCTGTCGTCGTCATGCAGGGCATAAGGACCATCCCATCCGCTGTGGCACTTAATGCCAAAATGATTGTTGGTTTTCATAACCAGCTCACTCTTCCCAATACCACTTTCTAAAATTCCTTGTGCCAGGGTAATACTGGCCGGAATTCCATAGGCCTTCATTTCGGCCATGGCAATATCAGAAAAGGTATCGATATACTCCTCAACAGAGCGGACAGGGATCCTCACAAATTTCCCGTTATCTTCAGGCAGCGGTACAGCGTCCGCACTTTGAAAGGTAGGATTTTTGGTAATGGCGACAGTGTTCCTGCTTTTATCTTTTTTCGAAGCAGATTTCTTTTTTGCACCACAGCCAACCAGGAAAAGAGCGAGTAAAATACTTAGGGCAAAATGTTTCATACGCAGATCAAAGGTAGTTTTTTCTTTTTCAAAACAAGATTCATACCATCAATTCCCTGAAGTCCCCCACTGTGAATCGCGAGTATTGATGTCCCGGTTTTAAACCGCCCCTCCATCGCCATATCCACTATGCCAAACATCATTTTTCCGGTATAAACCGGATCAAGGGGAATACCGGTTGAACTTTTAAATTCATTAATGAATGCTACCAGTTCTTTACTGACTTTTGCATAGCCACCAAAAACGTATTCCATGGACAAATCCCATTTTATTCCGCCTGTAAATTTACGAATATCTTCTTTTAACCCTTCTGCCTTTAAGGCTGAAAATCCGAGAAGGGACTGATTATTCATCAATGAATGTCCCAGTCCTGCGAGTGTTCCACCCGTACCGACACTGCAACAGATCAGGTCGAACCGGGAATCTTGTTCGTCCAATATTTCAGCGCATCCCTTTACGGCCAGATCATTGGTGCCGCCCTCAGGCAGCAGATAAAAAGCTCCAAATTCATCCTTTAACGAACTTAAAAATTCCTGTTCATCTTTGAGTCGATATTGACTTCTGCTGACAAACTTAAATCGCATCCCGGCATTATGTGCCTGGTTCAGGCTGGGATTGCTCTTCCAGGTATTGGCAAGCTCATCGCCCCTTATAACACCAATAGTTCGAAAACCCGCTTGTTTACCTGCCCGGGCAGTGGCCCATATATGATTGGAAAAGGCACCGCCAAAAGTAAGCAAGGTATCATAGCCCACGGAAGAGGCTCTTTCCAGGTTGTATTTAAGTTTGAAATATTTGTTACCTGCGGCCGCGGAATCTATGAGATCAAGTCGTTTCATACTGATCTCAATATTCTTATCCTCTAACTGCGGCAAGTAAATGCGTTGGTTGATGGCAATCAATTCCTATTGTTTTATTGCTGTGATATAACGAACAAATCCGAAGGCTTTGCGATTTGCCAGATACTCGAGGTCTTTCTCATTGTAGTACGCCTCCCTTTCAAAACTGATATTCTGGTAACCCTTGTAGAAGTCCAGATATAGAACAGACTTTATAAGCCATTCCAGCAGGTATATAATATAAAAGGGTATAATTAAAAGTTCACGCTGTTGCTGTAGGTGTATGCGTTCGTGGTTAATCAGGACAAGATCGTTTTTGAGCTCATTGTTCTTCAAAAAAATAAAGGGCCAGAGTGAAAGACCCACATAATTCCTGTAAAACAAATGCCTGAAAATCAAAATCATTGCCTATAAAACGACTTTTGGGGGAAGAGATTGTTAAAATTACGAATAAGACCTCAAAAAAAACAGACAGGATCAGTTTATCCGATAGATAATTAGGTAATAAACTGTCAGCAGCCCTTGAAATTCGGGCCATATCACTTAAAAACGTAACTTTACATACATGAAAAAGTATATTCCTCTGGAGGAAGGAGACTACTACCTTTCAAAAGAAGGTTATAAGGTATTTACCGAACAATATCACCTGAAAAGAGGCTACTGTTGTGAGAGTAATTGCAGACATTGTCCGTATGGATACAATCCCAAGCTAAACTAGCCTTTCCGGACTAGTTTCGGCATGATATTTGTGCCAAATACATAATAAACGAAGCGCTTGTTAACCCGGTAAAAAAGATGTTATGAAAGTATTGAAAATGATTTCGCTCTCCGTCCTAGGTATAGTGTTTTTAGCCTCTTGTAATTCAGTAAAGGTCCTGGCAGATTACGACAGAGAAGCGGATTTTGATTCCTATAAAAGTTATGCCTTCTATAAAACTGGTATAGATAAGGCCCAGATTTCTGATCTGGACAAAAAAAGAATTCTCAAGGCCATAGAAACCGAGATGAGCAGCAGAGGATTTGTCAAATCTCAGGAACCAGATATACTGGTGAGCATCTTCACCCGGGAACGTGAGCAGGTTGATGTGTATGCCGGAGGCCCATGGGGTTGGGGCTGGGGCTGGGGCTGGGGCTACTACGGTTACTGGGGACCCGGATATTGGGGGCCCGGATATTATGCCCCATATGTCAGCACCAGAGTTGAAGGGTCGTTATACATAGATCTCATAGATGCTAAAAACAAAGAATTGGTCTGGCAGGGTAAAGGAGTTGGCAACTTAACTAACTCCAAAAAAATTGAGAAAAAAGAACAGCAAATACGCGAATTTGTTTCCCAGATACTGGGCGAATACCCCCCTGATGCCCTGGTCTCCAACTAAGATTTAGCTGCCCTGAAACTCCATTTCAGGGTAGTTTTTTTGTACCTAAAAAAAAAAAAAAAAATTAATAATGTCCT
>CAJHXL010000148.1_pt1 | contig 15868 bp, 12 predicted proteins | sample 9198601 | NCBI WGS metagenome assembly CAJHXL01 (sample SAMEA7708277, study PRJEB35096) | sediment metagenome | biome: marine neritic benthic zone biome [ENVO:01000025]; feature: sediment [ENVO:00002007]; material: shallow marine sediment [ENVO:03000034] sea grass bed [ENVO_01000059] ...
ACCGTACCTTACTTCCCACATAGGTGAGGCTGGCCCCGTCATTGCCTACCAGCACTGCTGCCAGGTGAGGTACTTTTTCGCCACGTTCCTTCATAACAGCAACTTCTGAGGCTATTTCATCTTTTATCTGGTTGGAGAGGGATTTTCCGTCGAGGAGCTTCATATTAGTAGGCAGTTTTCAGTAGCAGTCGGCAGTTATTTAACCCCAAACTTTGCTGAGTTGTTAATCATATATTGAAGAAGTTTTCCAATTTCTTGACTTTTACCCTTCAAATTCTGAGCTTGTTCTATGCGAAGATAATTACATGCAACAGAAAAATCTAACCAGACTTGTGTTTCTGAATTTTCACAGTCGGCATCACTTAATTTACTTATAAAATGTTTCGGATAGATTCTTTTTCTGTATGCTTCAGCAATATTAGCACACACGGAGCGAGAGGACCTTCTTATTTGATCAGTTAAGGAGAAACGTTCCTCCCTTGGAAACCATTTGGATTCTTCATAGATCTGCATTGCCAATTGGAATCCAAGCTTATAGGCCTTCAAACTTGTATAACTCATAAAACAAATGTACTGCCTACTGCAACTGCTTACTTGCAGTTATCTCATATTCTGCATCATCTGCATCATCTTCTTGCCGCCGCCACCCTGCATCATCTTCATCATTTTGCTCATCTGGTTGAACTGTTTGAGCAGCTGGTTGACCTCCTGAATGCTGCGGCCGCTTCCCTTGGCGATACGTTTTTTCCTGCTTGCATTAAGCTTGGAAGGGTTGGATCGCTCTTCCGGTGTCATGGAATGGATTATAGCTTCCACATGTCTAAAGGCATCATCCGGTATGTCCATCCCTTTTAAGGCTTTGCCGGCACCAGGTAACATGCCCATCAGATCTTTCATGCTACCCATCTTCTTGATCTGCTGGATCTGTTTCAGGAAGTCGTCAAATCCGAATCGATTCTTGGCAATTTTCTTCTGGATCTTTCTGGCTTCCTCCTCATCGTACTGCTCCTGGGCTCTTTCAACAAGGGAAACAACATCGCCCATACCGAGTATCCTGTCGGCCATTCTCGCAGGGTGGAAGACATCTATGGCATCCATCTTCTCACCGGTTCCTATAAACTTAATAGGTTTGTTTACAACTGATTTGATTGAAATAGCGGCACCGCCCCGTGTATCCCCATCCAGTTTGGTCAGGATTACCCCGTCAAAGTCAAGTACATCATTAAAAGCCTTGGCCGTATTAACAGCATCCTGACCTGTCATTGAATCGACCACAAACAATGTTTCCTGTGGACTAACAGCATCGCGGATATTGGCTATTTCAGTCATCATCTGCTCATCTACTGCAAGTCGACCAGCCGTATCTATGATCACTACATTAAAGCCGTTTTCTTCCGCATATTTAACCCCGGCTTTCGCGAGTGAAACAGGGTCTGAGTTCTCCCTGTCGGAATATACCTCAACGCCTACCTGTTCACCAACGATATGAAGCTGATCTATGGCTGCGGGCCTGTAAACATCACAGGCAACCAGTAAGGGCTTTTTAGATTTTTTATTTTTGAGAAAATTCGCAAGCTTTCCGGAAAATGTGGTCTTACCGGATCCCTGCAGTCCCGACATCAGAATAATACTGGGCTGAGCCGATAAATTGACACCCTCAGCATCTCCACCCATCAACTCGGTAAGTTCGTCTTTGACGATCTTTACCATAAGCTCACCTGGTTTCAGGGATTTCAACACATTCTGACCCAGTGCCTTTTCCCTTACCTTATTGGTGAATTCCTTGGCTATTTTGAAGTTGACGTCCGCGTCCAGCAGGGCACGGCGGACCTCTTTAGTGGTCTCCGCGACATTAATCTCTGTAATCTGACCATGGCCTTTTAAAACGTGTAAGGCCTTATCTAGCTTTTCACTTAAATTATCAAACATCCTGTTGTACAGTTTTCAGCAAAGTGCAAATTTAAGAATATAGACCGTATAGTTAAAGATGTGCGGTGAAATATAAAATGAAAAAGGGCAACTTCACCTGGAAGCTACCCTTTTTTGCAAAATTGGGGGCAAATAAGGTATTTTTTCTAACCCTTTAGGGTTATTTGCTTAAAGCTTTTCAAAGACAACGGTTTCCTCGTAAACAGTTCCGGTTGCGTTATCTTCGCGAATACTCTTCAGCTCAAGACGTCCTTCGTTGATCGACACAAACTGCCAGTCGTCTGTAAGCTCTCCTAAAGGAGCGCCGTCTCCGAAGTTGAGGTATACCATCAGTTTACCTTCGTCGTTGCGGATTACTCTCCAGAGTCCGAGCTGCGTAGGACCAGTTTCGCCTAAAGTGGCGCCAACTATATGTTCCGGCTCAAAGTCGAAGCTGTATCCGGCAAACTCTTCAGTGATATTCATATCGCCTTTCTCGAAAAGGGCAACCATCCACTCACCACCGAACAATATATTTCGGATCTCAAGTACATCACCATCCTGGTCGTCACAAACTCTTTGCAGTATCAGTTCGTATCCAATCTCTTCGATCTCGAACTTAAGTCTTGAGTTAGTCAACTCACGGAGCGGCCATTCGAAGCTTACTCCGGGCTCTTCACCTATGGTAATAGCCAGTACCAGTCTTCCTTCGTCATTTACTGCAACTTCCCAGCTACCGTCATAAACGATATCTCCGTTGCTCAGTGTTACACCACCTTCGGGCAGGAAGTTAAACTCATAACCGATCAGGCGCTCGATCTCTTCACCCTGGTTGAATACTTTCTTGATGATCCAGCTACACTCTTTCAGGATCTCCCTGAGGTTGTCAGGACCAACTTCATCATCAACACAGATCTGCTTCATGATGATCCTGTTTCCACCTTCGCTGTAAAGCTTGATGGTATGCGGACCAACTTCATATACAAACCACTCCAGGTTGAAATCGACAAGTACATCAAACTCAAGGGTCAACTTGGTACCCATATCGGTGTGTCTTGTACTCCATGTACCTGTGATCATATTACCGTTTCTATCCTTAACAGTAACACTTCCGTCATCACCAAAGTTCATGATATACTCGAAGTACTGATCCGTAAGATTTACTTCATCGCGCTCAACTTCTTTTACTACCCATGGGCAGGCCGTCAGGCAGAAATCAAGTCTTCCATCCTCAAAATCGTCATCATTGTAATCGTTATCGTCATCTTCATCACAGGCTTCCTTAGCGGCTTCAATAGCCATAGCAAGCTCAGCATTGCTATCAACAACTGTCTCGCTTCCGTCATAGTTGATGAGAGTTACAGGAAAATCTATACCGATCAGATCGTCTTCGTTCAATCCGGCAAAGAATTTTCTAAGATCTTCATCGCTTTCAACGACTACATTTCCTGTAATGGCATCATTAATGTCGAATGTATACAGGGTAATGGGGTAAACGAAATCGATACATTCAATATCATCATCGTTACCACCTTCAACACATTCTTCGGCCAGAGCTCTCAGCTCATCCAAATTGTTAATCATTACCTCGGCATAATCAGCCAGGGTAACTGTAACAGGGAATATGATCTCGAGCAGATCTTCATCGTTCTCGATCTCATCGAAGATATCCTCAATCAACTGGAGGCCTTCTTCAGATTCAATGGTAAGGTCTACGCCGTTTACCCTTACAGAATATGGAAAGCTGATATCAAAACAGCTAGCTCCATCAACGATATTATCGAAAGAACCGTCTTTTGAAACAGTATTCTCGATAAGCTTCGCGGTAGAGGAATTAGCCACTATAGATTCAGGGCCATCGGTCTCATTTAAGGGTTCAAACTCTTCCTGACAGGAAGTGAAAGTAAGTGCCAAGATAAGTAGCGTGTTAAACACGGGATACTTAAAAATCTTTTTCATAACGATTTGGAATTTTTGTTGTTCGTACACCTCCTAAACAATTAAAAGTCAAAATACCCTACTGCTTTTTTAATTTTTTTTCAGATATCTTTGGTCAAACTCAGGACCTGAACAGATCAATTATGGATAACGTTTGTGAAGAAGAAGTGTTCAGCAGCCTCTTCCGCACCCATTCTAAAACGGTATACAACTACATATATTATAAGTTTGGCAACCAGGAAAAGGCCTATGATGCTGTACAAGAAGCATTTGTAAAGCTTTGGGAAAATTGTTCCAAGGTGAGTCCGGAAAAGGCCAAATCCTATGTATATACAGTTGCAAATAACTTGTACCTGAATGTGATCAAAGCAGAAAAGGTTCGATTGAAATATGCGGGGAGCGCCAGAGAGGCCTCCAGTGAATCCCCTGAATTCCTTATGGAAGAAAAGGAATACAAGGAAAAGCTGGACCGGGCCCTGGACAGTTTGCCCGAAAATCAGAGGACAACATTCCTCTTGAACAGGATCGATGGGAAAAAATATGCCGAAATAGCCGAGATGGAGGGAGTAAGTGTAAAAGCCATCGAAAAGAGGATGCATCTGGCCTTAAAGGCACTTAGGGAGCAGATTGAGGGAATTTAGATTGTAGTGGCAGTAGGCAGTAGGCAGTGGCAGTAGGCAGTAGGCAGTTCCTCCTTCTCCGCCACGGGCGGATTCGGAGGACGGGGAGCAGTAGGCAGTGGCAGTAGGCAGTAGGCAGTGGCAGTAGGCAGTAGGCAGTAGGCAGTGGCAGTAGGCAGTGGCAGTAGGCAGTAGGCAGTGGGCAGTAGAGTTTAGAAGGTGGATATAAGATGTTCCTGTGTACTGCAACTGAGTACTGCGAACTTAAAAGTAGGGTATTTAAACACATAATTGTTATAAGTGTACAAAGCTGGAAATCATGCAAGAGAATTATTTAGCAAAATGGCTTAACAACGAACTCTCGGAGGCAGAGCTGGAGGAATTTAAAAATTCCTCTGAATATGCTGCTTACAAGAGGCTTTTAGAGGCTTCCGCCCAATTGGAGGCCCCTGAATTCAGTGTTGACAAGGCCTATGAAGATTTCCGTAATCGAAGAACAGAGAGAGGCGGAAAAGTGGTGCGTATGAGACCTGCTCAGATGTTCATCCGTATAGCCGCGGCTGTCACCGTATTCTTCGTGATATCTTACTTTTATATCAATTCTCTGGACGAAACTATTTCAACGGAATATGCCCAGAGAGAATCAGTGATCCTTCCTGATGCCTCAGAAGTCATATTAAATGCTGCCTCTGAAATTTCTTATAGCAAGAAGAATTGGAGCAAGGAACGCAATATTGAACTTTCCGGGGAGGCCTTTTTCAAAGTGGCCAAAGGGAAGAAATTTACCGTTTCTACCGAAGTGGGAACAGTTACTGTATTAGGTACCCAGTTCAATGTAGAACAGAGAAAGGGTTTCTTTGAAGTAACCTGTTATGAGGGTCTGGTTAGTGTTATATATGGCCAGGATGAAACCCGACTGCCTGCCGGTAATTCATTCATCGTATTCAATGGTGATATTGTGGAAACTCAGGAGTTTGAAACACTACAGCCTTCCTGGATGAATGATGAAAGTTCTTTCAAGAGTATTCCTCTGAAATTCGTACTCAATGAGTTGGAAAGACAGTACGATATTGAAGTCCGCACAGAGGATATAGATACCGTTCAATTATTTACAGGTACGTTTAGCAACACAAACCTAAATTTGGCGTTAGAAAGTATTAGTGCCCCCTATCAGATCAAGTATAGTGTAGAGGGGAACAAAGTGCTGTTTTATGCCGAAACTACACCTTAAAAGTGTTGTTCTTGTATCCATCCTGATTATCTCCGCTGGTCTTGTATGTCGGGGACAGGATGAGTCTGCGTCCGATCCTATTACTATCATTGAATATATTGGTCAGTTAGAAGAACAATTCGACGTAAAATTCTCCTACCTGGATGAGGATCTTCGGGCTATGACGATCCGTCGGCCTGCAGGGTCGGAATTGGCAGCTATCCTTGATGGTATCGAGTCTCAGACCCAGTTAATTATCAAAAAGCTTAATGATCGCTATTATACGGTGACCAAAAGCGTGACCATTGATATCTGTGCCCGTATCTTCGACAACTTCCAAAATAATACATTGGGGGGTGCTTCGGTGGAAGTTCTAGGCGGTGAAATCGCAACCGTCACCAATTCAGACGGTTCTTTCCAGCTGGGAAGTATACCCCGTGATGCAATGATCCGGATCCGTCATATCGGATTCAAAACTAAATATATCGCCGCTGAGGAACTTATAAAAACCAATCCCTGTAATACCATCGTTTTAGGGCTCAGGTACCAGCAGTTGGAGGAAGTGGTCATCTATCAGTTCCTGACCACGGGAATCAGTAAACAGAAAGACGGCAGTATTGAGATCAATTCGGCTGAATTTGGCATCCTTCCCGGACTAATTGAACCCGATGTGCTGACAACAGTGCAGGCCCTGCCAGGTATAAAAAGTATAGACGAAACCGTATCGGATATCAATATAAGAGGGGGTACAAACGACCAGAACCTGATATTATGGGATGGGATAAAGATGTATCAATCCGGGCACTTTTTCGGCCTGATTTCGGCCTTTAATCCATATCTGACAGACCGGGTTTCCATAATAAAAAATGGTACCAGTGCGCAATATGGCGATGGGGTGAGCGGGGTCATCATAATGGAAACCAACAATGAGATCAATTATGATTTTAATGGAGGGGCAGGTTTTAACCTGATCAGTGGTGATATATACGGGCAGATCCCGTTTTCAGATAAACTGGCCTTGCAGTTCTCCGGTCGTCGTTCAGTGACCGATTTCCTCAATACACCTACTTATGATGAATTCTCAGACAGGGCCTTTCAGGATACCCAGATCAAAGTAACCAACACCAGTAATACCGATGCCCGAATACTACAGGATGAGAACTTCTATTTTTATGATTTTTCAGGCAAATTATTGTATGATATAAATAATGAACATAAGCTCAGGCTGAATTTTATTAACATCAACAACCGCCTGGATTATACAGAAACAAATCAGGATAATGCCCGTACCAATGAAAGCTCATTGGATCAGACCAACTGGTCATTTGGAGGTGCCTGGAGCGCCCAATGGTCAGATAAATTCTCCACATTATTGAACGGGTATTACACTAGTTATGAGCTCGATTCCAGAAATGTAACAGCATTCGGACAGCAAACACTGGACCAGTTTAATGAGGTGTTGGAGACTTCGGCCAAGCTGAACACAGATTACACTTTTAATTCCAGCCTTCACTGGTACAACGGGTATCAATTTAGTGAAGTGGGCATTAGAAATACGACCCAGGTTTCACAGCCACCTTTTGAAAGCGATCTGAAAGGAGTAATACGAATGCACTCGGCATTTTCGGAAATCGGGTATACCAATCCCGAGGACAATTTAAGGCTTAGGGTTGGCGGGCGATTTAATTATATAGAAAACCTGGATACTTTTAGCGAGATCATCATAGAACCCAGGTTGAATTTCAGTTATCTGCTTGCTCCGCATCTGACATTGGAAGTGCTTGGAGAATTTAAAAACCAGGTGACCAACCAGGTGATAGACCTGGAACAGAATTTTCTGGGCATTGAAAAAAGACGCTGGGTACTTTCTAATGAGAGCACGCTGCCTATCACAAAGAGTAAGCAGGGTTCCGTTGGCCTGAACTATGACAAACGGAACTGGTTCCTGAGTCTGGAGGGATTCTATAAGCGCGTTGATGGAATCAGTACATCTACCCAGGGCTTCCAGAATCAGAATCAGTTTAACGGTGAAATTGGGCGCTACGATGTAAAAGGTCTGGAATTTCTGATCAATCACAAGAACAATACTTTCAGCACCTGGCTTAGTTATGCCTACAATATGAATAACTATACTTTCGAGGATATCACACCGCCTGAATTCCCAAATAATCTGGACATTAGACATACGCTGACCTTTGCCAGCACCTATACCTACAATAAATTTAAACTGGGCATAGGGATCAACTACAGAACCGGGAAACCTTTTACAGAACCTCTGCCGGGAGCCGAGGGCATCGATTTCAGCACACTCCCTGCCACCATTGTCTATCAGGAACCGAATAGCGGGAGACTGCCCGATTATTTCAGGGCCGATGCTTCGGCCCTATATAGTTTTGATCTTTCCGGACGCGTAAAAGCATCAGCCGGACTATCATTACTCAATATATTCGATACTGAAAATATCCTCAATGCCTATTACAGGCTAAACAGTCAGCTTGAAATCGAGAAAATAGAAAGTGCTTCCCTTGGTTTTACACCGAATGTCAGTTTCAGGGTCAGTTTTTAAGATTGATAGATCTTACTGATCACAAAAACATGGGGAAAGGTAATGGCCGCCAGGAACGAAAATAGAAAAGGCAGGAAACCTCCGCTGGTATCATCTACAAATACAAATAAGCCTATTAGTGCGATGACGGAAATAGCCCAATATATTGCGGAAGATCTCAGATACTTTAAGAAGTGTTCCTTGTTGAACGGACCGTACATATAGCGGATCTGATCAGACAATGACGGAATTGAGTGCCAGATGATAAAATATATGGCAAAGGCCCATAATAATGAGGCCGTATTAAATACTATAAAGAATACGAGCAGATAAAACAATTCCAGGATAAGGTTTGAATTATATTGTTTAATTAATTTAATATATAGTAAAACAAATATAAAAGCGCTTGCTCCTAACGCCATGAGATAGGTATCGCCCGTCAACTTAATGGAAGCGATATTAAAAATGATAGCACTAACCTCTTCGGCATGGGCTGTAAAAAGAAGGAAAAGTACAATGAATCCATAAGCCGTACAAAACACAGCAGCCTGCCAGTTAATAATGCCTAAGCTGTTGATCCAGTGTTGTTCGCCAAAGTGGTAAGCGCTAAACAGAATGAAAAGTGCCAGTGCTATGGCAGGTATATAGAAGAACAGGGCAGCCACTGTCAATACAAATACCACATAATATATCAGGATACGGAAATAGCCGTATTTCTTGCCTTCCGCCTTCCCGGTGCGTTGAAGCAGCTTTATATCATTGGCACCGTGTAATATGCCAAAAGAAAGGATTAGGATATAGGCCAGGGTATCCTCCACTGCGTATTCGAAGTATACAGCCAGCCATAGTGAAAAAAAGGTAGCAACCAGCATCCCACTGTTCAAATTCGTAAAATTACCTCCTTCATTTTTCATTTTTCTTAGTTTGTTTCACTTTTTTAACAAAATCTTCAACATTTTATTGTTTATCTTTTTTTACATTTGCCTAAACAAAACTACTAATTCATTTCCTATGGAACATTTTCTAGCGTCATTTCCCCTGGTAGCAAAGATAGCTACTAACGACTATGTGGGGTTCACCTTTTTTGTAGGGTGTATGGCCATGATGGCAGCAGCTGCCTTTTTCTTCCTGTCTATGAACAGTTACGACAGGAAATGGAGAACTTCAATTCTGGTCTCCGGACTAATTACTTTTATTGCCGCGGTACACTATTGGTACATGCGTGATTACTGGGCCGCCAACATGGAGTCCCCAACATTCTTCCGCTATGTGGACTGGATCTTGACAGTTCCCTTAATGTGTGTTGAATTCTTCTTAATCCTCAAAGTGGCAGGTGCCAAAAAAACATTGATGTGGAAACTTATCTTCCTTTCTGTAATCATGCTTGTTACAGGATACATGGGAGAAGCAGTTTACAGAGACAGTGCCTGGTTGTGGGGTCTGATTTCAGGTATCGCTTACTTCGCTATTGTCTATGAAATCTGGCTTGGTAACGCCAAAAAACTTGCTGTGGCCGCAGGCGGTGAGGTCCTTAAGGCTCACAAAATGCTATGCTGGTTCGTACTGGTTGGATGGGCGATCTATCCGATTGGCTACATGGCAGGTACACCTGGGTGGTATGAAGGCATTTTTGGCGGACTCGCTATGGATGTAGTTTACAACATCGGTGACGCCATCAACAAAATTGGTTTTGGTTTAGTCGTTTATAACTTGGCCGTACAGGCATCGACCAAAGCTGAGGCTTAAATTTAGTCGGTTATTTAAGAAAAAGCCGCCCATAGGGTGGCTTTTTTATTTATATCACATACGTTCCGGGACTTCGATACCCAGTAAGGAGAATCCATCTCGTATCACTTCTCCGACCTTCTGTGAGAGCTTGACACGGAAGTGCTTTTTATCTATATCCTCCTCTCCAAGAATGGTAACCTGCTGATAAAAAGAATTAAACTCCTTTACCAGATCATAGACATAATTGGCAATTAAGGCCGGACTCAGGTTTTCGGCAGCCTGCTGTACGATAACAGGGTATTGCTCGATATGTTTTATCAATTCCTTCTCTTTGGGGTGAAGGTTCATATCTAACTTAATTATGCCTATATCTGAATGACCTCCTGTATCCAGGAATTTTCTGAAAATCGATTGGATACGGGCATAGGTATATTGCACAAAGGGTCCGGTGTTTCCCTGGAAATCAACTGATTCCTCTGGATTGAACAAAATGCGTTTTTTCGGATCTACCTTCAGGATAAAATACTTTAAGGCTCCCAATCCGATAATTCGGTACAACTCTTTCTTTTCCGCTTCGGTATAACCCTCCAGTTTACCTAATTCACGGGAGATCTGCTCCGCCGTAGCACTCATTTCTTCTATGAGATCGTCGGCATCTACTACTGTCCCCTCCCGGCTTTTCATTTTCCCGCTGGGAAGATCCACCATTCCATAACTCAAATGATACAGGTTCTCCGCCCAACTATAGCCAAGCTTTTTCAGAATAAGAAAAAGTACTTTGAAGTGATAATCCTGTTCATTGCCCACCGTATAGACCATCCCGGTGATATCAGGAAAATCATTTACACGTTGCAGGGCAGTTCCGAGGTCCTGTGTCATGTATACGGAAGTACCGTCAGACCGCAAGACGATCTTCTCATCCAGGCCTTCTTCGGTAAGATCGATCCAAACACTACCGTCCGGCTTTCGGAAAAAGACATCTTTTTTTAATCCTTCTTCAATAACATCCTTGCCCAGCAGATAGGTATTGCTTTCGTAATAGAGCCTGTCGAAATCCACTCCCAGGGCGGTATATGTTTCATTAAATCCCTTATATACCCAACTATTCATGGTCTTCCAGAGTGCCACTACCTCATCATCTCCTGCTTCCCAGCGCCTCAATAGATCCTGAGCTTCCAAAAGAATGGGGGCCTCTTTTTCGGCCTGCTCCCTGGAAATTCCGGTTGCAGTCAGCTCCGCCACCTGCTCTTTATACAGCTTATCAAAGGCCACATAGTAATTGCCAACCAGTTTATCCCCTTTCAAACCGCTGGTTTCCGGTGTTTCTCCCTTACCAAATTTCTGCCAGGCCAGCATACTCTTGCAAATATGTATGCCACGATCATTTATGATCTGTGTCTTATAAACCTTTTTACCTGATGCTTTGAGAATTTCCGCAACAGAATAGCCAAGGAGATTATTCCTGATATGACCCAGGTGCAATGGCTTATTCGTATTGGGTGAGGAATACTCCACCATTACGGCTTCAGTACTTTTAACACGCCCTTTCCCATAATGATCCAGCTTGTCAAGAGAATTAAAGAACTGGAGATAATAAGTATCCGAAACCACAAGGTTTAAAAACCCTTTGACCACGTTATAAGAGGACACCTCGGCTAAATTATCTTTAAGATAGCCGCCGATTTTTGTGCCAATTTCCACCGGGTTGCCTTTTATATAGCGCAGAAGTGGAAAAACCACCACCGTAATATCGCCCTCAAAATCCTTACGTGTGGGTTGTAATTCCACCGAAGGGATATCAATGCCGTATTCCTTTGCTACAAACTGTTTTACCTCCTGAATTAAGACCTCATGTAGATTCATCCTGGCCGTACTTAAGGCTGCAAAACTAAGGAATTTTTGGGGCACCCATATGAATAAGTCCCAGTGTTTTATAAACCGCCGACAATTGGTTATTTTTATAGCCAATGCCATGAATTTCTTCTGATATGCTCCTCAATGTTTCCTATAACAATCCTGAAATAGTTCGCAAGATCGATGCAGAGGTTGGAAAACCCTTTAACTTGAAAAAAAGGTGGCAACTGGGCGGAATAGGTTCACCCAAATTGTTCATTACATCTACCAGTACTGAGATCAGAAATCTGCTTATCCTCGACAACAACCTGGATAGTTGTAATATAGAGATCAGACCACTGGGTGTCATCGTCAGGTTCAGGTCGCTTTTAGAAACCTTTGCGCTGGTAATTCCATTTTACAAGCTTGCTATTTACAAAGGCGATTTGGGCATATACTCCATTTACCGCGATCATTATTTCATAAAAGTCAAGGCCGATACCAAAGCCATTCAGAAATTTTTCAGAAAACTCCTCGATTACAAAGCCGATAATGCACCAACATCCATAGAAGATCTATAGCTAATGAAAATATTGATCACAGGTGCTAACGGATATATTGGAATGAGGCTGCTGCCGCAACTGCTGGCAGCTGGTCATGAGGTAGTATGCACGGTCCGGGATGCCAAAAGGCTTAGCATAGATGAGGAAACACGTTCCCGGATCGACATAGTTGAAATAGATTTTCTGGAAGCTGTTGAAAAGAATAAACTTCCGGCTGACCTGGAGGCTGCCTACTTTCTGATCCACTCCATGAGTTCCTCTACACGTGAATTCAGTGAGATGGAGGCTGTGACTGCCCATCATTTCAATGAATACGTGAGAGACACCATGATTGAGCAGGTGATCTATCTCAGCGGTATTGTCAATGACGAACAGCTTTCCGAACACCTATGGTCCAGAAAAAATGTGGAGGAAATCCTCTCAGAAGGCGATTTCAATCTTACCGTTCTCAGGGCCGGGATCATTGTGGGTTCCGGCAGTTCCTCATTTGAGATCATACGTGATCTATGCGAAAAATTACCGCTGATGATCACGCCCAAGTGGGTACTCACCAAAACACAGCCCATTGCCATCAGGGATGTTATGAATTTTATGTTAGCTGTCCTGGGGCATAAGGGAACTTATGGCCAATCGTTCGATATTGCCGGTCCGGATATACTTACCTATAAGGAAATGCTAAAGCAGTACGCCAAAGCCAGAGGCTTTAAGAACCTGATCATTACGGTACCGGTTATGACTCCGAAGTTATCCTCATATTGGCTCTATTTTGTTACCTCTACATCATATAAACTGGCCCTGAATCTGGTAGATAGCATGAAAATTGAAGTGATTGCCGAGGATAACCGTTTGGAAAAAATGCTGGGGATCAGGACGCATACTTATCTGGAGGCTATAGATATGGCATTTAAGCGAATTGAACAGAATTCAGTTGTAAGCAGCTGGAAAGACAGTATGATCAGCGGTCGGTTTAATCGCAACCTCGAAAAGCATATACAGGTACCAAAATTCGGGGTGTTGAAGGACGAGAAGAAACTGGGGTTGACAGATCCGGACAGGGCTCTGGAGCGTATCTGGAAAATAGGCGGTGATACAGGTTGGTATTATGGAGACTGGCTTTGGAAGATCAGAGGGATTCTGGACAAATTTAACGGCGGTGTGGGACTACGTCGTGGGCGTACTCATCCGGATAAGATCTTCCCGGGCGATGTGCTTGACTTTTGGCGTGTTTTGCTTGCCGACCGTGAAGGTAAGAGACTGCTTTTGTTTGCTGAAATGCGCCTGCCGGGTGAGGCCTGGTTGGAATTCAGGATAGACAAGGATAATACACTTCATCAAACCGCAACATTCAGACCAAGAGGTCTTAGGGGTCGCCTTTACTGGTACTCCATACTACCCTTCCACTACTTTATCTTCGGCGGAATGATCAGGAATATTGCGAAAATTTAATAGTTTTTTGGCTATTCAGGTAACGTTTTTGTGCGTAATTCGTTCTTAGTAATAGAACGCTATACTGTAGAATATACCATGTTTAGAATTGCTTTAATTATCAGCACATTTTGTCTCACAGCTTTTAACTCCGGTATTTGGGCTCAAGGCGTCACATCAAGGATCGTGGATGCCAAGACAGGAGAGGCAATACCCTATGCAACAGTTCAGTATGCATCAAATAGAGGTATCATTACCAATGATGAAGGTAGATTTAGTCTTTATCTTGACAAAGCAGCCACCGTAGATTCACTGCGAATTTCCTGCATGGGTTATGAGACAACTGCAGTACCATTTGCTTCAGGTCTGGATAGTGTCATTACGGTTAATCCAAAGCCTATTGAACTTAGCGAAGTATATCTTTTTGATCAAGAGTTGGATGTGGATGAGATCATAGACAGGGTAAAAGAGAACCTGGAAAAAAATTACACCGGAGACGTTATCCATCAAAGACTGTTCTTCCGGAAGTCGAGCCTGGACCGGATCAGGAAGTTTGATATAGATTTTAAGGAATCGACTATTGAGGAGTTCAATGAGGCCTTTATAGACAGCGTCCTTTCGGTCATGCCAAAAGGGAATGCCTATTATACAGAAAGTCTTGTTGACTATTATCGCGAGCGGGATTCGAGCAGACTAAAGATTGAAAAAGCTGCTGAACTCTACGATAAGGATAATGAAGTCTCTGTAGAGGCCATAGGTGAGCGTATGGAGAAAATCTTTAAGGACAATGTTAAGCCGGATTCCTACCTCAAGATCAAATCAGGAATTTTTGGAACCAAAGTCCAGGTAGATTCCATTCTTGAAGAATCGGATGATGCCGCTGAACTGGAGGAGGAGTTTGGCGACCCGGAGGACGACGAATTCCATTTCTATAAGCGCCGACAGCTCAATGATATTTACACAGGCCTGTTCTTCCAGGAAGATTCCAAGCTCAACATGATCGACAAATCTAATCGGTATAAGTTTAAATTAAAGGGATATACCTCTATAGATGAACAGGGGGTATACGTGATCAATTTTGAACCTAAGGGCGGAGCCGACTATCAGGGGACCTTATATGTAAACCTGGAGGATTTTGGGATTATGCGCCTTGACTATACCAATGTAAAATCTATTCGCCGTATCAAACTACTGGGTTTTCACTATGAAGAAACAGTATACAAGGGAACTACCATTTTCGCTAAAAATCAAAACGGCCACTACAACCTGAGATTCATGAACCATACGGAAGGCAGGTATATGGGTGTTGACAGGCCTCTTAAAGTGATTGAAAAAAACAAGAACGTAAAGGGCAGAAGGAAACAGAACGAGCTGTCCTTAAATATAGATCTTGTAAATCTGAACACTGAAAAATACGAATTGGTAGTCTATGATTCGAATCCGATCACAGCTTCTGAATTTGCCTCGGTAAAAGAAAATGAGAACATAAAAGCCACCTATTTGTCCAGTTACGATCCTGAATTCTGGAAGGGTTACAACATCATGGAGCCAAACCAGGCTATCAGGGAGTTTACAGTGAGTTCTAAATAGCCTGAATTTATTCGCTTAAAATTGCCTTATCTTTAGGGGTAATCACAAGCAGATCATTCCCATCCGAAGTTTTATTCTAAATAACAGCCTGCTTTCTATTTCCCTTGGGATCTTACTACTCTTCGCACTGCCCGTTTTTTTCTTAACGCTCGAGAGCTACCTTTTTATTGAGGAGGCATCGTTATGGGTAAGGAATCATTTTGGAAACTTTTACCTGTACCTGGGTCTGGGCTGTGTTCTGCTACTACTAGTATTGGCTATATCGCCGATCGGTTCACAAAGGCTTGGCAAAAAAAAGGAGAAGCCCGAATTTTCAAATTGGGCCTGGATATCGATGCTCTACAGTGCAGGGATGGGTGCGGGCATTTTGTTAAGAGCAATTCAGGAGCCGGTTTATATGTTTCAGAATCCACCCTACGAATCTGCGCACAGTGCTGAAACACTGGGTCTTGAATATACTTTCTTCCAGTGGGGTTTTACACCCTGGGCCTTCTACGGTTTGTTTGCC
>CAJHXL010000022.1_pt1 | contig 15709 bp, 11 predicted proteins | sample 9198601 | NCBI WGS metagenome assembly CAJHXL01 (sample SAMEA7708277, study PRJEB35096) | sediment metagenome | biome: marine neritic benthic zone biome [ENVO:01000025]; feature: sediment [ENVO:00002007]; material: shallow marine sediment [ENVO:03000034] sea grass bed [ENVO_01000059] ...
CGACACCTCTTCTTCAAAGGAGGACAGGGATAGATTACCCGGGAGTGAGGATCATTATCACTAATATATGTTGATTTGTTGATTTGTTGATTTGTTGATTTGTTGAAATGTTTAAATGTTTATTCGTTTTTCGTTGATGAGTTGATCTCTTAATACGTTTACTGCCAACTGCCAACTGCCAACTGCCAACTGCCACTGCGTACTAATAACTTATGTCTTCGGGCAATGCTGCTTTCAATTAGCAATTTATTAAAACAAAAAAATCCCGAAACTTTAAGGTTCCGGGATTGAATTTTAGCTCTTTGTTGGCCTACTAGGACTCGAACCTAGAACGACTGGACCAAAACCAGCTGTGTTGCCAATTACACCATAGGCCATTACCGCTTAAGAGTCCGTCCTTATTGTTTGGACGGGCGTGCAAATTTAAGACAAACTTCCTTATGCACAAATAAAATTAAGCACAATCCGTCAAAAATGAAAAGGGTAATGGCGCTGTTAAAGGTTTGACAAAAATGTACGCCCATATCTATATTAATTACTAAATTCGCCCCGACCGGCAAACATCATACTACATGTTTTCAGAGAATTTTAAAAAGTGGGACACCATCTTCGGATGGGTCGTTTTTTTTATAGCCTTAATCGTCTTTGGAATTACGGTTGAACCGACCGGTAGTTTTTGGGATGCCGGGGAGTATATTACTACCGCAGCAAAACTACAGGTTGCCCATCCTCCCGGAGCTCCTTTGCTGCAAATGATAGGTGCATTTTTCGCCATGTTCGCCATGGAACCGGATCAGATCGCCCGCATGGTCAACTATGTTTCCGGGGCTTCAAGTGCCTTTGCAATCCTCTTTATGTTCTGGATCATTACCAACCTGACACGAAAACTTATAGGTGAAAAGGAGAAGCTTACTAACAGTCAGGCTATTGCTGTCCTCGGGAGTGGCATTGTAGGATGCCTTGCTCTTACATTTTCAGATAGTTTCTGGTTCAATGCTGTTGAAACAGAAGTCTATGCCATGGCCAGCCTGATCATGTCGCTGCAATTGTGGCTTGGACTGAAATGGACTGATAATCTTGACGATCCGAGGGGACACAGGTGGTTAATTCTTATCTTTTTTGTTATCGGGCTTACCTTCGGGGTACAATTCATGGGTTTTCTGGCCATTCCTTCGATCGGGCTACTGTATTACTTTAAAAAATACAAGACTACGACAGTTAAAAATTTTCTCCTTGCCAACATCATAGTGATTGCCCTACTGATGCTGGTCTATAAATTCTCTCTTACCTATGTTCTGAAACTTTTTGGCTGGAGCGAAGTATTCTTCATCAATAGTATTGGTCTGCCATTTAATTCAGGGACTATTATAATGGGCATCCTGTTTACTGTAGCATTCTATGCTGCATTGCGCTACACCAGAAAAAATAATTACAGGATTGCCAATACGCTGGTCTTATGCGGCCTGTTTCTATTCCTGGGTTTTTCGACCTGGCTGATGCTTCCGATCAGGGCCAATGCCAATGTGGTCGTTAATGAGAACAATCCGGCAGATGCCAGGGCATTACTTGCTTATTACAACAGGGAGCAATATCCTGGTGTTGAAAGTCCGTTTTACGGAGCCTATTATTCAGACACCTTTGCCTCACCAGGAGATGACAAGGACGACAAGCCCAAGTATGAGAAAGATTTCGCTCTGGGCAAATACATTATTGTAAATCATTACGAAGACGCATTACAGGGACCCAACCCGGAGCATGTAGGAATATTGCCGAGAATGTGGTCGGATCAGCATGCTGAAAATTATATGCGTTTTTTCGGACCTCTGGACTTCAGCTTAAAATCCTCTAATGAAGAGTTGAGAAAGGCTGTTGGAGAATTAAGGGCCGGATATGAACGAGGTGAAATAGACGAGGAACAGTATATTGGCTTTTTGCGTCAATTTGGTGAATATATCAGTGTGAAACCACCTACCTTCTGGGACAATGTTGTCTATATGTTCAAGTTTCAGTTTGGTTATATGTACTGGCGTTATTTCCTTTGGAATTTTGTCGGCAAAACAAATGACGTGCAAGGCAAATACAACGGTAATGGAGAGTGGCTCAGCGGAATAAAATTTGTCGATCAGATTTTCCTGGGCAGCCAGGATAACCTCCCGGGTGATGTGTTGAATAACAAAGCCAGAAACACCTATTTCTTTCTTCCTCTCTTGTTGGGTATCATCGGCCTGATTTTCCAGATATCAAAGAACCCCAAACAATTCTGGGTATTATTTGTCTTCTTCATTTTTACCGGCATTGCTATCCAGTTCTATACGAATCCATATATTTTCCAGCCACGCGAAAGGGATTATTCACTGGTTGGGTCCTTCTTCATTTTCACCATTTGGATCGGCATGGGCGTCTATGGCCTTTACGATGAATTCAAAAGATGGATAAAGCCTAAAATTTGGGCTCCGGCGATCAGCCTGATCTGCATTCTTGCCGTGCCCGTCCTAATGGCTGCTCAGAATTGGGACGACCACGACCGGTCAAACAGGTACACTGCCAGATCCACGGCCAAGGCCTATCTGGATTCCTGCCAGGAAGATTCGGGCTCCATGCTTTTCACCATAGGGGATAACGATACCTTCCCGCTTTGGTATGCACAGGAAATTGAAGATCACAGAACAGATGTCAGAATCATTTGCACCAGCCTGTTCGCTACAGACTGGTATGTTGATCAGATGAAACGCAAGGCGTATAAGAGCGATCCGATTCCCTCACAGCTGACCCATGAGCTCTATCGCTATGGTAACCGCGACGTGATCTACTACCAGGGAATCACCGATAGTCGCTGGGATGTAAAAGATTTTATTAATTGGGTGGCCAGTAACAACCCACAGACTAAATTCAGAGCAATCCTTGAAAGACAAGGTGCTGATATGAGCGAGTATTCCGAGAGTACACTCGACCTGGTCTATTACCCAACCAATAAGCTTCGCATTCCTGTTAACAAAGAGAACGTATTGGCCAGTGGCATTGTCAAACCGGAAGATGCCGATCTTATCGTAGACTATATCGACATTGACCTTCCCAAAACGGCATTGCCAAAGAACAGGATTATGATGCTCGATATCATGGCCAATAACGACTGGAAAAGACCTATTTATTTCTCAGGCGGGAGTTTTGACCAGGCAGAGTATATTTGGATGAAGGATTATTTGCAGCTGGATGGCCTGGCCTACAAACTGGTGCCAATTAAGACCAAGAACAGGAGTGCTTTTGAACTGGGTCGTATCGATACAGAGCTGATGTACGATGTCGTGATGAAATGGGAATGGGGTAATTCCGGAAGCGACAAGATCTACCATGATCCCCAGACAAGGACACAAGGGCTTTCCTTTAGGAGTAATCTGGCCAGACTTACCGAAAAACTCATCGAGGAGAACAAGATTGAAAAGGCCAGAGATATCATAGACCTGGCAATGACCAATATGCCTGTTAAGCACTTTGGCTTCTATACCTTCGTAGAACCCTTCATGGATTCTTATTACAAGGTGGGTGCTTCAGACGAGGCCAGAAAGGTATTTGCAGAACTGAAGACCATTTATCAGGAAAGATTGGAATACTATGCCGGAGTTACTCTGGATCAGCAATACGATAATATTGAAGATATTATTGCAGATATGGAGGCCTACCGAAGGATCATAGATATAACCATAGAACACGATAGCAAGGAAGTCTCAGAGGCAGAAACCTTGGTCTTCAATGAATACATAGATAAGTTCAGGCATTTTTACCAGGACGAAGACTACCTGGAGGAACCCGGATTTGAAGATCCGGATCTGATCGACACAGTGCCATTATCTGATAGTGTGGAAGGTGAGGCAGTACCAACTTCCGACTCTGTTACCGAAGCGGATAGTGATCTTGATTAGATTCTGATTTACAGATATTCGTTTAGGATACCTATTAAAGTATTGGCATCCTGTTCCCCGCTCTGTCTCCAAACCATCTCTCCTTTTTTGTAGATCATAAGTGTAGGGAGTCCTTTTATGCGCAGGGCCTGGGACAGTTCTTTGTTCTTGTCCACATCAATCTTAATCACCTTGCCTTTATCGCCAAGTGCTGCTGCAACATCTCTGAGTACAGGATGCATAGCAGTAGATTGTTCGTTCCATTCTGCATAAAAGTCCAAGAGCACGGGAATATTCAGATCTATAAGTTCACCGAATTTAGACATATGTAAATCATTGGGTTATCCGCCAAAAGTAAGAAAAAATGTTAAAAAATCCCTTCCAGCTTATTTTTTGTACGCTTACAGTCACTCAGCTTCAGGCAAGGGATTTCTTTTTCAAGGTAATCACAGTTATTTCGGGCCAGATACCTACTCTGCCGGGATAGCCGATAAAACCGAAACCGCGATTTACGTTAATGATCTGCCCCATCTCCTCGTAAAGGCCGGCCCAGTACTTATACCGCCATTTTACCGGACTCCATTTTACAATGCCAGGGATCTCAATTCCAAACTGCATACCGTGGGTATGACCGCTAAGTGTAAGGTGATAATGTTTTTCATCGGCAATGACCTTATCTTCCCAGTGCGAGGGATCATGACTAAGCAAGATCTTGAACTCGTCTATGCTGATCCCTTCGGAAGCCTTACGAAGATCTCCTGCTTTCTTAAAACCACCTCGGCCCCAGTTCTCTACACCGATCAAGGCCAGTTTGTCATCACCTCGCTTGAGGTACCTGCTTTCGTTCAAAAGGAGATCGAAGCCCATTTCCCTTTGCATTATTTTCAGAGTTTCGAGATTTTCACTCTTTTCCTCTTCAGTGGGCCATGCGATATAATCGCCGTAATCGTGATTACCCAGAATGGAATATTTACCGTCTGCTGCCTGAAGTTTAGAGAACAAGCCTGTCCAGGGTTTCATTTCGTCAGATTTATTATTCACCATATCACCGGTAAAAAATATGGCGTCACTTTTTTGGTCGTTGATAAGGTTGACGGCGTACTCAATCTTATTGCGGTCGTCGAAACTGCCACTGTGTATATCGGAAATCTGGGTAATCTGATAACCGTCAAATGCTGACGGCAGATCGTCAAACTCCAGATTGTACTTCAGCACCTTAAAATTGTACTTTCCCCTGTACATACCATATAGCAAGGCACTAAAGGGCAGTGCTGCAATTCCCAAAGCAACGAGGCTTAAGAACCGCCTCCTGGTAGGAAGATCAAATTCCTGAGCGCTACCAAAAAACCGGGCATAGGTAGCTGTCAAAAACCTGAAAATATCTTCAGAGAACAAAAATATGATGGTAATGATATTAAAGGTCAGCATAGCGATCAGGAATCCAAATGCATAACTTTTTGGTCTGCTCAGTACCCTGCCGGCTTCTGCGCCCAAAGTGAATTGGTAAATGAAGTTACCGAGGACTGCAAGGGAAATAGCCATATAGGCGTAATAGACCCAGGGAAATCTTGTTGCTGTCTTCAAGGCCTGAAGTGTGTAGAAGGCCATGATCAGGTAGATAATTACAAATACTATCCAGCGAAGCATTAAATTTTTTTACAAATATATTTCTTTAACAGTATTTCGATCAGCCACTCACATTTATTTAACTGTTTTTACCACTTCTCTTATTATTTCCTGATCGGTTACGGCCAACTTGTCCTCCCGGAGCAAGCTTATTGTATTAAGAGAGGGTAATGGCATTTTCCTGAGCCTAGAGGTCATCCGCACCCCTGACAGATGTACTGCCCTGAATCCCATTTCCTTAAATTGCAGGGCTTCAGCAGATCTGATTCCGGCAGCTGGAATGATGCTTGATCTGTCAGCTTCTTCATGGAGTTGTTTTAATAGATTTATCCCTTCTCTTGCCGATTCGGACTGACCTGAAGTCAGGATATTACTCACTCCTATACCTTCCAATTGCTTTAGTGCTCCCATCGGATCGTCTACCCAATCAAAAGCGCGGTGGAATGTAAAGGGAAGACCACCGGCTGCTTCAATAAGCAATTTTGTTCTGTCTGTATCTACGACAGCATCCTCGAGCAAAACACCACTTACCATACCATCAAAGCCCAGTTTCATACAATACGCTATATCGGCCAGCATTATATCAAATTCGACATCTGAATAGGTAAAATCCCCACTTCTGGGTCTGATGAGCACATGCATGGGTATGGAAATTACTTTCTGCAGATACTCCAGGAGTCCGTGAGAGGGAGTAATACCTCCTACTCCGAGTTCAGAGCAAATCTCAAGTCTGTCTGCACCCGCCGCCTGTGCATTAAGCGCGGACTGTACGGAGTTGGCACAAACTTCTACGATCATAATCCTTATATTTAATTATATAAAAGTAATAAGCAAACCCGATGCAAAGACGAAAGTTCATTCAAAATTCAGCCTTAAGTACGGCGGGGCTATTAACCGCCCCATTAATGGCAAAGGATACAAAAGATAATTGGCAGGGTCATCAGGACAGATCTGAACATACCAGTTTTTCACCAATAGTTATTGCTACCTGGGATGTCCCGAATGCCACACAAATGGCATGGAAAGTACTTTCGGAAGGAAATTCATCCCTGGATGCTGTGGAACAAGGCGTCATGGTAGAGGAAGCCGATGAGGAAAACCAGTCCGTTGGCAAGGGTGGCAGGCCGGACAGGGATGGCAGGGTAACACTGGATGCCTGTATTATGGACAAGGATGCCAATTGCGGCGCGGTGCTTTACCTGCAGCATATTGTTCATCCTATCTCGGTAGCCCGAAAGGTCATGGAAAATACGCCTCATGTGATGCTGGCCGGAAAGGGTGCCGAACAGTTTGCCTATGAACAGGGCTTTGAAAAGGAGAACCTGCTGACTAGCAAGTCGGAACAGGAGTGGCTGGAGTGGAAGAAAAATTCGCAATACAAACCTGTAATCAATATTGAAAATCACGATACAATTGGTATGCTCGCCATCGATTCCAAGGGCGATATTGCAGGGGCCTGTACTACCAGTGGCATGGCTTACAAGATTGGGGGTCGCGTTGGCGATTCTCCCATCATTGGGGCAGGATTATTTGTAGACAATGAGATAGGAGGTGCGGCGGCTACAGGTGTGGGCGAAGAAGTGGTCCGAACCGTGGGTAGTTTTCTGGTAGTGGAATTGATGCGGCAGGGGAAATCGCCTCAGGAGGCCTGTGAGGCTGCGGTAGGCAGGATCATAGACAAGAATAAAAACAAGCTCGATTTTCAGATAGGCTTTATCGCAATCAACAAAAAGGGGGAGACCGGTGCCTATTGTATTCATCCCGGATTTTCATACAGGGTTCATTCAAAGCAAGGCCATGTGAACACGATTTCGGAGAGTTTTCTTTCATCCTGAGGTTTTATCCAAGGAGATATTCTTTGTAGTTTTGAAATTCAACCACTTTTAATAATATGGCTGATCAGAAAAGACTTTTCCTTTTAGATGCTTATGCGCTTATTTTCAGAGGGTACTACGCCCTGATAAAGAATCCCAGGATCAATTCCAAGGGAATGGATACATCGGCAATTATGGGATTTGTCAATTCTCTTTTCGATGTGATCAAGAGAGAAAAACCTGATCACCTGGCTGTTTGTTTCGACAAGGACGGCAGTACTGAACGCACAGAACTGTATCCTGAATATAAAGCCAACAGAGATGAAACCCCGGACGCCATTCGCATTGCCGTTCCCTTTATCCAAAAAATACTGGATGCAATGCATATTCCCGTAGTGGAGGTTTCAGGTCTTGAAGCTGATGATATTATTGGGACCCTGGCGAAGCAGGCTGAAAAGGAAGGTTATAAAGTTTATATGGTAACCCCGGATAAAGATTTTGGCCAATTGGTTTCCGAGAATATTTATATGTATCGTCCTTCCAGGATGGGTAATGGTATTGAAATTTGGGGAATTCCGGAAGTCCAGACACGATTTGGCGTAGAAAAACCGGAACAGGTGATAGACTATCTCGGAATGATGGGTGATGCCAGTGATAATATCCCCGGTTTGCCCGGAGTTGGGGATAAAACCGCGAAAAAATTCATTGCTGAGTTCGGTTCACTTGAAGAACTCCTGGCCAATACGGAACAGCTCAAAGGGAAAATGCGTGAGAAAGTGGAAGCGAATGCAGAATTGGGTGTCTTATCAAAAAAACTCGCCACGATCTGTGTGACCTGTGATGTTACTTTCCACGCCGAAGATTACGAGCTTTCGATGCCGGATGGAGAAAAGGTCCAGGAAATTTTTGAAGAACTGGAATTCAGAAGGCTCAAAGAACAATTCCTGAAATTATATATCAATAATAATTCAACTGAAACTTCAGAACAGAGCACAGAGAAAGTGGAAACCAAAAAGTCGGTTCCTGCCGGAAGCGGCCAATTCTCTCTATTTGGTCCGGAAGGCTCGGGAGCAACCATAAAAGAGGTTACGGGCAGAAAGACTATTGCTGATGTTCCTCATGTTTACCAAAGCATCTCAGCGGGAATGGGTATGAAACTCTTCGTAAAGAACCTCATGAAACAGACGAGTGTTTGCTTTGATACAGAGACAACCTCAATAAATCCGCTGGAAGCGGAGTTGGTGGGGATCGCTTTCTCATGGGAGTCCGGAAAGGGTTTTTATATTCCATGTCCTGAAGACAAGGAACAAACGAATGAAATTCTGGAAGCACTCAGACCCTTCTTCGAGGCGGAGCATATAGAAAAAATAGGTCAGAATTTAAAGTATGATATCAAGGTACTCCGCAAATATGGGATGAAGGTAGAAGGAACTCTGTTCGACACTATGCTGGCCCATTATCTGATCAACCCGGATATGAGACATAATATGGATGTGCTTTCCGAGACTTATTTGAATTACAGCCCGATTTCGATCACAGAACTTATAGGAAAAAAAGGGAAAGGGCAATTGAGCATGCGAGATGTAGCCCTGGACCGGCAAACCGAATATGCTGTAGAGGATGCGGATATTACCTTCCAGTTGGCTCAGCATTTCAGAAAGGAACTGGATGAGGCAAAGGCGGTAGAACTGTTTAACGAAATTGAAATTCCCCTCCTGAAAGTACTCGCCGATATGGAACTGGAAGGTATCAACCTTGATACGGATTTTCTCAAATCGCTTTCCGGGGAATTGGATAGCGATATCCGAAAACTCGAGGTAACGATCTATGAGGAAGCCGGGCAAGAATTCAATATCGCCTCTCCGAAACAACTGGGCGAAATATTGTTTGAAAAACTCAAGCTCGTAGATAAGCCTAAAAAGACCCGGACCGGACAGTATTCAACAGCTGAAGATGTACTTTCCTATCTGGCCAAGGACCACAAGATCATTAGAGATGTCCTGGAATTCCGCGGACTGTCCAAATTAAAAAGTACGTAGGTGGATGCATTGCCAGAGCAGGTTGAGCCAGGAACGGGAAGAGTGCATACTTACTATATGCAAACTGTAGCGGCTACAGGAAGACTGAGCAGTAATAATCCCAACCTGCAGAATATTCCAATCCGGACAGAACGGGGAAGACAGGTACGCAAGGCCTTTATCCCCCGAGACAAAGATCACAGCCTGCTGGCGGCCGATTATTCCCAGATCGAACTGCGGATCATCGCTGCGCTAAGTGAGGAGACCAATATGATCGAGGCCTTTAAAAATGGAGAGGATATTCATGCATCAACGGCCTCTAAAGTATTCAATGTACCGATCGGCGAGGTGACCCGCGAACAAAGGGGCAATGCCAAAACGGTTAATTTCGGTATCATTTATGGTGTGTCGGCATTCGGCCTGAGCAACCAGACCGACCTGTCCCGGACTGAGGCAAAGGAACTCATCGACACCTATTATAAAACCTATCCCAAATTACGGGATTACATCAGCGACCAGATAGACTTTGCCAGGGAGCACGGCTACGTACAGACCGTAATGGGTCGGAGAAGGTATCTCAAAGATATCAATGCCGGTAATGCCGTGGTAAGAGGGGCTGCCGAAAGGAATGCCGTGAATGCGCCTATACAGGGAAGTGCTGCCGATATCATCAAGATCGCCATGATCAATATCCACGATAGGCTGGAAAAAGGGAATTTCAGGAGTAAAATGCTGTTACAGGTCCATGACGAACTGGTTTTTGATATTTACAAACCTGAGTTGGCAGATCTTCAAAAGCTTATCAAATCAGAAATGGAAAGTGCCTATGAGCTGGCTGTACCGCTGGTTGTAGACCTGGGACTTGGCAATAACTGGCTTGAGGCGCATTGATAGGGCGTATCCGAATTAGATAATGAATTCTGTAAAAACTAAAAAACCCTGACGGCAAACGTCAGGGTTTCTATATTATTTTGAAATATGTTTTTACCTCCTTGTAAAGACCAGGGTACCTCCGTCGTCAAAATTTTCAACATCGAGGTCAGTAGCGCTAATCCTGATCGTATTACCGTCTACTTCAACCTGTATTGAAGTTTCTCCTTCTTCATCTATATATACCAGTGTAGATCCGTCAAAGGTATACTCATCAACGTCAGTATCTTGCTCAGTAGGGCAAGGGATATCCAGTCCTGTACCTCCTGGGTTCACATTGACCTCCAGGTAATTTCCTGAATTTTCTTCTATAACCGTACCATCTTCATTAAAAGTAAAGGTGAGGATATAGCAATTGGTGGCAGACAGAAAATCAAGTATTTCTGCTGCAAATTCCTCGTCATCTGTGGCTGTCTCCGGGTTGATCTCCAGGGCTGTAAGATCCCAGGTTCCAACAATATTGTCCGGATTTGTGTTGTCATCGTCCTTATCAGAAGAACATGAGAACAATAGAGCCGTTGCTGCAAATAGCAATAATAGATTTCTTTTCATCGTATTGGGTTTCGTGCGTTATTCAGGGGAAAAACGTAAAAACAACAAGGATATTATGCAAAAAAGCCAATCATCGATTAAAAGACAAAGCGATATGTAGCCTTAATAAGAAAGATATTAGTAGGTCTTTCGCCATTAAATAGATTGTCTTGCAGGCCGGTCAACAGGTCCTCCGCAGGGTTTCCGGACTGTGAAATGTCCTGCGACCAGACAAGAAATATCTCTGATCCGGGTATATATTCCCATCTGACCACCAGATTTGACCGGAATTGTACAAATGAAAAGTCGGGATTATCAAAACTGAAGTCGATATTCCCATCCAGATCTTCGTCAATACTGTAGACATCATCCACAAGACTGACCTGATCGCCACTATATGGGGTGAACCTATCGATAAAATTACTGGCCAGCGGATCGCTCACATGCTTGAAATCCGAATAGTTCCCCTGTGAAATAAACGGTTGACCCCAGTATTGTATGCTCAGGTTTGGATTGATGGTGTAATTAAGCCGGAAAGACATGCTCAGCGTTCGCTGCTCTATGGTACCATTGAGATATCGCGTTTCTCCGTTCGATTCCAGGTTATCTATATATTGTAATTTGTCATTATTGATGCCCCAGCTTGGCCAGGCCGAGACCCTGAGCGCATTAGTAGGCTGGTAGTTAAGTCCAAATTCAATATTATACCGTGAATATGAAACATCCGTTGCTCTTTCCCCATTGTGAAATACTCCAAAACTAAGCTTCTTCCTGCTATCAGAATCGATCCCGTTCCAGAAACTCATCTCATCAGATAGCCTTAGTCTGGGGCCTCCACGCAACGCAAAGTTGTCGTATTGCACAGGCTCGTAGCTTAGTCCAAAATTGGCGAACCAGTTATTCTTGAAATTCGCCCATGAATTTGTATTAAAGCGCAGGTTATTGTAATTGCCGCCAAAATCCCATACAGACCAGTGGTTATAGTTAATACCAACGGTTCTGAATACCTTGTCGGGCTTTAAGCTTCGATACCCTACCCAGGTATAATGTCTAATATCATCGGCCTGCCTTTGAAAACCAACATCGTTCAGTTCCAGTTCCGGTGAACGCCAGGTAGCCCCTGTTTCAAACTTCCATCGGCCATCCCCTATCTTACCCAGTTGAAGATTACCACCGGTACCGCTAAGCGAAGTCCTGTTACTGTCTACTGCAACATGTGTAGCATCTACTCTTTGGAAGAGGTGAGTTATTGACTCCTGAGTAGATTGTATGGCACCCTCACTACCTCTTATATGACTAAAAATAAAATTCCCCCCTACGTACCAGTCACGGTCGTTCCACTGGTGTTTGAAATCAAGACCGCCGGAGTAGGCCTGACGATGAAGGTGATCTACGTTTGCCTGCAGTGATTCGCGGTTGGTAGCTGTAAACATTCCGCCAATAAAGGTATTCCTGTTATTAAAATCTTTTTGTAACCTCCCCACAAAGTAATTGGTTAGCGGTTCTACTACCTGACCACTTCGTTCTCCCTCATGATCAATAACTGCACTCTCTCTTGCAGTAACACTTTCAAGCACCCCAATGGACCAGCCGTCTTTTGTTTTGCCACTGAATTTGGCTGCCCCGAGGATCGTTGTATTATCCGGTACATCGGCATACTCGCCATCCTGCAAATCAGGCGAGCCCTGGGGTTCCCGCCCAATTCGCCTTGAGTAAAACAAATTATCAAAACCAAAGGTATTGCCGGCATGTGAACGCGAAACCGGATAGTTAAAAATGTTTTTATTCTCTACGAAGAACGGTCGTTGTTCCCGAAAGAATATCTGGAAACCATCGAGGGCAATAGCTGATGGATCGGCCTCCACCTGGCCAAAATCAGGATTGATGGTAAGGTCGAGGGTAAGATCATTTGTTATACCAATTTTGGCATCCAGTCCTGCCGGGATCTTTCCTTCAGAACCATCCCTGAAAGGGTTGCCCTCCTCTGGTTCAAAAGTCTCCACCTGTGCCACGGTATAGGGCTGTATCTCCAGCTGTTTTTGCGGTTTCAGGTTTTTTAGCCCGTGTAATTCTCCAAATTCGCTCACCCAACCCGGCGCATCACGTGGTACGCGCTGCCAAAGGGATCTTTCCTCTTCTCGAAAAATCCTTCGTGTAGATTGCAATCCCCAAACCTGATTAGGCGCACTACTGAATTTGATCTGACTAAGTGGGATCTTCATTTCAGCTGTCCAGCCTTCCGCATCCGTATTGGTCTTGGCGTACCAGATAGGATTCCAACTGGAATCCCAATTGTTGCCATTTTCTGAAACCAATTCGTCTCCTTTCACACCTGAAGCTGTAATGGTGAATGAGAACGAGGTGCGTTTGTCGTAATAGCTGTCTATATTGATCTCGACCCAATCTCCGGAGAATCCATCCCTTCTTGACAATCGCTGCTCTATTTTAGCCGGCTCACTATCAAAACACCTGAAAGCAACGTACAAGAAACTGTTGTCGTAAAGAATCTTGAACCTGGTCTGCTGACTTGGAGGTGTATTTTCATCGGGTTGCCATTCAATGTAGTCGCCGGTCCAGTCTACCAGCTCCCAGGAGTCATCATTCAGGATACCATCAATGGCAGGAGGTGAATTTTCCGAGAGTGATGTGGTGATGTAAATACGCTTTGGAACAAGCTGTGTTGAATCCTGACCAGAGAGGAGAACAGGCAGCAAAAGGAATGCAATGAAGTTCCGTAGAACGGACTGCATGATCAGTTCGTTTTTTGATTGATGTACCCTAAGGACTTTAAATTACATAGCGTGTTACAGTTTCTTATCCATTTACATAAAATTTAACTATAAATATTGTTAAATGAAGCCATTGAATAAGCGTCAAACTGAAGCCATCAAAAAATTCCAAATATTGCCATATAAGCATTTGTAATTACGCTTAATAGTTGTACATTTGCAGCCCGTTAAACGGGATTCAAGTGTTTAATAGATAAAACAATAGCTTGTGGATACACTGAGTTATAAGACAGTATCAGCTAACAAAAAGACTGTAGACAAGCAGTGGTTATTGGTTGATGCCGAGGGTCAAACCCTGGGCAGACTAGCCTCTAAGATTGCTGTTCTCCTTAGGGGGAAGCACAAACCAAGTTTCACTCCTCATGTAGATTGCGGTGACAATGTAGTTGTTATCAATGCAGAAAAAATTCACCTGAGCGGGAATAAGTGGGAAGACAAAACTTACCAGCGATTTACAGGATATCCTGGTGGTCAGAGGTCACGTACTGCCAGCGAACTTTTGGAAAAGAAACCAACCAGCCTGGTTGAATCTGCGGTAAAAGGAATGCTACCTAAAAACAAATTAGGAGCTCAGTTGTTCAGAAATCTCAGGGTCTATGCCGGTACTGATCACGGACAAGAAGCTCAGAAGCCAAAGGCCTTTAATCTTAATGACCTGAAATAATGGAAATTATTCATACAATAGGAAGAAGAAAAACAGCGGTTGCCCGAATATATCTATCTGAGGGAAAAGGAAATATTACCGTAAACAAAAAAGATTATAAGGAATACTTTACCACCGGAACGCTTCAGTACAAAGTGAACCAGGCATTTGAACTTACCAATAATGCCGGCAAGTTCGATGTGAAGATCAATGTATACGGTGGTGGAATCACAGGTCAGGCTGAAGCTGTAAGGCTCGCACTTTCAAGAGCTCTTTGTGAGTTAGACGAGGAAAACAGAAGCGCACTTAAACCTGAAGGTCTGTTGACAAGGGACCCCAGAATGGTAGAAAGAAAAAAATACGGTCAGAAGAAGGCCCGTAAGAAATTCCAGTTCTCTAAACGTTAATCTGGAATTATGTCCGTTCTCTGAAACGGGCAGTATATTATTAATCAAGTTCTTTGAAAATCCTTAATAGGAGGATCATTAAACATTCTGAAAGTATACTGAGTCACTTAATTGACGGGTATCCTTATGAATGAAACTAGTTTAGCATCTAAATGTTCAAGGCTTCATCTTAAAGGTGATACCACTTGGGCATTGCTAATTCAAAAGAACGTAAACTAAGTAAAAACAATGGCAAAAAAAGTCGAAGTAAAAGAACTATTGAATGCCGGGGTGCATTTTGGACACCTCACCAGAAAATGGAATCCGAACATGGCTCCTTTCATCTACATGGAGCGCAACGGAATCCACGTTATCAATCTTTACAAAACAGCGGCAAAGCTGGAAGAAGCATCCGAAGCCCTCAAGAAAATTGCGGCTTCAGGTAGGAAAATATTATTTGTCGCTACCAAAAAACAAGCGAAGGATATTGTCTCGGACAAGGTTTCCAAGGTCAATATGCCTTATATCACTGAGCGTTGGCCCGGGGGAATGCTTACCAATTTCGTCACCATAAGAAAAGCGGTGAAGAAAATGGCGGCTATTGACCGTATGAAAAAGGATGGCACCTTTAATACGCTATCCAAAAAGGAGAGACTGCAGGTAGACAGGCTGAGGGCCAAGTTGGAGAAAAACCTGGGATCCATATCTGATATGACCCGATTACCAGGTGCGATCTTTGTGGTTGATATTATGAGGGAACATATCGCGGTTAAAGAAGCTCAAAAGCTGAAAATACCAATATTTGCGATGGTGGATACCAATTCAGATCCACGACCAATAGATTTTATTATCCCTTCCAATGACGATGCTTCCAAATCTATCGAAATCATCCTTACCAATGTAACAGATGCCATCGCAGTTGGATTAGCAGAACGCAAGACGGACAGGCAGAACGAAAAAGAGGCCAAAGAAGCTGCGGAGGTTGCAGATGTAAAAGCCACTAAGGAAACAGCTGCCCCGGCAAAAGAATCCAAAAAAGCTGAGGTTGAAACCAAAGCTGAGGTTGAAACCAAAGC
>CAJHXL010000087.1_pt1 | contig 15584 bp, 9 predicted proteins | sample 9198601 | NCBI WGS metagenome assembly CAJHXL01 (sample SAMEA7708277, study PRJEB35096) | sediment metagenome | biome: marine neritic benthic zone biome [ENVO:01000025]; feature: sediment [ENVO:00002007]; material: shallow marine sediment [ENVO:03000034] sea grass bed [ENVO_01000059] ...
ATTATTCCATGCATGGGTACCAGGTGTGGGTTGCCTTACCTAAAGAGAAAGAGGAAATGGATCCCAGGTTTGATTTCGTAGCGGCAACATCCAATCCAAATTGGTCTGAAGGTGGACTTGATATTACCCTTGTTGCAGGAAAAGGTTTTGGCAGAGAAGCGCCATTAGCAGTGCATAGTCCTTTATTCATGGTTGACATCCGGGCAAAGGATAAGGGAAGTCTTAATATTGAGGGTGAGCTCGATGGCGAGATCGCTGTAGTGGTTACCAAAGGCAAAGTATTTTCAGCAGATGAAGAAATAGGCCAGGGACAGATGATGGTCTCTAAAACCGAAGACACCTGTGGGCTCGAAATGGAAGCAGGTACCAGACTCCTGCTTTTCGGGGGTCCGCCATTGCCTGAAGAGCGATATATGTACTGGAATTTTGTTTCCAGCAGTAAGGAAAGACTGGAACAGGCCAAGGAGGACTGGGCAGACAAAAAGTTTCCCAAAGTACCCGGAGACAGCACCTATATACCATTACCGTAATCCGATAATTGATTTACTCAAGTTCTTATGCATCATAAGTCCAAATTTTTATTGCTTTTTATCCTGTTGATCGCCTATAATCCTTTAAACTCTCAAATTTCCGAGTCTGTGTCTTCAAAGGTAGATTCTATTGTTCGGGACAAAATGAAGTCTTACATGATCCCCGGGCTGGCCATTGGGGTGATTCAAGCTGATAAAACAGTTATATCAAAGGGCTACGGTGTTAAGAATATTGATAACAGCTCAAGTGTTGATGAAAAGACGACCTTTCATACGGCTTCAGTGAGCAAATTGTTTACTGCCATGGCGGTGGTACAACTCTTTGAAGACCAAAAGATATCATTGGACTTAACCCTTGCCAAACTGCTTCCAAATCTTCAATATGCCAATGAAAAAGCCAGGCAGATGACCATCAGGCAGCTGTTAAATCACAGTTCAGGTCTGCCGGATATACGGAATTACCATTGGAAGAATCATCATTCTTCAGATTCACGACTGGAAGAATATGTATCTGGTCTTGCTCTAAAACCAAATTATAAACCCGGTACTGAATACAGATATAGCAACCTGGGCTATAATATCCTGGCATATGTAGTACAGTTTCGTAGCGGTGTCCTCTTTGAAGAGTATGTGGCTAGCAACATCTTGTCAGCTGCGGGGATGGAAAATAGTGATTTCAGGTATTTCAAAACCCCCGGGAACAATCGGGCGTCTCCGCATACAATGAAGCGAACGGGATCGCAGATTTTCGTCAGAGAAATATATCCATATTCCCGGGAACACGCTGGCAGCAGTACGCTTAATGCCTCTGTAAATGACCTTAATCAATGGATGATCTATTTCCTTGAGGCACTGAAAAAAGGAAACTACAAGAATATGATCGTACCTTCACTCGATTTTTATGATCATATCGGGCTGGGATTTCAACTAGGAGAAGTCGGGGACTATGTCAAGGCCGGTCATTATGGAGGAGATCACGGTTTTAGAAGTTATCTTTTTTTGATCCCTGAAAAAGAACTCGGCTTTGTGTTATTGACCAATTGCGATTATAATGAAGATTTCAGACAAGAGATCCTGCATCCGATAGCAGAATTATTGATTACTCAGACAGTAGAACCAAAATCTCAAAAAGAATGAAAATAGCCATTCTTTCGGACATTCACGACCATGTATGGAACCTGAAAAAGGCACTTAGTATGCCTGAACTTCAGCAAACGGATGCCATGCTGTTCTGTGGTGATCTCTGTGCACCATTTATTATAAAACTATTGGGGCAGGCATATACAAAACCCATTCACGTTGTCTTAGGTAATAATGATGGCGACGGTGCAGCAATCATCGCCAATGCAGGGAATTTTTCCAATATACATATCCATGGTGAATATTTCAGAGGTGAATTTGACGGTAAGACTATCGCTATGAATCACTATCCCGATAAGGCCAAAGTTTTAGCTGATAATGGCGGATATGACCTGGTATGCTACGGGCACAATCATACATTAAAGCAGGAGAAGGTCGGGAATAGCCTGTTGATCAATCCGGGAACTATCATGGGTTTCCACGGTGGCCGTCTAGAAGATATCCCTGCCACATTTATGGTACTGGACACACTGAGCATGAAATACCAGGTAATATATATGGATTAAAAACACTTAGCCTGCTTCCCTCGCTTCCTTTATGCCATCCAAAATCCAAGGCATCAATTCTGAAACTGTCGGATGAACCAGGACCACTCTCCTGTACTCACGGCACGGGATACCACTGTGCATAATGGCGGCAAACATATTGATCACTTCATCTCCGCCGACTCCCAATATGGAAGCACCTAAAATGAGATCGGTTTCGGCATCCACTAATAACTTGGCAAAACCTTTGGTTTCTCCCATTTCCTTAGCCCGACTGATCCTCGACATGGGGCGGGTAGCCATTAATATCTTCTTTCCGGTAGCAAGGGCTTGCTTTTCAGTCATACCTACTCTGCCCAGCGGTGGGTCTGTAAACAGGCCATAAACAGGATTCCTGTCAGAGATCTTCCTTTGGCCACCGAAGAGGTGATCTAAGACAATTTCTGCATCATTTACTGAAGTATGTGTAAATGCCCCGTGCCCGTTGATATCCCCCAAAGCGTAGACACCCTCGACTCCAGTTCCACAATAATCATCCACAATAATGTGTCCTCTCTCTGTGGTTTTTATTCCAGTATTTTCAAGTCCAAGCCTATCGCTATTTGGGAGCCGACCTGTTGCTATTAATAAATCCGTTCCCTTAATAGTTCTAGAATTGTCATCCTTGGTTATGGTCAATTCTATCTGTCCCTGATCAGATATAACCTTTTCAGCCCTGGCTCCAAATACTATTTCTATCCCCTCTTCCATCAGGAAATCCCTGATGCTATCAGAAACATCTCTGTCTTCCCTGGGCATCAGTTGATCACCGTGCTGTATGATGGTGATCTCAGATCCAAAACGGCGGTATATCTGAGCGAATTCAACTCCGATATAACCACCACCAACAATAATTAAATGATCGGGAATCGCTGGCATATCCAGTAGCCCGGCACTATCCATCCAGGGAACATCTTTAATACCCTGAATATTGGGCACCCTGGGTCTCGTGCCCACATTGATATAGATGTTCTTACCACCTATCTGAAAACCGTCAACCTCCAGAACCTTATCCGAGACAAAGGAGCCGCGGCCTTTGATCAAATCTACATTTTCCGTACCCTCCATCCAATTGGTGAGTCCGTCGCTACTGCCATTTCTAATTTCATTCATGCGTTCCCTGATTCGCGAATAATTCAATTGCAGGTCAGTTGTGCTAAACCCGTAAAATTCAGCGCGATTGGCTATATGAATTGCTTTAGCACTGGCAACCAGCGTTTTGGTAGGCGTACAGCCATAATTAACACAACTTCCTCCTACTTTAGCTTCTTCGATAACGGCAATGGAATCTCCTGTAGGAATAAGTCGACCCAACAGCGTACCCGTAGCCTGGCCCGTGCCTAAAATAATATGATCATACTTTTTCATGGAAATGGATTTAATTGCATTAGATGATGGGTTTTTGATGCTTCGTGTTTAGTGTTTCGTGTTTGGTGTTTCGTGTTTGGTACTATTAAATTTAACAAAGAAATCGTCGCTTCCTGACCTAATGAAACATTTTGTCATAAATCACAGGAAACAAGGCATACAATTATTTTTTAATGCCCGTTTCACTACCTTCGTAGTCTTCGGGGGCAGCATGAAAAAGAAAATCCGTCTTATTGTTCTGGTTCTGGTAGCCACACCTTTAATAATGATCTTTGTCTGCAACCTGATCATAGAGTGGGGCACATCCGATAAAACTTATACAGATATCAATGCAATTCCTAAAAATAAGGTGGGACTTGTACTTGGCACAGCAAGCAGGCTTGTAGAGGGTGGTGTAAATCCATATTATGCCCACAGGATAGATGCCACTATTAAGTTGTTCATGGCCGGTAAGATCGATTTTATTTTAGTCAGCGGTGATAATGGCAGTATTTATTACAATGAACCGAACACTATCAAAAAGGATTTGATCAAAGGAGGCGTTCCGGAAGAGAAGATTTTCCTTGACTATGCAGGTTTTCGCACCCTGGATTCCGTAGTGAGAGCCAAAGAGATCTTTGGCGTCACAAAGGTCACCGTAATCTCGCAGGAATTTCACAATGAAAGAGCCATCTATCTGGCCGGACATAAAGGACTGGAAGCCATTGGATTTAATGCGCGTGATATTGCCGGAAGTGAGGCTGTTAAAGTGCATATCAGAGAGTATTTTGCCAGAGTAAAGGTATTTGTGGATCTTATATTAAATACCCAGCCCCGCTTTTATGGCGAAAAAATAGAGATCAAATAGGCCGTACTACCTTAAAGTAAATTATTCTAAATTAGGGGCATCAAGCAATCCAAACATGTCTAAACTGAAAACCCTGATCAGGAATCTTGGTCCGGGACTCCTGTTTGCCAGTATGGCGATCGGCACTTCACACCTGGTGCTGTCCACTAAGGCCGGCGCACAGTATGGTTGGGTCATGATCGTTCCCATTATCCTGGCAAACATTCTCAAATACCCCTTTTTTGAATTCGGAATCAGGTATACGAATGTTACGGGAAAATCCCTTATTGAAGGTTACAAAAAACGGGGCAAGGCTTATTTGTGGATCTACGCCTTCATTACATTGGTCACTACTTTCACCATACTGGCCGCACTCTACGTAGTTACAGCCGGACTCTTTATCAACCTGTTCGATATTACCGGCGTTTCTGTTTCCCAGGCAGCCCTCGGTCTCTTTGTACTGATCAGTGCCATCCTGATCATAGGCCGCTACACCTTTCTTGAAAAAACTCTAAAGCTCGTAATCAGTGTGCTTTTTATCGCTTTGCTGGTTACCACCATCATGGTATTGGTAAAGGGACCTGTAACGCCGGTTGAGAATTTCCAGCCTCCTGAAATATTCAATGAAGTGGGTATTCTGTTTCTTATCAGTCTTGTGGGATGGATGCCTACTGCCGTAGAAGCTTCCAGTTGGGTCAGTTTATGGAGCATGGAAAAATATAAGACTTCTGGCATAAAACCATCGCTGAAAGAAGCTCTTCAGGAGTTCAATTCAGGTTATATCATGACCGCCCTGCTTGCCGTATTCTTCCTTACAATCGGTATAATGACCCTCTATGGCACCAATACAGAGCTTAGTGGGAATGCCGTTATATTTGCCGATCAGGTGGTTCAGTTATTTACGACACATATTGGAAAATGGGCTTATGTATTCATAGCTGTTTCAGCCTTTGCCACTATGTTCAGTACCTGTATGACGGCCCACGATGCGATCAGCCGGGTGAGTATCGATATAATCCATCATCTGAGTCCAAACCCTAAGGACTTTTCAGGCAAGCGACAATATGCGACAGGTGTAATTATACTGGCCCTTGTAAATTATATTGTGGTAACAGTTTTCAGTGCCAATATGGGTTTCCTGGTGGCTCTTGCCACCTTCGTGTCCTTTGTTCTGGCACCCATTGTAGGCTATATGAACATCAAAAATGTAATGAGTCACGACCTGCCAAAGCGATTTCATCCCAGCAAGGGCCTACAAACACTCACCTACATCGGAATTATCTTCCTGGGACTATTTGCAGTGTATTACTGTTGGATGATTTTGGTTTGAGATCTTTGTTAAGTAAGCAGTTAACAGTGGCAGTTGGCAGTATTTCTGATTGCCAATGAACTAATAACAATCTAATTGGCACACTAAAATTCGAATACAGAGTTAAAAGTTCATTGTCTATTAATATGAGACTATTAATTAAGATTTAATCCTTGAATTTTCAACTTTCAACTTTCAATTTTCAACTTTCAACTTTCAACTTTCAACTAGATCACTTCCTCCTTTATCGCTTCCACCACTTCGGGATTCAGAAGTGTACTGATGTCTCCCAGATCCTTGGCATCGTGTGAGGCTATTTTCCGAAGTATTCGCCTCATGATCTTGCCACTTCTGGTTTTGGGAAGTCCGGGTACAAACTGGATCTTATCCAACTTTGCTATCGGACCAATTTGTTCGGTAATCTGTAGATTGATCTCTTTCCGCAAATTATCCCTGTCTCTGGCCTCACCCGATTCCTTGAGTATTACAAATCCATACAAAGCATTACCCTTTACATCATGGGGGAAGCCAACTATTGCTGATTCTGCCACGGCCGGGTGTTCGTTAATGGAATCCTCAATTGGCGCCGTACCCAGATTATGACCCGATACGATAATTACATCATCAACCCGACCCGTAATTCGATAATATCCAACTTCGTCCCTCAGGGCTCCATCCCCGGTAAAATACATATTGTGAAATGCATCAAAGTAGGTCTGACGATATCGCTCGTGATCACCCCAGATCGTACGTGCCATGGATGGCCAGGGAAATTTTATACACAGTCTGCCCGAGACCTGGTTTCCCTTTAACTCATTGCCTTCATCATCCATCAGGGCAGGTTGTACCCCAATAAATGGCAAGGTGGCATAGGTGGGTGTGGTAGGTGTGACATATGGGATCGGGGAAATCATAATACCACCGGTTTCTGTCTGCCACCAGGTATCAACAATGGGGCTTTTTCCCTTGCCAACATTATTGTTATACCAGTGCCAGGCTTCTTCGTTAATGGGTTCACCTACAGAGCCCAGGACTTTTAATGATGACAGGTCGAATTTCTCAACGTATTCCAGGCTTTCCTTGGCCAGTGCCCTTATTGCTGTAGGTGCCGTATAGAACTGATTGATCTTGTGTTTCTGGACCACATCCCAGAAGCGACCATAATCCGGATAGGACGGAACTCCTTCAAACATAACCGTGGTTGCACCATTTAATAAGGGTCCGTAAACGATATAAGAGTGACCTGTTATCCAACCAATATCAGCCGTACACCAATAAATATCCCCTTCCCTGTACTGAAATATATTTTTAAAAGTATAGGCGGCATAAACCATATAACCGGCACAGCTATGTACCATCCCTTTTGGCTTGCCAGTTGATCCGGAAGTATACAATATGAACAAATGATCTTCAGCATCCATGATCTCCGCATCGCAATCCGCATAGGCCTGGTCAATTAACGGCTGCAGCCAAAGATCCCTGCCATCTTCCATCTTAATTTTACTGCCCGTTCTTTTTACAACAAATACCCTCTCAACACTAGGACTGTCTTTGAGTGCTACGTCTACAATCCCTTTGAGATCTATGGTCTTTGACCCCCTGAAGGAACCATCAGAAGTAATGACGCATTTACACTCACAATCGTTTATTCTGGCAGCCAAAGCAGCTGAAGAAAAACCCGCAAAAACTACTGAATGGATGGCTCCGATACGTGCACATGCAAGCACTGCTACGGCCAGCTCAGGGATCATCGGCAAGTAAATGCACACTCTGTCACCTCTGCCTACACCATCTTCCAACAGTACATTGGCCATGCGACAGACCCTCTCATGCAGTTCACCATATGTAATATGCTGTGCCGCCTCATCCGGATCATTAGGTTCAAAAAGAATAGCTGTCTTGTTCTTTCGCATAGGAAGAAATCGATCCAGGCAGTTCTCTGTGATATTGAATTTAGCTCCTTCAAACCACTGCACTTCTGGTTTGCTAAAATCCCAACTCAATACCCTATCCCATTTCTTCCTCCAGACAAAGTGTTCCTCGGCAATCTCTTCCCAAAAATTTTCCGGTTCCCTTACTGATTTACGATATACCTGGAAATACTCTTCAAGATTTTTAATATGATAATTACTCATTCTAGGTTTGGTTTAGTGTTGCTGTGTCTCCCCTGCACCTTTAGGAATTCTGATATCTTCTACTATCTTTTGTACAGTTTCGGGTGGTGGAGAGGTAAAAGACGCCACAAGCAGCGAAACAATAAAGTTAAGGATCATCGCAACGGTTCCAAAACCTTCAGGGGAAATTCCCAACCACCAATCAGATGAAGTACCGCCTCCGAACATGTCAAATTTAAATTTTAGCATATAAAATAACATAGACAGGATACCTACCACCATGCCGGCAATAGCTCCTTCCTTATTCATCTTCTTGGAAAAAATACCCAGGATGATAGCAGGAAAGAAAGAAGCAGCGGCTAGTCCAAAGGCCAGGGCAACGGTTGCCGCTACAAAGTCAGGTGGATTTATCCCGAAATATCCGGCAATGCAGACGGCTATTACAGCAGAAAATCTTGCAATGATCAATTCTCCTTTATCAGAAATATTGGGCCGGAACTGCTTTTTGACGAGGTCATGAGAGATCGATGTTGAGATGACCAGTAACAATCCTGCAGCTGTTGAAAGGGCAGCGGCCAGACCTCCTGCAGCTACCAGCGCTACCACCCAGTTGGGCAGGTTTGCAATTTCAGGGTTGGCCAGTACAGTAATATCAGGATCAACAGTAAGTTCGTTGATTTCAGGGTTGCCTACATATTGAATTCGACCATCTCCGTTTTTATCATCAAAACGAATCAGTTCAGTAGATTCCCATTTGGAAAACCAGGCTGGCATATCCTTATATTCCTGATCATTAACGGTTTGCAATAAATTGGTTCTCGCAAAAACGGCCACGGCCGGTGCCGTTGAATAAAGGATTGCTATAAACAGTAAGGCATATCCCGCTGATTTTCGGGCGTCCTTAACTCTAGGTACTGTAAAGAATCGGACAATAACATGAGGCAGTCCCGCTGTACCAACCATAAGTGCGGCTGTAATAAAAAATACATCAATCATGGGTTTGGAACCATCCGTATACTTATCAAAGCCAAGATCAGTGGTCAATCCATCAAGTTTATCCAGAAGGGCCACCTGTTCACCTATTACTTCAGCCCCCATCCCGATCTGGGGAATAGGAGATCCTGTCATTTGTATTGAAATGAAAATGGCGGGTACCATAAAGGCAAAGATGAGAACACAGTACTGAGCCACCTGCGTATAAGTGATGCCTTTCATTCCACCAAGAACCGCATAGAAAAGCACAATAAACATTCCGATGATCACACCGACGTTCACAGGTACTTCAAGAAACCTGGAGAATACCAGGCCAACCCCCCTCATCTGACCGGCTACATAGGTAAATGACACTAATAAAGCGCATATTACCGCGACCGTCCTCGCAATATTTGAATAATAGCGGTCTCCTATAAAATCCGGTACTGTGAATTTGCCAAACTTGCGTAGATATGGTGCCAGCAGCAGGGCCAGTAATACATAACCGCCTGTCCAGCCCATAAGATAGACAGAACCGTCGTATCCAAGGACGGAGATGATCCCCGCCATTCCCAGGAAGGAAGCCGCCGACATCCAGTCTGCAGCGGTTGCCAGACCATTTGCCAGAGGAGGAACACCGCCTCCGGCAACATAAAATTCACGGGTTGATCCGGCCCTGGACCATATGGCAATTCCTATGTATATTAGAAAGGTTACTATTACCAGTAACAGGGTCCAGCTCTGTACATCCATCTACTAATTGAAATTAGATTGATTATTCCTCATATCCATGCTTTTTATCAAGCCGGTTCATTAACCATACATAGATGAATATGAGGATCACAAAAACATAGATCGATCCTTGCTGAGCGAACCAGAATCCGAGTTTAAAACCACCAAGTGAAATGGTGTCCAATTCTTCTTTTAACAATATTCCGAAGCCGAAGGATACCAAAAACCAGATTCCCAGGAGAATTCCCAGGTATTGAAGATTCTTTTTCCAGTATTTTTTAGAGGTACTCACCTGAAGGATAATTTGCTAAATATAAAGAATCCCTTCAAGTATTGATATATGGTGAATTATAATTTGATCTTCGGAGCCGCCCTATTACTCCAAAAGATTGTAATTGAGAATCACAAAATGATATCGTTCATTTTGCTTATGAAGCACTTCAAGGCAGTATACCCCATTAGTGCAATGATTGAGAATTTTGTCTTCACCATAACCCACAGTGTATAAAATGGCTGATTCCGGCACTCCCTTGTCTAAAAGATAGCGCTTCATTCTATTGGCCCTGGACTGGGAAAGTCTGAAATTAGTAGCACTACCCCCTCTGCTATCGGTATGAGCTTCGATCCTTAGTTGAAGTTGTGGAAATTTATTCATCACAGTTACCACTTTGTCCAACTCAGCTGAAGCTGTATCAGGCAATCGAGAACTGCCCCTGGAGAAATAGAATTTATTGATCTCTATCACCGTTTGTTCTTCTTTCTCTTCTACCAGATCATCCAGGCTAGCCAGGGTAATGTCATATTTGGCAGCATTTACGGAATCCATTTGACTTTCGCTATAGCTGGCAGTGTGGGTAGAATATTTGTTCTTATCCACTTTTACCGTAAGCGGATATTGCCAGGGTATTTCAATCCGGTAACTTCCGTCATCATCAGAATAGACCTCCTTAATGGTAGTGCCCAGACTGTCCAGAAGGCGAACCCTGACTTTGGGAATCCCATACTCAGTACTTAAATTGATTATCTCTCCTTTTAAGGCAAAGGTTTTCAGGCCGGGCTTTTTGGCCATCCTAAATCCATAAATATCATCGGCTCCTTTGCCGCCAGGCCGATTGGAGGCAAAGTATCCTATCAGTCCTTCTTCACCATTATCCTTAATGATCAACCCAAAATCATCTGAGCTGGAATTGATCCCCTTGCCCAAGTTGACCGGAATACTGAATTCTTCCTCATCCTGGATCTCAGACTTATAAATGTCCATTTCACCAAGTCCGTAGAATACATCAGAAGCGTAATAAAAACTACCGTCAAAAATATAGGGAGCTATTTCATTGCCCGGTGTATTGATCCTGGGCCCAAGGTTTTTTGGTGCCGACATAATCTGTCCATTATTAGTTCGGGCATAGTAAATGTCGGTGCCGCCATAACCGTCTTCAAAATCAGCAGCAAAATAGAGATTGCCGGTTTTCATATCAAAAAACGGGTAGTAAAAAGAAGTACTGATATCTTTTAAAAGATAATAAAGATCGCCATTGGCATCAGCCCTGCCTATTGCCAAAGCGTTCTTGCCGTTATCATCAAACAACATTTCTTCATCCTCTTCATTTGAACTAATAAAGAAAACACTTCCTAGTTCTTCCGAATAGTAAGGTGTAGCCTGATGAAACTCTGTATGAGGCAGACCAATGAATGGATTAGCGTTCATTATATCACCATCGCCGTTCACATGAGCAATAAAAACGTCAAGGTATGCTTCCCCTGAAGGACGGTAAACAGAACTGGAATTATCGCCCCTACCCGATGTAAAAAGAATTCGGTCTTTATAAAAACTCGGTGAGAAATCTGCCTGGGGGCTATTACCCTGAACATTGAACATTCCTAAATCCTCTTCCCCATTATCTTCAGATTCTAAAAGTTCGAAATTAAATTCAGCATTTTCCAGCAGCTCCGAAGAAAGATTTGACGAACGGGTAGCCAGGATTGCCTTTGTGCGATCCAAGCCCGAGGTTTTGGTCATGGACTGCAGCATATTGTTAAAATGGTGAGTAGACATGGTGCTATCCCGTTTGTATATGTCGAAATAAGCATCCGATGCACTTTTATAATTGCCCGTTTTAAAATAGGCATCAGCCAGATTAAGGACTTGTTTGTTGTTCAGTCTGCCTTTAGCCATTTCCTTCTTGTATTCCTGAATCGCATCCTGATACGCATATTCATAGAAGAGGATATCCGCCTTCGACATATCATCTTGCTGGCTGTAAATGATACAGTTCATAAAAAGCAATATGACCGTTAATGAATGTCTGGAAATCATAACTCCTAAATTAAAAGAATCTCGGACTATCTATCTGTTTTGGTTTACCTTTTTGGCTTTTGGTCTTATCCGTTTTGGATTTACTGCTGCCGCGGCCTACATAAAACTTAAGGATTATTTCATGAGAACCACTGTTAAACTCACCCAGACCGGTTGTGTTGTAGTCATATGAATAGCCTACGAAGGCAGCGTTTGAGATCTGGAATCCTGCCAAGCCACTCACCGAATTTTCAATGCTGTAAGCGGCACCTACGGTAAGTACATCTTTTATCAGGAAATTGGCCGACAAATTGACTAAAGCCGGGGATCCCTCAATATAATTCACCAGGAATGCCGGCTTGAACTTGAGCCCGCTGGAAAAATCAAACACATATCCTCCTATAAAATTGAATTGAAGCCTGTCTTCCACTACCTGAGCCACTTCGTCTTCATAGAGGCCGTCTGTGAGAAAATTGGGTACCGAAGCCCCCAGATACCACTTTTCCTGATACATAAAAATACCGGCACCAACTGTAGGATAGAATTCCTGTATCTGTTCCCGATCAAGAATAGGTTCCCCCGGATTCTCAAAAGTTCCTTTAGAGAAATCCACATTTAAAAAAGAACCCCCGGCATCAATTCCGAAAGACAGTTTTGTATACTCAGATATAGGTACTTGAAACGAATAAGCCAAATCTACATAGGTGTTAGTTGAAGGGCCAATTTCATCATTTACTACATTGAAGCCAATGCCGTGCTTTTCATTTTTGAAAGGCACATTTAATCCAAAGCGAATATTCCTTGGTGCACCTGGAATATCGATCCACTGTGCTCTGTATAAACCCGTGATATCAAAAGATTCAACGGTACCCACATAGGCCGGATTAAAACTCCCGATATTATACATGTATTGAGTGTACTGCGGTTCACGCTGCCCAAAGGCACTATGGCTCATCAGGAGTATCAAACAAATGAGCAGAGGCCGGTACAAAAACAATTTATTCCTTCTGTATTGAGTCATAAAATGCTCATCTTATAAGTTGCAACCAACCTTTTCGTACTTCAATTCCGTCACCCAGATCCAATATATAGAAATAAGTGCCGTCCGGGACCGGATCACTTTTCCTGGTACCATCCCAAACTCTATCATCTACCATATTATTGGCCTCAAAAACCAATCGGCCATATCTATTAAATATGCTAATAGAAGTATTTGAAAATGTAGCTATATCCTTAATTTTTAAATAATCATTGGTGCCATCACCGTTGGGTGAAAATTGGTTAAATATAAAACCGCGTTCGGCAGCTGTCGGTGCACTAACCCTTACATCCACACTTGCCTCATTGTTTTCTAAATTTCCATCTAAAGGCGAAGACCTTCTCAAGGAGGCGGTATTTGTAAATATTCCTTCCATAGGAACAAGTACAGTGATCATTAAAGTAGCCTGCTGATCGAGCTGCAAGCTGGGTATCTCCCAAACACCACTCTCGGCTGAATATTCGCCCATGTCAGCGGTATGACTGAGATAAACAAAGCCACCGTCAATGTCCTGGGGTATAATATCAACAACTTCTATCTGGTTTACGACATCTTCCTGAGACTCGTTCGTTACCGTTATGGTAAAAACCACCTCATCACCAACCAGGGGCCTGTCGCTGAGCGCCGACTTTTCTATAACCAGGTCTACTCCTTCAGGCAGATCAATATTGAGTGTTATCGTGGAAATGTTGTTACCAATTGTCGCATCGATCGGAAAGGATTCCAATAATTCAGCTGTGTTTGAATAAGTTCCACCTTCAAGGACCTCAACTGTAATTTCTAAAGTAGCGGTTGCCACAGGCTGTAATTCAAAAATATCCCATTCACCAAGGTCAGGGTCATAAGTACCTGCACTAGCATCGTGGTTCACATACTGGAATCCGGTTTCGAGCAAGTCGCCAATTTTGATTCCCAGCACACGACTATCAGACAGGTTATTGACACGAACGCTAAAAGTAACCTCTGTGCCTATGGTAGCATCAGGATTATCAACCGTCTTCACTATCTCAAGATCAATCGGGTCCGGACTACAATCCGGGGTTAGATTAGGGTCACAGGGATCTAAAGGGTCTGTGCCATTGGCTATCTCCTCCCCATCTGTGATGCCATCACCATCTGTATCACACAATTGATTAAAATTATCCGGGATACAGGGGTTTTCGTTGGCCGGGTCCTGTTGGTCGTTCACACCATCAGAATCTGAATCGAGGATGTTGGAATCCAGAGCATCAATGATACCATCACCATCCTCATCCAATGGGTTATTTACATTCCCTACTTCTAAGCCATCATCAATTCCATCCCCATCAGTATCAGGGTCATTGGGATTAGTACCAAGACTGGCTTCCTCTCCGTCAAAAAGTCCGTCCCCATCAGAATCAACATCACAGTCGTTTACAAATATTGTCACCATTGATGATTCGTTCTCACAGGGGGCCTGTGCTCCTGTTGTTGTATAGGTAAAAATGTAATTTCCGTCAGGTCTGCCCTCAAAATCCACAATATTCGTACCTGATTCTATAGTCAGATTTCCGGAAGGATCCTGAGTAATAGTCCACACTCCAGGGTCTTCTCCGGTTATTGTATCGTCAAGGTCTACCGTAGTCGGCCCATTTTCAGCTACACTGCAAGCTGAGGTATCGGAAGGTGTGCCTGCTGATGGCTGAGGGATCACTGTTGCAGTAACAGCTTCCCTTTCTGAGGTACATCCATTTGCCGTTGTCTCTACCCAAAATGTGGTGGTAACCGCAACATTCGGTGTGAATACGGCCAGATTAGAGAGCACCGTAGTGCCGGTTTGAGTTGCATACCAGTTAAAACTGGGTGCATCCGGACTGCCTGGGATCTCACCGCTTACGGTAAGTGTTACCTGTCCGGGTCCGCATATTGTATCCTCTGTGGTTTCCAAAATTATTGGCGTAGTATTCAATATAAGGGTAACTTCCAGCGTGGGGCTGGCACAGTTACTGGCCGCATCAAAAAAGAAACCGTAATAGGTTCCGGCAGCCGGATTTGCTACTTCAGCCGGGGTCAAATGCCCTGAAAGAACTAAAGGATCAGGGTTAATACTCCATGTGAGCACTGAACCCGAGGGAGGTGTGCTATTAGTATAATCGTTCAGGCTAACTGTGATTACATCACAGAATAAGGTGGGTGTACCTGTGTCAAGCTCCGGTGCACTACCCGGGCATTCATCGTTGTCCACATTGGTTACCGGTACATTTGCCACATTGGCACCGGTGAGTGCGTTATACTGAGTATCTGAAGAGGTTACATCTCCGGTTATTATACTGTAATTCTGGTTTCCATCTACAATACCATCATCCACACCCGTTACGGTAACAATAACACCTGTATCCCAGCTTGCTACGGGAACAGCTACACTGGATGCCACTGTACCTTCAGAAGTATCATTACTGCTCAGAGCAACGTTTACTGTCGCAGACGGTATTGAGGATAATGATACGGTGAATGTGGCGGTTCCTCCATCTTCGGTCGTATTTCCACTTATGGCCGATACATTTACCCCAATGGCATCATTATCAGTATTGGTAACATTAACATCCGCTACATTACCACCGTTTAGTGCATCGTAGGCTGCATCGCCGGAAGATACATCTCCGGTTACTATTGTATAATTAATGTCCCCGTCTACCAGGGCATCATCCTCTCCTGTCACGGTCACGATTGCACCAGTGTCCCATTGTGCTGCCGGAATGGTGATGCTTGCCGGAAC
>CAJHXL010000091.1_pt1 | contig 15384 bp, 13 predicted proteins | sample 9198601 | NCBI WGS metagenome assembly CAJHXL01 (sample SAMEA7708277, study PRJEB35096) | sediment metagenome | biome: marine neritic benthic zone biome [ENVO:01000025]; feature: sediment [ENVO:00002007]; material: shallow marine sediment [ENVO:03000034] sea grass bed [ENVO_01000059] ...
AGGGATCAGACATTTATGATGGCACTCGGGCAGCTGACTGCAAAGGACTTTTTCCACGGATTATATGCCACTACTGATATAGAGCTGGAACCAATGAGCGCGGGAAGACAAATGGGTGGCCATTTTGGCTCTTATAGCCTGCAGGAGGATGGAAGCTGGAAGGATCTTACCAAACAGAAAAATAGCAGCCCGGACATATCCCCTACGGCGGGTCAAATGCCCAGATTACTCGGACTTGCCCAGGCCTCCAAAATATTCAGAGAGGAAAAGAGCATTTCTTCCGAAGGTCGTTCAGACAACGGAAATGAAGTCGCCTGGGGTACCATCGGCAATGCCAGTACCAGCGAAGGGCATTTTTTCGAAACTGTAAACGCTGCAGGGGTATTGCAAGTTCCGATGATCATCAGCATCTGGGATGATGGTTATGGAATATCTGTTCCTGCTAAGTACCAAACAACAAAGGAAGATATTTCAGCCATCCTCAGTGGTTTTCAAAGAGACGAGGATACTGGCGGATACGAGATCATAAGAGTTAATGGCTGGGACTATACGGCACTGATCCATGCATATGAAAATGCCTCAGATATTTCAAGAGAAGAGCACGTGCCGGTAATAATTCATGTAAGGGAGCTCACGCAACCACAGGGCCACTCCACTTCAGGATCTCATGAGCGTTATAAAGATGAAGATCGCCTGAGTTGGGAGAGAGAACACGATTGTAATAAACGTTTTAGGGAGTGGATCCTGGAGAACGGAATTGCCAAGGAAGAAGAACTGGCGCAACTGGAAAAGGATCTCAGAACATCGGTTCGCAAGGCTAAGAATGAAGCGTGGAGCGAATTTCTTGCACCGCACAGAGAAGGGAAGAAACAGCTGATACAACTACTTGGCGATGCCGCGGAAACCAGCCCGAACAAAAACTTCATCAATAAGGTGAAGAATGACCTTATTGCCATTGAAGAGCCACTTAAAAAAGACCTCGCCTCTAAATCGAGACAGGCTTTGCGTTATCTGCTGGGTGATCACTCACCCGAGAAAACGGCGCTCACTCAATGGGTAGAACAATTCCTTGGGGAAATGCAACCTAAATTCAGTTCACATCTCTACAGTGAACTCCCTGGAAAAGCCACTGCTGTGGAAGCTATACCACCTGTATTCGATGATAGTGCAGAAGAGGTTGACGGACGAATCATTATCCGTGATAATTTTGATCAGTTGTTGGAAAGGCATCCTGAGGTTTTAATCTTTGGTGAGGATAGCGGGGCCATAGGCGATGTGAATCAGGGACTGGAAGGTCTGCAGAAAAAATACGGTCAACATAGAATTTCAGATACCGGTATCAGAGAAGCAACTATCATTGGGCAAGGTATTGGTCTTGCGCTCCGTGGCCTACGACCCATAGCCGAAATCCAATACCTCGATTATGTTTTGTACGGTCTGCAAACCTTGAGTGACGACCTGGCTACACTTTTATATAGAACCGTAGGAAAGCAAAAGGCTCCGTTGATTGTCAGAACCAGAGGTCATCGCCTGGAAGGGATCTGGCACTCGGGATCTCAGATGGGCGGGCTGATACATTTGTTGCGTGGCATGTATATTCTGGTCCCACGTAATATGACGCAAGCTGCGGGGTTTTATAACACCTTGCTCAAGAGTGATGAACCGGCCCTGATCATCGAAAGCCTGAACGGATATAGGTTAAAGGAAAAGAAACCTGTAAATCTCGGTGCTTTCTGTACTCCTATTGGCAAGGTAGAAGTAATGAAAGAAGGCTCCGATATTACACTCCTTTCATATGGTTCTACCCTACGGATCGTCGAGAAAGTGGCACAGGACCTATTGGAGGTTGGTATTGATGCAGAGGTCATAGATGCGCAGAGCTTATTACCCTTCGACCTGGACCAGGATGTACTCCGGAGCATTCAGAAAACCAATCGACTCCTTATTATTGATGAAGACGTACCCGGAGGATGTTCCGCATATCTAATGCAGGAAATCATAGAAAAGCAAGGTGCCTATGAATATCTCGATAGCGCCCCTCAGACTTTAAGTGGCAAGGCACATCGTCCGGCTTATGCTTCGGATGGTGATTATTTTTCAAAACCCAATGCCGAAGATATTTTCGAAAAGGCCTATGGAATAATGCATGAAGCCGATCCTGCAAATTATCCCCCACTTCGATAGGATTATCTTACAATAGAATCTTCTTCTTTTTATATTTTAGCGGAAAGTCCCAAGGATGTATCTGACCTTCCCTAATTTTAACATATACAGTACACCCCTCCTGGTTCTCGTGAGTCAGGGTATCTTATTTGGAATCTTACTTCTGGCCCGATATAAAAAGCAGGGTAATATTTCCGATCTGTTTCTCGCCCTCTTGGTACTGATCACCTGTTATCACCGGACTACTTATACCATAGGTTTTATGGACTGGTATGATACCTACAGGAATACAAAGATTAATTACTGGCTTATATATCTTGGGCTGGCTCTGGGACCACTGATTTATTTCTATCTAAAATCAATTACCAGTTCAAACTTTATTTTTAGAAAAAAGGATTGGTATCACTTTCTTCCGGTAGGAATTTATGTGGTATACAGGATCTCTATATTTATTTATGACGCCAGCTTACCCGGATTTGATGATAACCAAAACGGTTATTTAATGCAAAAACTGGAGTTCGGATTTATGGGAGCATTCTGGGAGGCTGTTTTCGTGGCCCAGCATCTGCTCTATTTGGCCTTTACATTTCAGCTGTTTTATCGTTACAGAGCCAGGATTCAACAGTATTTTTCCAACACTTATAAGCTGGAACTAAATTGGTTGCGAAACCTGTTATTCCTGTATGCCTTCATGTTTCTATATTCCGTATTGCAGGAACTTGTAAACGTTTCTGTCCTGGAACTCAGCTGGATTCAGAAATGGTGGTACCAGTTCTTCTCAGCACTGGTTGTGATATATATAGCGATCAAAGGATACTTTACCGATACGACCACTCTGAACAAGCTTAATTTCAGTTTCAATGAAGAAACTTCTGGAGGTACATTTATTCCGCCTAAGGTTGGTTCTGATAGCCTTGCAGGCACCCCAGATGAAATGACTTCTCAAATAGCCATGCTAAAAAGCTATATGGTTGATAAAAAACCATATCTCAATCCCGATCTCAACCTGATAGACCTGGCCCAGCAATTAAATCTTAGCAGGGCCAAACTTTCAGCCATTATTAATGCGGGATTTTCAAAGAATTTTAACGACTTCGTCAACGAGTATCGCGTAAATGCCTTTAAGGAGGCTCTTGCCGATGGTAAACAGCAGAAACTATCACTCTTAGGTATTGCCTATGAATGCGGCTTTAATAGCAAGGCTACATTTAATAGGGTTTTCAAGAAGTTTACTCACAGTTCTCCCACTGAATACTTGCACCAACTGAATTAATATTACAGACAATTTGAAACGTCTCAAATCGTATTTGATACTCCTGTAATACGATTTGCACCCCTGATTCCGGTACTCCTCAACATCTTTGCTGTGTTCAATCTAAAAACACAGTAATATGAAAAACATTATCACAAAGCTTACCAGCCCACAACTTATGACCCATTGGTTCGCCGACCTGCTTTTTGCCATTATTAGATTTTTCTGTGGGATGCTGCTAACATTGAGTTTTGGAGCCGATAAATTTGGAATGCCATGGACTACCGCCGACAGAAATCTGGGCCTCTTTGAAGTCATAGCCTGGTTTCCGGAAGACGTCGCCACCTTTGGCGGAATTTTTGCCATTGCACCGGTTTTCTTTGCCTGGATGGGTGGATTTAGTGAAGCAGTGGGCGGATTACTAATGGCCTTAGGAATTCAAACGAGAATTTCGTCCTTTTTGATTATGTGCACCATGCTGGTAGCCATTTTCTTCCAGAAGTGGGACGGCGGTGTATGGGGTATGTTACCCGCCATGGGCTTTTTGTGGGTTTCTGTGTACAATCTGTACCTGGGCTCCGGAAGATTCGGCATTGACTACCTCTTAACAAAAACTCTAATGAATAATAATAAAGACGATGACAATAAATAATTATCTAATAGCTATCTGGATCCTACTCCTGTTGAGTCTGTCGGCTTGTGTGCAGGAAAGGCATGACAAAAACATCCTGATTTCAGTTGATATGACCGGTACTTCTGAATTTGAGAAAGTTGGAATACGAGGAGATCTGAAACCTTTAGGCTGGCAGGAAAGCCTGCTACTGGAGGACCATGATAAAGACAGTATTTACACAGCGGAAGTCATAATAAATACGGCTTCCAACCAACTGAACTTCAAACTGGTATTGGATGAAGACCTATTTGAACTTGAAGGTAAGGAAAACCGTATCATACCCTTTGAATACAAAACCGAAAGCCTTCAATATATCACGGCTTTTGATAGTGAAACATTTGAAATAATTAAAAAGTGACCATCATGAAAAAATACATTAGCATCATGTTTTTACTGGGAACAGTGATAGTAAATTCTCAGATCAAAGGAAATGGAGAATTGGTTGAGAAGTACTTCACAACAGAAAGTATCCAAAAGATCGAAATAAGTCTTTATGCTGATATTGTTGTGGATGCATCCCTTGAGAATAGTATTCAGATCACTGCAGATAGCAATCTTTTCAAACATATCGATAAGGAAGTCGTAGATGGCAAACTCAAGTTGGATCAGCTGAAATGGATCAAGCCATCCCGAAGAATGGAGATCGTTATAGGCGCACCAGACCTTCAAAATATACAACTGGGCACTAATGATCAGATCCGTATTACAAATCTGGATGCCGAAAAATTCAGTGCAACTGCCTTAAATGGGTTAATTCTACTGGAAGGGAGATCCCGCATATTGAATTTGAATGCAGAACACGGCAGTGTTGATGCCCGGGAAGTGAAGACCGAGGAAGTTTTTGTCAATATATGGGCAGACGGTAAGGTATTTTTTGATGCTGCCAAAAACCTGGAGGTAAAAGCAACTAATGAATCCGAGATCCTCTTTAATCAGAAGCCTGACCGGGTGAAGGGGAAATTACCTGCCACTAAACCCAAAAATAATGACGATATAGCCTATATCAATTTCAAAATCCGCAATAATTCTGATAATCGTCATAACTTTTATGTAATCGGACCTAAGCCTGATGGAAGGAGGTTCAGCTATGGATTTCCAATGATGCCCGGTGCAGAACGAAAGGAAAAATGGACAACAGGCACCAAGGTCTATAAGGTTTCCGGTCTGGGATTAAAGAAACTGCTGGTAACAATTAAAAAAGAAGATGAAAATGCCATAGTGAATCTCTTTTAAGTAAAATATGGGATCCGGCATGTTTATGCCCTGCTCAGCCCTGAGCAGGGCATATTCATTTTTACAATCAGATTAATTGACTTAAGTTTATTTTGAATTACCGGCCACAAACCTATGGATCTAGACCAGTTGTTGCACGAGCATTATAACCTTAAAGAGCCCGGCTTAGAATTTCTGGAAGGTTTTGAAAATAAAACTTACAGGGTAAAGCATGGAAGTGAGGTGTTTGTGCTAAAGCTTTATATCTGGACCCAGGAAGCAGAAATCGCGATTACTGCTGAAAACAGAGTGCTTAGAAAACTCGGCCAGCTAGAGGGATATTCATTTCCAAAGACCATTCCTACTATAAAAAATAAAGATTTTGTTATACAGGATGGGATTTTGTTTCGAATGCTTGAATATGTAGATGGGGAACTGCTGGGAAATGTGAAGCGGAGCAAGGAATTATTAAGAAGTCTCGGCTCACTTCTTGGCAAGATGGATGCTCAACTAAAAGATCTAAATGAAACAGCACTTAAAGGGTTGGAACACGAATGGGACCTTCGCTATTTTCGTAAAAATCTGAAATACCTCTCTTATATAGAGAGTGCGCCTGAACGTAATCTGGTTCGTTACTTTTTTCTTCAATACGATGAACAGCTAATTCCTGTAGCAACTTCGCTCAGAAAAGGATTGATACATAATGACGCGAACGATTGGAATATAGTAACCAGCGGAGATTCAGTAACAGGGATCTTTGATTTTGGCGACCTTGCTTATTCCTGGATAATCGGAGAACTCGCCATTGGAATCACCTATATTATGATGGGTGAGGATCAACCTCTGGAATGTGCTGTGGAAGTTATTAAGGGATATCACCGGGAATACCCCTTACTGGAGGAAGAACTGGACATAATGTATTATCTCGTTGCCGCACGCCTGTGCGTAAGTGTGTGTAATTCGGCCTATGGCAAGACAGTGAAACCAGATTCGGACTATGTCACTATCAGCGAAGACCTGGCATGGGCTCTACTTAAGAAATGGAAAAGTATTAACCCTTTGAGAGCAAAACAACTTTTCAGGCAGGCAGCTGGCTTCTCCTGGACTTCTGAATTTTCCCAAAAACAATTACAGTCCAGACGGGATTCCCTTCTGAGTAAGGCATTGTCATTGAGCTATAACATTCCAATCCCCATGCATGGTGCTGCATTTCAGTATATGTATGATACAGAAGGCAACACCTATCTGGATGCGTACAATAATATCATGCTGGCAGGTCACTGCCACCCTCATGTGGTCCATGCAGGGCAGCGAATGATGGCCAGGTTAAACACAAATACCCGGTATCTCTACAATATCATCTATGAGTATTGCGAGAATCTGCTTAAACGTTTTCCAGATGCGCTCAATAAAGTATTCCTTGTTAATTCCGGAAGTGAAGCAAGCGATCTGGCTATACGCATTGCCAGAAGCTACACTAAAAGGAAAAAGATAATGGTCCTGGAACACGGGTATCACGGTAGTACTTCTGTAGGTATCGATATTAGCCATTATAAATATGCTTCCGGTAAAGGGCTCGAACGTTCAGCGTCTATAGTGGAAACACCCATGCCGAAGTCCTTTGGATCAGGTTTGGCCAACGACGGAACTGCTGGCCGCCATTTTTCAGGCATTACCGCTGGTATACTCGGAGCACATGATCGAGAAATAGCAGCCTTTATTGCTGAACCTATTATGGGATGCGGGGGTCAGGTACCCCTGGCGAAGTCTTATTTGCAAGAAGTGTACCCCATGATCCATGATCAGGGTGGTCTGTGTATCAGTGACGAAGTACAGGTGGGATTTGGTAGAATAGGGTCACATTTTTGGGGTTTTCAACTACATGAAGTTATACCTGACATTGTTGTTTTGGGAAAACCTATGGGCAATGGTCATCCTATTGGAGCCGTGATCACTACTGAAGAAATAGCTGCCAGTTTTGCTGAAGGACCTGAATTCTTTAGCTCATTTGGAGGTAATCCGGTCTCCTGTGCTATCGGAAATGCAGTTCTGGAGGTTATCGAAGAAGAAAAACTTCAGGAGCATGCCCTGGCCACAGGCAATCACCTGATGTCATTATTAGAAAAACTAAGAATAAAATATCCTGTTATTGCCGATGTAAGAGGTCATGGAATGTTTATCGGTGTGGAACTTATAAACACGACAAATCAATCACCGGCTACTAAATTGTGTCAATGGTTGAAAAACAAATTAAAAGAGCGCTTTATACTGGTTGGAACAGATGGTCCTTACGAAAACGTACTTAAAATCAAGCCTCCGCTGTCTTTTGACAAAAACGATTCTGAGCTACTCGCTTACGAATTAGAAGCCGCACTTGCAAGCAAATTATGATTTTGTCAAAAAATATGTAATTTTATTGCGAATCCAATTCTTATTTTACATGACAAAAACCCTCAGAACCGACATCGGACTGGCTATTTTGCGAATTCTCCCCTCTATCTTTTTAATCACACATGGCTGGGGTAAGTTTAATAAACTTATTTCGGGTAATTTTGAATTCCCGGATCCAATCTCAATAGGCTCCTCCCCTTCTCTATTTCTAGCGGTAATAGGCGAATTCATTTGTCCTATTCTCATAATTTTAGGGTATAAAACACGATGGGCAGCTGTCCCAAGCGCTATCACCATGTTTGTAGCTGCTTTTATTGTCCATGCAGCAGATCCATTCGGCCATAAAGAAAAGGCATTGCTTTTCCTGGTAATATTTATAGTTATAATATTCCTTGGTCCGGGACGCTATAGCATAGACAGGAAATAGAAAGGTCCTTTCAGGAAATCTTGACTAAGAGCTCTTTCAGGAGGTCTTCCTGAGATAGATTAGAAGCTCCGACCCCTTTCCCTTTCAGATCCATTTCCCGAAGGTTGGAAACAATACTGCTTACCTTCTTCATTGGGTAGTTTCTGGCGGCAGTTTGAATTTCCGAAACGAAATATGGATTTATTCGCAGCTTGGAGGAGACATTCTTGGGAGAATGGTCATTCAGTCCATGGTATTGCAGTAGTTGAGAGAAAAAATTATATAAAAGGCTTACGGTAACAACAAATGGGTTTTCCCTGGGGTTGCTGGCGAAATAACGCATGATCTTTGTCGCCTTTAAAAAGTCTTTCTCTCCTATGGCCTTTCTCAACTCAAAATTATTGTAATCCTTACTGATGCCAATATGCTTTTCTATGGTTTCAGGTGTGATTTCAGCTTTTTTGGGAAGGATTGATTGCAGTTTTTCCAGTTCATTATTGATCCTGCTCAGATCTGTCCCTAAAAATTCAACCAGCAGTGCCGCTGCCTTATGTGAAATGGCATAGCCTTTTCCCCTGAGCATCTTCCGTATCCATTCCGCAACCTGGTTGTCGTATAGCTTTTTACTGTCAAACAGGACAGCATCTGATTGCTGCAATAATTTATAAAGTTTCTTTCGTTTATCCAGTCGTGCAAGTTTATAGCACAATACCAGAACGGTGCTCGTTTGAGGCTGCTCAACATACGAAGTAAGTTTCTCTATGGTACGTGATAATTGCTGAGCTTCCCTCACTATGACAACCTGCCTTTCAGACATCATGGGATATCGCTTGGCATTGCTTATGACCTCTTCAACACTGGTCTCCTTGCCATAGAGGATCAACTGGTTAAAACCCTTTTCTTCTTCGGTGAGTACATTATTGCCGATATACTCGGAAATCTTGTCTATAAAGTAGACCTCATCACCCATCAGAAAATATATAGGTGCAATATTTCCCTTATTTATGTTTTCAACAATCTGTTTGACTTCCTCCATCCAAAAAAATTTGATGAACTTTGCGCCGATGCAGCGATTGAACTTTCCTGAGACCGAATTTCGCTTTAAAAGTAGCGAAAATAATACCCTGATTTTCGATATTATTCGTAAAAAATTTGTGGTGCTCAATCCTGAAGAATGGGTGAGGCAACATACACTTCACTGGCTGATCAAACACAAACACTATCCTGCCAGCATTGTCAATGTAGAGAAGCAACTTATCGTCAATAGTATGCGTAAGCGCTATGATATTGTGGTTTACAGACCTGATGGGAGTATTGCCGTCCTTGTTGAATGCAAATCACCCAGTATTAAAATTACCCAGGAGGTATTTGATCAGATCGCTCGATACAATCTCAGGGCTAATGCAACCTACCTGATGGTCACCAACGGTTTGGAACACCATTTCTGCCAGATCGACCATGAGCGAGAAAAATATTCTTTTTTAAAGCAAATTCCTGATTTTAGCCGTTAATTTGCATCCGTTTTGAAAGTCGCAATTGTCATACTGAACTGGAACGGAGAATCTCTATTGAAGAAGTTTATTCCTTCTGTTCTGGAGTATTCCCCGAATACAGATATCTATGTAGCGGACAATGCTTCTTCAGATGGATCGGTGCAACTGGTAAAAGAGAGTTTTCCATCGGTCAGAATCATTCAAAATGACTCTAATGGCGGTTTCGCTAAGGGATACAACGATGCACTTCAGCAAGTAGATGCCGATATCTATTGCCTTTTGAACTCAGACGTTGAGGTTACGCCCAACTGGTTGCCACCGATTCTCGATCATTTCAAACAAAAGCCCGAAGTGGCAATAATACAACCCAAGATCCTGGACCTCAGAAGGAAGGAATATTTTGAGTACGCCGGGGCAGCGGGCGGCTTTATAGACATGTTGGGTTACCCTTTCTGCAGAGGACGTATATTCCAGGCTATTGAAAAAGACCGGGGACAGTACAATGATACCAGGGAAGTTTTTTGGGCAACAGGTGCCTGTATGTTTATTAGAAAAGAGATCTTTCATTTACTCGGAGGTTTTGACGAGGACTACTTTGCACATCAGGAAGAAGTGGATCTTTGCTGGCGGGCACATAACAAGGGTTATAAAGTTGTATATGTTGGGGCATCCCACGTATATCATCTGGGAGGATCAACGCTAAGCAATATGAATCCCAGGAAGACCTATTTGAACTTTAGGAACTCACTCTTTTCGATCACGAAAAACCTTCCGAGAAAAAAAGCATTTCCAATAATCCTGTTCAGACTCCTACTAGATGGTATCGCAGCATTGAGATTTATTCTACAACTTAAGTTTAGTCATAGCTGGGCCATTTTAAGGGCTCACCTTAGCTATTACAGGCAATTCAAGAAGATGCAGGCCAAGCGTGAAAAGCACAATTATATCACAAAATACTATGCCACAAAATCCATAGTATGGTCTCATTTCGTACATCAGGTAAGGAATTTTAATAAATTAGTAAAAGATTAACTAATTTTGCCTTTAGCAGGGTCCTATATTCTATAATTTCGCTGCAAAACAGGCAGTTTTATCAAGAAAATTAAACTTTTAACATAAGAATCTTAATCATGAAAAAAACTATTTTAGGCTTATTGGGGATAGCCGTATTATTGTCTTCATGTGTCTCTCAAAAGAAGTATGCAGACCTTGAAGCCAAACAGCAGGAAACTCAGGATTTACTCAATAGCGCAACGGTCAAATTAAACAGCTGCCTTGAGGAAAAGGCAACAGCCGATGCAAGACTGAAGACTCTTGAAGATCAGAATGCATTCCTTAAAGCCAATAATCAGGAGCTTATCAATAATATGGGCAACCTGACTACACTGACCACTAAGGGTGCGGAAAACCTTGAGAAATCACTTGAAAGTTTGCAGGAAAAGGATCTTACGATCAGAAAACTGCAAGATGCCATCACCAGAAGAGATTCTGTCAACCTGGCGCTTGTTCAAAGCCTTAAAGGTGTGTTAGGTGATCTGGATGATTCAGATATCGAAATCAGCGTAGAAAAAGGAGTTGTCTTTGTTTCTATCTCAGATAAATTGTTATTCAGAAGTGGGAGTTATAATGTAACCAATGCTGCCAAGCAGGTACTGGGCAAGGTAGCCCAAGTGGTTAACAATAAGCCTGATTTTGAATTTATGGTAGAAGGTCATACCGATAATGTACCATATAGAAGCGGCGTATTATTGGATAACTGGGACCTGAGTGCTAAAAGAGCAACCTCTGTTGTGAGGATACTGCAAAGTGATTTTGGTGTAGATCCTGCAAGGATGACTGCAGCAGGTCGGAGCTTCTATGTGCCATTGTCTAATAATGATACTGCGGACAACAGGGCAAGGAACAGAAGGACCAGAATTGTGGTATTGCCTAAACTTGATCAGTTCTACAGTATGATCGAAGAAGGTATGAAAGATCCTGCAATAGCAGAATAACAATATCAGAACCAATTGAAAGAACCGCGGGTAAGTATTGCCGCGGTTTTTTTATTGTAAAAAGTCTGTGTTTCCTTTCCCGTACCTGAGAATCTCCGGACTATCTCCTGTACAATCAATAACCGTAGATGGAATATTACCGCCAAAACCACCATCTACCACGGCGTCCACAACTGTGCCCCACTTTTCGTAGATCAATTCAGGATCGGTCGTATACTCCAGTAGCTCATCCTCATCCTTAATAGAAGTCGAAATAATCGGACGGCCTAGTTCATATACAAGTGCCCGGGCAATATTATTATCTGGTACCCGTATTCCGATGGTCTTCCTTTTTTTTAAAATCTTCGGGAGATTATTATTGCCCTGCAGAACAAATGTGTAAGGTCCGGGCAGGGACTTTTTTAGGAGTTTAAAAGTTGGGGTGCCAATTTGCCGGGCGTATTCGGATATGTTGCTGAGATCGGCACAGATAAAGGACCAATGATGTTGGTGAACCTTGACCCCTTTAATCCTTGCAAGTCTTTCCATGGCCTTTGCATTGGTTATATCGCAGCCTAGCCCATAGACCGTATCAGTAGGATAAATAACCAATCCGCCATTGTTAAGAATGTCCACTACCCTACCTATCTGCCTGGGGTTGGGATTTTCCTCATAGATTTTAATGAAAGCTGCCTTCACAAATTGTGTATTGAAAGAATCAGATCGATGTCTGATCAATTGAGTGGGACCTTTTCGAACTCACCACGAAGTAGATCAACCCTATCGAAAACAATATTGCCTTCCAAATCCAGGACTACATTTCCAAGCACATCTTCTCTTTCGCGGTAGGCCGTAAATTCAAATATCCCATCTATTTGATGATTAATCTGATCGTATCTGGTTATTTCAAGACTTCCGGAACCCAGGTTTAGTGCTGTGCTATAGGCTTCCTGGAGGAAATCCGGATAATAAAGAGCTACATTCATATCGTTTAGCATATATGATCCGACACTGTTCCCGCTAAATGTTATGTTTATCCGTTCCCCTGATAATTTATCCACGCTTACAACGGTGGTCCTGGCCCCATCTATCAGTCCGTTGTTTTGATCGTTATTAAAGGATCTGCTATTGATCTCAAAGCTCAAAGTCCCTGTAGAGAAGGGTATACTTTCGTTTACTTCCTCTTCAACCTCGGCAGTTTCCGATTCTTCTTCCTGGCTTACTTCCTCCTGCCCGGGTAATTCAATACCCTCAGTCTCTGAGAGAGAATCTGGTTCAAAAGGTTCAATCTCGCATGACATCAGTAATAGTAAGCTAAACAGGAATATGTGATTTCCTTTTTTCATAGCCGTATCTTTAAAGATACGAAACCTACAATACTTCTAATTTGGCAAATCTCAGAAGCAGCTTTTTAACCTGACCCTTATCGAAGCGGATCTCAGCCTTCTTATCGTGACCACTTCCTTCCAGTTTTAATACCTCACCCCTTCCAAACCGACTGTGATTTACCAGGGCTCCTACTTGCAGGTCAACAGTCAGGGAGGTCTCATTCCCCACAGGTTTAGAAATATCAGGCCTTAACTTCCGTAGTCTTCTCAACTGTTTTTCGCCCGGCCTGTTGCTGGTCACAGTTCGAGCTTTAGTAGTCTTCTTACCTCCGTTGGAATCAAAAATATCCAGATTCATCAATGGCTTGAATTTGTAAGTATCAACCGGGGTGAGGTTTTCCACGAAGGCTTCGTCTATTTCCTCAATAAATCGGCTGGGCTCAGCATCTATGAGCTTTCCCCAGCGATACCTGTTCTGAGTGTAGGTCACATAAGCCTGTTTTTCTGCACGGGTAAGAGCTACGTAAAACAGTCGTCTTTCTTCTTCCAGTTCACTCCTGGTATTCATGCTCATTGCGGAGGGAAACAGATCTTCTTCAAGGCCCACGATATATACGAATGGAAATTCGAGCCCTTTGGCCAAATGAATCGTCATTAGTGATACGCGATCAACTTCGTCCGTTTCCTTATCAAAATCGGTTGCCAGGGCAACATCCTCGAGAAATTCGGTAAGATCCCCTTTGGCATCTGCCACTTCACGCTGTCCTTCCACAAAGTCCTTTATACCATTGAGCAATTCCTCAAGATTTTCTATACGGGCCACGCCTTCAGGCGTACCGTCTTTTTTGAATTCCAGCAACAGTCCTGATTTCTTGGCCACATGTTCAGCCAATGTAAATGCATCGGCCTCCTGGTTCATCACCTGGAAGCTTTTGATCATGTTCACAAAATCCTCCAGCTTATTCCTTGTACCTGCATTGATTTTGAGATCTACCTTCTCAAGATTATCCATTACTTCAAAAATGGATCTTTGGTAGTGATTGGCCGCAATGGTCAATTTGTCCATAGTGGTCTGCCCGATTCCCCTTGCCGGAAAGTTTATAACTCTTTTGAGCGCTTCTTCATCCTTTGGGTTAATTATAAGCCTTAAGTAGGACAAAAGATCCTTGATCTCCTTCCTTTGGTAAAAGGAAAGACCTCCGAAAATACGATATGGAATATCTCTCTTCCTGAGCGCATCTTCAATGGCCCTTGATTGAGAATTGGTGCGATACAAGACTGCAAAATCGGAATTGGGTCTGTGTAGTTGCATTCTATTCTCAAAAATGGAGCCAGCCACATACCTGCCTTCATCGGCATCTGTAGGGCTTCGGTGAAGTTTGATCTTTGAGCCCTCCTCATTGGCTGTCCAAACCACTTTGTCTAGCTGATGCTTGTTGTTGGCGATAACAGAATTGGCTGCTTTCACTATATTCTTGGTAGAACGATAATTCTGCTCCAGCCTGTAAACTGCTACATCTTCATAATCTCTTTGGAAGTTCAGTATGTTCGTGATATTAGCCCCTCTGAAAGAGTATATGCTCTGGGCATCATCGCCCACCACACATATGTTTTGGTATCGATCTGCCAGTGCTTTTACAATTAAATATTGCGAATGGTTGGTGTCCTGGTACTCATCAACAAGGATGTAACGGAACCTGTCCTGGTACTTCGCTAATACATCCGGGAATCTGTTTAGCAATTCATTGGTTCTCAGAAGCAGATCATCAAAATCCATAGCACCTGCTTTAAAACAGCGGTCCACATATGCTTTGTAGATCTCACCCAGCCTTGGGCGCCTGGCCATGGCATCAGCCTCTATCAGTTCCGGATTCTGGAAATACGCCTTAACCGTAATCAGACTATTCTTAAAAGATGATATTCTATTTTGTATTTGTTTATACTTATACACATCCTTATCAAGGCCCATTTCCTTGATGATCGAGGCGATGAGGCGTTGACTGTCCTGGGTATCGTAAATTGTAAAATTACTGGGATAGCCCAGTTTTGGTCCATCTGAACGCAATAGTCTGGCAAATATAGAATGGAAGGTGCCCATCCACAGATTCTTGGCCTCTGAACCCCCAACCAGGTCGGCGATTCTGTGCTTCATCTCCCGTGCAGCCTTGTTGGTAAAAGTCAGAGCAAGAATGTTAAATGCGTCCACACCCTGTTCCATCAGGTAGGCTATCCTGTAAGTAAGTACCCTGGTTTTACCAGAACCAGCCCCTGCTATTACCATTAGAGGCCCTTCTTTGTGCAGTACCGGGGCCTTTTGCGCCTCATTTAGCTCCTTTAGATAATCCTTCAATTCATTTGTCATTTACCGCGTGAATTTAGCCATATTTGAGCTCTAACGAAAGCAGCTTTTTAATAAATATCCGGGTTGAATATTTGAAGTTGATCAATTTGAATATATTTAGCACTTCTAATCAGTACTATGAGAATTTCTCA
>CAJHXL010000108.1_pt1 | contig 15123 bp, 12 predicted proteins | sample 9198601 | NCBI WGS metagenome assembly CAJHXL01 (sample SAMEA7708277, study PRJEB35096) | sediment metagenome | biome: marine neritic benthic zone biome [ENVO:01000025]; feature: sediment [ENVO:00002007]; material: shallow marine sediment [ENVO:03000034] sea grass bed [ENVO_01000059] ...
GCATAATTCGGATATGCTCAACAGCTTGTCTGACTTCAAAAAATTGATGCCCTCGGAGGGCATACAGTAATTACATCTCAAATTGCATCGATCGGTTACGGCAAGCCTGAGATAGTTGATTTTCCTATTATGGTTATCTATAAGCATAATTTGTCTCAATATTCCTGATTACCCCCCGCTCACCGGGGGGATCAGGGCAATTTCATCATTGATGTTGATCAGTTCATCCTCTTCTGCATAGGCATTGTTAACTGCTATGGCCAGGGAGCTTAGCTCATTTAATTCAGGATAGGACTGCCTGAGATGCTTTTTCAGATCACCAACAGTCTTGAATTTACCAAACTGTGCCTGAGGCATCGATAAAGAAGAACTACCAACAATGTCTCGCGTAATCCCGAAAAGTAATATGTTCATACTAGCCTAAGATTTCCTTTTCCGGAACTTTTAGCAATTCAGGATAATTACTAAAAGGCTGATTATACAATCTGTTTCCGGTAGCCGCTTTGAGTGCATTAGCCACGGCTCCACCGGCCGGAGGTAAGGTTGGTTCTCCTAATCCGGTAGGTGACAATTCGTTCTCAACAAAATGAACCTCAACTAACGGAGCTTCCATCATTCTAATGAGACGATACCGGTCAAAATTAGTTGCCTCCGGCATACCATCCTTAAATGTGAGCTGGCCGTACATCGAATGACCAACGCCATCTATAACTCCACCTTCACATTGGTTTTTAGCACCTAATGGGTTGATCACGATACCGCAATCTACCACACATGTGATCTTTTTAACTACAGGAACACCGTTGTCAACCACTACATCCGCCACTTCGGCCACATGACTGTTATGACAATAATAGTTGACGAAGCCCTGGTATACGCCTTCTGGCTGTTTACCCCAGCCCGACTTTTCCACTGCCAGATTTATGACATTCTCCATTCGCTCTGCTGAGTATTCAATGCGTTCATCTGTAGTTCCCTTAACTTTCTGCAGCAGATCCAGTCTGAGCTGTATCCTGTCCACATCCATCATTTCGGCTAATTCGTCAAAGAAACTCTGTTCGGCAAATGCGAGGAAATTGGTGTAAGGAGCTCTCCATGCACCAGTGGTGATATTACTTTTGTAATTTGCTACATCTACCTGATAGTTTTCAATGGCCCCTGCCGGAAAGAAGTTAGGGATCAGTCCGTACATATTTGAATTTACCGCGGCTTCCTTGAGGTGGTAAGCTGTAACTTGGCCATCCTTTATACCTGCCTTTATCCTGTATTTTATGGCCATTCTGTAAATACCATCATTCATGTCATCATCACGTGTATAGAATACCTGAACCGGTTTTCTGATAGCATCGGCAATTTCGGCAGCTTCAATTACAAAGTCGCCATAAAGCCTTCTTCCGAAACCTCCACCCATACGGGTCATTTCCAAAAGGATCTCGGAAGGATCCCTCCCGAGCATTTTGGAAACCAGTCCGGCCTTCCAGGCCGGGGTTTGAATAGGTCCCACAAGATGTACCTTTTCGTCGGTAATATCAGCAAAGAAATTCATGGGCTCCAGACAATTATGCGGCAGGAACGGAGATTCGTAAGTGCGCTCCAGGATCTCATCGGCCTCAGCAAATGCTTTTGTCACATTGCCATCAGATCGCATGGTATTAAACTCTTTCCCGTCAAGAAGATCATTCAGGATCTCATTGTGTTCCGCTGTACTCTCCATCTTACTGGCATCTTCCCATTCAGCTTTGATCGCCTCCTTCGCTTTTAAAGCCTGCCAGGTAGTTGCGGCAATAACAACAACCTTGTCGCTTTGGCTAACCAACGTATGCATAACAGGTTCTTCCTCAGCCAGTTTTCGGACCTTTTCCCCAATGGTGATCACATCAATCACACCTGGCATTGATCGTGCTTCTGTGTCATCAAAGGAAATTAACTTCTTACCAAAGGCCGGAGGGCGCACCACTGCGGCATATACCATGCCGTCTACTTTGTAATCCAGTCCATAAAGTGGTTTTCCAGTAATAATTTTATCAATATCAACATTACCGCGGTCCGTACCTATAATTTTATAATCCTTCGGCTTTTTAAGCACCACATCCTCGGGTACTTCCAGTCCGGCTGCATCATTAACCACTTCGCCATAACCAAGTTTGTCGCCGTTGGCATTGGTAATAACACCTTCACTTGCCGAACATTCAGACGGATCAACACCCCATCTGGCTGCAGCTGCATTAATCAGCATTTGCCTGGCTGTGGCACCGGTCTGACGCAGGGCATCCCAACCGTGTCGGATAGACTGACTACCTCCTGCTACCTGTCTCGTATAATTTTCCTGGTCCAGTATGCCTTGTTTAACATAGACATTGTCCCAGGACACATCCAGTTCTTCGGCTATGATCATAGGCATAGACGTTTTAACCCCTTGTCCTATCTCCGGATTCGGTGAAAAAATAGTTACCGCTCCATTATCGGCGATCTGAATAAATGCATTGAAATCATTGTAATTCAGTTTTGACAGATCTACGGGAGGTTTTGCTTGGGGCTTACAAGCATTGAAAAGATTAAAACCGATGAGTAAGCCACCACCAGCGAGTGAACTGGTCCTCATAAAAGCTCTTCTGCTAAATGTTATCGATGAATTCTGAGTTGACATTGTTTTTAGATTAGATCGGTTTGTTAGTTCATTTTGTCAGCTGCCATTTCTACGGCTCTGTAGATTCTGTTATATGATGCACAGCGGCAGATGTTTCCATGCATAGCCGTTTTGATCTCTTTTTCTGTCGGATTTGGATTTTGCTCCAATAATGCAGCAGCAGTCATAATCTGACCAGCCTGACAATAGCCGCACTGAGGTACATCCACTTCTTTCCAGGCCTGCTGCAATGGATGAGAAGCGTCTTCTGAAAGTCCTTCGATAGTAGTGATTGCCTTACCTTGCGCCTGCTCCACTGTAATACCACAGCTTCTTATTGCATTACCGTCTAAGTGGACCGTACAGGCGCCGCATTGTGAAATACCGCAGCCATATTTTGTCCCAACAAGATCTATGTGGTCTCTCAGTACCCATAAGAGAGGGGTATCCGCACTGACATCCACGGAATGAGCCACACCATTAACATTTAATTGATACGTTGGCATATGAGTTGTTTTAGTGATTAATTGCTTTGTCAAGAATTCCTTAAAGTTACCAAAATTTAGAAGGCGTACTATCCCTTTAACAATTCGTTAAATGTTAATTCTGAACGAGTCCCACTGTCTGCGTCAGTACTTCGGATAAATAGCACATAATTTTATTCAACAAGCTGCGTTCTATTGACTGGAACCGTAAATCTTATGAAAATGAAAAAGCAGCTTTTGCCTTCGGCACTGGTCCTACTACTTTTACTATTCTCATGCGGCAATGCCGATGACGATGTCAATTTTGACCTGAACCAGGAAGAACTTGGCCTGGGAAACGAACCTGATGACTGCCTGGGCTTTGGCGAGAATGAACTTCTGTTATCGATACAGGACCAATTCACAACCTTGCCGGGAAAGGTTTCCGTATTCTTCAAGGTCACAGATACGGCCGGAAATCCGGTACCCGGACTCAGCGCTGAACAGTTCACCATATACGAGCAAGGAAGGAACGATGAATGTTTTAACAGCATTTCACCCTCGGAATCTTCAGCGAGGATATCTCCCAAGTCGCAAATATTCACTAATAATACCCTGTTGATCCTTGATTTAAGTAATAGTGTCTTAAGCAATAGCCTGGAAGAGTTAAAGGCTGCTTCCAGCAGCTTTATCAACAGCGTCATGCCCCAGGAAGATACAGCCGCCTTTCAGATGGCTATCTATTGGTTTGATGGGGAAGACGAACTGCATTTGCTTCAGGAACTCTCTAATTCGAAAGATGCCCTCCTGACGGCAGTTGATGATATAGGGTCGGATATAAGCAACGATCCTTCTACAGACCTGTATGGGGCTGTGATCAAAGCGACGGACATTGCTGAAATGCTGCTGCAGGAGAATAGAAATGAAGATATCATAGGAGCAGGCTCTATTGTATTGTTTACAGATGGAACAGATCAGGCCTCCAGATTTACAGAAGAAGCTGCACTGGATGCAGTTGCCAATGCGGACAGGAATCTGTCATTTTTCAGTATTGGCTTAGGTGCCGAAATAGATGCCGAAATACTCATGAGCATTGGAAAGACTTCCAGTGCCTTCGCAGGTAATGAAGCTGAGCTGGAAAGTGTTTTTAATGAAATATCACTCAGGGTATCTGAACAGGCCAACAGCTTCTATTTATTTGAATACTGCACTCCGAAAAGGGATGGCAGCGGCATAAATAATTTGGCGATAAGGCTGGTTGACGGCGACCGCCAGGGAGCTGTTCAAACTGAATTTGATGCCAGGGACTTCAGCGGAGGATGTGACTGATAACGCAAAAAATAAGTATAGGAAAAGAGGACTCAAGGTCCTCTTTTTTTATTTCATTGAGTATGGGAGAGGTAGGGTTTTCGGAAAGTTAATTGTTCTAATAATACAAATCACCAATTACAACTTAACACATCCTAAAAACTGAAAACGAATGTTTAACGAAAATATAATTGCTATGGATGTTATTAAAGAAATTATTAAGCAGAGCGCAATCGGACCGTTGTCTAAATGGTATAAGAGTTTAGTTCTTTCTGTATTTTCTTCAATAGTACTGACATGCTTGTTCACACTGGTATTATTGTTCACTTACGGAGTTGACGGATCCTTGAACATCGGGTATTAATTCCTTTTATTAAAAGTCTAAGGATACCACATATTGTTCTCATAAACACGCCTCCTAACGGAGGCGTTTTTTATTAATGCAAGGCGGTTTCAGGTTAAATAGTTAGATTGTTATTGCGGGGAGGAGGCTTTAGCCCCACAAGATCTTTGGTTCGCATTCAATCGGGAAAAGAAATTAAAAGCTCCCTGAAATATTTAACCGCATCGATACAGATAAAATCCATAAGTAGCTGAGTGTATAGCTACAAATACTGTATAAAACTTGCTCCAAGGCAGACGGGTTCTCCCCTCTCCATTTCATGTCCTCAAACCTCAAACTTGTCCGCCGTTAGCCAGGCCTCAAAAAAAAGCTCCTCAAAAGGAGCTTTCTAATCGTACAGGTGGAGAGACTCGAACTCTCAAGCCTTGCGGCACTAGTTCCTGATACTAGCGTGTCTACCAATTCCACCACACCTGCAAAATATGAGTGTGTCTACCCCCCTCCCGATAACTATCGGGATATCGCGGCCGCTACAGCTGCATAAATCGGCGAGCAAATTTAAGCAATTATTGGTTTATAATCCCTATTTGTATCCACCACATCCATGGACGTTCAGCGCAAGATCAGTCCGTTTTTAAAGCCTTTGATGTCAGAGCTGTTTAAGTCAATCAAAAATCCGTTTATTACAGCATAACGGACTTCTCCTTCCTTTGCAAGTAAAAATGTAGGGTTAACCCCTACCCCCACCCGGAATTCTGGAAGCTCATAAGTTTCACTGATCAACTGTAGCGGAAATTCACTGAATGTTAATTGCTCCGGTATGTTTTTAACCCTTACGTATGTATAACCTTCATCCAGCAAATTCAATGCACTTGCTTCGTTCAAGTCCTCCACCGATTCAAGGATATCGTAATACACCTTCCCTTGCTGGATCGTATACTCCTCTGCTTCAAAGGTCTCATAGCCATAATAGGTGGAGAGGTCGCCCTGGTCAGCTATCTGGCTTTTATACCAGAATCCTTCGTGATTAGCCTCATCAACCTCCATCCGATGAATCCCGATATCGATCGTATAGGTACTCCCCAAAAGTTCATATTGCACCCCCTCCAGCTTCAAATCAAACAACTTGCGATCATTTTCAGGGATATTCCAATAAGTATCCAGGGGCAAATCCTGGTAGTCATTCCTGGCAATCGTGTAAACAGCTGATAGGATCGAAACATAGTTTAATTTCCTGATCTCCTGCTTTTCAACATCTTCAGGGTACCCGCCAGACTCTATAAGTATAGTACTTGTACCCCATTTTTGAATGTTATCCCCGAAAGCCCTTGGTTCAAAATCATCATTGTACCGACCCACTTGTCCGGGTGCATATTTCTGAATTATATTGTTCATATAGCCAATGATCTTCATGGCATTGGCCCGAACGTCGTTGACGTCTTTTTCATAATTATACGCAGGTGCCAGATACGATATGGTAGCCGGTTTAGGTGTTCGTTCCGCGTTGTAGTATGTGCTCTGGTCGTGCAGGTTAAAGCCAAAATCTGCCTCCAGACTGTCTCGTACTCTCTTCAGAGCACGGCTTTCCGGCGACTGAAGTCTCAACGCATCCCGGTTGATATCAATCCCCAGTGTATTTCGTCTTTTAAAGACCTGGGCGCCGTCCGGATTGAGCATTGGCAGGAAGTGAATCCGTAGATTGGTCAGTATCTCCCGTTTCGTTTCCGGATACGATTGAGCGTCTAGGAAGTTCAGGATATCAAAAATAGCCTGTGTGGCAGTGGGTTCATTTCCATGCATCTGCGACCAAAGAAAAACATCTGTTTCTCCCTTGCCAATACTGATCAGGTTTAAAGCTCTGCCCTCGATAGACTCACCAACCTTGGTGACTGTAAACTTAGGATTTCTGCGAACAGATTCAATCAGGGGTTTTAGGTCGGCATGTTTGATACGCCTTTTATTCAGGCTTGTTTCCTTATAGGTTTCATATGTATCGTATAGCACTGTAGTAAGTTCACTTTCCTGGCAATGGCTGTTGAACATCACCAGTAAGATCATTAGCAGTAAGTAAGTGTTTTTCATAGTTAAGTTTTATCCGGAATGGGTTTAAAATTAAGAAAATCAGTCGCTTGTCTTAGTCGATCCATAAAATCAATGCCGGGATCAACCTTTTCGGTTCGGTAATCGTCATTTTTTTCCAGCCAATAAGGGTGCCCTTCAAATAGGGTATATTCGTAATGTCCTATCAAGTACTCTATCTCATATTTACCTGTCAGATATTCAACAAGCCAAATATTGGATTCCAGCTGTTCCTTAGTAAGCGGGTTATTTTCTGTACCCCCCACATTTTCAATCCCTATAGCACAATGATTTAGTCCGATCACGTGCCTGGCCATAATTGTCTCCGGCATCAGGCGATAGATCGTGCCATCGCGGTCTACCATGAATTGGGAAGAGACATTCAATCCGCTCACCGATTCAATATCAGGTCTGTAATCGGGCAAAGCCGGGTCTTTAAAGGCGCCAAAGGCCTCCTCCAGGCTGGGAAATACCGTCCAGTGGATGACAATCATTTTTGGATCTATAGAAGGCGTATCCTTTACAATACCATAGCGATCAGACAAATACTCAAGTGTGAGTTGTGTCCGTTGTTCATCAAAGATTATAGGTTTGTCTATGATCCTTTCCTGCTTCACGCATCCCAGAATGCAGACAAATAACATCAACAAAATAACAGGGCCTCTACCCAATAATGCTAAATCAGGCCAAAACCATGCGGAATCAGATCCGATCGGCTTTTTCTTGCCTTTCATCATCCTATTTTGCTCATTCATTTTCTATCAATTGATTATCCAGCAAAAGCATATCAGGCCCCTTCTCACGCCAGTAGGTATTTAATGAGTCAGGTACCGGCGTAAATATGTATGTAAACGGACTCAGGACAATATCTTCATCTCCATCGTTGTCAAAATCACCTGTATCCATCAATAACCACCTGCCATCCGAAGGACGGTTAAGCAATTGTTTGCTAAAGCTGAATGTATCCGGATTGTCGTTTTTGAGGTAAGTAAATGGTAATAATGGCGACTTTTCATAATCCGGGAAGGTTGCAAGAATACAGAAATCCATATCTCCGTCCTGATCAAAATCTTTGCCCACAACCCGGGTGGCCCCATGCATAGGATAGAAAAAGGCTTCAGCATATTCATTATCACCGTTGTTCAGAAAGATCCGGAATCCATGATATGGTTTCTGAACATAAGACTTGTCTGCGTTATCCCCATTGGCAGTTATGATATCCAGATCTCCATCCCCTTCGTAATCAATCAGGTCAAACCAACTGGTGCCATATACCGGACTGAACCTCAATACTTTTTCCGCCTCAAAACTGAGCGATTCTCCCTGGTAAAATATCGTGATACCCTCATCCCCTTGCGCAGATAAAACTACGAGGTCGTCCAGGTTATCACCATTCATATCCCTTGCTATAGTTCTGATCGCTCCCGGTTGGTTGAGTAAAATCCTTTTTTTAAATTCTTTACCGTCGGTGGTCGTGAAAAGGGAAAGCTTGCCGGCCAGGTCGCCAAATTCACAAATCACTATTTCCTCAAGTCCATCCTGGTCCAGGTCTTTTACGAGGCTGTGCACCGGCCGGTGCAGAGTGCCACCAAACGGGATAAAACTATCATCCTGCCTTCTGAAAATTTCACCTTTCTCAATCTGAGTAGGATTGAGAAGCCCTATGGTAGTCACATATTGTCCGTTGATACCCTCGTAAGAAACAACAGGGTATCTGAAGTTGGCTAATGGCCTCGTTTTCTGCTGCTCCCAATCATAAGAATGTACTGAGCCAGCAAGATTGCCATAGATCAACTGATTTGAAGATTGGTGATGTTTCAGGTATGTAATATCCATAGAACCCGGAATGCTATCCAGATCAAGTCTTTTGATCTTAAATCCATCCAAACTGTCATATACCACATCAGGCAGAGGTTGTAATTCTTCAGGCGCCAGAGCTATTATATATTCTTTCAAAGAAGTCCATTCTTCCTGTGACAATAGCGGTGGCACAGTGTAAATGCCAGTCAGCATGGCTGCTTCCATTTCAAGAAAAGTATATCCCTTGTATGGATTATAATCGCCTTCCTTAATACCCATTCTGGCAGCCATATCCGGTAAAATATTGTTGGCCCAGATATGTTTGGGCAAACTATTGATGTCCGGGGCCAGATGACAACTCCCGCAATGACTACTGTACAAATTTTCCGGATTTTTTCTGTCTGAGGAGTTACAAGCGATGAAGAAAACTGGGATTAGCAAGTAAAATATACAATGACTGAAGAATTCTTGCCTCATTAACATAAAACAAATTAATTCAAATTTTTAACTTCACCCAAGTATCTTTAATTCGAATTTATGAAATACTTTAAAAGGATTGGGCTTCTGGTATTGGTCATCCTGGCCATTATAGTTTTTCTCCAATACCCCAAACTCAACATTATTTCGGGTTATGCTGCCAAAAACATGGCCTCCACAGCTTTTATTGCCAAACGATCTGCAGCGTCTGTCAATAATCAAGACCATCAGGTACCCATGATAGAACTAGCCAAGACCCATCTTAGCAGGGAAGAAAAATATGCAACTTCCAGTGTTTTTGGCTTAAAGGAGCGAAAGGCCGTTTTCCGGGAAGGACTGGGTGCTGTCCTGCTACCTGAGGACGAATCACTCTCCACCAAACAATTGTCCCCTGAACGTAGCCTGGTAAAACTACCCTATCCTTTCCCTGTGGGACATGAAGCTTCAAAAGACAGCTTGTTAGCAGACGTTGATTACGAACAAATCGGGATAGCACTCGATTCTGCTTTTGCGAATCCAACCGAACGACGCACACGAACTGTCATGATACTTTATAAGAACCTATTGATCGGTGAACGTTATTCCAATGGATTCAATAGAGACACGCCTGTTCTTGGCTGGTCCATGACCAAAAGCATATTGGCTACGCTTTACGGAATTCTTTCGTATCAGGGAAAGATCAATATTGATGATGTTACAGGATGGGAAGCCTGGGAACAGGACGAGCGAAAAAAGATCACTTTTAACGATCTTCTTCGTATGCAGAGCAGCCTGGAATGGGATGAAGACTATACCTCCATGTCTGATGTCACAAAAATGCTTTTTCTGGAACCGAATATGGGTGAACTCCAAAGTGATAAAGATGCACTTGGTCCGCCCGGTTCTATCTGGAATTACTCATCGGGGACAACTAACTTACTATCCCTAATGTTGAGATCCCGCTTTAATTCATATCAGGAATACCTCAATTTTCCTTATAAAGAACTGATAGATAAGACCGGCATGTCTTCTATGCTCATCGAAGCTGATCTGAGTGGTACCTATGTGGGTTCATCCTATGGCTGGGCCAGTACAGGCGATTGGGCTAAATTCGGGCTCTTATATCTGAATCGGGGTCACTGGAACGGTGAGCAAATTTTTGCAGCTGATTGGGTTGATTATGTAAAAAGACCTACTGCAAATTCAAACGGTACCTACGGAGCACATTTCTGGTTGAATGCGGACGGTAAGTATCCTGATGTGCCCAGGGATCTGTATTCTGCCAATGGCTATCAGGGCCAATATGTATTTATAATACCGTCTAAAGAACTGGTTGTAGTGCGTACAGGGCTTGCAGAAGGGCCGTTTTTCGATGTAAATACCTTTTTAAGGGATATTCTGATGGCTCTGCCCGAGTGAAATTACACTAATATCAATATTCTGTCCTTTTACAACACTTCTGACACTCCTCACAACATTAATTTCCTGCAAACGCTCTTTGATCGTATGTTTACAGTGTAATTAAAAAGGAGTTAATTTTTTCATTTTCATATAGTGTTCTCGTAAAAGGGTCCTGATCGTAAAGACGGGGCTCTTTTTGGTTTAGGCCCTTTCTATTACGAATAACACTTATCTTTTAAGGTATCCATTTATTCTTGCCGAAATTCGGTTTACGCTTCTCCAGGAAGGCATCCCGGCCCTCTTTTGCCTCATCCGTCATATAGGCAAGCCTGGTGGCTTCCCCTGCAAATACCTGCTGTCCTACCATTCCGTCATCTGTAAGATTCATAGCAAACTTCAACATTTTAATGGATGTAGGTGATTTAGCCAGAATTTCCATTGCCCACTCATAGGCAGTATCCTCTAATTCTTCATGGGGTATTACCGCATTTACCATCCCCATTTCATAGGCTTCCCGGGCCGTATAATTTCTACCGAGGAAAAATATTTCCCTAGCTTTTTTCTGACCAACCATCTTGGCAAGATATGCGGATCCATAGCCCCCGTCAAAACTGGTAACATCTGCATCTGTCTGCTTGAAGAGCGCGTGTTCTTTACTGGCCAGTGTAAGATCGCATACCACATGAAGACTATGTCCTCCTCCGACAGCCCATCCCGGCACTACGGCAATTACAACCTTGGGCATGAATCGTATCAGGCGCTGTACCTCCAAAATATTCAACCTGTGATATCCATCGTCACCTACATAACCCTGGTGTCCTCTGGATTTCTGATCTCCTCCGCTGCAGAAGGAATAAACACCATCTTTAGGCGAAGGCCCTTCAGCAGATAAAAGAACAACACCGATACTAGTATCTTCCATAGCATCGTAGAAAGCTTCATAGAGCTCACTTGTAGTCTTGGGTCTGAATGCATTTCTAACCTCAGGCCGGTTAAAAGCAATCCGGGCCACACCTTCACATTTTTTATATGTTATGTCTTCAAATTCCTTAACTACTTTCCATTTAGCTGTTTTCATCGTACTTTAAAATATGGGCTTAAAGATAAGGCTTCTGCTAAAGTGGTGGGAGCATAATTTTGCAGATTTCAGACCTGATTTCAACCTTAGCCAGCCTGGTTCGGCTGATTTTTAGCTTCAATCCATCGCGACATATACTTCGTGCTGGCCATGGACTGGTGTCTTAAAATATTACCTATGATATTCTGTTCCCTGTGTAGGCTGAGATCCTCCCTTAAATTATCAATGCTGTTGCGAAGTCTTTCAGTATGTTCTGACCAGCTAAACAGCTTCTTGTAGATCCTGGTCTGGAAATCATGCTGTATTTGCCAAAATCCCTTGTTTTCATAAAGAGCAATTGCTTTCTGTGCAAAGTCTGAAGCGCTATCGGCTATACAGCTGTCAATCTCATTATTGTCTGCCAAACCTTCCCAGCCTATCCCTGTTGCCATGCTGGGTGTGCCACAGCGCATAGCTTCTACGATTTTTCCTTTCATCCCGGCCCCAAATCGCAAGGGGGCCAGATTAACCCGTGCCCCACCAACTGCGTTCCCACTATCCTCAATCCAACCCTCGACCCTAAAGCCAACAGCCGGATCGTCCAATTTCAGAACTGCTTCCGGCAAATAGGCCCCGTAAATCCGGAGTTCGGACTGAGGTAATGCTTTTCGTATTTCCGGCCATATCTCAGCATGTAACCAGTGTACTGCATCCACATTGGGCGCATGTTTCCCATTCCCGACAAAGATAAAACCAGACCTGCTCTCAAAGGCTGCTCCCGGATGATTTTCAAGCAGTGATTCCCCTTTACCAAAGAAAGGCAGGTAAAGCAGATCAGATTCAGGAATTCTTGCATTTTTAACCAGAAGATCGTATTCGTATTTCGAAATGATCAGTGAAAGATCTGATCTTAAGATACTGGCTAATTCACGCATGGCAAGGTCTGAGTTGCTCCATGCCGAAAGTGAATTCATTGTTTCTGCATTGAAATTTACTTCCCTGGTCCTGCGTAGTGAATGAAGATCTTCTGTATTCAGTATCCTTAAGGCCTCCGGAGTAGTTTCAGCGACCCGCCACCCAAATTGTTCCTCGGTCATAAAACGGTCAAAAATGACCACATCCGGGTTTAGCCCACTTATGTATTTGTCAAATGAAGGCTTGTTTAGTTCAACTTGTCTCTCTTGAATGCCAAGAGTGCCTAAATCTTTCGAATATTTGGTTTTGGTGGCTGTGGAACAAAAAAACACTTCAGCCTCTTCTTCCAGAAAAAAGTGAAGTAGCTGCATCATCCTCTTACCCGCAGCTGTTGCTTCGGGCTCTGGCCAAACATGACCTATGACTAATAGTTTTATATGGTCAGCAGACATGGCTACATCTTTGCAGCAAACTTTTGGGAGATATTTAGTCGTAGTTTGCGTTCGTAATCCTCCTCCAGCCACTCTTTGTAGTTCTTTGTATTGTTCATAATACAATAAGAGTATTGTTTCACCCTGTAAGATATCTCATCTTTAAGCTGCTTGGCCAATAGTCTGGCGTCAAAAACATCTTCACTATTCTCCACACAAATGCGGGCATGTTGTTCAATACTCAGTTCGAGCACTGTTTTTGATTTAAGTCCTTTGGCAAAGACTTTCTTATACTCCTCTTTAACATCAAAATCGATATCCTCGGATTTAGAGAATTTAGCCTTCAGCTCTGGCGGCATTTCATAGACGAATTCTCGTTCAATATCCTCGTCATTCTTAATGTTCTCAAGGTAAAAATCAGGGAAATGAAAGATCTCCTGCCAGTCGATCGGTGCATCCCACATTCCAAACCGGGCCGTATTATTTCCCAGGTCAACGACAGTAAACTCGTCTTTATTCGGTAAAATCCTCGATCCTCTCCCAATCATCTGAAAATAAAGGGTAAGCGACCGCGTGGCCCGGTTCAGAATAACCGTCTCCACACTGGGTTCATCAAATCCCGTAGTGAGTATACTGACCGATGTCAATATTGCATTATCGGTTCTTGCAAACCAATCCAGGATATCACGCCGTTCAGATGCCGTATTTTTATTGTCGAGATGCCTAATGTCGTAGCCTGCCTTCTTAAAAGTCTCATAGACATACCTGGAGGTACTGATACCGTTATTGAAAATCAAGGTCTTGGTCCCTTTGGCCAATTCTTCATAGGCCCCGATCAATTTGCTGAGCATATTGATGTTTCCGTAGAGCTCGTCGGAGGACTTAACCGTATAATCCCCATTAATACCAAGTTTGAGCGACTTTAAACTAACATCATAGCTGTACATATTCGCCTTGGCAAGGAAGCTCTTGTTTATCAAAGACTCAATAGACTCTCCCACAATGAGTTTTTGATAATTGTCCTTCATGGGAAGCTTGATGTTGGAGCTCAAGGGTGTTGCCGTTACACCTAATATGGTACTCTTCTCAAAATACTTGAACAATTTCCGGAAGGAATTGTAGTGGGCTTCATCAATGATCACCAGGCCCACATTATTGAGCTCTACCATCTCTTCCTGTAGCCTGTTATTCAGCGTCTCGACCATGGCCACAAAACACATAAACCGGTCATCATCCCGCAATTCTTTAACTTCGCTGTTGATAATCAGATTGTTAACACCAAAACCGCTAAGCATTCTGGATGTTTGATTGCTTAGTTCGATGCGATGCGTAAGCACCACAACCTTTTTTCCTGTTTCCTGTATGAATTTCCGGGTGATCTCGGAGAAGATCACCGTTTTACCGCCACCTGTAGGTAGCTGATAGAGCAGATTCTTGTGATCTGTATCATCATTAAGATGAGAAAAGATGGTGTTGAGATCCTGTAACTGGTAATCGTACAGTGTTTTTTCTATGTGATCAGTTCGCAATTCCAAATGGAAGTGTTAGTTCAGAAATATTCGTAAATCGGTTGTTATGAAGGGTTGTGTCGACCCCAATTTTGCAAAACTAGCCCATTTTTATCCTTAAACGAAATTCTGAAGTCCGATTTATGAAAAAGTTAATAACCACTGTTTGTTGATACCTGGTGTAACAAGGGAAGTCCTTGCTTAAACCGATGGTAATTCTGCATCAGTTGAGGGGCGACGGCGGCCACATCTGAAACACTTGCAATATGCGGTGTCATAAAGATCTTGGGGTGATTCCAGAAAGGATGCTCCTTATGGAGGGGTTCCTGGTGAAAAACGTCAAGGCAGGCTCCGCTTAGATGTCCCTCGTCCAGCATATCCAATAGATCTTCATCTATTAAATGGCCTCCTCTGGCTACGTTAATGACATAGGCTCCCTTAGGCAATTGATGGAACAAATTGCGGTTTAGGATGCCCCTGGTGGCATCTGTCAGTGGCAATAGACAGACCAATATATCTGATTGTTCTAAGAATAGTCCGTGCTCAGCCACACCGGCATAGCTTGTAATCCCTGTTAAGGATTTAGCCGTTCTAGACCAGCCGAGAACCTGAAAGCCCAATGAAATAAGATCTTTGGATAAGGCTTTGCCCAGGGCTCCAAGTCCCATTATCCCAACTTTGACGTCTGCAATCCTCTTATATGGCAAGGGCCGCCATAGAGAATTCAGTTGATCC
>CAJHXL010000061.1_pt1 | contig 14808 bp, 13 predicted proteins | sample 9198601 | NCBI WGS metagenome assembly CAJHXL01 (sample SAMEA7708277, study PRJEB35096) | sediment metagenome | biome: marine neritic benthic zone biome [ENVO:01000025]; feature: sediment [ENVO:00002007]; material: shallow marine sediment [ENVO:03000034] sea grass bed [ENVO_01000059] ...
CTGATGCCTATCAACAAGATCATCAGAGGAAAAAACCATGCATTGACCTTGGCCAGGTCCATACTTTTATCCCGGCCTTCAAGGGCCAGGACCTCGACTTCTTCATTCACCTTGTTCTCGAGATTATACGCTTTAATTACAGAAACCCCCGAAAAGGACTCCTGAGCAAATGTGGACAGGGTTGACAGGTATTCCTGGACCCTGGTGCTCCTGCTATGTATGATTTTACTGATCTGGTAGATCAACACAGACAATATCGGTAATGGTATCAGGGCATAGAAGGCTATGGTAGGCGCTTTTATGAACATCAGTGGGATAAGGCAGACAAATAAGGTAAGTGTCTGGATCCCATACATTATGGCCGGACCCGAATACAGACGTACCTGGCTGACATCCTCGCTAATACGACTCATCAGATCCCCGGTGCGATGCTTCTTGTAAAAGTTCAGACTCAATAATTGATAGTGGTCAAAAACCTCATTCTTAAGATCAAATTCAATATAACGTGAGACGTTGATGATGGTCTGTCTCATAAGAAAAGTAAAGAAACCGGATAGCAAAGCCGCGCCAATGATGATCAGGATGTATTCGAATAATAAGGCCTTTGCCTCAGATTCAAGCAATTGATTCCCGACATACTTTTCAACAACTTCTATGGAGTTTTTTACGTAAGAAGGCATGACCAGCTGAAAGATCCTGGCAATGATCGTGATAATGATCCCAATCAGCAGTTTCTGCCAATACTTTCGGAAATACTTATTGAGATGTTTTAGTTCCTTCATGCAGTAGACGGGCTTCAGCGAAGCTTTGAAGCGCAATGCCGCAAATATAGATGTTTGGGTTTAAAACCAATGTTAGAAAACTTATAAGATATATAACATTGTATTAGTTTGTAGAACCAATTAGATTGTTAATTTTACGCCGATCCTAAATTCTGTTCTTTACAAATGCTCACCAGAAGGCATATCCGGGTTAAAGTAATGCAGTGTATCTACGCACTGGTACTTACAAAAGATGAATCACTTGACAAGCAGGACAAGTTTTTAAAGCTAAGTATTGAAAACACTTATGTACTTTACCTTCTTGTAATGGATCTTTTCCGCGAGCTGTACCATCTGGCTGCTAAACATGCAGCTCATTCAGACACAAAGTACATTTCAGAACCAGGGGAATCATTTCCGGATGGCAAAAAATTCCTCAATAATAAGCTCTTATTACAAATAGCTGAGAATGATAAACTCGGGTCTGAGCTCAAGCGCAGAAAGCTCAAGAATTGGTATCTGCATGAAGACTATGTAAAAATACTTTACAAGGATATCATCGGCAATGATAACTACCACCGCTATATGATGTCTACCAGTAATGGTTACGAATCGGATCGGGAATTGCTTATTGAACTTTTTAAGGAGGTAATTGCTCCAAATGACAAACTTTACTCTTATTTTGAGGATGACAAGCTAACCTGGGTAGATGATATTCCACTGGTTAATACCTTTATTCTTAAAATGTTCAGAAAGGTGAATGAGCGAAGCAATGACTCTTTTTTCCTGCCAAAACTACTTAAGGATAAGGACGATTTAATTTTTGCACGTGATCTCCTCAGCAAGACCTTACTCAAAAATAATTCCCTGGAACAGGAGATCGAAGGCAAGACGCCGAACTGGGATAAGGACCGGATTGCCGAGATAGATGCGATCTTACTAAAAATGGCCATCTGCGAACTTCTCCATTTTCCAACGATCCCGGAAAGAGTCACGATTAACGAATACCTCGAGATAGCCAAGGAATACTCCACACCTAAAAGCAGCATCTTTATCAACGGGATCCTGGACAAACTGGTTAAAGAGTACAAATCTGAAGGAAAACTTAAAAAAACCGGTCGGGGATTGTTGTAAGTAAATATTGTTTAATTTTGGGACGAATAAAAAATCCGTTTAAGAATGAAAAGAGTTTTTTTCGTATTTACGCTGATTGCCATTGTAGGTTTATACGCATGCAAGGATAAAGCGTCTAACAAAGTTAACGCTGATAATGTTGAACTGGCGGCTGATCGCGATACCCAGGCTAAGAATCTGCCTGTGATGAATTTTGAAAAAAGGGAGCACGACTTTGGAACTATTCAGAGTGGAGCCCCACAGGAAACCACTTTCGCGTTTACCAATACAGGTAACGCACCTTTGATTATTACTGATGCAAAAAGCAGTTGCGGTTGTACGGTTCCTGAATATCCGAAGAACACACCTATTGCCCCTGGTGAAACAGGAGAATTACTGGTAAAATTCAACGGTTCAGGTCAGAATCAGGTGATCAAGACTATAACAGTTACCGCTAATACAGAAAAGAATACGGAAATCCTCAGGATCAAGGCCTTTGTGACTCCTAAAGATGGTGCTTCGGCATCGAACATAGGGCCGGTAGCTCAGTAATCCAATAAATTAAACTTATATAATGGGTGAATTTGGACAGTTTCTTCCCATGCTGCTCATCTTTTTGGTGGCTTATCTCTTTATGATAAGACCTCAAATGAAAAGGCAAAAGGACGAAAAAAGATTTGCGCAGGCCCTTAAGAAAGGCGACCGCATTGTAACCAAGAGTGGTTTGCATGGAAAGGTTATCGATCTGAATGACAAGGATAGTTCCTGCATTATCGAAACGATGGCCGGACGACTTAAATTTGATCGTTCAGCCATATCCATGGAGATGAGCAGGAAGCTCGTCGCTCCTAAAGAAAAATAATTTTCAATAACATATTGTCTGAAACGCTGGCATCTGCCGGCGTTTTTTAGTTTTCGCAAAAGTGTTTATCTTCCGGGGAAATCCTTAAAAGATGAACATGAAAGGGAGCCGCAGAAAGTTTATAAAAGCAAGCTCCAAGGGAATTATCGGCTTGAGTATGCTCAATAGTTTCCCGCTGGAATTGATTGCTCAATCAAGGCAAATTGTAGGCCCTAACGACCGCATTCGCGTTGGACTTATTGGTTGCAAGGGGATGGGTTTTGCCAATCTGAGGTCGATGCTTAAGATAAGTGAAATTGAGGTGGCTGCACTTTGTGATGTTGATGATGGAGTTTTGGACCAACGGGTAGCAGAGTTGGTGGAGGCTGGTTTAAAGAAGCCAGAAATTTTTAAGGATTACCGCAAACTTCTCGATAAAAAAGACATCGATGTAGTGATCGTAGGTACTCCCGACCATTGGCACTGCCTGCAGCTTGCCGATGCCATCCAGGCAGGAAAAGATGTCTACTGCGAAAAACCTGTTGCCAATTCCATACAGGAATGCGACTTGATGTTAAAAGCTGTCAATCAGAGTGATCGTGTGGTCCAGGTAGGACAATGGCAGAGGAGTCAGCCGCACTTTGTGGATGCAATAAACTATGTACATTCTGGCAAATTAGGCGAGATCAGGCTGGCCAAAGCCTGGGCCTATCAAGGCTGGATGATGCCGGTTGATGTTAAACCGGACCAGGCTGTGCCAGAAGGAGTTGACTACGATATGTGGCTGGGTCCCGCACCGAAAAGACCATTTAACCCAAACAGATTCCACTTTAATTTCAGATGGTTCTGGGACTATGCCGGTGGTTTAATGACAGATTGGGGCGTACATCTGATAGATTACGCACTCTATGGGATGAAGGCCAGTACCCCGACATCCGTAATGGCCCTTGGTGGAAAATTCGCCTACCCTAACGATGCTTCTGAAACGCCCGATACCCTGCAGACTATATTCCAGTACGACGGTTTTTCTATTCTCTGGGAACACGCTACCGGGATCAATGGCGGAAATTATGGACGCGACCATGGCATCGCCTTTATAGGGAATAACGGAACACTGGTTCTCGACAGAAAAGGCTGGGAAGTAATTCCCGAAGAGGAATTCCAGGGCTGGGATAAAGAAGGCATCCCCAGAATGGATGCCATACCATTGCAACAGAACCAGGGGAGTGGACTTGATCTGCACACCAGGAATTTTATTGAAGCTGTTAAAAGTAGGGACGTTTCCTCCCTAAACGCGCCAATTCAGGTAGGCTACGATGCTGCCCTGGTATGCCATATGGGTAATATTTCCTATAAAACCGGTTCCAGGATCTATTGGAACAAAGAAAAGAACCTATTTGAAGAGACAGCCGCCAATAAACTTCTGGATGCCCATTACCATAACGGCTGGGAGTTGCCGCGTCTATAACCGCTCAATTAGCTGAAGGACATCCTTATTTACGGTATTTGTCATTCATGCCAATTCCCGCGGCTATCATCGGCAGTATTTTCTCAAGCCTGTTGGATTTTGTCTTTTCCTGCTTAGCCGTATCGATGTATTCACAATATTCCCGCTGCTTGTATGGGCTGAGTCCTTCAAATCTTATTTTGAGTCCGGAGTCTGAATTCAGGGCAGATTGCAGCAATTCAGGGATTTGTGCAGATGTCTTTTTACGTTCGGGCTTTACTGAAAGTCCGCGCTTTTGATTTTCAATTGCTTCCAGCATATATTCACGAACCAGACTTTTGTCAAGTACATCATCCTCTCTGAATTTCCAGTGCCGCATTGCTTTGGTTTTGCCTTCCTGTGCATTTTCAAGTACATTCTCAGGATCGGACAAAAAGACACCGTTAAAAAACCAGAGTCCGTAGTGACTTTTAAAAGCCATAATACCCATGACATTTTTATTCTGAATGGTGTAAACCGGCGCTCCCCATTTTACAGTTTCTTCCAGCTCGGTTGATAAAGCGATCTCCCTCAAAACAGCTATTTCCGCCTTATAAGGTTGATCTTTTTCGAAATATGAATCCGCTTTGCTCATCGCCGTATTAATCTTGATTATTGGATGCAGTAAGTTCGCAAATTTTTACAATAACCTCAACTGCTTTTTCCATACTTTCTACCGGGACATATTCAAACTTTCCGTGGAAATTATGACCTCCGGCAAAGATGTTAGGACATGGGAGTCCCATATAGCTCAACTGGGAACCATCGGTACCTCCTCTGATCGGTTTAACGATAGGGGTGATGCCTAAATCCTCCATGGCCTGGCGGGCAATGTCCACCACGTGCATTACTGGTTCCAGTTTTTCTCTCATATTGAAATACTGGTCCTTTATCTCCAGTTTTATGGCGTTGTTGTACTTTTTATTCATCTTATCTGCCAACCCCTGCAACAGATCCTTTCTTTTTTCAAACAGCTCCCTGTCATGATCTCTTATGATCAATTCCAGTTCTGCATGCTCAATTTCCCCTTTCAACTTGTAGACATGAAAAAAGCCTTCCCTGCCCGAGGTTCGTTCCGGGACTTCCTCCGGAGGTAGCTGAGCTGCAAATTCGTTAAGAATATTGATGGCATTGATCATTTTATCTTTGGCATAGCCGGGGTGTACACTTTTACCAGTCACTTTTAAGATGGCATGGGCGGCATTAAAGTTCTCGTACTCTAATTCTCCTACCTGACTCCCATCCATGGTATAGGCCCATTCTGCTCCAAACCTGGCCACGTCAAATTTATGTGCGCCACGGCCAATTTCCTCATCCGGTGTAAACCCGATCCTGATCTTCCCGTGTTTTATTTGCGGATTCTCAATCAGGTACTCCATGGCTGTAACGATTTCAGTTACCCCGGCCTTGTCATCTGCGCCCAGCAGTGTTGTACCATCTGTTACAATAAGCGTTTTACCAGGATATAATAACAGGTCCTCAAAATAGTCAGGTGAAAGAACGATTCCTTTTTCCTTGTTAAGGACTATGGGACCGCCATTATAGTTTTCCACGATTTGCGGTTTCACCCCTTTGCCACTAAAGTCCGGGGAAGTGTCATAATGAGATATAAAACCGATTACAGGCACATCTTCTTCAATATTGGAGGGAAGTGTTGCCATGATGTAACCATTTTCATCCATGGTAACCTCACTGAGCCCAATGGCCTTTAATTCAGCCTCTAACATTCTCGCCAGCACCCATTGATTCTCGGTACTCGGTGTTGTATCTGAATATGGATCACTCTGGGTGTCTATGGTAACATAGCTGATAAACCTCTTAACAATTTTCTTCATTTTATCTTAATTTCATTCCTGCTGTTTAGGAGAACTTTTTTCAATAATTATGCTGATCTGAAACAGAATAGTCAATCTCACAGAGGAGTTCCGCATAATACGAAAAGAATGACTAATTTCACAATTGTTCAATTGCTGTTACATGTATCGCATCATACCCGGGAACTTGCCAAACCGACTCTTAAGTGTCCTTATAATTGTACTTTTCATCATGCATTCCCGGCTATATTCTCAGGAATCATATTGCGCCCTGGATATAGGATCGGAAGATGTTGAGATCATCGTCCAGATCTTTCAGCTCAATGAGGAACAACAATCGCTTCTGGAGCAGTGGAGAGGAGAGCTGCAGCTACAGACCAGGGTTTTGCAGGAAGAGATGAACCAATTGCTTGCCTCACATCCTCAGAGTACAGAAACAGACCTGCGGAATCTGGCCAAAAAGTACGCTGCTTTAAAAAACCAGTTGCTTCAGATTTCTTCTGAGTATGACCAGCGCCTGTTGGGCGTATTCAACGATAAGCAGTATGAATTTTATACGGAATTATGCCGGGAGGCCTTGCGAATACCATTGAATCCTATTCCCAGGGAAGAAGAAAAGGAGGAGCGCTGAAATTCCCATCTGAATCAATTTTTAATTGCTTCTATCCAACTGCTTTCAAGGTCTAAGTTTGTACTTTTGTGCGGACTAAAAAGATATACATGTACAAGTCCCTGATCCGGCCCCTACTTTTTTTATTCGATGCAGAAAAAGTACATCACTTTTCATTTTGGGCTATTAAATCCTTAACAAGGCTTGGCCTGGGTCCGCTGTTTCGCAAAATATATGCTATTGAAGACCCAGGACTGGAACGCGTGGTCTGTGGATTGCGCTTTAAGAATCCGGTCGGATTAGGTGCTGGATTCGATAAAAACGCCAGCCTTTTTAATGAACTGGCCAATTTTGGATTCGGATTTGTGGAAATAGGAACGCTTACGCCCAAGGCGCAACAAGGAAACCCAAAAAAGAGGCTTTTCAGGCTTAAAGCAGACAAAGCCATAATCAACAGAATGGGTTTTAATAACGAAGGTGTTTTCGAAGCTGTAGAACGACTGAAGAAGGACAGAAATGTGCTAGTAGGGGGCAATATTGGCAAAAACAAGAATACGCCCAATGAAATGGCTGCCAAGGACTATCTGATCTGTTTTGATGCCCTCTTTGAACATGTGGATTATTTTGTAGTGAACGTCAGTTCTCCCAATACGCCGGGTCTGCGGGAATTGCAGGATGCGGAACCCCTCACAAAATTATTACGTGAATTAAAACGTGAAAACAGCAAATTATCACAGTCCCATAGTGCAAAGGAAAGGCCGATATTCTTAAAGATAGCCCCGGACTTGAATGAGGATCAGCTCAGAGATATAATCAAGATTGTGGAAAAGACTGATCTGGATGGGATTATCGCCACGAACACCACTATAGAGAGGGAGCAATTGAAGTCTGATTTAATGCTTGTTGAGGAGAAAGGCGGACTTAGTGGTCAGCCTTTATGTGCTCGCAGTACTGAGGTAATACGCTTTCTGGCCGGTAACAGAAGCAAACCGTTTGCGATCATAGGGGTAGGGGGCATACATTCAGCAGATGACGCGATAGAAAAACTCAGCGCAGGCGCCGATCTGATTCAAATTTGGACGGGTTTTATATACGAAGGCCCCTCTCTTATCAGGCAGATCAATACCAGTCTGTTGAAATCTGACATGCCGAACTAGCTCATTCCGGAGCAGGCCCAGGCTGTAAGATTTGCTGAATTAGCCCTAATTTTGATTGTTACGATAAAGGATCATATGGCCGAAGAGGTAAAAATAATTGAATGTCCGCGGGATGCCATGCAAGGCATCAAAGCCTTTATACCTACGGGGGAAAAGGTACGCTATATTCAATCGCTCCTCTCATGTGGCTTTGACACCATCGATTTCGGAAGTTTTGTTTCCCCAAAAGCGATACCCCAGATGGTAGATACAGCAGAGGTGCTTGGGAACCTTGATCTCTCCAAGAGCAGCAGTAAGTTACTGGCCATTGTAGCTAACCTACGCGGGGCTAATGACGCCTGCCAGTATCCGGAAATAGAGTACCTGGGTTATCCTTTTTCTATTTCCGAAAATTTCCAGATGCGAAATACCCATAAGACCATAGCACAATCCGTTGAGGTGCTATCCGAGATCCTCGAACTTTCTGCTAAAAGCAACAAAGAGGTGGTTACATATATTTCCATGGGATTTGGAAATCCCTACGGTGATCCTTGGGATGTGGAGATTGTGGGTGAATGGACAGAAAAACTGGCATCCATGGGGATCAGGATACTTTCTTTGTCTGATACCATAGGATCTTCCACTCCGGAAGTGATTGAGTACTTGTTTAAAAATCTTATCCCGGCATATCCCGATATCGAATTCGGGGCACATTTACATACAACTCCAAGTCGTTGGCACGAAAAAATTGACAGTGCATTTAAGGCCGGTTGCAGAAGATTTGACGGGGCCGTTCAGGGCTTTGGTGGTTGTCCTATGGCAAAAGATGAATTAACTGGTAATATGCCCACTGAAAAGATGCTGTCTTACTTTACTGCAGCCAAGGTGGAGACCGGCATCAACTGGTTGAGCTTTGAATCGGCCCATAACAAGGCCACTGAACTATTTTCTTCATATTATTAAAGCCCGGATAACCGGGCTTTAAAATACGATCTTGATTTGCCTTTAATATCTGAGGGCTACTCCTGCGTATATTCCGAATGGATGTCCCGGTCTGAGTCCGGCTGGTACCCGTGCAACAGCATAAGTCTCGTCCAACACATTCAGAACATTGAGTGTCAAACCAATATTTTCATTGAAGTAGTATTTACCTGCAAAGTCAAGCACAAAGTTTGAAGCAACCAATTCGTTCTCAGGTATGGAACCACTACCGGCCTGAGTTCGGAATTCTCCATTGTATCGCGCATTAAAATTCAATTCGAAATCACTGTGTTCAAGACCAAGAGTTGCATTCCACTGGTGTTGGGGAATATAAGGCAGTTCATCACCGGCAGTAACTTCCCCCCATAAGTCATCTTCACTTCCAAAACTATTGAGGAATTCTGTATTGGTCAGTGTATAGGCCATGGTAATAGGGAGTCTGAATTCCTTACTATTGGGCAAAAGATTGTAATTCAATAAAATTTCAAGTCCACTCACATTCACCTCACCCGCATTGAATTGATCCAGTGATCCTGTACCTCCTGTGGCAGCGAGATCACTTCCCAGCAGATTGCTGAAATCATTAAAAAAGCCAACCAATTCACCGCTGAAACCACCATAACTGAAGCGTGTACCCAATTCGTAATTAATACTTTCTTCGGGCTCCTCACCTTCCTGATTGCTAGGGGGTGAAAATCCTTTATGGACGCCACCAAAAACAGAAACGTTTTGAAAATTATAGTTAAAGCCCATTCCGGGAATAAAAATATCCACTTTGTTCTCTCTTTGGCTCAGGTCCGTTCCTGTGCGATCGGGATCATTGCTCCCGAAATTGTCCTGACTAAGTGTAATATTCTCGTAGCGAATCCCAGGTGTAAGCGTTAGGTTGTCATATTTAAATTTATACATGGCAAATGAGGCAAAAGCCCTTGCATCACTTATCCTGTTTGCATCCGTACCCGGTATGCCTGCCGTAGTTAACAACATTTGACCATTGTTCATGGCATAATCATCCACCCATTGAAAACGGTCTTCCTCATCAAAGTGATAGCGCAAACCAATTTCCACGTCGTGAAAGGTCCTTTCACCGGTCCAATGAAGGTCGAATTTAGTCTGGATACCGGTGGAAACATATTCCCTATTGTTGTTCTTCACAGTTAAGGCATCATCGCTACTGTTGGCATCACCACTAATAACGCGATAATACTCATCAAACAGACCTGGTGATTCCAGGATATCCGCTATTCCTTCGCGTTCTCCGTTCAGAGTTACATAGTCCAACTTATACCAGTTCCGCTCAAAATTATTGCGGTACCCCACCGTGGTTATTCTGAAATAGTCACTAAAATCCAACACATGTGTTAGCATGAATTGTGTGTGCTCGGTGGTCATAACATCTTCCTGTGAACCGGCATACCTGCGAAAAGGAGTAGCTTCGAAATCCTCTTCTGTCAACCCCAGATAAGTTTCATCTGAAGTTTCATCGGAATACTGGAACTTGAATTCCAGTGACTGGCGAATTTTGCTCTCTTTATTGGTATTGATCCTGAACTTCGCCAAAAGATCATTTTTGTCAAAACCGGTATCGGCATCATTGTCCAGGTCTTTAAACCCGTTGGAACTATAGTTCAAATATTCTACAGCATAGCCAAAATTCTTGCGACTATCACCTAGCTGGGTATGCAGCCGGCTGCTTTGAAAACTACCATAGCTGGCATTCAGGAAAGCACCAAATCTATCAGGGACTTCTGTACTAATCATATTAATAGCACCACCTGTTGTGAAAGGCCCGAATTGAACCTGGCTACTGCCTTTTAATACTTCCACAGCCTGCATCCTCGCAATGGTGGGAAAATAATATGCCGCGGGTGCACTATAAGGAGCGGGGGCTATTAGCACACCATCTTCCATCAGGGTTATTTTAGCGCTTCTTTCCGGTGAAGTTCCCCTCAAGCTAATATTAGGACGAAGACCAAATCCATCCTCCTCATACACATTGACTCCGGGAACGCTTCTTAAGGTTCTGTTTACATCGGTATAATTGAACCGTTTGATCTCTGCCGGGGATATATAATAGGAAGATCCTGTTCTGTTCTTAGCTTCAAATTTGCTCCCGAATATAACTTTTGCTTCCAGAACCACTTCATTTAATCTTACGGGTGTGCCCATTGGTAAACTGTCCTTTTGTGCGGTCAGCGTGGAGATTAATACAAAGTTGGTAACTATGATTGTGATTGCTTTGCTAAGGCTGCTCATTGGTTTTATTTAGACTAATTATAAATAAATTGGTTGACGCAAATGTAAGAACCACTTTGTAAATATAAAAGCTTATCTAGATTAATTATAAATAAACTTTTAACCACTAATTCTAAGTGTTTGTAAATAAAAGATTAGCGATTGAAAAGCCAATGAGTATACCAGTATTAAAAGTGTTATATTTGCACGCAATTAAATCTTAATTGCAATGGAAGCTCACTTAAATAAGATCCTTGGCGAAGGACTTACCTACGACGACGTTCTCCTCGTGCCTGCCTTTTCCGAAATACTCCCCAGAGAAGTCAGTATTCAAAGCAAGTTTACCCGAAACATAAGCCTGAATGTTCCAATCATTTCTGCTGCCATGGACACGGTAACCGAATCTAAAATGGCTATCGCAATGGCACGTGAGGGTGGCATAGGCGTATTGCACAAAAATATGACTGCAGAACAGCAGGCCATAAAAGTAAGGCGCGTGAAGCGGGCTGAGAGTGGCATGATCATGGATCCCGTCACCTTGCATGAAGACGCCCTGGTAAGAGATGCCAAGGCCAGTATGAGGGAGCACAGTATAGGTGGTATTCCTATTGTCAATGACGACAGCACCCTGATCGGGATCGTTACAAACAGGGACCTTCGTTTTGAAAAGAACAATCAACGCCCAATTTCTGAGGTAATGACCTCGGCCAATCTCGTAACCGTGGCCGAAGGTACCTCCCTGGCCGAAGCTGAGGGAATCCTCCAGGAGAACAAGATAGAGAAGCTACCGGTTGTTAACGGAGCTAATAAGCTAGTAGGACTGATTACTTTTAGGGATATTACCAAGCTTAATCAGAAACCCATGGCTAATAAGGATCAATTCGGCCGACTCAGAGTTGCGGCTGCCATAGGGGTGACGGCAGATGCCCTTGAACGCACAGAAGCCCTGGTGAATGCCAGTGTTGATGCTATTGTGATCGATACAGCCCATGGCCATACCAAAGGTGTGGTTGAGACCCTGAAGGAGATCAAGAAGTCTTTTCCTGAACTGGAGGTCGTAGTAGGAAATATTGCTACGGCTGATGCTGCCAGATATCTGGTTGAGGCCGGAGCGGATGCAGTCAAAGTTGGTATTGGTCCGGGTTCAATCTGTACAACCCGGGTAGTGGCCGGAGTTGGATTTCCACAGTTTTCCGCGGTTTTGGAAGTGGCTGCAGCTATAAAAGGTAGCGGTGTGCCGGTCATTGCTGATGGTGGTATACGCTATACAGGCGATATTCCCAAGGCTATTGCGGCAGGTGCTGATAGTGTTATGTTGGGATCCCTCCTGGCGGGCACAAAAGAATCGCCGGGAGAGACTATTATTTACGAAGGACGTAAATTTAAGTCGTACCGCGGGATGGGTTCGGTAGAAGCTATGAAAGAGGGCAGCAAGGATCGCTATTTCCAGGATGTTGAAGATGATATCAAAAAATTGGTGCCCGAAGGCATCGTCGGACGCGTTCCATATAAAGGCGAGCTTTTTGAAAGTATTCATCAGTTCATTGGGGGACTAAGAGCGGGAATGGGTTATTGCGGTGCGGCTAACATCCCGGTCCTGCAGGAGTCAGGACGCTTTATTAAAATTACCGCGAGTGGAATCAATGAAGGGCATCCCCACGACGTGACCATAACCAAGGAATCTCCCAACTACAGCAGGTAGAACAGCTGTTAAACATTTTATAAATCCAGATACAGGCGGTGGTAAACAGCCCTTATTGCCTATTTTTATTAGGCGTTCAACCTATCCCTATTTACAATGAAAAATACGCTGGTATGTATGCTCCTGATATCGGGCTTTGGTCTGGCTCAGGAACTAGAAGTAGACCTGGTCCATAAATTTGAGAACAACGAAATCAGTGCTGTCAACAGAACTATCGTTGCAGGCAGTGATGCAGCGCATATCGAAATGGATGCGAAACCAGGTGACGGTCTTGGTATCATCAGGGGTGTGTCTTTCTCTGAGGGTGAAATTGAATTAGATATAAAAGGGGCCAACATCCAGGGCAGAAGTTTTGTGGGCTTCGCTTTTAACATTCAGAACGACTCCACTTACGAGTCAATTTACTTCAGACCTTTCAATTTTGTTGCCGAGGAGGAGATCCGTCAGCTACATATGCTGCAATACATCAGGCATCCGGAATATACCTGGCGGGCATTAAGAGAGTCCAGGACCGGAGAATTTGAAAACCGGATAGTGGATCCACCAGATCCGGATGATTGGTTTAACGCCAGAATCGTTATAGAAGAAAAGCAGTTAAGTGTTTATGTAAATGGGGCAGTTAAGCCCAGTTTGCAGGTGGAGCGACTTGATACATACAAAAGTGATCGTATTGGCCTGTGGACCGGATTTAACTCTGCCGGTTCCTTCAAAGGTTTAAAAATCAGGGAGGAAAAGTAAATAAAAGGAAGCAGGGTTATTTTCCCTGCCCGCTATAGGTTTGCCAGTCCTTGTCTTTGTAAATATTATCGCCGAAATAACGGGCAATATTTAAAAAGGGACCTGGTTTCTGATATCCCGGTACAGGCGAAAGAATATTCAGATTCTCATCCATAAAGACAACCGTTGGATAACTCAACCTTCCCTGTAGCAGGGCCGCGGCGAATTCGTGATAACCGCGTCGGCCGGATGGTACATATTTATAGGTAGTTCCCCTGTATTCAATCGGATCCTTTCCTTCACCATCGAGCTTTACCATATAGAAATTGTCCTGCATATACTGAGCAACTTCAGCATTTTGAAAGGTGTCCTTATCCATCTTTTTACACCATCCGCACCAATCTGTATACACATCGATAAAGATCTTTTTTGGATTTGCTTCAGACTGCGCAAGTGCTGCGGCCTGATCCCAGCTTAACCAGTCGATATCCTGTGCCTTAACTGTGGAACCGGGCAAACTGGCCAGTGAAACGAATAAAATGCAAATTAGAACGGGGGCGTAAAATTTCATTGTCTTTGTTTTGCGCTATTAGTCCAATAACTATACCAAAACTAACGAAATTTTCCCTTCTTTATTTCAAACTGGCATCGGATCTGATGTCCTCGAATAGTTCTCCAACATCCTGCTGATTGGCCAGGAGATCATCAAAATTCTCTCTTTTCCTGATCAGGACCGCCTGGTTGTTGTACCACAGTACCTCGGCAGGACGGTATCTTGAATTGTAATTACTGGCCATAGTGAAACAATAGGCACCGGCATTGGAAAAGCAGAGAATATCTCCTTCCGAGATCTCGCTGATCCTTCGATTATTACCAAAAGTATCTGTTTCGCATATGTAGCCTACTACCGAGTAATATCGCTCTCTACCATGCGGATTAGATATGTTGGATATCTGATGGTTCGACCCGTATAGCATAGGACGGATCAAATGATTGAAACCACTGTCTATACCGGCAAATACGGTTGAGGTAGTCTGTTTTACCACATTGACACGGGCCAGGAAACTGCCGGCTTCGCTTACCAGGAATTTACCAGGTTCAAAGGCAAGGGTTAATTCCCGCCCGTACTCTTTGCAGAACTCATTGAAGCGCGTACTTAGCTTATTTCCCAGTTCTTCAATATTAGTTTCAATATCCCCCTTCTTATAGGGTACTTTGAATCCACTGCCGAAGTCGATAAACTCCAGATGTTTGAAATGTGATGCAGTTTCAAAGAGTATTTCAGAGGCATATAGAAATACATCGATATCCAGGATGTCACTGCCAGTATGCATATGTATCCCGTTGATCTGCATTTTGGTTAAGTCTACAATTCGCAGAAGATGCGGTATCTGGTGTATACTAATTCCGAA
>CAJHXL010000128.1_pt1 | contig 14118 bp, 14 predicted proteins | sample 9198601 | NCBI WGS metagenome assembly CAJHXL01 (sample SAMEA7708277, study PRJEB35096) | sediment metagenome | biome: marine neritic benthic zone biome [ENVO:01000025]; feature: sediment [ENVO:00002007]; material: shallow marine sediment [ENVO:03000034] sea grass bed [ENVO_01000059] ...
AAAGTACATTTAGTACCTCAGCAATACTCCAACCCTGACCACTATATAATAAGAATAAGCTGCTAAGTCCGAGTACACCAAGGCCAACTACACCAAGGCCCATTACGGAACCTCCGGCAAAAGCAACTTCCAATGCCTTTCCAAGTGAAGTCCTGGCCGCATTGGTCGTCCTTACATTAGCCTTGGTGGCGGCTCGCATCCCAATAAAACCAGCTAGTGCAGAACAAATAGCACCTACAATAAAGGATACGGCAACCATTCCATTGGAACCTTCCTCCGCAGATCCTTTGAAATAAAGTAAAATGGCCACAGCCACAACGAAAATAAAAAGGATCTTATACTCGGCCTTTAAAAAGGACATGGCCCCATCTGCGATGTTTTTCGCAATTCTTGCCATTTTTTCATTTCCCACTTCCTGTTTAGTAACCCAAATATTCTTCAGAAGCACAAACAGAAGTGCCAAAACGCCAAATGCAGGCAATAAGTCTACGAAAAGTTCCATATAATAATTTTTAGTTACGGTTTAAAAACGGCTGCAAAAGTAGTAAAATGCATTTAGAATAAAAAAGGGAAATGAAGTCGATTTTCCCTGTTAGATAAGGAATGAAAGGTTTAGACAGAAAGGCCATATTAACTGCCTTTATATCAGTTTTAAAACAGGCTTAGCCGATAGGCTTAACATAGAATTAGTTATCAGACAGCAAGGCTTAAAAACTAAATCCGAAGGACCCGCGGACACTAAATCTCCTGGCATCGGGATTATCTAAATAATTCCCTCGAAAATTAAAATCGATCCTGAAAACCTTAAATATGTTTCCGATCCCAAAGGAATATTCCCAATAGATCTCGTCTGTTGGTGCAATGAGTGGGATATTAGTTGGTGCACTCAATGCAATATTCTCGTCCGAGAGCTCTCCCCAGGCACCTCTCAGACCGACAATTTCGCGCAAATTCCACTTGCGCAACACTGGGATCCTTGAGAACAGTCTGCCATTGAAATTGTGTTCAAGATGGAGCGTAGCATAGGTATCCGTTACAAATTCATAAAAGTCGAGGTTTGGAAAGGTATTGTAGACGGTCCAGATGGTCTGGTTCCCCGGAATCACACTGAGTAAGCCCAGCGGAACCGTGCCAAATGTCTTTCCTAACTCAAGTGTACTGAACAATCTTCCAAACCCGCCAATCTTCCATGGTTGATAATATGACAGTTGTATCTTCTCATATTCAAAGTCACTTTGGAACGGACCCTGGAGGCCCTGGGTAAAGTTGACAACAAATGTGCTGTAGTCATCATTTATATTATACCGTTCAACCCCATAACCGATAGTCTGTTTACCCGGTGTAAAAACAAGAATAGTATTGAGATCAAATTGTTTGATTTCAGATGAGACACCAGTTGGTGAGCCAGGATCAATATAATCCAGGCTGAAGGCGTCAGGCAATGCTGAACTGAGGGTCCGGAACGAACTGCCGAAGCGAATCCTGAAATTTGACCATGGCTCTATTTCGGTATAGAAAGTACTCAGGTTAATATTGGTTAGCCTGTCATTATTTCCTACGGTAAAGAGGGCTGATGACGCAATGGATCTCCCCAACACATCGTTGGTTGAGGTCAGATTGATACCCAACTGCTCGATGTCGCGCCGGTTCCCCCCTCCTATTATCAGTCGTGTTTCCTTATCGAGTAGCCATTTACCGGAGATCCCGTGCTTGAACTTATTGTCGCGAAACCCATAGGCGAGAAAGCCTTCCAGGCGCCAGGGGTCATTCTGACCGAAATAGGTTCTTGCCCCAGCTCTAAGACGAAGTCCCTCTGCCTCATTAAAACCCACTGTACTGTAAATATCCCCGAGGTCTATATTCCATTTATCTATCTCTATGTAGCCCGACGCCAGGATACTTGCGAGATTGTAATAGGTTTTGAACTTAGGAACTGTTTTCAAGGTGTCTAACAACTTATAGATCCCCTGCTCATCCTTGTTGAGCGATTCTAGTCGGCGATTGTCCCAAAAGACACTATCTCGCTGAAATACTTGCGGATCATAGGGATTGGCAACCTGACTATAGAATTTTCTTGGTTTAGGGATATCGAACTTATAGTTGCCATAAACCGTTGTCCTTTTACCATAAATCCCCTTGGCAGCTTCTTTCTTATTCAGGCTGAAGTCACTGAGCATATAGTCGCGTTTCAGTAAAAAGACAGAATCATTGACTACTTCGAATTCCTGCTCGATATAGATCTCCTTGACCCAGTTAATATTGGCACTTTTAGTTACCTCAAGGTTGATCTTTTTGATAGCAAATGTGGAATCATTAACCCAGAAGTCACCCTTGAAAGTCAATTCACTTTTGCGCCTGGGGTAATATATGATATGATAGCACCACTTTTGGTCGATAAAAGCACTGTCTGTAAGTATATAGTTATAGGTGTCCACTCCCGTTCTCGACAAAGGACTGGTAAAGCTCTTGTCAAAGAATTTGAGATAGTTGTCGTAAATATTATAGTCTGAATACAAATCTTTCACAAAGCCAATAATAGCCTGGTTATTACTGAAACCGGAGTTCCTGTTACCGAGTACATCTTCCTTTTCAAGATTTTGCGTATTATCACCAGATACTTTGCTCGCCGTTTCATTGAGGAATATGGGCAGATATGTTTTTCCTGTGATCCGAGACGTATCCAGGTCCTCAAAAACAAATTCAAGGCCATTAAATAAACGACTTTCCATCATCGCGCTATCGATGGAATTCAGGTCGAACTGTACTTTTTCGTATTTGTCGTACTCGTATTGCTTGAACATTCGTATCCCGTTGATCTTCTTGCGTGCCCAGATCTTCTTCAATATATCAATGGCGGGATTATTCTTCTTAGGTTGTTTGCCCACATAAACCACCACCTCATCAAGCTGCTCCCCCAGCTCCAGGGTGATTTTCATATTGAGGGTGTTCTTCCTTTCCAGGGTGATCTCACGAGACTGATACCCTACAAAGGAAACACTAAGCACTTCATAGTCTGCTTCAGTTTCCAGGTAGAACAGGCCATCCTCGTTTGTAACCGTGCCTTCGGTTGAATTTTTAAAAACAACGTTGGCGAACGCTACGGGATCGCCCGAGATATCAACCACAATGCCACCAACCTTGGTCTGTCCAATGGACCACAAGGGCAATAATAAAAGAAGTAGTGCAACGAGGCTTTTCATCTGATTTGGAGCATTTAAAAACCTGACTTGAAAAGACAAGTTGCTAAATGACTAATACGTTAAAGGATTTTGGGTAAAGGTAGATCCTATGACAGATTTTTTTGAAGTGTTCTGAACTTTGGTCGGAAGTTCGAAGATAGCTTTACAATTTGATTAACTGTCTTTGTATAACACTTTCTTAACAGCTTTGATCACATCCTGCGCATTGGGTAACCACTCCTGGAGTAATACAGGGGAATATGGTGCGGGAGTATCGGCTGTATTTATTCTTTCTACCGGAGCGTCCAGGTAGTCAAAAGCCTGGGATTGTATCTGATAGGTTATTTCTGTGGAAATATTGCCAAATGGCCAGGCTTCTTCAAGGATAACAAGCCTGTTTGTCTTTTTAACGGATTTCAAAATGGCTTCGTGATCCATTGGCCTAACCGTACGCAGATCTATGACCTCGCAGCTAATACCTTCCTTCTCCAGTTCGTCTGCTGCCTTGTAGGCCTCTTTTATGATCTTTCCAAAGGAAACTATGGTAACATCACTACCTTCACGCTTGATATCCGCAACCCCAATCGGAATAGTAAATTCACCTTCCGGAACTTCTCCCTTATCCCCGTACATCTGTTCAGACTCCATAAAGATCACCGGGTCATCATCGCGAATAGCAGATTTGAGCAAGCCTTTTGCATCTGCAGGATTAGAGGGCACTACAACCTTCAACCCCGGACAGTTGGCGAACCAGCTTTCAAATGCCTGTGAGTGTGTGGCGGCCAATTGACCTGCCGATGCGGTGGGTCCCCTGAAAACGATAGGAATATTGAACTGTCCACCAGACATCTGCCTCATTTTAGCAGCGTTGTTTATAATCTGATCAATACCGACAAGTGAAAAGTTAAAGGTCATGAACTCGATGATAGGACGGTTGCCTATCATAGCCGACCCAACGCCGATACCGGAAAATCCTAATTCGGAAATCGGTGTATCCAGAACGCGATCCGGCCCGAATTCATCCAGCATCCCCTTGGAAGCCTTGTAGGCTCCATTGTATTCGGCTACTTCCTCGCCCATGAGATATACAGACTCGTCTCTTCTCATTTCTTCCGTCATGGCTTGGGCAATGGCTTCTCTGAACTGGATGGTTTTCATAAGTTCCTTTTGGGATTAGCAAATCAATAAAGTGCAAAATGCGAACAAAAATAGAAAATTATTAGTCAAAAACTGATCAGAAAAGCCCAAAATTAATTTGTAAAATTATTATGCATGCATAGTAAATTATAAAATTATTAGCTATCTTAGCTGCCGCTAAAGAAACATGTAAATTGGCTTTAATATGAAGATTTTAGTTTGCATCAGCAACGTTCCTGATACTACATCCAAAATAAATTTTACCGAAGGAGATACGAAGTTTGACACCCAGGGGGTCCAGTTCGTTATAAATCCGAATGATGAATTCGGACTTACCCGGGCTATGTGGTTCAAAGAGAAGCAGGGCGCCGTAGTTCATGTGGCAACAGTAGGTGAGGTTCAGACCGAACCGACCATCCGCAAGGCACTGGCCATAGGTGCAGATGAGGCATTTAGAATTAATGCCCATCCCTCCGACGGATTTTTCGTTGCAAGCCAGCTTGTTGAAGTTGTAAAAAACGGAGGATACGACCTGGTGATAGCAGGCAGGGAGTCTATAGACTACAATGGAGGTATGGTTCCCGGTATAATGGCCGAACTTCTCGATATGAGTTTTATCAATACCTGTATAGGCCTTGAAATTGATGGTGACAAGGCCACAGCATCAAGGGAAATAGATGGAGGTAAGGAGACCATATCGTCAGATTTACCGCTCATTATAGGCGGTCAGAAAGGTCTTGTTGAGGAAAGTGATTTAAAAATCCCGAATATGAGGGGTATTATGATGGCAAGGCAAAAAAAACTGACGGTTCTCGAGCCCGCAGAAAGCTTGTCGGCAACTGAAGATATCAAGTTTGAGAAACCGGCGCCAAAAGGCGATGTAAAACTGGTTGATGCCGAGAATATAGCTGAATTGGTAGAACTTTTGCACAAAGAAGCCAAAGTAATTTAAGAATACTCATCCCCAATCCTATTAAAAAATATAGATCATGCCCGTACTTGTTTATACAGAAACACTGAATGGAAAATTTAAGAAAAATGCCTTCGAAGCGGCATCTTATGCCTCGGCCCTGGCACAGGAAACAGGAGATACTGTTACAGCTGTTGCAATTAATGCGGACAATTGTGATGCCTTAGGCCAATACGGTGTGACCAATGTCCTGCATTACAGTAATGACGCTCTTAATACATTCAATGCAAAAGCCTATGCCCGGGTGATCGCCGAGGCCGCGGCCCAGGAGAATGCCGGCACCATCATCGTTAGTTCTTCAACAGACACTAAGTATATGGCCTCTATTCTTGCAGCCAAGTTGAAGGCTGGCTATGTCCCCAATGTTGTGGCTGCTCCATTAAGTACTGAACCTATGGTAGTAAAGCGAATGACTTTTAGTAATAAAGGATTTGCACATACCCAGATCAACACGGACACAAAGATCATAGGCGTATCTAACAACTCTTTTGGCCTAGTGGAAAACCAGCAAACAGTAAATGTTAGTGATTTTAGTCCTAGTATGGGCGATGGGGATTTCAATGTTAAATCAGAATCCGTGGAACGCGTTACCGGAAAAGTGACCATCGCCGATGCCGATATTGTGGTATCAGGAGGCCGTGGGTTAAAAGGTCCTGAAAATTGGGGCATGGTTGAAGAGCTTGCCGAAGTTCTCGGTGCAGCAACGGCCTGTTCAAAACCGGTTTCAGATATGGGATGGAGACCTCACAGCGAGCACGTTGGACAAACCGGAAAGCCAGTAGCCTGCAACTTATATTTTGCCATAGGAATTTCCGGTGCCATCCAGCATCTTGCGGGAATTAATGCTTCCAAGGTCAAGGTTGTGATCAACACAGATCCTGAAGCACCATTTTTTAAAGCGGCTGATTACGGCATCGTTGGTGATGCCTTTGAAGTAGTACCGAAACTCACCGAAAAATTAAAGGAATTTAAGGCCCAAAACGCTTAAATTTTGTTAATTTGTGCCCTTTAAGCGTAGTTTGATTCGAAGACGCCTAATACTTCATAAGTCTTTAGATTTAAGGTATGAGCTTGGTAAGGTTGAAAATAAAGGGTATTTCGTATAGTCAAACTCAAAATGGGGCGTATGCCCTTATATTGAACGAAGTTGAGGGTGACAGAAAGCTTCCGATTGTTATCGGCGCTTTTGAAGCCCAGTCTATCGCAATTGCCCTTGAAAAAGAGATCAAACCTCCCAGACCACTTACACACGACCTCTTTAAAAATTTCTCCGATCGTTTCAACATTGTTGTCAAACAGGTAATAATCCACAAATTAGTTGACGGGGTTTTCTATTCCAGTATTATCTGTGAACGTGATAAGATCGAGGAGATCATCGATGCGCGAACCAGTGATGCGATTGCATTGGCATTGCGATTCAATGCCCCAATATTCACCTATAAAACAATCCTTGACAAGGCCGGGATCTTCCTGAAATTTTCTTCAAAGGACAAAGACAAGGAAGAAGGCGATGACAGTATTGTTGTTGATGAAATCTTACAGGAAGGGGAGACCGTGGAGATCGATCCCGGAACAGGTACGGCCTATAAAGAACTAAGTCTTGACGAATTACGCCAGGAACTGGAAAAGGCCGTAACCAACGAAGACTACGAAAAAGCGGCCAAAATCAGAGACGAAATATCAAAGCGCAAGAGATAATATAGCTCAATATATGAAAGTTCGAAGCTGGATCCCTCTTGCCGTTTTGCTCATGCTTACCCTAAGCATTACCGCACAAACCGGCAGTCAGGCTGATTCGATAGTATCTCTTGTTGAGCCGATTACCCTGAATGACCTCGGTGCAGACTCAGATCTGGGAATCGTACCCAATGAGGGCTTTTCTGTATCCTCCCTGCTCAGGGGCCTCCTCGGCTTGTTTTCTTTGGTCCTCATCGCCTTTCTCTTCAGTGCCAAGCGAAAGGGTATCAATTGGCGCACAACAGCTATCGGACTGGGTATACAGCTTATTTTGGCCATAGGCATCCTGAAGGTGCCGGCTATTCAGTGGTTCTTTAATCTCCTGGGAACTTTTTTTAACGAGATACTGAATTTCACTCTTGCCGGAAGTCAATTCCTGTTCGGGAACCTGCTTAATCTGGATAATCCGAATATCGGATATATATTCGCTTTTCAGATTTTGCCCACCATTGTTTTCTTTTCAGCACTTACATCAGTGCTGTACTACCTCGGCATTATACAGAAGCTTGTGAAGATCCTTGCCTGGCTGCTCACTAAATTCCTTGGGATATCAGGGGCGGAAAGCCTCAGTGTTTCGGGAAATATCTTCCTTGGCCAGACCGAAGCACCACTGCTTATCAAAGCCTACCTGGAAGACATGAATAAGTCTGAAATACTACTGGTAATGATCGGCGGGATGGCCACTGTGGCCGGAGGGGTACTGGCCGCTTATATCGGCTTTCTCGGTGGCAATGACGAAGTACTTCGTCTCGAATTTGCAAGACACCTGATCGCTGCCTCAGTTATGGCAGCACCCGGCGCTATCGTCATGTCCAAATTGCTTTATCCGCAAACGGAAGCAGTTAATAAGGAAATCAAGATCTCTACTCAGAAAATCGGATCCAACCTGCTTGATGCCATAGCTAACGGAACTACAGAAGGTCTGAAACTGGCTGTAAATGTAGGAGCCATGCTATTGGTATTTGTTGCATTTATCGCTATGATGAACGGGATTCTTGGCTGGGTAGGCGACATTACCGCATTGAATGGATGGATAGCAGACATCTCCAGCTATGAGAAACTCTCACTGGAAGCGATTCTGGGTGTGGTATTCGCTCCCCTGATGTGGCTTATTGGGGTAAATGCACAGGATATCATGCAGATGGGGCAATTACTTGGGATCAAACTCGCGGCCAGCGAATTTATCGGATATATCCAACTGGCCGAACTAAAGGATATTGCGAGTCCAAACCACTTCGGATTCAATAAATCTGTCATCATGGCCACCTACATGCTATGCGGCTTTGCAAACTTTGCCTCAATAGGAATTCAGATAGGCGGCATCGGATCCCTGGCACCGGGGCAGAGAAAAACACTTTCCGAATTCGGAATGAGGGCCGTACTGGGGGGAACACTGGCATCATTGCTCTCCGCTACCATGGCAGGGATGATATTAGGCTAAGGCTTAGGTGCAGGCTAAGGGTATCGTTGATAAGTTTTAATAAACGTAAAATATCATTTTTCGCATTTTAATTAATTTCGTCAGAGATAAGGAATTGATCTATGAGACAATATCACGACTTACTTAGGGAAGTTCTTGCCAATGGCAGTAAAAAACAGGACAGGACCGGTACGGGTACCCGCAGTATTTTTGGATATCAGATGCGCTTCGACCTTCAGAAAGGCTTTCCACTGGTCACCACCAAAAAGATCCACCTGAAATCAGTAGTTCACGAATTGCTCTGGTTCCTGAAAGGCGATACGAATGTGGCATACCTACAGGAGAACGGGGTTCGTATCTGGAATGAATGGGCGGACGATAAGGGAGACCTGGGTCCGGTGTACGGCTTTCAATGGAGGAACTGGAATGGTCAGGGTATTGATCAGATCAAAAATGCAATCCACAGTATCAAAACCAATCCCGATAGCAGACGCATCATTGTTACAGCATGGAATCCGGAGGTATTACCGGACACTTCTATAAGTTTTGCAGCTAATGTTGCTGACGGAAAGGCGGCCCTGCCCCCATGTCACGCTTTCTTTCAATTCTACGTAGCCGATGGCAAACTATCCTGCCAACTATACCAGCGCAGTGCGGATATCTTCCTGGGTGTTCCCTTCAATATTGCGTCTTATGCCCTTTTCACCATGATGATGGCCCAGGTATGCGGACTGGAATACGGTGATTTTATCCACACCTTTGGCGATGCACACATATACAATAACCATATGGAGCAAATTGAACTCCAATTGAGTCGCGATCCGAGACCACTTCCCAAAATGGTGCTCAATCCTGATGTCAAAGACATTTTTGATTTCAGTTTTGAGGATTTCACCCTGCTCGATTACGATCCTCATCCACATATAAAAGGGGTGGTAGCAGTCTAGTCCCTGATTCAAGAGTGAAGATTATGAAATCTTGAAAATCCTTATCTTTAGGGTAAAATCTCGCTATGACCATTACCGATACGCTGCTGGACTTTTTCCTGGCAACACGGCAGCATTCCGAAGACCTTTGCCAACCTCTCGAAATTGAGGACTATGTGGTGCAACCGGTAGTAGACGTATCACCACCCAAATGGCACCTGGGGCATACCACCTGGTTTTTTGAAGAATTTATACTGAAACCCCATGCTTCGGACTACAAATTATTCGATGAAGATTTTTCCTTTGTTTTTAACAGCTATTACGAATCTGTAGGGAAAAGGGTGGTAAGAGCCAATCGGGGGAATCTTTCAAGGCCATCCGTGCAAAAGGTTTATGAATACAGGCATTATGTGACCGAGGCTGTTAAACATTTTTTTGAGCAGGCAAAGGACGATAATTTGTATGCGCTTCTTGAAATAGGCATACACCACGAAAAGCAGCACCAGGAATTACTACTAACCGACATTAAGTACATACTGGGTAATAATCCGTTATTGCCCGTGTATTCTGATCAGCTGAAAGAGCACAAGCAGCTGACTACAGAGGCCAAATGGGTCAGCATGGAAGAAGGTGTATATGAAATCGGTCATAATTCAGATCAATTCTGCTATGACAATGAATTGGGCAGGCACCGTGTATTCCTGGAGTCTTATGAGATCTCAAATACCCTGGTTACCAATGGTGAATTCATTGAATTCATTAAGGATGGAGCTTATAATAGATTTGATCTGTGGCACGCAGAAGGTTGGGACTGGGTATGCTTGAACAAAGTAAGATCACCTTTGTACTGGCATCAGATCGAAGGTGATTGGTATCATTATACACTTGACGGCCTGAAGAAGATCGATATGTCTTCCCAACTGTCGCATATTTCTTACTACGAAGCCTTCGCCTATGCGCAATGGAAGGGCTGCAGATTGCCGACGGAGTTTGAATGGGAAGCGGCTCAGTCCCGTTTTAGCTGGGGGGATCGATGGGAATGGACAGAAAGTGCCTATCTGCCCTATCCCGGCTATACTAAGGCAGATGGGGCCCTGGGGGAGTATAATGGCAAATTCATGGTAAATCAGAAAGTACTTCGTGGCAGTTCTGTTGCAACACCCAAGAACCACAGCCGACACACTTATAGAAATTTTTTCCATCCTCAGCTGCGCTGGCAATATACCGGGTTAAGGTTAGCGCGCTAATTCCGACTTATCCTCTATGCAAGAAAAGATCACCACCGCAGTAAACACCAGCTTTGCCGAAGATGTTCATCAAGGACTGACCGATTTTCCGAAACACCTGTCGTCCAAGTATTTTTATGATGAACGAGGAGACAGGCTTTTCCAGGATATCATGCAAATGCCCGAGTACTACCTGACCAACTCTGAGTTCGAAATACTAAGCGAACAAAAAGACAGCATCATCCGGCATTTTGAAGAAGGTGGGCAAACAATTAACCTGATAGAGTTGGGAGCCGGCGACGGTAAGAAAACCAAGATCTTACTAAAGCATATGGTATCTGAAGGGGTTGATTTCAGATATTTGCCGATCGACATCAGCCAGAATGCGCTTGACAATCTGGAGAACTCCATAAATGATGAGATTAAGGGTGTACCCATTGAGACTAAACAAGGCACCTATTTTGAGGTGTTAAATCACCTCGAATCATTCCGGTCGGGAAAAAAAGTGATCCTGTTCCTGGGTTCGAATATTGGAAATTTACTACACCCTGAAGCCGTGGACTTTCTGCGTCAGCTGCGGAATGTGATGGTGGAAAATGATCTGCTTTTTATCGGATTTGACCAAAAGAAGGATCCTCAGATGGTTCTGGATGCCTATAATGATCCGGCTGGTATTACTGCTGCCTTCAATAAGAATGTTCTCCTGAGGATAAACCGGGAACTGGGAGGGAATTTTGATCTCGATGAATTTCGTCATTGGGAGGTTTATGATCCGGAATCAGGCACGGCTAAAAGCTATCTTGTGTCATTATCAGACCAAGTCGTAAAGATCTCTGCCTTGGATCTGGAGGTCCAATTCAGGCCATGGGAGACAATACATACCGAAATATCACAGAAATACGATGATGATGTGGTAAGCTGGCTGGCAAGAGAATCCGGACTTACGATCGAAGCGATTTTCAGTACTAAAGATCAGGGATATAAAAACTATTTACTAAAAAAAGGAAGATGAAAGCAATTTGGAATAATACAGTCATAGCAGAAAGTGATGACACCAAAGTGGTGGAGAATAATCACTACTTTCCGGCAGAAAGTTTAAAGCGTGAATATTTTAAGGACAGTCAGACACATACCAGCTGTCCCTGGAAAGGTTTGGCCTCCTATTATACAATTGAGGTTGACGGCCAACGCAATGAAGATGCCGCCTGGTATTACCCGAAGGCCAGTGATCTGGCCCGGCAAATTGAAGGCCGGGTGGCCTTTTGGAAAGGTGTGGAGATAACAGAATAAAAAAAAGCCGGATAAAAAGATCCGGCTTTCTTCTGTCGTTTTAGATTTCTAGTACGGCGTTTTCAGAACCAGCAAAATCGTTCCATTGATAACGATCTGCTTCGGACTCATTAATGTACTCACCATCTATCAGATACTTAAACTCGTAAGTACTCTCTTTTGGTAAGTCAAATGTTCCTTTAAAAGTTCCGTTCTTTAATTTCTTAAGCAAACTTCCTTTTGGGTTCCAGTTGTTAAAATCTCCTACAACTGCTACTTTTTTTGCTTCTTCTGCGGGCACTGTGAATGTAACCTTACACACAGGCTTTGTCTTTAAATATTGCTTTGCGATTGCCATAATATTCAGTTTTAAATTACGCTGCAAAAAAAAGTATTAAATCCCTATCGAACAATGACTGATGTCATAATTATCAATTTGATAAAATAGGCCTGCCAATACATATAGTTTGGTAAAATTTAAAGCTGTATTTTTTGAAGTAATTAACGGCTACAGGACCTTTTTGAGTATATGAGTAATCTGATCTATCTCACTTTCAGTATTGTAGAAATGAAAACTGAGTCGGATACCTCCATTCCGCCATGAACAATGGATATTATTCTTCAAAAGTTGCTCGTAGAGGTCTCTCCTGCCAGAGATCCTAAAAATAGTCCCATGTTGTTCGCGACCCAGTACTTCTTTCTCCAGTAATCCCAGTTCACCTAATAAATTCATCGCCCTTTCTGACAATTTTCGATTGTGCTTCTCAACTGCTTCCATCCCGATCTTTCTCAACAGCTCCATTGAGAATCCAAGGCTCCCAAAGTTAAGACTGTCCAGGTGCCCGGGTTCAAGCTGCTTGTAAAAAGGCACTGAATCGCCAGCATCTAAGTTGCCTTCGGCCGAATTAAACCCGATTGATGATATTTCAAAGCGGGATGCGAATTCATCTCCTATGATCATAAATCCATTTCCATAACCACCCAGAAGCCATTTATAACCGCTGCTCCCCAATACATCAATTCCCGACCTTCTGAAATCAAGGTCAAATGCGCCACAACTTTGTGTGCCGTCAGCAATAATGATCAGCGATGGAAAATCTTCTTTCAACTCTCTTAAAAAATCAGGTTGGATCAGAAGCCCGTTTAACCATTGAACAAGGCTGATAGCCAGGATACCGATTTGCTTATTCTTGAGATTTTCTCTTATCTGCTCTTCCAGGTTTTTGTCTGCCCGAATGTATGTGGTATCGAAATTCCTTTTTTCAAAAGGCCAGTTTACAGAGGGGTAGTCTTCCTCGAACAGAAGTACTCCCAGGTTGGGATCTATGTTTTCAAGTAATAAGTTCAGACCGAGGGAAAAGTTTGGAACCAGGGCCAGCCCGGCATCAGCCGAATTAAAAAATTGCTCTATTGTTAGCCTGGTATTCCCCAGTATTTCATTGTGTTCGGGCCATAGCCTGCTGGCCTTAGCTAACAAATCACGGTCGTGCTGCTGTCTCCAACGTACAAGGGGCTCGGGTAGCAATCCTGCTGCTGCAGTATCGGCATAAATACCATTATTTAGGGCCGGAAAGAACTTATGGCAGTCCGTTATGCTGATGGTATCAATAAAGTCCAATTCCACTATCTTTGTGTTTAAAGATAACTATTCGAATGTTCTCTCGAAAAGTAAAAGAACCACAATTAACAACGGACCAGCACGAGCAGTTAGAGTTTGCCCAAAAAAGGATCAGGAAAAAGAAAATCCTTTACAGGCATATAGTGTTGTTTCTAATTGGGTCTGTTTTTCTTTTCCTGATCAATAAGATCCTTAAGTACGGTGAGCAATACGACTGGTACCTGTGGGCCATCCTCGCCTGGGGCTTCCTGGTGGTTCTTCATATCATCAACGTCTTCGTAACACATCCTTTCCTTGGTCCGGACTGGGAGCGCACTCAGCGGGAAAAGCTTGTGGCCAAACAACGTGAGAAGATTGCCGAGATACAGAAGGAAATAGAGACTGAATTTCCAATGGGTCAAATCAACAAAAAAAAAGAGCCGTGGGAACCATCACCATGATAGCCGCAGCGGGGGAAAACAATGAATTGGGTAAAAACAATGACCTGCTCTGGCACCTTCCCGATGACTTCAAACGTTTTAAACAAATGACAACCGGTCACAGGATGATCATGGGTCGAAAGACATTTGAGAGTTTTCCAAAACCTTTACGCGACAGGATCCATATTATAATTACCAGAGACAGGTCTTACAAAAT
>CAJHXL010000092.1_pt1 | contig 13204 bp, 13 predicted proteins | sample 9198601 | NCBI WGS metagenome assembly CAJHXL01 (sample SAMEA7708277, study PRJEB35096) | sediment metagenome | biome: marine neritic benthic zone biome [ENVO:01000025]; feature: sediment [ENVO:00002007]; material: shallow marine sediment [ENVO:03000034] sea grass bed [ENVO_01000059] ...
CAGGAAGTAACGAAGACCAAAGTTCAGGCCGCTATCCAGCTTATATCCCAGACCGAAGGCTATTCCAATATCTGTGTTTTTTGTATTGTCCTTCAGATCTATGGTATCCCCGTCATCTTCCACTTCAGCTGTGAGCAGAAAGCCTATCTGCGGCCCGGCTTCCAGGCTCAATCCCTCTGTCAAATAATACTTTGTCCAAAAAGTAAAGTCTTAAAAGGATTTACCATTAAAGGGGGTAGTGAAAGAGACGGAATTTATCTGGCGATAAAGGGCGATAGAAAAAATGAAGCTGAAAAGCAGGTTGAAAAATGGCTGAGCGAATTGAGTCTTTTGAAAAATAAACCTTAGTGCACTAAGATTTAACATTTATCAAAAGAAATTCCTATTGTCCGAGGCGAAATAACTTTAATATAATTGATAACTTTAAGCAAATCAGTGTAAATCATGGCAACATTCAACTTAAATGTCAACGGACAAACGCAATCAGTAGACGTTGACCCCAATACGCCCTTGCTTTGGGTGCTTCGAGATCATCTTAATTTGGTGGGAACCAAATACGGCTGTGGTATATCCCAATGCGGGTCTTGTACGGTGCATATGGACGGCGTTGCTGTCAGGGCTTGTATGACGGCTATATCATTGGTGGGTAACCAGAAAATTACCACCATTGAAGGCCTCTCTGAAAACGGTGACCATCCGGTACAAAAAGCCTGGCTCGAAGTAGATGTGCCCCAGTGCGGTTATTGCCAGGCTGGACAGATCATGACGGCGGCCGCATTACTCGATAAAAATCCAAACCCCTCGGACAACGAAATAGAAATGGCCATGAATGGCAACCTATGTCGCTGCGGAACCTATGTACGTATTAAAAAGGCGGTCAAAATAGCCGCAGGAAACAACTAGTAAGCCAACCCAAAATCAGAAAAAATGACAGTTTTAAAAACAAAAATAGGACGCAGGGCTTTTATCAAGAATACCAGTTTGGCCAGCGGTGGACTTGTACTTGGTTTTAGCTTTTTAAATGCCTGTAAACCAGAACAGGCCCAGACCATGGCGGCCCTGGAAATGCCCAATGAATGGTTCGAGATCAACGGCTACCTCAAAATTGGGGATAACGGAGTGGTAACCATAATGTCGCCCAACCCGGAAATAGGACAAAACGTAAAGACTTCCATGCCGATGATCGTAGCAGACGAGTTGGACATAGACTGGGATAAGGTAATCGTGGAACAGGCCCCGCTCAATACAGGGCTCTACAGCTGGCAGGTAGCCGGGGGTAGCCGCTCTATCGCCAATGGCTGGCAAAGCCTCCGCATGGCCGGGGCAACCGCCCGGCAAATGCTAAAAGAGGCGGCCGCAAATACCTGGCAGGTGCCTGCAACTGAAATAAGCGCGGTATCAGGTGTGTTGAGTCACGAGCCAAGTGGCAATTCGGCAGGATATGGCGAAATGGCATCCATGGCCTCACAACTGGAAGTACCCGAAGAGGTAGAATTAAAAGAGCAGTCGGAATTCACAATTATCGGAACCTCGCGTAAAAACGTCGATGGTAAAAAGATCGTTACCGGCCAACCTTTATTTGGTTTGGATGTTCAACGCGAAGGTATGCTGATAGCGACCCTGGTCCATCCGCCGGCTTTTGGTATGAAACTTAAATCTTTCGATGGGGCGGCTGCGAAGCAAATGCCTGGTATACGGGATGTTTTTTCCATAAAACTCTACGATGACGATTTTGAACGAGGAGCTTTCCATCATACGGCTTTTAATGAAGTGGTTGTAGTACTTGGTGAAACTACCTGGCAGGCGATGGAAGCCAAAAAAGCCGTTCGGGTAGAATGGGAAGAAGCCGATGACATTTCACTGGGTATTACCCTCTTTGGCAATGAAAATACGGTAAACCACCCTGCTGGTAAGGAGAGCAGCACGTCTCACCAGGAGCGGATGGAGAAATTGAATGCCCGCCCGGGAAGGGTGGTCCGCAAGGACGGCAACCCTGAGTTGGCTTTTAAGAATGCTGCTAAAATCATTGAACGGACATACAGTTGTCCCTTCCTGGCCCACAATACCATGGAGCCCATGAATTTCTTTGCCCATGTAACCGCAGACCATGCCGAGTTACTGGGGCCTACCCAAACTCCGGAATGGATGGAACCGGCTATTGCTGAACGCCTTGGCCTTCCCCTGGAAAAAGTGGATATCATGATGACGCGGCAGGGCGGTGGATTTGGCCGCCGACTCTATGGCCATTTTATGGTAGAGGCTGCCGTCATTTCTCAAAAAGTAAAGGCCCCGGTTAAGCTGGTATACAGCAGGGAAGACGATATGTCTCAAGGTATGTACCGCCCGGCTTACCTCGCCACCTACCGGGCTGCACTGGATAGCGACAATAATTTAACTGCGTTTCACGTAAGGGCAGGAGGTGTGCCAGAAAGCCCGCTCTTTGCCAACCGTTTTCCGGCAGGAGCCATTGATAATTACCTGGCCGAAGACTGGACCATCGATTCCAATATTACTACGGGTGCTTTCAGGGCTCCACGTTCCAATTTTATCGCCGGTGCCGAACAATCCTTCCTTGATGAACTCTCGGAGGAAATGGACAAGGACCCTATCGACTTCCGTTTAGAACTCCTCAACAGGGCGATAAAAGATCCGGTAGGTGAAAATAACGATTACGAGGCTGATCGCTATGCAGGTGTTCTGGAGCTGGTACGCGCTAAATCAGGCTGGGGAGAGAACGACGAAGAAAAGCACAGAGGTGTCTCTGCCTATTTCTGCCATAACAGTTATGTGGCCCAGGTCCTTGATATCGAAATAGAAGACAATCAGCCTAAGGTCGATCGCGTCTGTGTGGCTATTGATTGCGGTGTTGTTGTAAACCCGGATGCGGCTATCAATATGGCGGAAGGAGGTACAGTGGATGGTATCGGTCAGGCCATGTACAGCGCTATAACATTTAGCGAAGGAGCACCGGAACAAACCAATTTTGACCGTTATCGCCTGATCCGGCACTCGGAAGCGCCAAATTCTATAGATGTCCACTTTGTGGATAACGGCAAAGATCCCACGGGCCTGGGCGAACCTCCCTTTCCTCCAATTATGGGAGCACTTGCAAACGCCCTGTACAAAGCCACGGGCAGAAGGTATACGAAACAACCTTTTATTGCAGATAAACCACCTTTGATCGGCTAAGTCAAAAAAAACACTCAAGCAGCTGAAAAAGCGCTTTTGTCTGATGTCGCCAGGGAGTTTTTATGGATATAAAAAAGCAGGGAATACCCCTGCTTTTCTGTTTTTGTACTGTCCTTTTAGATATTATAATGTTCTACTGCCCGAGACTTACTAAAGACTGCATGAGCCAGAGATCAGAAAAAATAACCCAACGACAATTGAAACACCTTGTTCGAGATCTTATCTGAATCTCCATCCACATCGTTGATGTCCGATCCCAGGAAGTAACGAAGACCAAAGTTCAGGCCGCTATCCAGCTTATATCCCAGACCGAAGGCTATTCCAATATCTGTGTTTTTTGTATTGTCCTTCAGATCTATGGTATCCCCGTCATCTTCCACTTCAGCAGTGAGCAGAAAGCCTATCTGCGGCCCGGCTTCCAGGCTCAGACCCTCTGTCAGATAATACTTTGCCATAATAGGGAGTGTCAGATAATTAGTTCTTACCACCTCGTCGTCATCCGATTCATCCTTCGCGCCCTGTTCGGAGTACAGTAATTCGGGCTGAACAGAGAATTTGTCTGATATACCTATTTCTGCAACAGCCCCCAGGTGAAAGGAAGTTCTGGTTGAAGCATCATCAAGATCGGGCTTCAGATTGGCGAGATTGAGACCTGCTTTAGCCCCGAAACTTAAGTTCTGTGCGCTAACGGGCACACTTACAAGAGCAAATAATACGGTGAGTACGATCCATTTTTTCATAATCTTAGTTTTAGGTTTTATGATTCCGGGGAATCTTTGCTGTCAAAACTAGGATCATGCCCATTGCCGGGCTAACAGCATGCTGTCAATTCATGACATTATTTTACCATTCCTCCATATTTTAATAAAATTCCGTTCCATACAATTGATTTGATTAAGTATCAGGTTGCATTTTTCTATCTGCAGCAGCATTTCACATCGAAATGCGTTCATTTGGTATGCCTCTTATCGTAAAAATCCTGCACTTTATAGACCGCCATTTTCGGTAATTATTCAGAATGCATTTCATCTATTTCTTTGGGCGGATAAAAAGCACTCTTTGACGAAACTGTGAAAAATTCATAGTGATTAGCCGATATTTTAACAAAAAATGGACTAAAACTGATAAAAACCTGTGAAAAATTCATAACCAATTGGCAGATTCTTATTTGATCTTTGAAAGCATAAACCCCAATATCTCGTGTTATGAAAAATTTATTTACGTATAGAAGCACTGTTTTCATGACTTGCTTACTTATGCTTCTTTCAGTGGGCGCACAACAGCCCGGAGATTTGAATACGACCCAAAACCAAAGGCAGGAAGCCGACAAGAGGATAGATGATTACCTCAGGTTGGTGAAGCTCGGTTATTCCGAACATGAGATCTTTGAAGATCTCGGGAATGCCAACTTCCTTATGGAGAATTATCAAACAGCTGCCTTTTGGTATCAGAAACTGATCGACCTCAGAGACGACAGTAACATCAGCCCTAGTTATTACGAGCGATATGAGTTTGCCATGGCAAAAGCTAACAAGACCGGCACTCATCTGGCCAGTAGTAAAAAGGACTGGATGTCTGTTATTAAAAGAGACTATCAGGTTAAAAAAGAGAATCAAAGACGTTATGCCTCAAATTCCCCTGTTGGAAAGTATCGGGAAATTGATTTCGCGGCCATTCACCAGTCACAGTCACTGGACGAGCTGAAACAACTTGTTGTGGCCAGCGATCGGGATGAGTTGGATGCTGCCCGTACCGCGCCTAAATATTCAGACGCATACGATCCGCCAATCGCGGTAACAGCGGACGGGAAAACGGCCTATTTCAGTAAAGCTGTATACGTTAAGCCTCTCACTGGGATTTTCTCAAAGAAGCAGAAAATGTATAAGATTTACAAGGCCAACCGTATTAACGGGCAGTGGACCAACCTTAATGAAGTAGCTGTATGTCCTAAATATGCATCAGCTATACACCCGACCATTTCTCAGGATGGAAAACGCCTTTTCTTTGCCTCAGATATGCCAGGCAGCTATGGTAACTATGACATTTATGTGGCCGAATTGCAAAATAACGGTCAGTTCGGGGCTGCCAGAAACCTCGGTACAAAGGTAAACTCAGATAAGGATGACCTATATCCGAATATAGTAAACGGTACCTTGCTTTTCTTTGCCTCCAACGGTAGGCAGGGTTATGGTGGATTGGACCTCTATGCGGCTCAGGTAGCCAATAACGATCTCAGTCCTGCCATTAACCTGGGAAGCCCTATCAACAGTCAGAACGACGATTTCTCAATCGCCCTGATGACAGACAGAGGAATGGGATATGTTATGTCTAATCGCGGACAGGCACAGGAGGATATCCAACAACTTGTCTTCTCATACAACGGTAATGAGAATACTTTACTGGACAAGGCTGATTACGATTACCTCAATGTAGTGAACAATTCCATGAGCACAGGCTATACCAATACCCTGTTCCAGGACTAATATAAAGGCCTCCCGGTGTATTGCCGGGAGTGCTTTACCCCCCGGGCCAATCAACAACCCTGGTCCGGATGATCAATTACCTGGTTATTTCCAGGAGATATACAACCCCGATGGATGATAAGATCATCCGCAGTACAACCCTAAAGAAGATAGTTATGAATGCTTCTAGTAACATAACGGTAAGAAAGAACTATCTGATAATACTGATCTGTATGGTATTAGGCTTAGGCTTCAGTTATAGCCAGGAATTACCTCCAGCACAGACAGAGATCAGCATCAACAGCACATTTCACAACCAGCTGTTCTTCAATAGATTTTTAATTAACCCAACCTTTTCACTGGTGCGGGAGAACAAATCATACATCAACGTCCTTCACAGGAATCAATACGCTTCCTTCGAGGACAATTCCCAGAACTACTACCTGGGATTCAGTAACAAACTGAATGAAAGTACTGCACTTGGTATGGGTGTATACGGACAGTGGTCTGGTGTTATGCAGGAATTCGGCTTTAATGCCAACTATGCAAATTCGGTAAAATTGGGCGAAAAGACCGCACTTACCTTTGGTACAAACGTCAGCTATATAAGCGGCGGTATTGACCAGGACAGGATTGTAACGCCCGAAGATGATCCTACACTCAGGGAAACAAGACGTGAGAACAGGATTGGAGTACATCCCGGTATCGCTTTATCTGTAGGGCAATTCGATTTCGGTATCTACGCCAAGGACCTCATTCAGTATAATCAGACTACTAATGAATTGATTGCCGGTATAGGCGATGACAATCTTAAAGCTTCAGTTCAGTATAGCCACCTTTTTGCCGCCACTGCCGGCCTGTTGGAAAATGCACGCCTGATGCCATTGGTACAGGTTGGCCAAAACAGGGAAGGAGAGTTTACCTATATCGGATCTGTACTTTTTGATTTACCTAATTACGGTTGGTTACAGAGTACTTATGACCAGACCTATGGCCTGTCATTTGGATTAGGCTTTAATCTGAGTAAACAATTGTCTATCGGTTATCTGATGGAAAAAAATATCTCTGATGAAACAGCCAATCTGGGTTGGAACCACGAATTGTCGCTTGCTTATACCTTCAAGGAAGATCTGAGCAGTTCCCCGAATGCACTATTGAGTAGTGTGGAGTCTAAAGATGCCCAGATAGACAGGATCGTAAGGAATTACGAAGAACAACTTGCACTGCTAAGAGAAGAATACAGTAAGAATGGTAAATCATCCTCGGAAGAATCCAATTCTAATAAACCTGCTAAAAAGGACAAGGAAGGCAGACGTACCTACAGGAAGAAGAATGTGTACGACAAAGCCGTCGAATCCGGAGTTGCCGAAGACGTGGCCCAGGAAGCGATGGATGCCAACACCCTGGCCATGGAAAACAGGTTGATCCTTGATGAGTTGATCTGGAGACAGGACTCGATAGAAAAGGTACGCACAGCCATGTATGAAAAACAGTTTGAAACTATTGTACGCCTGCTGCGCAAAGAAATTGATGTGAAGACCAAAGATCGATTTAATCGATTGACGGGTGTGAACTTTGAAACTGCCACGGCCTCGCTTGATGACGTGATCTATGTGAACAACAATACGCAGGCTGCTACTGAGAGCACCAAAAAGACGGTGCCTACTAAAGAAGAATTAAAAGAGATTCCTATAAGGAACCAAAATCGGTCGGATATTATCGGGGTTGATTCTGGTTATTATTTAATTGTCAACGTTTATTCGAACAAAAGGTATTTACAGGCTTTTGTAAATAAATTGAACAATGAAGGTTTGAATGCCAGACAATTCTATAATAGAAAGAATGGGTTGTATTACGTATATCTGGCCGATTTTAATAATAAAGACGAAGCTCGTTTGGCTATGGCCTCGCATCTGAATGGCGAGTACGAGGATGAAAAGTGGATCCTTGAGATCTCTGATCCTGTCGCTACTGCCTCAATTCAGTACGAGCAGCGTTAGTATCTGGTCTTCCGGGGTTTGTCCTTAATGTGATAAGCCCCGGAATTAGATCAGGCCTGTGAGAGACCACTTGGTCGGTAAGTTAAAATTATTTGCATTTGAACGAAAATGACTACGAAATCTAGGTGGTCGTCGGGAAAATGGGTACTTTCATCTTGTAATACAGTACAACCCAAATCTTACGATAACCCCAAAACCCCGATATATGTATACTTTCCACAACTTTGTTAAGAAGCGGAAACCTATGGCTGCCTTTCCTCAATGAGGTAACTGCCGAGGTCTGCTTAGATCCATTTAGACATACTTAATTATTCACAGAGGTTAGCAGCTTCAACCCCTGCTTTCTAAAAGAATTTTTTCCTGCATTAAATCTGGCAGGACTGGAATATCCAGCTCTTTTTACAAGCTTGTCTGGATAACCGCAAACCGCGGCCAGAGCTACGTATGTCCCTGATTTGACGTAATAATACAACCCATTTATTCAACCCCAAATATTACTCGATATGGAAACAAATACTCTAAGAATTATTGCCATAGATAATGATATGGCCTTCCATGACACCTACGCTTACTATTTTCAGTCTTATTTCAACTATACACTGGTCGGTGTATATAACTCTGTAGAAGAGGCTCTTGAAGATTTTGACCGCACAGAGCCGGATATGATCCTTTCGGAAGTCGACTTCGATCATGGCCTCAGTGGCATAGATGGTATAAGACATTTCAAAGCGCTTGATCCCGATATCAAAGTGATCATGGTAAGCCGGATCAGTGAATTCGAGCTCATCAAAAAAGCCTTTAAAAATGAGGCCAACGGATTTCTGACAAAACCTGTTACTAAAAAACGCCTTTTACGAGCACTAAATTCAATCAGGGATGAAGGCGCCGCCCTGAGCAGCGATATTGCCAAGAAGATCATTTCTATGTTCCAGCGCAAATCGCATAGAATTTTCTCCGAGCGTGAAAATCAAATTATTGATTACCTGGGTCAGGGAGCTACTTACAAGTCCATTGCGGAAAAACTGTTTGTAACCCCCAGCACCATTAATTTTCATATACAGAACATTTACCTGAAGCTGGACGTGAATTCGAAGTCAGAAGCCCTGAGAAAGATCAGGGAACTCGACTTCGCTTCATAAAAGCGAGATCGAATGCCGGTGGATTGCGCTTTATAAGCCCCGGTTTGTTTATGGTTGAAAGGCAGTTTCCCCCGAAGCTGCCTTTTTTAATTTAGGAGACAAGGCCAATACATCGAGGTTTTCCGGGTGCAATTCATTTACTCGCTTGCCATTTTGACCATGTTTTTCCATAATCATGGCTCTCATACCAATTGTTTTCTGAACATTCAGTGTAGAGGATGGTCTGATCCTTCCCCGGATAAAAGCGGTTACAGTCGCCCCGTGGTAAATCTCGGACCACCCATGTATCGCTGTTGTGATCTTTAATATATAAGTAGGCCGGTCTCTTGGCGGAGGCGTTCAGTTTAAGATCAGGGCCCAAAATAAGTTTAGTCGGGGTCTCAGTAACCATAGGTACTCGTTTTACCTCGTCGGAAAGAGAGACTTTTTCAAAGTAAATTTCATCACGAGCCGATTGCAACAATAGTTTTTGTTTACCACTGGCCTTGGAGTAGATGTAAATATGTTTTTTCCCTTTATAAAAGACAGGGTAGGAAGGCGCACTAAAGAATTTACCCATTTCAGATTTGGAAATACTATAATCCGATTGCGCTTTCCAGTTGAATTCACTGTTTGAGGAAAAAATATTGAAATTGTTGTCTATCAATACGAAATTATCATCAATAGCGTGCAAATTAGGAACTGTTGCAAGGCCTTCCGGCATTGGAATAAAATCTAAGCCCTCATCATCGCCATACAAGAAACTTCCATTGGCCAGGGTACATATGATTTTATCGTCCTTGAGGACCATTTTTAAGATTTGTTGATAAGAAGGAGTGGAAATCAATCGATAATCCGTGATATTTCCTTCAGAATCCCGTTCCATTTTAATAGCGATTCCTAGTGTTGCATAGGTATAGATAACGTTTTTCTTTGTACTCTTCTTCTGTCTGTCTACCAGGTTTTTCGCATAGGCCTCAACCATTTTATCTACAGTAGAATTATCGATAAAACCCCATGCCTGTTCCAGTGCATCCAATTGCCCCGCAAATTCAGGTTTATAAGTCTTTAAATAACGTTTTACATCAGGGGTATTATTCATTTTCAGGGTCATGATCTGCATGGAAGATGTATTTTCCCGTACTAAAAAGATGAGACCACCGTTGGTGACTTTCCCCTGTTTGATTTCAAAGGACTCGTTTATGGGCACATCCAAATATTTGTTGTATCCAAATTCACTTCCTTTAAGATGAAGAGCTTTTAACTCGTATTCACCTTCACGTAATTCGAGATTTATAAACGTATTTCTTGCAGCCACTAATATTTCTTCACTGCTCGATTTAGCTTTGCTCATAAAGGCCTTCCTTTGATATATGACCTCTATGACCGTATTTTTTGAAAAGGATTCATTGTTCCAGGAAAACTGAATGGAAAACAGGCCTTTTTCAGATTCTGCTTTTGCTGCTTTTTTTTCGTTGCTTGCGTATAAGGCAGATGCTGTTGTAGATAATAACAATATCCCAATGGACAGAAATCTGAATATATCGATGTAATATTTAGCTATGGACGACTTTATCATGAATTTATTTTTTTGAATAAAAAGTTTAGAGAAAGGCCTATGTAATGATTTTTCCATGCATCGTTACCTTCCGTATTGATCAGGTTGGTGATTCCCTGATAGTAATTAATTCTCAGTTTCATGAGCTTTGAAAACTGAAGTCCGGTTCCGAATGTAATCCCGGAAGAGAAATTTTTCAATTGTCCTTCATCACTGCCCATTTCAAGTTCAATAGTAGTTTCATCTATTTTTGTAATTGCTCTGAAATTATATTCTAAACTCAGCCCGCCATCTACAAACAGCTGTAGTTTATCACCATTTAAATCAATAGTATAGCCCATTAGGACAGGAACATCGAAGCTGTTTATGGCCCAGGTCTCGTCGGCAAACTTGAAACCTTTCTGCATATAAAGACCTGCTATTCTCAAATAGAGGTTTTCTGAAAAGTTATATTCCCCCACATAGCCAACTCGTGGACCCCAGGCGTTGTTTGTTTCTATATTTTCCTCGTCGATATTGAAGTCGCCATTCATTAAGTTTGCACCAATTTCAAAACCATGGGACATTTGGGCGTGAAGTTGTAAACTCGCAATTAGAGTAAACAGAAAGAAGATTAACCTGGTCAAGGTATGTAGGTTTAGTTGGTTTGGTGTCTTTGGCTTATGGTCAAGCTACAAACACAGCTTACGATTATGAGACTCAAGATATTAACGATTGCTTTAATGAATTATTATTAGCCTTTCTAACACTATCCATGGAGCAAGGTCATTGAAATGTATCGCAACCGACCTCAAGTTAAAAAGCGTTGCAAGTGATTAAATTACAGGCTAGTCAACTGCTAGCTTTTATTTTGAAGAATTAAGCACTAACTTTTGCCCCATGGACGAATGGTATCACTACCTGTTGCTGGTAGGCATTGGCTTTATTGTTGGATTTATCAATACTGTAGCCGGCGGTGGCTCCCTCATATCCCTTCCCATCCTGATCTTTCTCGGATTACCACCTAGTGTGGCTAACGGAACAAACAGGATTGCTATTGTGATCCAGAATGCCATAGGAGTTGCGGGTTTCCGCAGCAAAGGAGTGTCTACCTTCCCATTCAACCTGTATCTCGGCTTATCGGCTCTGCTCGGCGCCATCATCGGGGCTCAGATCGCGGTGGATATTAAAGGTGAGACCTTTAATCGTATCCTGGCCATTATTATGATCGCTGTGGTGATAATTATAGTCCTGAAACCGAAGATCAGCACAGATCAGTTACAGGAAAGGCTTACCGGCAAATATCTCTGGCTTGGCATGCTTGCCTTCTTTTTCATAGGTATTTACGGCGGATTTATCAATGCAGGGATTGGCTTTGTAATTCTTTTATTTTTGCATTACGTAAACCATATGTCCCTTGTCAGGGCAAATGCTACCAAGGTAGCAGTGGTTTTTATTTACACCTTATCGGCCCTCGCCGTATTTCTGTACAACGACAAGGTTCTCTGGAAAGTCGGTTTGGTCCTGGCCATTGGCAATGGAACCGGCGCCTGGATCTCCAGTCGTATTTCGGTGAGTCGCGGTGATAATTTTATTAAAGGGTTTCTTGTGGTCATGGTAGTACTGATGGCCATAAGGCTCTGGTTCTTTTAAGATAAAAATATGGGAGAAACTATAGATAAATTGGAATGGCGCTATGCCGTCAAAAAGTTCAACTCAGACAGGTTACTACCTCAGGAAAAAATAGATCTTCTTAAGAAAGCATTTAATCTCACAGCCACATCTTATGGCCTTCAGCCTATTAAACTGGTTGTTTTAAGTAATAAACAGCAGCAGCAGGAACTGGTGGAGCATTCTTTTAATCAGCCCCAGGTAGGCCAGGCCTCACATGTACTGATCCTCTGTATCGAGAACAATGTGGACGACGGCTACATAAATTCCTATTTTGAGCGCGTTAAAAAGGTGAGGGGTACCAGTGATGAGGTGCTGGAACCTTTCCGGAAATCACTGCTGAGCGATTTTTCATCCAAGGAGCTCAATGAGATCCACGCATGGGCAAGGAATCAGGCCTATCTGGCTCTGGGGAACCTGCTTACTATCTGTGCCGTTGAAGAGATCGATTCCTGTCCTATGGAAGGGTTTGTTCCAGCGGAATACGACCGTATCCTTGACCTGGATTCAAAAGGACTAAACTCGGTACTTGTTTTACCAGTCGGCTACAGGGCGGATGACGATATGTTTTCCGGTTTTAAGAAAGTAAGGCGGAACCTATCGGATAGTGTGATTGATATTAATTAAACTATTACTTGAATTTACAATATCTATATGCCCGGATTTGAATTATTTAGTGATGAAGAAAGGGCCGAAGCACAGAAGGTGCTGGACTCCGGCGTATTAATGCGCTATGGTTTTGATGGAATGCGTAACGGGCAATGGAAAGCCAGGGAGATGGAAAAGCTATTGACAGAGCGCATGCAGACAAAATATGCGCAGCTTACAAGTAGTGGAACGGCGGCGCTGACCGTTGCGATGGCAAGTTGCGGAGTAGGGGCAGGAGATGAGGTCATTTTACCAGTCTTTACCTTTGTTGCCAGTTTTGAAGCTGTAATAGCTTTAGGTGCTGTACCGGTTCTTGTGGATATTGACGATACACTCACCCTGGATCCGAACGCCGTCAGGAAGGCAATAACAGACAGAACCAGAATGGTAATGCCTGTGCATATGTGCGGTTCCATGGCTGATTTGGACGCACTTCAGCGTATTTGCGAAGAACACCAACTTCTCTTACTTGAGGATGCCTGCCAGGCAATAGGCGGAACTTACAAAGGACAACCACTGGGCAGTATTGGAGATGCAGGCTGTTTTTCCTTTGATTATGTAAAAACCATTACCTGTGGC
>CAJHXL010000110.1_pt1 | contig 12888 bp, 11 predicted proteins | sample 9198601 | NCBI WGS metagenome assembly CAJHXL01 (sample SAMEA7708277, study PRJEB35096) | sediment metagenome | biome: marine neritic benthic zone biome [ENVO:01000025]; feature: sediment [ENVO:00002007]; material: shallow marine sediment [ENVO:03000034] sea grass bed [ENVO_01000059] ...
CTAAGGCGGTCGCCAAACCGATTGCGGAGTCTGGTAATATTCGTAAGGTCGCGAGTGGACTCTTTTACGGCCTGGATATTGTCGTGTTCCAGCAATTCTTCAAACATATCAAGTGTAACCTCTATACCGTAATCTACAGGATTGTTGTAGATCATAATAGGCAGATCTGTATTTTCGGCCACTGCTTTGAAATATGCTACGGTTTCGTAATCTGTTGCCTTGTACCGCATTGGAGGCAGCATCATGAGTCCGCTCGCTCCATGTCGCTCTGCGCGAGCAGCTGCTTTGATAGCCCCTCTTGTGGTTTGCTCTGCGATATTGATAATGACAGGGATCTGTCCGTTGGCAAGCTCTACAGCCTTGTCTGTGAGGACATTCTTTTCCACCTTCCTCAGCGTGCTTGCCTCGCCTAAGGTACCTCCCAGGATAATAGCAGAAACCCCGGCATCGATTTGCGCGCGAAGATTGATTTCAAAGAGCTGAAGATCCAGTTTATCATCTTCGGTAAACTTGGTCGTCACGGCCGGCATGACACCTTTCCATTCGAATTTCATTGGCTTGTGTTTTGTGGGGTTAAATGTAATTCTTTACTGTCACTTCGAGTAAAATTTGTGAATGAAATGAACAAATTTTGTATCGAGAAGTCTTGTAGTGTCCTAAGCTGTTCTCGATACATTTTTCTCCTCACGGTGTTCGTCAAAAAACACTCGAACTGACAGTAGGTATTAATATGAAGTCGGATAATTAATAAGCTATTTATTATGTCACTTCGAGTGATCCGACGCAGGAGGATTGTATCGAGAAGTCTTGTAGTGTCCTAAGCAGTTCTCGATACATTTTTCTCCTCACGGTGTTCGTCAAAAAACACTCGAACTGACACTAATAATCATGTAATGGCAATACAGGGAGCAGAATTACTTTGGACCTGTGAAGATTTATTATGTTTATATATTGAAATGTTCCGATGGAACCTATTACACCGGAATAACTTCAAATCTTGAGCAAAGATTAACAGACCATCAGGCGGGAAGAAACAGGGATAGCTACACTTACTCGAGACGGCCAGTTGTATTGAAGTATTATGCGGAATTTACAGATGTGAGCCGGGCTATACAAACAGAAAAACAAATCAAAAAATGGTCGAATATCAAAAAGAAAGCTTTGATACAAGGTGAATTCGATAATTTGACTGATCTGGCAAAGAAGAAATTTGATAACCAATCTTTATAGAGGTCATTTAATATTGAGGACCTTATATTTAAACACTTCAACGCTTATACCACCTCCGTCTTTGGTCTCCGGTCTCCCGTCTCCAAATATGTTAAATTGTATTAATATTTTACCGATCGTTTGGTAAATCAAATATTTTGCATACATTTGTGCCCATGAGACCACAGAAGGTAGAAGATCGGGAATTGTTAGATAAACTCTTTGCAGTTATTCGGGCCAAGGGTTATGACGGAGCCAGTATCAGCGAACTGGCCGCATTGACCGGTCTTAAAAAAGCAAGCCTGTATCACAGATTCCCTGGAGGGAAGAAAGATATAGTCAAGGCAGTATTGGAAGATGTAGATGCATGGTCGCAGAAACACATAGTAGGAGTATTGGAAAGTCCGACACTCGAAGCTGACCAAAAATTGGAGACGGCGCTCTCTAATATCGATAAACTATACCAGAACGGGGAGAAGACATGTATTTACAGATCCCTATCCCTGGACAATGGCCTGGAACATTTCCAGGAGGAAATAAAAGATGGACTAAGCACATGGCTCAAGGCTTTTACAAGATTTGGAGAGGGCATCGGTCTGACCAAAAGGGCGGCTGAGAAAAAGGCATCAGAGGCCATCGCTTTGATGCAGGGAAGTTTAATGATAAGCAAGATCATGGAGAACAAATCAATATGGAAAGAAACCCTTAAACGCATGAAGGAACTATATAGCTATTAAAAAAATTTAAATTAATAAATTACCGAACGTTCGGAAATAAACTAAATCAATGATCTAATATTCTACAACATGAAAAATGTATTTAAAATCAGAAAAGTAAAAAAAGAACAAGGAAGTATTACAAAACACCAATACTGGACTAGCCGGAGACGTCACTCTTCAACAAGCACCAGTATAAGGTTCGCATAATCAATAATAATCTTATAAAAATTTTAAAAATGAAAAATGTACTAAAAATCAGAAACCTATTGATCATAGCAGCATTGTTTGCTACAGGTTTTGCACAAGCACAAAACCAGGTGATGCATAAAACCATCGAAGTAGATGGTGTAGAGATCTTTTATCGTGAAGCCGGACCTAAAGATGCTCCGACTATTCTTTTACTTCACGGATATCCGACTTCCTCACATATGTTCCGCAACCTTATGAGAGACTTGTCAGATGAATTCCACCTGGTGGCACCTGACTATCCCGGTTACGGACGCAGCGAGCAACCACCAATGGCAGAATTTGAATACAGCTTTGAAAACATAGCCAAACTGATGCACAATTTTGTAGACAAAATAGGGCTGGAAACCTATAGTCTATACCTGATGGATTATGGAGCGCCAATAGGTTATAGAATCTTCCACGAAGATCCGAAGAGGGTTACCTCCTTTATTATCCAGAATGGGAATGCATACGAAGAAGGACTCAGAGACTTCTGGATCCCCATCAAAAAATATTGGAATGAGTACACTGTTGCAAACGGAGAACCACTGGAAGCTTTCCATTCGCCAGCCGGACTCAAATGGCAATATACACATGGTGTGGGCGACACTCTGAGCATTAGCCCGGACAATTGGGAAATGGACATGCGACACCTTAGCAGAACTGAAAATGATAAAATTCAATTGGCTATGTTCTACAGCTACAGGACCAATGTGCCTTTGTATCCGGTCTGGCAGGCCGATTTCAGGGAGTTCCAACCACCGGCACTTATAGTATGGGGTAAGAACGATTATATCTTCCCTGCCGAAGGTGCCCATCCCTACAAAGAAGACCTCAAAAATGTAGAGATGCACTTACTGGACACTGGTCACTTTGCACTCGAAGAAAAAGGAGACGAGATAGCCACGTATATCAGGGAGTTTATGATGAGGAATGATATTAAGTAGACGGAAGTCGGAAGTCGGAAGTCGGAAGTCCGAAGTCCGAAGTCCGAAGACGCCTGCCCGAATGATCTGCCCCGATAGCTATCGGGGGCAGATTGGGCGGGGAAGTGGGCAGTTGGCAGTCTTAATTTGAGATAAAATACCGCTTACTGCAACTGCATACTGATTACTAAAAATAAACCCAATAAAACGAAAAACAAAATGGAACAAAAACACCCACTTCCTCCATTTACAGAGGAAACAGCAAAACAAAAGATCCAAATGGCCGAAGATGCCTGGAATAGCCAGGACCCTGTCAAGGTATCGATGGCCTACACGCCAGACAGTGAGTGGCGCAACCGTTCAGAATTTGTAAATGGACGCGAAGAGATCAGGGAATTCCTAGGTCAGAAATGGCGGGAGGAAAAGAACTATAAACTTAAGAAAGAGTACTGGGCGCATAGCGACAACCGAATTGCAGTTCGCTTTGAGTATGAATATCAAAATAAGCTTGGTCAGTGGTACAGGGCTTATGGCAATGAGAACTGGGAATTTGACGGGAATGGACTCATGGCTAAAAGATTTGCCAGCATTAACGACCTGCCAATTAGTGAGTTGGAAAGAAAATTAAAGCAATAATAACATATTTGAGCTATTATATATTAAAAAAGTGATATAATTTCGCTTCTTACATACTACACTAAAAAAAATGAAATTATGAGAATTGGAATTAACGGTATGGGGCGTATTGGGAGAGCCTCACTTAAGCTGATTTTGGATACCCCGGGACTTGATATTATTGCCGTAAACGATATAGTATCCATAGAAAACATAGCATATCTACTGAAATATGATTCGGTCTATGGAATTTATGACAGAGCGGTTGAGGTAGATGGTAATTATCTGGTTATAGACGGTCACAGGATACAATACAATTCCATCCGTAACCCTGAGGACCTTCCCTGGAAAGAGAATGATATTGAAGTGGTTATTGAAAGCACCGGACTCTTCACTTTACAGGAAGATGCTGAAAGACATATCAAAGCCGGAGCCAAAACAGTGGTCATATCTGCACCTACCAAGAGTGCTGAAACACCTACAGTGGTTCATGGAGTGAATTCAGGTGACGGCCAGACCAGCGTTTTCAGCTGTGCGAGCTGCACCACAAATAATATAAGTCCGGTTGTTGAAGTACTGGGCAGACGCATCGGGATCAAAAAAGCCATCATGACCACAGTGCACGCCTATACGGCTTCACAGGCAATGGTAGATGGTCCGTCTAAAAAGAATCCGCGTATGGGCAGGGCCGGTGCGGTCAACCTGGTGCCAACTACCACCGGGGCTGCCATAGCCACAACCAAGGCATTACCCGCATTAGCCGGTAAATTTGACGGTGTCGCCATCAGGGTTCCAATACCCGTTGGCTCTATTTCTGATATGACCTTTGTAACGGAAAAACCCGTAACAGTTGAAGAAGTGAATGCCATACTGGAAGAAGAAGCGAATACTGACAGATATAAAAAAGTTATGGCGACTACTTATGATCCCATAGTTTCTTCCGATATTGTGGGCAGTCCTTATGCCTCCACTGTTGATCTCGGTATGACCAGGGTGGTAGATGGGGACCTGCTAAAAGTGATGACCTGGTATGACAATGAATGGGGATTCACCAATCAGATGATACGTGAAATTTTAGAACTAAAAGGATAATGGAGGACTACTTTAAAATAATGGAGCGCTGTGAGGAGTTGGGGGTGCAGGCCGAAGAAAAAGGAAACCGTCCTATAGGAAGCGTGATCATGCTCGGAGGCGAGATCGTTGCCGAGGCAGAAGAATCGGCCCATACCAATGAAGACGTCAGTTACCATGCCGAAATGGAAGTAATTCGCAAAGCGCGCAAGATATTGGGTAAAGATATGAGTCGATCTATATTATTTACCAATCACGAACCTTGTATTATGTGCAGCTATGCAATCAGATATCACAGGATAGGAACTGTTGTTTTCAGGGAACGGGCAAGGTTCCTGGGCGGAGATGGAAATTATCACATTCTCACTACCAGGAATGTACCGGCAGCATGGGGAGCCCCGGTACGGGTCGTATGCCTTGAAGGAAAGGATGTTAAGTCGTGAATTACGCCAGTCTAGCTTTTACCGATCCAATCAAATCCATACAAAAGGAAGAGGGTAGCAGGGAGGCCTATGAGCGCATGGAAAATATGAAGCTTCCTGCCGGGCTTACTTTCCGGGAGATGAGTTTCATCCAGCAGCGTGATAGTTTTTATGTGGCTTCCTATGGCGAGAACGACTTTCCTTATATCCAGCATCGGGGTGGCCCGAAGGGCTTTTTAAAAGTTATCGATTCGGAAACCCTGGCTTTTCTCGATTTCAGAGGGAACAAACAATATATCACCACAGGGAATGTTCAAACCCATAATAAAGTTTCACTGATTTTAGTAGATTATCCCAACAGGGCCAGACTTAAGATCTATGCTGAAGCTGAGGTGGTTTCCCTGGATGAGAAAACTGAACTTCGCGAGATGCTTGAGCTGGAAAACTACCGCTACCATCCGGAACGGATCTTTGTATTTAAGGTAAAAGCCTTTGACTGGAACTGCCCGCAACATATTACTCCGCGCTTTACAGTAGAGGAAATCGCCAAAATGGCGGAAGAAAAAGACAACTATATAGAAAGCCTTAAGGAAGAGATAAAAACCCTGAAGGAAAAACTGGAAGGCTGCGGGCCTAAAGCCTAAATATCATTCATGGATCTGAACCAGGTTACCGTTCCCACACGGGACGTTAAAAAATCAATTGGATTCTATCAAAAACTGGGTCTGAATCTTATTGTGGAGGCCCTGCCTCATTACGCCCGTTTTGAATTACCGGAAGGGAATACCACCTTCTCACTACACTTGGTAGAGGAGTTACCTCAAGGTGATGGGATATATCTGTATTTTGAATCTGATAGGCTGGATGACTGGGTGGAGGATCTTAAAAAAGTAGGGATTGAATTTGATGAGTTACCAGAAGACAGAAGGTGGTTATGGAGGGAAGCCCGACTTCGGGATCCGGATGGTAACAAATTGATACTTTATTATGCCGGGGAGAACAGGAAGAACCCACCATGGCGTATTGATCCTTAGAAACGTGCTTAATCCATTATAAGTCTTAACTTCACTGACCATATCAGAAAATCAATACAATCACACTTCAATGAAGCACATATTTACTTCTTTTCTCTTCCTGACCACTGGCCTTTTTTATAATTCCACATCGCTTTTAGCCCAAGCTGATGCCATCAATTCGGAAATACCCGATGAAAATGTAATCGCAATTGACCAGATATTTTCGGGCTTCGATGAAATCAATAAGCCCGGTGCAGCTGTAGCAGTTGTTAAAGGAGACTCAATCATTTTTAAAAAGGGCTATGGAAGTGCAAATCTTGAATATGAGCTGCCGGTTTCACCATCATCTGTATTTCATATAGCCTCGGTGTCCAAACAATTTACCGTCTTCGCTGTATTATTACTGGAACAGGAAGGAAAACTCTCTTTTGATGATGATATCCGAAAGCATATTCCCGAAGTTCCCGATTTCGGCACAACGATCACTTTGCGACACCTGGCATCTCATACAAGCGGGATGAGAGACCAATGGGACCTGCTCAACATGGCCGGCTGGCGGATGGATGATGTCATTACCAAAGATCATATATTAAATCTTGTGGCTCATCAGAAGGAATTGAACTTTCAACCCGGTGAAGAATACACTTATTGCAACACCGGTTTCACACTACTGGCTGAGGTTGTGGCACGGGTAAGCGGGGAATCTTTTTCGACTTTTACCGGGAACAGGATATTCCGCCCCTTGAATATGAATCATACAATTTTCTATGACGATCATGAGAGGATCGTGAAGAACCGGGCTTACTCATACAAATTGGAAGGTGACAATTACAAAAAAAGCCGTCTTAATTTTGCCAATGCCGGTGCTACCAGCCTCTTTACCACAGTGGAAGATCTTGCTCTATGGTCAATGAACTTCGCTAATCCTAAGGTGGGCAACAACGCCATGATCGATCAAATGAATACTTTGGCTGTGCTTAACAACGGAGAAACCTTTGGAGGTGCCTATGGTCAATTCGTCGGAACACATAAAGGACATCGGCTTATCCAACACGGTGGTGCTGATGCGGGATACCGCTCCTATCTTGGTAGATTTCCCGATGATGATCTGGCCGTAATGGTATTCAGCAATTTTGCCGATTCCAACCCGAGGAGTCTGGCCCATGCCGTTGCTGATCTCTACCTGGAAGATCGCTCTGCTCCCCAGGCAGCCCGGGAGGAAAGAAATTACGTGTCTTTATCTGCAGAACACCTAAAGCAATTTGAAGGACATTACTGGAATGAATCCAGTTCCCTGGCAAGAAAGATCTATGTAAAAAGTGACACTTTGAGGTACTTCAGATCTGAAGGGAATGAAACAGCACTTCTGCCTCTCAGTTTCAACAAGTTTGAAATGAAGGATGTGCCCATCTTTGTAACCGTTGAATTTAAAAAAGCAGACAATGCAATTTCTATGCTTGTTGAGCAGGAAGATGGAAATACCTACGATTTCGGATCCTTCGATCCGGTAGATCTCAATACATTTGACCTGGAGCAATATACGGGTACATATTTCAGTCAGGAACTGATGACGGAGTACGAATTGTTTGTTGAAGGCGGTAAGTTGATGGGAAGGCATTTCCGGCTAGGACCCTTTCCTTTTAAATTGCTCAGGGAAGATTTTTTGGAAAGCCCCGGAGGAAGCGCAAAAGTTGTAAGAGATGAAAGCGGTCAGGTTAAAGGACTGAAGGTCTCTACCGGACGCGTGCGGAATTTATGGTTTGAAAAGAAATAAAAAAAACCGCAACATCTGTTACGGTCTTAGATTATGATTTGATGGTATTAATCGTTTCCTCCGGCTGCAACCTCCTGATGATCGCAACTGTATAGGGCATCACTAGCGGCAAAGACCGCGGCCTCAGCAGATTTCTGAGCCTCCCTGGAAGCATCCAGTGATTTTCTCATAAAAAATCGCACATCTCCGAGATTTCTTGCAGATGATGCTTTTTTGGCATTGGTGTAAGCTACGTCTGCAAAATCCCTGGCATCAATCGCAAAGCGTTCCGCATCGATGCTATAACTTTTTACATCTTCCTTACCACATGTACCAGAATAATGTTGTGCTTCAGCGGCCAGACTCACTGCTTCATAAGCGGTACCAAGAACCTCTCCGGCAAATATTTTTGCCTTGTGTGCATGGGTACGAGCTTCGGTAAAAGTTGCGGCAAAAGCAGCGTTATCTGCATGTTCCTTAACTTGTTGAGCTACCTGGCTGGTTTTCTCGGCATTTTGCTTAACACCTATGATCTCACTTTTAAAAATATCGCATTGGGCGATACCCATTAGAGGTAAAATCAACGCAAAAAGAACGAGTTGGTTTGAAAATTTGATTGGTAAATATGTTTTCATCACTCCGGTAATTTCAGTTTCTACTCCTAATAAAACAATAATTATTGAATTATGATTTGATCGATTAGATAAAATGCTATAAAAAAGGATCAATGACGGTAGAATTATAATAGAACAGAAAATTCTTACCTAAATTGTATATCCTATGGTTTAATTCCCTCGACGAGACGTAAAAAAAATGGGCTCAACTACCTGAGCCCATTTCCCACTCGACTATGGAAATTGTCCGTTACCTAATTACCACTTACTAGAAATCAGAACAATAATCCAGGAATTCAGTATCCACGGTCGGATTCGGGCCCTGATCAACAATGACATCATTATTAGGATTAATTACCTGAAAAGTGATTTCACCATCAAAATCTCCCGAGCGGAATATTATCGATAAGGTTTGATTGTCCGGACTTATTTCAAAGGTTTCGGTATTGACTGTACCCTGGGCTTCACTAACTTCAAAACTGCTGGTCTCATCATCTATCGTAACATCGAGCAGGGCACCGTTCCATCCATCTCCAAATGAATCTTGCATATCTACTGTCCAGGTGCCAATGGTACCTGCTTTTGGCGGGCAAACAATATTTGCTCTGTAATTGAATGGCGATGCGAAAAATGAACCGCCCTGGACTGTACCCGTTACATCCGAATTGGTAAAAGAACGTCCATCCGTCAGATTTATGACAAGCCTGATGTTTATAGCATCGCTGGCATAACTAGTATCAAATGGAAGTCCAAGTGCAGTGAGAGCGTCATCATAGCTTAATGAAATGGTAGTCCTCGGTAATCCATTGATACCGGCTTCGAACTCAGAAGCGGGAATATTCATCAATTGAGTTTCCGTTGCTGTTACCCCATTGCCCGTTAGGTCTACATAGTTAACTAGTACGTCTACACTGGCGAGTAAGGCTCCATCTTCAATATCCTGTTCTTCAATGGTTAATGTCCACTCAGAATCCGGATCATCAAAGGTAAATGAGTTCGGATCGTTGGTAATGGTTCTCAACACTGCACCGCGCTCTACCGAATCCTGGATGTCAACAGTTAGCTTATCATCTTCACTACAAGCTATGAGTAAAATCCCAGTCAGCAGTACCAGATTATATTTTAAGTATTTCATAATTCTCTGATTTAAAGATTAATACATATTAATTCGCAGGGGGAACTCCACTGTTATCCCAGAATACTGGTTGGGTCTGATCTGCTTTTTGACTGATATTTGAGTTATTGTTCACAGCCTCAGCCGGATAGTACAGCGACATGATAAAAGTACCCGGATTAGGTTCCCTGTTGGGCTGTAAGGTGGTTGGAGCCAATGTTCTTCTGTAGAAATTGTAAGTGTCTACTCCCATTCCATAGTGGGCGAAGAAGAATTGTTCTCCTAAGATATCCCACTGCTCAGCAGTTGTACCTCCATCAAATGCTGCAATGATACCATCGATATAGGTGGTGATCTCACCAGCCGTTGGTTCGAATGATAGGTCAGCACCGGCTTCCCTTCCTACCAGGAAGGCCTGTACTTTAGCCATTTGCGTATCGAATCCTGCTCTTAAGGCAGCGCTTGCTCCCGGAACATCTCCTTGTGCCAGGGCAATTTCAGCTTGCCAGAAGTTTACACTAAAGGCTGTCAAAAATGGGGAAACTCCATTTCCTCCTGCTCCGGTTCCAAGTCCGATGGCAGCAAAACCATCATCATCAAACTGACCTGCCACTGGGTAAGTGCCGAAGGTAGTTCTCAAAAGACCATCCGGTGGTGTTCCTTCCGTATCGCCGTGATCACGACCCCAGAATCCGTTATCCAGCCAGCAGAAGGTGAATCCACCGTCTACATAGTGCTGAGGAGGCGACTGTAATGAGCAGTTAAGCGTCTCTTCATTTGGTGGTACACCTGTAGCACCCGGTACTTCAGGAGACTGACGATAGAAGTAGTAGCGACTTCTTGGATCATCCAGTTGATTCGCCATAACTTCCATGAGCCAGTTAGACATATAGTCATTGGCACCGGCAGCCTGGTAGTTCAGACCGTAACGCGGATGACGTGTATCAGGACCGGTAGCACTAGTGGCTGGCCAGTTGTATTCGAAATCCTGGTCGGTAGACTGGATGTAATTTCCAGATGCAATGATCGAATTAAAGTTAGAAACTGCACTGGCATCAACCAATCTGGTTTGCAGATAAGCTCTCAGCTTAAGTGTATTGGCAGCTCTTTCCCAGAGATCATAGTCATTTCCGTAGAAGAAATCTGATTGAGGTTCGGCAGCTGCACTGCTTCTGAAATTAGCGATAGCGTCATCAAGGAGTGAGATCATCGCTGCATAGATATCAGCACCCGGATCCACAGTGGGAGAAAAATTACCTTCTCCACCTAATACAGCTTCTGTATATGGTACATCACCAATCATGTCTACCATCGTCATCATAGTATAGGCCTCCACAAATTGTGCAATAGCTATGTGGTGGACCAAGTCTGACTCCTCAGCAAGTGGTGTCATAGCCCTGATATCACCCAGGATACCGCGATAGGCATTGTCCCACTCATCATCTACATCGATATTCTGGAAGGCACTTTGATACTGCCTGCCATTCAGATTGGTTAAACGGGTTAATTCTGTACCAAAGAGGTTAAAACCATCCCCGTTTTGAGCACCACCTGACTGGAAGTTGTCATTGTTGTCAAAATCCGCATCTCCTTCCATCAGTCTAACAAAATCTTCCTGTATTGAATTCAGGAAGAAATCCACACTTGCCTGCTCCGGTGTCAAAAAGTTTGGATCAGCCGTAATGTCCAAATCAGTGGTCTCACAAGAGTGGAAGGAGAAAGCACCAACTAAGGCAAGCAGCAGTGTATATTTTTGAATTTTTTTCATGTCTTTCATTGTTTTAATTCTTAAAAGGATGCTTTAATACCCATTCCGTATCTCCTGGAACTCGGTCCGTTGATAAAGTCGAACCCAAACCCGTTACCAACTCCTGTACCTGATGTATTAGGATCGAAATTGGCTCCTTTAGGAGTATTGAATGCCCTGAACCAAAGATTCTGACCTGATACGGTAAATACCAGAGAACCAAAAGGTGTCTTGTCTAAGAACTTACTGGGCAAGCTGTAGCTCAGGGAAGCTTCCTGGAGTCTGAGTGTAGTGGCATCATAAACCTGCAATTCACTGGGTCCGAAAAGGATGTTACTGAACCAGAAGGTTGAGTTGTTAATTGCAAGTGTATTTGTATTTCCATTCTGATCCACACCGGGAAGAATGTAAGTATCCTCTCTGTTAATGGTCTCAGTAATGAGTCCTCTACCGAGCAGGGTAGATATAGTTGATGAGTAAACATCACCGCCTTGCTGATAGTTCATTTGGAAGCGGAAGCTGAAGTTTTTGTAAGAGATCGTGTTGATGAGGTTTCCTGTCCAATCCGGGTTGGGATCACCAATTACACCGTCTTCAGCAGCTTGTACATAGTTACCATCGGCTCCTACTACCAGGTTATCACCTGCGTCTCTCTGTACCCTGCTGCCGAAAAGAACACCCAGAGGCTCTCCTTCAATAGCCGCATTACCGAGGTTAGAGAAACCTGAGTATACCACTTGATCTGTATCAAGACCCAGGTCTTCAACTGTAGTTTCATAAGTAGTGAAGTTAGCACTGGTATTCCAGCTAAATCCTCCTTCTTCCTTGGCCTGGAACCAGTCTACGCTCATATCGGCCTCAATCCCTTCAGATTTGATCTCACCAATGTTGGTGGCAGTTACAGTAAATCCTGTAGCCGGATCCAATGGTCTGTCAAGGATCAGGTCGTTAGTCTTACGCGTATAGGCTGAAACATCAAGTGTAATTCTGTTTTTCCACCATCTCGATTCGATACCAACCTCGAACTCCTCCAGTGTTTCTGGCTGAAGATCCGGATTTCCAAGTCTTGAACCGGTTGTATTGGTTACGATGTTAGTTCCCGTATTGTCCTGAGCATCTCTTACATCAAGGAAAAGTGTACTGGCAATCGGGTAGGCCGATGATTCAAAGTTGGCCGATACCCCGAAACCTGCTCTTACCTTCAGGTAATTAAGCACATTTTCAGACTTAATAGCATCAAACGTAGTAGTGGGTATCCAGGATACACTGGCTGATGGATAGAACTGTGTCCTGTTTTCAGTTGCAAAGTTAGATACCCAGTCATTTCTTCCTGATAGTGTCAGGTATACCTGGCTATCGTAATCTGCATCGAACTGTGCGTAAACCCCGATCAGGTTTCTTTCAACAAAGTTTTGAATCGGATTTGAATTCAGGAAGTTGAAGTGACGAAGCAC
>CAJHXL010000014.1_pt1 | contig 12489 bp, 9 predicted proteins | sample 9198601 | NCBI WGS metagenome assembly CAJHXL01 (sample SAMEA7708277, study PRJEB35096) | sediment metagenome | biome: marine neritic benthic zone biome [ENVO:01000025]; feature: sediment [ENVO:00002007]; material: shallow marine sediment [ENVO:03000034] sea grass bed [ENVO_01000059] ...
AGCATTCATCAAGAGGCACCTATTTTTTTGATTACGGAAATGCTTTTTTGCTTGAGTCATCGAGGGCAGGTGCCGATATCATGGCTGAGAATGGCAAAGATTTCCGATATCCCTCATACGTGCAGGACATTCTTGGTCCGATGTGCTTCGATTATGGTTTCGGGCCTTTCCGATGGGTATGTACTTCCGGAAATCCCGAAGATCTCCGAGAGACAGACGCCATAGCTCTTAATGTGATGCAACGGATAAAGAATGCATCCCCGCCTGAGATACAACAGCAAATGCAGGACAATATTAAATGGATTAGCGATGCCGAGGAAAACAGATTGGTGGTAGGTTCGCAGGCCAGAATACTATATGCCGATGCCGAAGGGAGGATGGAGATAGCCGAGGCATTCAACACTGCCATTCGCGAAGGTCAAATATCGGCTCCCGTAGTTTTAGGCAGGGATCACCATGATGTAAGTGGCACAGATTCCCCATACAGGGAAACGAGCAATATATACGATGGCAGTCAGTTCACCGCTGATATGGCCATTCACAATGTAATTGGAGATAGTTTCCGAGGAGCTAGCTGGGTTTCCATTCACAATGGAGGCGGTGTTGGATGGGGAGAAGTGATTAACGGAGGTTTTGGTATGGTTCTGGACGGTTCGGAAAAAGCTTCACTCAACCTGAAAAACATGTTGTTTTACGATGTAAATAACGGCATTGCAAGAAGGGGCTGGGCCAGGAATGAGGAGGCACTCTTCGCCATCAAAAGGGAAATGGAACGCAGTCCGGAACTGAAGGTGACCTTACCCGAAATGGTTGATGAAGCCATACTCAAAAAGCTCTTTAATTGAATTGACCAAACCTATGAAAGACCGATACTCGGCACCGAACGCGGCCAACTGGAAAGGCAGGAAGAGTTCAGCTAAGCTCTACCTGCATGAGAAAACAATACTCCACGACCTTTCTGGTGAAGCTGCAGCGCCTGATGCTTCCAAAAATTATGGCATTATAGGATATGCCTGTGATGAGGGGGTTAAGCGTAATCTGGGCAGACCCGGAGCTTCCGGTGGTCCGGATGCTATTCGTAAATCACTGGGCAGAATGCCGAATCACCTTCCTGAAAACTGCAATTTCTTCGATTTTGGCAACCTCTTATGCGAAGACCAGGATATGGAGGCTACTCAGCAAGCCCTCGCAAAAACAGTCTCGGGCCTTTTGCATGAAGACATATTTTGCGCCGTACTGGGCGGGGGTCATGATGTGGCATATGGTCATTACTCGGGTATCCGTGACTATCTTGGTCCGGAAGCCAGGATCGGCATCATCAATTTTGACGCTCACTTTGACCTGAGGTCTAATGAAAATGGTAATAATTCAGGCACTCCCTTCTATCAAATCGCGCTGGAGGCCAAAAACGCAAGACATAACTTCTCATATTTATGCCTTGGCATTCGCAGAGACGCCAATGACAAGACCCTCTATGATACCTGTTCTGTTTATGGGGTGAATTTTATTGAAATGGAAAGGTTCCGAATCGGGGAGATGGAACAAATTAACAGAGAACTAGAATATTTTATCAAGGAGCAGGACGCCGTCTACGTCACTATCGATCTGGATGGTTTTTCCTCAGCTTACGCCCCGGGGGTAAGTGCTCCGTCACCACTGGGATTTGCCCCAGATCTGGTATTGGAATGCCTTAAAACGATAATTTATTCAAAAAAGCTGTGCGCAATGGATATAGCTGAGATGAACCCGCTATATGACCGGGATGAACAGACGGCTAAATTAGCTGCCGGACTATTGCATTTTGTTTTCCACAGGATGTCGCTACTCTAGCCAGGACTTATAGTACTTACCGTCGTCAATATCCAAGGCTGCCTGGGTAAGTTTGAGAGGCTTGAACGTATCGATCATAACGGCCAGCTCTTCCGTACCAGCCTTTCCTATACTTGCCTCATACGTTCCGGGATGTGGACCGTGTGGAATGCCGGCTGGATGTAATGAAATATAGCCGCGGTCGATGCCTTTCCTGCTCATAAAATCACCTTCCACATAGTAGAGTACCTCATCTGAATCGATGTTGGAATGGTTATAAGGTGCCGGAATGGCCTCTGGATGATAATCGTAAAGTCGGGGTACGAAAGAACAAACCACAAAGGTGCTTGTTTCAAAAGTCTGGTGAACTGGTGGTGGCTGGTGTACCCTGCCGGTTATGGGCTCAAAATCGTGAATGGAAAAACCATAGGGATAATTGTAACCATCCCAGCCTACGATATCAAATGGATGCGAAGCGTAGATCAAATGATGTAACTGCCCTTCTTTCTTGACCTTTATAAGGAATTCGCCTTTCTCATCATGGGTTTGCAAATTCTGTGGCAGTTTAAAATCCCTCTCGCAGAAGGGAGAATGCTCCAGGTGCTGGCCAAACCAGTTCCTGTATCTTTTAGGTGTATAAATTGGATGAAATGATTCTGTGATCAAAAGCCGGTTGTCTTTATCGTCAAAATAGATCTGATAGATCATGCCCCGCGGTATCAACAGATAATCTCCGGTAACAAATGGTATTTCCCCTAAAAGGGTTTTAAGTGTTCCACTTCCTTCGTGAACAAAGAGCAACTCATCTGCATCTGCATTTTTATAAAAGTAGGTCTCCATGGACATCGTGGGAGCAGCCAGAGCCACATGTACGTCGTTGTTGAAAAGCACAATCTTACGACTATCAAGGAAGTCCTCCTCCGGTCTTACTTCAAATCCCTTAAGCAGTCGTGAAGTGAGATTATAATCTACAGCTGCCTTGGGAGCAACATCAATAGTCTCACCCACTTCCTTTACCATGGTTGGACGGTGAAGATGATACATCAGTGAGGACATACCGTCGAATCCAATAGTCCCGAATAATTGTTCATAATAAAGACCCCCGTCATTCTTCTTGAAAACCGTATGTCTTTTATGAGGTATGCTACCTAATTTATGGTATAGAGGCATAAACGTAAACTTTCATAATTCTCAATAAAATTACGATAAAATGAAGATGTAATAAAGAACTGTCAATGAAATATCGAGCTGTTGAAGAATTATTAAAAAACTAAGCTCTTAAAATGAAAAAAGCCCCCCTGAAAATCCGTTTGGATGTCGCTAGGAAAGCCTTTCATTGGTTGGCACTAAATTGAATTTAGTAGCCGCAACCTGGGTCTCAATTCACATTGAGACTCAACACAACGGGGCAAATATAGCAAGAGTTTTTAAGAATTCAGTCTTTTTGAGTCTTCATTTTGAAGGGTCTGACGATGAGTCGCGCGGCTTTATCATAGTTAATATAATTATATACCCAGTTAAAAAAGACGACGACTCTGTTTCTAAAACCCACTAAGGACATCAGGTGAATAAACATCCAGATAAACCATGCAAAGAATCCTCCGAAACTCAATCTGGGTAGGTCTACCACGGCTTTGTTGCGACCAATGGTTGCCATATTTCCCTTGTCATTGTATTTGAATGGAATCAAAGGCTTAGCTGCCTCCAGCAAACTCAGGTTTTTGGAAAGTAATTTCCCCTGTTGAATGGCGGGCTGGGCTACCTGGGGATGCCCCTTTGGAAAGGCCTCAGTTTCCATATAAGCCACATCGCCAATGGCGAATATTTTGGGATGTCCGACTACCTGATTAAAGCGGTTCACACGATATCTGTTCAAACGTTCATGTACAGCTTCTGATCTGATACCCGGTATAGAAGCACCTGTTACACCAGCAGTCCAGATGAAATTTCTTGTTCTCATGGTTTGACCATTGCTCATGGTCATTAAATCTCCGTCATAATCTTTAACAAGTGTCTCAAGATGGACGTTTACTCCAAGCTTTTCCAAAAACTCCAGGGATTTGGTCGAAGCGATTTCGCTCATGGGTGGCAGCACTCTGTCGGCGCCTTCAAAGAGATGGATCTCCATCTCTTCAATATCCATATGCTTATAATCCTTGGGAAATACGTGTTTTTTAAGTTCTGCAAATGCACCGGCCAACTCAACACCCGTAGGGCCACCTCCTACAATAGCAAAATTTAGCAAGGCCTTACGTTCAGCTGCATCATCACAGCGGTCGGCTCGTTCAAAATTTTGTAGGATCAGGCTTCGGATGTTCAATGCCTGGGGCACTGATTTCATGGGCATGGCATTCTTTTCAACAGTTCCGTTACCAAAATAATTGGTCCTGGTGCCTGTGGCAATTACCAGGTAATCGTAATCAAGATCTCCAATATCGGTGATGATTAGCTGGCGATCCGGATCGATCTCGTGAACAGTAGCCATTCTGAAGTGGAAATTCTGTAGTTTCCTGAGAATCTTGCGGATAGGATATGCGATCGAGTCAGGTTCCAGTCCTGCAGTGGATACCTGGTACAGGAGTGGCTGAAAGGCATGGTAATTCTGACGGTCGATCATAACGATCTGGAAATCCGATTTTCCCAGGGCTTTAGCCAGGTTGATCCCGCCGAAACCACCTCCAATAATGACCACTCTTTTTTGACTGGTACGCGCTATGTTCATACATTAAATTTGTCTCAAAAATAGTCAAAGCCTTACCTTTCATCGACAATAAATGCACAGATTTAAGAACTGAAAAGTCGGATCAAATTCCCGATAGCCGGATATAAGGTATATCACGGTGCCGTTCATCGATAAGCTCCCGACATTAATCGGTTTCAGGCATGTGATCCAGGCAACCGACATAACTTTATATGTACCAACACCACTTATTATGCCGGGCAAACCAGTAATATACACGGCGATTTTATTTTTTATTCTTTCCTGTTCCAGAGATACCGAAAATACAATCTATCTGGATGGGGAAATTCTCATGGAGGAAGTAGTTGAAGAGGTGATTGAGGAGGTCTCAGAACTCCCTTTTGAAGCCAACTTGACGCTGGATCTGATGAATGGCCTGCAATTCCCTAATGGTTTGATGGAAAGTGCTGAGGGAACTGATTTTGTTTCCCTATATGACAATGCCCTGTCTGCTCTGGCTTTTTTGGCCACCGATCGTATTGTAGAAGCTGAAAAGATACTGGACTATTTCAACGAACGTATCGATACTGAATTATTAAGCGGGAACGGTGGATTTTATCAATTCAGAAATGGCCAGGGTGGTGAAAAAAGGACAATCTGGCTGGGTGATAATGCCTGGTTGCTTATAGCCATTAACAACTATAAGGAGAAAACGGGTAGTGGAAAATACGATCTTTTGTCCATCGAGCTTGAAATATGGATTCGTTCCCTTCAGGGGCCCGATGGTGGATTAAGCGGCGGTTACCGCGAAGATGGTACAGCCATGCACGTCATTACAGAGGGTATGCTAGCTGCATTCAACGCTGTGAATGGTTATGACGATTTCCATAAGGGCATCGTAAGCTTTCTTGAGGAAAAGCGATGGAATGAGCAGGAGAAATTACTGGTGGCCTGGCCGGAAAATGAAAACTACTACTACGCCATGGATCTGCACTCACTGGGCTTTATGGTCTTTGAAGAATATCCCCTGAGCACTTTAAACGCTGCAGATCGATATATTACAACACAGTACTCCACAACCACAGGTGAAGAATTATGGGGCTATTGCTTTGATGAAGACAAAGACGTCATATGGCTTGAAGGAACAGGGCAAATGGCCCTCGCTTACCGTCATGCCCGGATGTATTCCAGGGCCGACGAGATCCTCTATGAACTGTCAAAAGCAGGAATGCAATACATTGAAGACGGCAGTTTCCACGGTCTGGCATACAGCAGCAATCAGGGCAGCACTTATGGAGCCGTACCGCTGTGGGACCATGCCGATTCCAAAACAACACTATCCTCCACTATTTGGTACCTGTTCAATATTCTTGATTTCAATCCTTTGGTACTGGGACAGTCTAAAAATATTCCCGATACGGATAAGTTCTGGATACCCTAGTGTTTTATCATTGCCTTAACAGCCGTATCCACGAAAATTAAATAACTTTCAAAATAAAAAATGAAATCTTCTGCTATGTTCTGGGTGGCTACAACCACCATGGTTTTAATTGTACTAACCATAATGGCCAGTATGGAATTTCCCTTCAACTGGGTATTTTACGTCACAGTAATCGGTCAATTCCTGGTGATTTATATGGTATATAAGGTACTTACAGACCACTATGAAACAGACAAAACTTTTGAAGATTTTTATGAGGACCATCCGATAGGCAGGAATAATGGAAAGTTGAAAGTTGAAAGTTGAAAGTTGAAAGTTGAAAGTTGAAAGTTGTACTATTTTTGTTGACTTGTTTAGATCAGGTCTAAAGACCGGTGACCGATGCCCGAATCACCAATATTTGTTTTTACTTCGAACTTCTGACCTCGTATTTATAACCCCAGTCTGCCACCTGCTGGCAAATTCAACTCATCACTCTTCACTCATTCGGGAAGCACAAGAAGTGGAATTTGAGTATGAAAGGCCACGCGTTTCACCACCGGTTCGTGGATCAACTCTTCCAAAAAACCGTGTTTATAATTAATAAGGGTGAACATATCCATCTGGTATTCATCCAGGAAGTACTGCATAACATCAGACTTACTGGCAAAATAAGACATCCAGTGAAATTGATGCTCAATAGGGTTTAGAAACTCATCCAGTATATCCTTATTGGCCTGCTGGTACTTGTCCAGTTCGTCACTTTCATTAATATGGACTACGTGAATTGGCACATTCATACTTGCAGCCAGACCAGTAAGCGGCCTGATCACCTCCATACTAAAGCTTCTGTTGAAATCAGTAGCGAAGGCTATCTTTTCCGGACGCTTGTATTCAAAGTTTTCGGGTACAACCAAAACCGGGCATTTGGTTACAGATTTGATGATCCTCACTGTATTACTCCCCATGAAAACTTCCTCAAGCCCGGAAGCTCCCTTAGTTCCGGTTACAACAATGTCAATAGCCTCACTATGTACCAGGTCCAGAATAGCATCGGTTAAAAGACTGAATGATGAGGCAGTGTTGAAATTGTGATCGGGATATTTACATTCGAGCATGATCTTGTCTACAACTTCCTGCAATCCGCATTCCGATTGTGATCGTATGCTGTCTTCCAAAACACCACCATGAACACTTGCGGCCATAAATCTGCTGTGAACAATAGCCGGTGTATAGGTGTTCAACAGTTGGAAGTTACATGGTTCATCTTTAAATAATTCTATGGCATACCTGGTCGCATTCCAGGCATTTTCTGAGAAGTCTGTTGGGAGCAATATATTTTTCATGTTCGCTTCTGTTTGAAGAACAACGTAAATGTAGCTTCATAAGGAGGCGGAAACTATGATATATGTCAGCTTTTAAATTATGAAAAATATGTTTCTATATTATTGATATTCAGATATTTACAAAATTAGAAGTAAGCAAAACTTCCGACCTGCCTAAGCTGATCTCAGCTGTGCTTTGTGGAAAAATTGTTTCGAATTTAGTTGTCGGGTAAAGAAATTATTCTAGAATCCTTCGGCCAGGTCACGTAATTTTTTCTCATCGGCGATGCCCAGTTTTTTTCCTGATCCTTTGAGCATTCCTTCTTTTTTGAATTCCGATATAATGCGTATACAAGACTCGGTAGCAGTACCAACTACGTTGGCAATATCTTCACGCGACAGGGTAAGGGCCAGATAGCCATTTTCGTCCTCTCCGAAGTTGTTCTTCAGATAAAGAAAGGCTTCAGCAATACGCTGCTTGACAGTTTTCTGGGACATATTCACGATAACATCATCGGCCTCCCGCAGGTCGTGAGCCATATGCCTGAGTACTTCAAAAGTGAAATCGGGGTTTTTATGCAGTGTATTAACGATAGCCTCTTTGGGAATGAAACACACTTCCATGTCATTGACGGCGATGGCTGATAAGTTGGCAGATTCCTCCGAGATCACAGACCGCTGCCCCATCACTTCGCCTTTGCTTGCCAGCTTTACGATCTGATCCTTGCCATTGGCGCTCAGCTTGGAAAGTTTGGACACCCCGTCCCTTACACAGTAGACACCTTTGAGTTTATCCCCTTCTTCAAAAAGAGCTTCACCCTTCTTTACTTTTTTGGTAGTCTTCTTAGCTGAAACATCCTTCAACTCATCCTTGCTCATCGCTCTCAGCGAATTGAACTGCCGGATGATGCAATTTTCACATCTGCTTTCAGAATCCATGCACCGGTTATCTCGGAATTAGACAATAAAAGTAGGCAAAAGCTGATAATTATCATATATATTTTAGCTATTTTACTGGAGTTTTGGGCCCGGGTATCGGCGTAAGTAAATGTGCATGGAAGCGACTAATTGTTACCATTGTGGAGATTCCTGTGAGGATGTCAATATCGTCCTTGATGGTAAAAATTTTTGCTGTTATGGTTGCAAAACGGTTTACGAAATTTTCAGTAGCAACGATCTATCCCATTATTATGACCTACAATCGGCTGCTGGTGCTTCTCCAAAGGAGATTAAGGGAAAGTACGATTTTCTCGATAATACTGATATTGTTGAGAGACTGATCGATTTTGAAGATGAGAATGTTCGCATTGTTACCCTCAACATTCCACATATCCATTGCAGTTCCTGTATATGGATATTGGAAAACCTTAATAAACTCCTACCCCCTGTTGTAAGTTCACAGGTCAATTTCCCAAAAAAAACAGTACAGATATCATTCAGAACAGACCGACTCCGATTAAAGGAATTGGTGGTTTTACTTGCCCAGATTGGATATGAACCACAGATATCCTTAAAAGACTACGAGAATGAGCCGGAGAAGGTGAACAGGAGTCTGCTGTACAAACTAGGTATTGCAGGATTTGCCTTTGGCAATGTCATGTTCCTTTCTTTTCCTGAATACTTCGATATTAACTCCTACGAAGCCGGTGGAGAGGAATTCTGGTTAGGACAGTACAAACATCTGTTCCGGTGGTTGATGTTCGCCTTTTCACTCCCCGTTGTATTTTATGCCGCAAGAGACTATTTTATTTCGGCCTACAAGGGGCTCAGGTCTAAATTTCTGAATATAGATGTCCCTATAGCGCTTGGTATTTTCGTCCTGTTCGCAAGGAGTACGGCAGAGATTGCCCTTGATCTGGGTTCAGGTTTTTTTGACTCCCTGACCGGACTGGTTTTCTTTTTGCTTTTGGGTAAATTTTTCCAGCAAAAAACTTATTCATACCTCTCTTTTGAGCGGGATTATAAATCCTATTTTCCCATTGCTGTTACACTCATACAAAAGGATGGTGCTGAAGAAGACATACCCGTCTACGATGTGAAAACAGGTGACCGGTTGCTGATACGAAACAGGGAAATAATTCCTGTGGATTGTATCCTCATAAAAGGCGATGCACAGATCGATTACAGCTTTGTTACCGGTGAATCACAAGCCGTATTACGGGTATCCGGCGATCGTTTATATGCGGGAGGCAGGCAACTTAGCAATGTGATAGAAGTAGAGGCTGTTAAATCGGTTTCTCAGAGCTACCTGACCCAACTTTGGGGGAACGCTGCATTTGAAAAGAACAAGCCAAGCGGCTTTCACTCGCTCACAGATCGTATAGGGAAACGCTTTACCCTTACAGTTCTGCTGATAGCTTTTATTTCAACAACCTTTTGGTTATTCAGGGATCCAGGTCTGGCCCTCAATGTCTTCACAGCCGTGTTGATTATTGCATGCCCCTGCGCCATTGCCCTGTCTGCTCCTTTCACCCTGGGAAACATGCTGCGCATCTTTGGACGCCGAAAATTCTACCTTAAAAATGCGGAGGTGATTGAGCAACTTGCCGAAATTGATACCGCAATTTTTGATAAAACCGGAACCATTACCTCTACCAGAAAAAGCAATGTGAGCTATAGGGGTGTAGAGCTGAAGCCGGAAGAAACAGCCTTACTTAAAAGTACGCTAAGGGCATCTAACCATCCTCTCAGTCGCACCTTATACTCCATGTTGAAGGAACAGGATATATATACACTTGATGATTTTAACGAGGATCTGGGTGCCGGCATTGAAGGAAAAAAGGACGATCAGCGTATGCGCATCGGTTCCGCTGAATTCGTGGGGGACGTGAAAGAGAAAAATCCGGAGTTTACCTCTGTACACATCAGCTACAACGACAACTACAAGGGATGTTTTGCGGTGCACAATGTCTATAGGGATGGGGTATTTGACCTGTTGAATGAAATGGACAGGGAATTGGATATTGCCCTCTTGTCCGGTGACAATGAAAGTGAGAAAAACCGTCTTGAAAAGTCGCTCCCTAAGTTGGCCAGTATACACTTTAACCAGAGTCCCACGGATAAACTGACTTTTGTAAAAGACCTTCAGGATCAGGGAAGAAGTGTGATGATGGTAGGCGACGGACTTAATGATGCAGGAGCATTGGCCCAAAGTAATGTCGGTGTGGCAGTTTCTGAGGACATTAATATATTCTCACCGGCCTGCGACGCGATTTTGGAGGCAGGGAAGTTTGGTCAACTCCTCAATTATATCAAAGCATCAAAAAAGGCTGTGACCATAATCAGGTTGAGCTTTGTGCTCTCTTTACTATACAACGTCATAGGTTTGTTCTTTGCAGTCACCGGCCAGCTATCCCCAGTTATAGCAGCCATATTGATGCCCTTAAGCTCCATTTCAATCGTGGCTTTTACCACTCTGGCTACAAATTTTTCCTGTAGAAAATTAAGCTAGCAAAAACCTGACATAAGTCATTTTTTGACTATCTTAACAGGAGTAGATTTACGCCAGTTTTCAGGATCAGGTATGAGTGTAATCTATATGTTATTGACCATCAGCATTGTAGTTGCGGTCATCTTCTTCGCTGCTTTTATCTATTCGGTAAAGCGCGGTCAGTATGATGATGCGTACACACCTTCTGTGCGCATTTTGTTTGAGGACGAACTGGTCCAGGAACCAAAAAGTAATGAACCTGACGAGAATAAATCAATCCAACTGAAAAATAGTCAAAAAACCTAATTATGGAAGTACAACAATTTCATTACGACAACAAAATTGTACAGAAATTCCTCTATGCTACCCTGGTCTGGGGACTTGTCGGGATGCTTGTAGGACTGCTGCTCGCATTCATGTTTCTGTTTCCCAACCTTACCGACGGTATCTCATGGCTGAGTTTTGGTAGACTTAGACCACTTCATACCAATGCCGTCATCTTCGCCTTTGTTGGGAACGCGATGTTTGCAGGGGTATACTACTCTACCCAACGACTATTAAAGGCCCGTATGTTCAGCGATGCGCTGAGTAATTTCAACTTTTGGGGTTGGCAGGCCATCATTGTAGCTGCTGCCATTACCCTGCCCCTGGGATATACAACTTCCAAGGAGTATGCAGAGTTGGAATGGCCCATCGATATCGCGATTGCATTGGTCTGGGTCGCCTTCGGCTGGAACTTTATCGGTACCATGCTCAAACGGCGACAAAGACATCTCTATGTCGCAATTTGGTTCTACCTGGCCACAATTGTGACCGTTGCTGTACTTCATATTTTTAACAGTTTTGAATTACCGGTTAATGCTTTAAAGAGTTATTCGGTCTATGCCGGTGTACAGGATGCACTGGTACAGTGGTGGTACGGACATAATGCCGTGGCCTTCTTCCTTACCACTCCATTCCTGGGACTCATGTATTACTTCGTTCCAAAAGCAGCGAACAGGCCCGTTTATTCATATCGGCTGTCAATTGTGCATTTCTGGTCCCTGATCTTTATCTATATCTGGGCCGGGCCGCACCACTTACTTTATTCATCACTGCCCGATTGGGCACAAAACCTGGGTGTTGCATTTTCAGTAATGTTGATCGCTCCTTCCTGGGGAGGTATGATCAATGGACTTCTGACACTAAGAGGAGCCTGGGATAAGGTACGTACAGATCCTACGCTCAAATTTATGGTAGTTGCCATTACAGGTTATGGTATGGCCACCTTTGAAGGTCCGATGCTGTCATTGAAAAACGTAAATGCTATTGCGCACTTTAGTGATTGGGTTATTGCTCACGTTCACGTAGGCGCACTTGCCTGGAACGGTTTCCTCACATTTGGAATGGTGTACTGGTTAATACCGAAAATGTTCAAAACAAGATTGCATTCGGTTCCTATGGCCAATTTCCATTTCTGGATAGGAACACTTGGTATTGTGTTGTATGCCCTGCCCATGTATGTCGCAGGTTTTACCCAGGCATTGATGTGGAAGGATTTCAATCCGGATGGAACCCTGGTTTATGGAAACTTCCTTGAAACAGTAAATGAGATCATCCCTATGTACTGGATGCGTGCCATTGGGGGAACGCTTTATATCGTAGGATTTGTGGTGATGCTCTACAATATTGTAGTTACGGTTAGAAACGGAAGTAGGGTTGAAGATGAATTAGCTGAGGCGCCCGCTTTAACAAGAGTACCGCGCCGAAGAACGGCTGGAGAAACCTACCATACCTGGTTGGAGCGCAGGCCGATTAAATTGACGATCTACGCAACCATAGCCAT
>CAJHXL010000116.1_pt1 | contig 12357 bp, 10 predicted proteins | sample 9198601 | NCBI WGS metagenome assembly CAJHXL01 (sample SAMEA7708277, study PRJEB35096) | sediment metagenome | biome: marine neritic benthic zone biome [ENVO:01000025]; feature: sediment [ENVO:00002007]; material: shallow marine sediment [ENVO:03000034] sea grass bed [ENVO_01000059] ...
GATCTGCTGCCACGTTGGTTACAATAGCCACATCGCAATTCTTAAATCCCAGCCCGGCGCGAAGGAGTCCACCCCGCGCACATTCCAGCACAGCAAAATTTACAGTCGGATCCTTTAATACAAATTCGGCACTGGCCGGACCTGTACAATCGCCCTTCATAAGCATGCGATTCTGGATATATACACCATCACTGGTTGTATAACCCACCTTATGCCGCTTCATTTTGGCCATATGTGCCATGAGCCTGCTTGTAGTTGTTTTACCATTGGTGCCGGTGATGGCTACAATGGGGATCCTTCCGGTATTGCTCTGTTCCGGGAAAAGTTTATCCACTACAGGGGCTGCTACATTTCTTGGTAGCCCGGTGGTTGGGGCCAGGTGCATTCTAAACCCTGGTCCGGCATTCACCTCAAGAACAGCACCACCAGTATCTGAAAGCGGCTGGGTGATATCCGTAGTCATCACATCAATACCACAGATATCCAGATCTATGATCTTAGAGATTCGCTCTGCCATGTCAACATTGGCCGGATGTACAATATCCGTTACATCTTCGGCAGTACCCCCCGTACTTAAATTGGCTGTATCTTTTAATATTAGCTGTTCGCCCTCAGGAATAACAGATTCTTCATTATAGCCGGCATCTGCCATAATCTTTTTTGTCAATTCGTTAATTGTTATGGCAGTCAATACTTTTTCATGGCCATAACCACGTCTTGGATCGCTGTTCACCGCATCTACGAGTTCTTTAACAGTAGACTTTCCATCGCCAATCACATGGGCCGGGGTACGTTTAGCAGCTGCAACAAATTGGTTGTTGATCACCAGAAGCCTATAGTCATCGCCAGTGATATATTTCTCCACTATGACACGGCGGGAGACATCGCGCGCAGCATGAAAAGCCTTTAGCGCGTCATCGTAATTATTAACGTCTACGGTGATTCCCCTTCCATGATTACCATCTATGGGCTTAATCACTAGAGGATACCCAACATAACGGCAGGAATCTTCGAGGCTGCTCTCCCGGCTGATGATATCTCCCCGGGGCACCTCTACCTCAGCCTGCTCAAGCAGGTATTTGGTATCTTCCTTATCACATGCCAATTCCACACCAATACTGCTGGTTTCACTGGTAACCGTAGCTTGTATTCTCTTTTGGTTCGCCCCGTAGCCAAGCTGACAAAGCGAATATTTATTAAGTCTGATCCAGGGAATCCCCCTGCTTTCAGCTTCCTCAACTATAGAACCTGTACTGGGTCCAAGGCGTTCAGACTCCCTTAATTCACGCATATGCTGAATATCATCGCTCATATCGTAATCTTCGCCTGCTATAAGTGCTTCACAGATGCGAACGGAAACCTTTGCAGCATATCTGCCTACACTTTCTTCGATATAGGAAAAGACCACATTATATACGCCTTCTTCCCCATAACCGCGAGTTCTGCCAAATCCAGTATCCATGCCGGCTAATGTCTGGATTTCCAAAGCAATATGTTCGATTATATGGCCCATCCATGTACCTTCGTCAACCCTCATAAAGAATCCGCCTTCACAGCCTTTTGAGCATCGATGGGATATCATACCAGGGAACATCTTCCGGATCCTTTCGCCAAACCCGGGTATTTCATTAGAGGGTTTTTCCTCCATATCCTCCAGGTCGAGCACCATCACAATGAGTTTATGTCTGCGAATAGACCAATAATTCGGTCCTCTCATGGCGTTGATTTCGCGTATTTTCATAACTCCGGTTTTTAGGGTAAATAAATTTGATATATATCCAGATTCCGAAAAAAGTTGGTTCGGATCACTGGCAGGTTCACCATCAGGCAGCTAAAGAAATTAATCCTATATACTGGCTGAATTTCATAAATATATGACAATTTTTATAACATTAGCCGTATTTTTGCGGCTATTAAAAATGTGTGGATGGCGGCTAATGGAACCCTAATTCCCATAGGGGGTAACGAAGATAAAGGCACTGATACAGGCGAACAGTATCATCTGGAATTTATTCAGGAAAGTATACTGGCACGAGTGGTGCGCGAAAGTGGAGGCAAGGAGGCAAACATTGTCGTTATACCAACCGCATCCAGTATTCCCGATGAGGTCTCTGAAAACTATTTAACTGCCTTTGATAAACTGGGTTGCGATAATGTCCGTATTATGGACATTAGACAGAGAAAACATACAGATATTGCTGATAACCAAAGGGCAATGGAAGAAGCGCACTGTATTATGTTTTCGGGCGGAAACCAGTCGAAAATCACCAGAAATATCAGGGGAACCCGGCTGCACGACATACTGAGGAGCAGGTATCAAAGTGATAAGCTTGTTGTTGCAGGTACCAGTGCCGGCGCCATGTGTATGTCTGAGGAGATGATCGCGGGTGGCAGCAGCAGGGAAGCCTTTGTAAAAGGTGCGGTAAAAATGGATAAGGGCTTAGGTTTTATTCCAAATCTCACCATCGATTCACACTTTATCAGGAGGGGCAGATTCGGCAGGTTGGCTGAGGCAGTGGCCAAGTTTCCCAGCATGGTCGGAATCGGTTTGGCCGAAGACACGGGTTTGGTTATCAAGGAAGGAAAGATCTTCGAGGTAATCGGCTCAGGAATGGTGATCATTTTTGATCCCAGGAAATTGAAACACAACAACCAGGCAATCCTGGAAGAAGGCACACCCATGTCGCTGACCAATTTAAAAACCCATGTACTTGCAAATGGGGACAGGTTCAATATTCGCAAGGGTAAGGTAAGGGTATTACCACTTGACGCTCCTTTCCTCACATCTTAATCTCCGTAAATAGCAATTTGAGAATTTCCTTCAGAATCTAAGGAGGCCCTGTACATGCCCTCAGTGTTGAAAGGCATCGCAATATTACCCTGCTGATCTACAGCGATGAGTCCGCCGTCGCCACCAATCTCGAGCATTCGGTTATGCACCACTTCTTTTGATGCATCGTGGAGGGATAAACCCCGGTGTTCCATGAGGCTCGAAAGATCGTATGCCACGACGCCCCGTATAAAGTACTCTCCGCTTCCTGTGCAGGATACAGCGCAGGTTTTATTGTTTGCATAATTACCACTTCCTATGAGCGGACTGTCGCCCACACGACCGTAGCGTTTATTGGTCATACCGCCTGTAGATGTACCGGCGGCAATATTTCCATTCACATCGCAGGCTACAGCACCAACGGTACCGAATTTGGATTCCTTTTTAAGTGAATGGTCCAATTGGAAATGATCGGTATGTCTGATCTCCTGCCATTGTTCATACCTCAAAGCATCAAAAAAATAGGAATCTTCTTCCAGTGAATAACCAAGATCTTTAGCAAAACGCATAGCCCCTTCAGCTGCCAGGAAAACGTGATCGCTCTTTTCCATTACATCACGAGCCAGCGTAATTGGATTCTTAATCCCGCTAATCAGGGTAATTGCCCCTGCCTCCAACGATTCTCCGTCCATGATGGAAGCATCCATTTCGTGTTTTCCCTCAGCCGTGAATACGCTGCCTTTCCCTGCATTGAACAGAGGCGAGTCTTCAAGGATTTGTACGGCTAACTCCACTGCATCCAAAGCCGATCTGCCGGAGGCGAGTAATTCTCCACCGGCACTTAGTGCCGCCGCGAGCGCATTTTTGTATTCACGTTCTTTATCCGCTGTCATCATACCCTTGCGCAGGGTACCTGCTCCGCCATGAATTGCCAATGACCATTTATCTTTCTTATCCGGCATCTCAGACATTTATTTGTTCTTTTTGCTTATCCAGAATCGCATCCACGATAAGCTTTGCGTGTATCCTGGAGTTTTCAATAAACCATTTATGTGTCTCCATGCCACCACAAATTACACCGGCAAGATATAATCCGCTGACATTGGTTTCCATAGTATCAGGATCATAGGTGGGTAGTCTTTTATCGTCGGGAGACAGGGTAATACCCAATTTTTCGAGGAACTCAAAATTAGGCATATAGCCTGTCAGTGCCAGGACCCAGTCGTTTTCAATAGATTTTTCTCCTTCAGGGGTGTCCAGAAGCAAAGAAGTTGGTTTGACCTCCTTAACCGTGCTGTTGTAAAATACCTGAATGCTGCCTTCATTGATCCTGTTGAGGATATCGGGTCGTACCCAGTACTTGACGCGTTGTCCTACTTCCGGACCTCTTATGATCATGGTTACCTCGGCACCTTTGCGCCAGCATTCCAGGGCCGCATCCACGGCAGAATTGCTCGCGCCAATCACAGCCAGCTTCTGGCTGGTATAAAAATGCGGGTCTTTGTAATAATGAGATACCTTGGGAAGATTTTCGCCGGGTACACCAAGCAAGTTTGGTAGGTCGTAGAATCCTGTGGCCACAATGATGTTTTGTGAGGCATATTCACTTTTATCCGTTCGGATATGGAAATGATGGTCTCTGTTTCTGACCTCTTCCACCGTCTCAAACAGATTGATTTTCAGATTATTGGAGGTTACGATCCTCCGGTAATATTCCAGCGCTTCATTTCTTTTGGGCTTGGCCTCCTTACTGATAAAAGGTATTTCATCTATCTCCAAACGTTCTGACGAAGAGAAGAACTGCATATTTACCGGATAGTTGAAAAGTGAATTTACAATAGTGCCCTTTTCCACGATCAGGTAATTAAGACCTTTCTTTTGGGCCTCAAGTCCGCAGGCTATACCAATGGGGCCTCCCCCTATGATCAAAATATCTAACATATCCTTCCTTTCCATAAGCCTGTAAAAGTACAATAGATTTTCCAAGTTAAAAACTGAATACAAGCAAGGTCACAGCTGGTTCAGGACAACTCAATAAAGAAAATCTTTAGAGTTGTAATATGATTTTTATCATTCTTTTTCCGTAACAGTAAGCTGAACTTTAGCTAGTAAATCAATAAGACTGAAACTATGAATGTGCAGATTGAAGTTCCGGTTTCTACAATAATGACCACAGACCTCATAACAGTTGGTGTCAAAGACGGTCTTGATAAGGCAGAGCATTTGCTTACGAAGCATAAGATCCGTCATATTCCAGTGGTGGAAGGCCGGAGGATTGTAGGGATGCTGAGCATAAACGATATCCTGAGAATAAGTTTTGCAGACGGTGCCTTTAGAGAAGAAGAGGATATTTCCTCATCAATTTACGAGATGTTCACTATCCGGCATTTGATGCGGACAAAGTTGGAAACAGTTTCTTCCCACTTCACGATAAAACAGGTTGCAAAGAAATTTGTGGAAAGTGAATATCATTCGCTGCCTGTGGTAGACAATGATGTTCTTGTTGGGGTGGTTACCACAACGGATCTGATCAATTATCTTCTCGCCCAGTGTTAGCTTAGCTGAACGGTAGCTAATTCGGCGATAGTTTGTTTCGGATTCTCAGATTTAAAAACAAAACTTCCCGCCACGAGTACATCTGCACCATTTTCAACCAGTTTTTGGGCGTTTTTAGCATTTACACCTCCATCGATCTCTATCAGTGTTTCGGCATCTCTCTTTTCAATTAGTCGCCTCAACCTCCGTATTTTGCCATAGGTGTTCTCAATAAAGCTTTGTCCGCCATAGCCGGGATTCACACTCATCAGACAAACCAGGTCAACATCGCCAATTATATCATCCAGAACCCGTACCGGGGTATGTGGATTGAGGGCCACTCCGGCTTTCATGCCTTCATCTTTGATGGCTTGCAATGTACGATGAAGATGGGTGCACGCTTCGTAATGTACAGTAAGTATCTGAGCCCCCAATTGGGCAAAATTCTTAATATAGCGATCTGGGTCAACGATCATCAGGTGAACATCCAGCGGCTTGGTAGCATGCCTTGAAATGGCTTCAAGCACGGGCATCCCAAAGGAAATATTGGGAACAAAAACGCCATCCATAATATCGATATGGTGCCAATCAGCCTCACTTTGGTTTACCATTTCCACATCGCGCTGCAGGTTTCCGAAATCCGCCGCCAGCAGGGAAGGGGCTATCTTAATATCCTTCATTTATCTTCTTGATTGTTCGCCTCAAAATTAATCAAATAGCCCGACATCACCCATAATTCTATCAGATACCCGGGCAGCCGGGAACAATTGAGTAGTCATTCTTTATCTTTGAGTGAAACTAAACAATAAAATGCACAATAATGGACAGGCGTAAATTCATGGGCAAGGCCTCCGCAGTTGGCCTTTCCACTGCCCTCTTAGGCTGTAATACAAAATCCGGATCAGCAAGAACAGAGAATCCCACTGCTTTAAGGACAAGACATAATCCTATCGGAGTTTCTACTTACTCCTTCTGGCAGTTCAATGGCCCTAAAGAAAACACCCCTATAGAGCAATGCATCGATAAAGCGGCCTCTATGGGCTTTGATGGAATTGAACTTCTACTTGTTCAGATGGCTTCCGAGGAGAACAGTTATCTTCAGAAACTCAAGAGAAGAGCCTTCCATGCCGGACTGGATCTGATGGGCTTTTCCACTCATCAGGGTTTTGTGTACCCGGCTGAAGAAAAACGCAGGGAAAATATTGAAAAGACCATCCATCAAATAGAGTTGGCCTATACTTTGGGCATCCCGACGATGCGAATCAATACGGGCAGATGGGGCACATCCGAATCTTTTGACACACTGATGGCCAATAAAGGTATTGAGCCTGCAATAGAAGGCTATACCGATGAAGATGGGTTTGAGTGGGTGATTGATGCCATTGAGCAATGCCTGCCGGTGGCTGAAAAGTGCGGTGTTGTATTGGGATTGGAAAATCACTGGGGACTCGGGAGAACGGCAGAGGGGGTAAAGCGCATTGTGGATGCCATAGACAATCCCTGGTTGCAGGTGACTCTTGACACGGGGAATTTCCTTGAACGGCGGGAAGAACAACTAAAGTTGCTTGCACCTTACACCTATCTGATGCAGGCAAAGACTTATTTTGGGGGAGGCAAATGGTATACCCTGGATATCGATTACCCCGCCATTGGCAAAATGATGCGTGATCTGAACTATAGGGGTTATATATCCCTTGAATTTGAGGGGAATGAAGCTCCGGATACTGCCATACCTAAAAGTCTTGAACTACTTCGGGAGGTATTTTACTATGAAATCGAGAGAAGCTAGCAGCCGGACCAGGTAAGAATTATCGCAAATGAAAAAACTCCGGTAATCAGCCGGAGTTTATTCATCAATCAAAAAACGAACAGTCATGATTAACTGTTGTTAAGGTCCTACAAGTTACAATTTTTATACCAAAAATCCAATTTAAGGTTTATTTAACGTCCTTGTTTTTCCGGAAATTATCCCAGATATGTTTTCAAAATCTTAGAGCGGGAGGTGTGTTTCAACCTTCTGATGGCCTTCTCCTTAATCTGTCTTACTCTTTCCCTTGTCAGGTCAAAGGTCTCACCAATTTCTTCCAGGGTCATGGAATGTTGCCCGGCTAGTCCAAAATAAAGCCGGATAACGTCAGCTTCCCGAGGGGTAAGGGTCTCAAGTGCCCTTTCGATCTCCGTTCTCAAAGATTCATGCAGGAGTTCTTTATCGGGATTAGGTGATTCACCACTTCGCAGTACATCGTAAAGATTGGAATCTTCACCATCTATAAGAGGAGCATCCATGGATACATGGCGGCCCGAGTTCTTTAAAGACTGCTTTACGTCTTCTACAGTCATATCTAATTCCTTGGCAATCTCTTCAGCCGAAGGAACTCTTTCATGGGCCTGCTCCAAAAAGGCAAAAGTCTTATTGATCTTGTTAATGGAGCCGATCTTATTCAGAGGCAGTCGTACAATTCTGGATTGTTCTGCCAGCGCTTGCAGAATAGACTGGCGAATCCACCAAACCGCATAAGAGATAAATTTAAATCCTCTCGTCTCATCAAAACGCTGGGCCGCTTTAATAAGTCCCAGGTTTCCTTCATTGATCAGGTCAGGAAGTGTAAGTCCCTGATTCTGATATTGTTTCGCCACAGATACAACAAAACGCAAATTGGCTTTAGTCAGTTTCTCAAGTGCGGCCTGATCGCCGGCCTTAATACGCTGAGCCAGTTCAACTTCCTCATCTGCAGTAATAAGGTCTACTTTACCAATTTCCTGCAAATACTTGTCCAAGGAAGCCGTTTCCCTGTTGGTTACCTGTTTTGTAATCTTCAGTTGTCTCATCTAAAATCTCCTTTCTGTTATAAGTAAATGGTATAGGACTGCATTTACTTATACGTAAAAAATTGACAAATGTTACAAATTGGTTACTAAATTTTGAGTTTTAAGTTAATATATAAGCAAAAACCCCTGAAATCAGGGGTTTTAGGTATATTATATCGACTAAATGTTTAATCTCGTCTCTGTCTATGTGGCTTTCTGTTTCCACCGCTTCGATCTCCTCTTGGAGGTCTTTCGCGATATCCTTCAGGTTTTGGGAGCAGGGCCCGTCTTGAAACCTTTTCCTTACGGGTTCTCGGATCAATACCGAAGTACTTAACATCGAGAGTGTCTCCCATATTTACAATATCAGTCACCTTATCAGTCCTTTCCCATGCCAGTTCAGAGACATGCAGTAACACCTCATTTCCAGGGGCCTCCGCATATTCTACAACAGCACCGAAATCAAGGATCTTGATAACTTTAACCTCATAAATACTTCCTACTTCAGGTTTGAAGGTAATACTGTCTATCTTGGCAAGTACCTTATCAATACCTTCCTGGTCTGTACCCAGGATTTCAACCAGGCCTTCTTCTGTAACCGGATCTTCATTGATTACAATAGTAGTTTTGGTCTCTTTCTGAAGCTCCTGAATTACCTTACCACCGGGTCCGATCAAGGCACCGATGTATTCACCAGGAATAGTGGCAGTAACCATTTTTGGCGCATGTGGTTTAACATCCGCATTGGGTTTCTCTATGGCTTCCGTTAGCTTGTCCAGAATATGGAGCCTGCCCGCACGAGCCTGCTTTAATGCCTTAACCAGCACTTCATAAGAAAGTCCCTTGACTTTAATATCCATTTGACAGGCTGTAATCCCGTCAGCTGTACCGGTGACCTTGAAGTCCATATCTCCTAAATGGTCTTCATCACCCAGGATATCGGATAGTATGGCATATTTTCCTGAGTCAGCATCACTGATCATACCCATGGCAATTCCCGATACGGGCTTGTTCAGCTGTACTCCTGCATCCATAAGCGCCATAGTACCTGAACATACAGTGGCCATAGAAGAGGAACCGTTACTTTCCAGAACTTCCGACACTACACGTACCGTATATGGACAGTCTTCAGGGATCATCCTTTTCAAAGCTCGCTGAGCCAGGTTTCCATGTCCGATCTCTCTTCTGGAAGTACCTCTTATAGGTCTTGCTTCCCCTGTAGAGAATGGAGGGAAATTGTAGTGCAGGTAGAATGTTTCTTCTCCTTCAAACGAAGGCATATCGATCATATTGGCCTCCCTGGATGTACCCAGAGTAACTGTGGCTAATGCCTGGGTCTCTCCTCTTGTAAAGATAGAGGAGCCATGGGTGGAAGGCAGATAATCAACTTCACACCAAATAGGCCTGATCTCATCTGTTTTCCTTCCGTCAAGGCGAAGACTTTCGTTCAAGGTGAGGTCCCTGATAGCCTGCTTTTCGGCCTTGTAATAGTATTTCTTGATCAGATCGCCAATCTCTTCGCGCTCTTCTTCACTATAAGCCTCAAGAATCTCTTCTTTCAGCTCGCTAAATGCTGCGGAACGCTCATGTTTTGCGGAACCTGCCTTTGCAATAGCGTAAACCTTGTCATAGGCAAGTTCGTGGATCTTTTGTTCCAGCGTTTCGTCTTCAGCTTCAGTATCGTATTCCCTTACCTCTTTTCTGCCAACGGCATCAGCCAGTCTTACCTGGGCTGCTACCTGGGCCTTAACAGCTTCATGAGCAAATTTGATGGCTTCCACCATATCCTCTTCGGATATCTCACCCATTTCACCTTCTACCATCATTACAGAATCTGCAGAGGCACCGATTACCATATCGATATCAGATTCTCCAAGTTGTGCTCTGGTTGGATTGATAACGAACTCTCCGTCTACCCTGCCTACTCTTACCTCCGAGATTGGGCACTCAAATGGAAAATCGGACAGCTGAATGGCTGCTGATGCCGCCAGTCCTGCCATTGCATCCGGCATTACATCTTCATCATGGGACATCAATTGGATCATTACCTGAGTCTCGGCGTGATAATCTTTTGGAAATAGTGGGCGCAATACCCTGTCTACAAGTCGCATAGTGAGTATTTCACCGTCACTTGGCCTTGCTTCTCTTTTAAAGAACCCGCCGGGATAGCGACCTGAAGCCGCAAATTTCTCTCTGTAGTCCACTGTAAGTGGTAAAAAATCTACATCCGAGGCTTTGTAGTTAGATACTACTGTACAAAGTAGCATACATTTACCGGATTGTACCACCACAGAGCCATGGGCCTGTTTGGCTAATTTTCCGGTCTCGATAGAGATCTCCCTACCGTCACCGAGGTCAATGACCTCCCTATAAATTTTTGGAATCATAAATAATAATTAAAATCCGCACCTTGAGGTGGGACTAGTTAAACATGGTCTGCCGTCTTACCAGACGGCCAGGGTTGTGTTGTTGAAGGTTGCTGACCAATGAAAAACTATAAGTAAGCTTTTTAAGCCTGTCCTGATGATCAGGACAGGCCAATATAGAAAAAAGGGGAAGTGTTCCTTCCCCGTAAATCTTATTTCCTGATGTTGAGTTCTTTGATCAGAGAGCGATATTTTTCGATATCCTTTTTCTTAAGGTAATCGAGTAAACTTCTACGCTTACCAACCAAACGAACCAATGAACGTTCTGTGTTGTAATCTTTCTGGTTCTTTTTCAAATGTCCTGTCAGATGGTTGATGCGATGTGTGAACAACGCGATTTGTCCTTCCGTAGAACCTGTGTTTTTTTCTGAGCCGCCGTGCTTTTTAAAAATTTCGGCTTTTACTTCACTTGTTAAATACATGCCAATATTATTGTTAATGATTTTTATGTATCCGATTGATTTTCAATCAGGGCGCAAAGATAGCAATATTTTTAGAATAAGAGATGAGAATTTTTTTCCCCGGGATGGTTAAACCTTTCTTAATAAGCACAGTCCAATGCCTATAACGTTAAAAAATTGTTAGTATGAAAAGTCTCAAAAAAATGAACTTCACAGGATTAGTGCTCTTGGCAACTTTATTGATGGTATCCTGTGACAACGACGAGTCCTCTGATCCTGTTGAAGAACAGCTAACACAGGAGGAGTCTTTTGAAACAGCTGATCTCCAGGCCAGCGATGAAACGGAAATGATCTCTGAAGAAATACTGAGCATCGGGGAAGATGTGTATGCGACCGATGAGATCCTCAGTACTTCGAAGGGATCTTATGATTCCGACCTGTTGCCGGATTGTGTTACGATCACAACAGTCATAACCAGTACATCAAAGGAAAAGACCATTGATTTTGGTGACGGTTGCGAGCTTCCCAACGGCAATGTGCTGAGTGGTATTATCTATCTCAGTTATTACAAGGACATGGAGCTAGCAGTAAATACCCTGTCACTTTCTCTTGAAAACTTCACTTTTAACGGCGTTTCAGTAGAAGGTGGTGCTTCCGTGGAAAGGATGAGAGCGAATGACAGCGGGAATCCACAGTCGGATGCAGTTGCCGAATTCAGCGCGGAATGGCCTGATGGCAGTTCGGCCAGTTTTACAGGGAATCGCACGAGAGAGTGGATCGAAGGCTATGGAAGTGGTTTCTGGGGTGATAATGTTTTTCTTATCACAGGTCAGGGAACATTTATTGGCCCGGCAGGTAATGTATTTACTAAGGAAGTCATCGAGGCACTAAGGCGGGAAATGGCCTGCAGATTTATTGTAAGCGGTGTTTTGGAGATCTCTCGCAATGAGCTGACAGCAAGTCTTGACTTTGGTGATGGCAGCTGTGATGCGGTAGGGATTCTTACTTACCCCGATGGAAGTTCGGAAGAAGTATTCCTAAGAAGGTTTTTCAATTAAATGAAGCTATGAACAAAAGGGCCCTGATTTCGGGGCCTTTTTTTGTTTAAATAGCTGAGCACATTTGATCAATAAAAGTGAAAGGTCGAAAGTAAAATACAATAATAATTAGGCAGTCGTAAAATATTCAGTTGATCCTATAAACGAATAAACGAATTTCGACCATAACAGCAGCCTAACCTAAGCTACTTTCTAATAGGTTGATTTTGGATAAGGTCCAGATAAAGATTGATCTTGTCTTTGAGGTCACGCCTGTGTGAGATAAAATCGAGGAAGCCGTGCTCCTGTACAAATTCTGATGTTTGGAAACCCTTTGGCAGGTCTTTTCCGGTTGCCTCTTTTACCACCCTGGGTCCGGC
>CAJHXL010000003.1_pt1 | contig 11353 bp, 8 predicted proteins | sample 9198601 | NCBI WGS metagenome assembly CAJHXL01 (sample SAMEA7708277, study PRJEB35096) | sediment metagenome | biome: marine neritic benthic zone biome [ENVO:01000025]; feature: sediment [ENVO:00002007]; material: shallow marine sediment [ENVO:03000034] sea grass bed [ENVO_01000059] ...
TGCATTTTTTACTTCAAAATTTATTAGTCAGTAGCCCAGTCAAACATACTTACGTCAACCTGTGTACCGTTAAATACATCGTCGTCAACTGAAGTAAGAGCAACTCCGTCTACTGTAATATTTCCAACAGGACCAGCATCTTTCATATCTACGTTGGTTGTATATCCTTCCAGGTAGATATTAGTGATGGTAGCACCTGTAGTTTTCTTGAATTGAAGCGCAGTACCGCCTGTAGATGATATAGCTGTATAATTAGCCAGAGTTGGAACTGCGATACCGGCGTCTACACCATCGGCCTCAACGGCTGTTGAGAAGCCTACAATTGAGTGGAGTACATAGGTATTAGTCAATGTACCGTTCCATCCTTCAGTCCAGTCTACTGCATCGTCTTCGTTGTTTTCCAGGTAGAAGTTAGAAGCACTAACTGTTCCACCAAAGAATTCCACACCGTCGTCTGTACCATTTAATATGGCAACATTGTTGATTGTTGTTCCTGATCCTACAGAGTAAAGAGTAAGACCGTTGTACTGAGACTCTGAATTGATCTGAGCTCCGGCATAATTGATTACCAGGTAACTGATAGAGCCTGAATTATCCGTATCATTGTTTCCACCATAAACGAATCCACCTACCTCTGCTATTGCGTCCACACCTTCGGAGGTAGTTGCATCTCCAAGGATCACCAATCCACCCCAATCACCGGGAACCTGATTGGTAGATGTCATAACAACGGGCTCAGATTCCGTTCCGTTGATCTGGATATCAGCACCTTTTTTAACTACTATGTAAGTACTGGTTTCTTCTCCGTCATCAGCATCAGCGATGATCAGAGTTCCAGCAGGTATTGTCAAGGTAGCTCCGGTTTCTACACTAAGAGCTCCAGTTAATCTATAGATAGTACTCGCATCCAGCATCATATCTGAATCGATAGTTCCAACCAGATCCATAGTTTCAACAGGAGTTGTATCCACCCAATCAAACATTGCGATATCTACTGTAGGAGCTGCCAGATATGTATTGTTTGGATCTGCGTCCATACCTTCGATCTGTACGTTGCTCAATGGTCCATCATCCTTCATGTCTACAGATGTAGTATATCCTGTTAGGGAAAGACCTGTAATAGTGGCTCCTGATTCTTTCTTGAATTGAAGAGCTGTACCACCCTCTGTAGAAACAGCGGTAAGATTAACTAAAGAAGGATTCTGATTGTCACCATCTGCCTCTACAACTGTAGAGAACCCGGCAATTGTGTGTAATACATAAGCGTCGGTCAATGTTCCATTCCAACCTTCTGTCCAGTCAATAGCATCATCCTCGTTATTTTCCAGGTAGAAGTTAGAAGCACTTACTGTACCACCAAAGAATTCAACACCATCGTCGGTACCATTTAAAATGGCTACGTTAGTAATAGTGGTTCCTGATCCAACAGCGTAAAGAGAAAGACCGTTATACTGAGATTCAGAGTTGATCTGAGCACCAGCATAGTCTATGATAAGGTAGTTGATAGATCCCGATGAATCGCTATCAGTCGTACCACCATAAACAATACCACCAACTTCTGCGATGGCATCAATACCTTCAGTAGTGGTAGCGTCACCAGCGATCACCAATCCACCCCAATCACCAGGTGTTTCATTGGCAGAAGTCATTACAACCGGATTGGCCGATGTACCTTCAATTACAATATCAGCACCTTTCTGCACTACAATGTACTTATCAGTTCCTGATTGTGATACAATTCTTGTACCAGCTGGAATTGTTAGTGTTGCACCGGCTTCGACGCTTAGTGTACCTGTTAAACTGTAGGTAACACTTGCGTCTAGCGTTCTGTCTTCTGAGATAGATCCAGTTAAATTAGGATCCTCACCAGAAGTACACTGGGTAGGACAAGAACCTCCACAGTCTATACCTTCTTCGTCTCCGTTTTGGATTCCGTCATCGCAAGTAGCAGTTGGGCCATCATCTTGAGGGTCACCGTCGCCACCTCCGTTGTCATCGCTGCTACATCCTGCCAGAGCAAGGCTAAATACAACAGCGAACATTGTCAAATAATTAATTAATTTCAGTTTCATAATAAAAGGGTGTTTAAAATTCTAATCTGCGTTATTACTATAATTCATCTTTTCTGGCTATGTTATATGTTATTCCAATTGTAAATTGTGCACCGGCCGTATAGGACCTTACGGTTTCATCAGTCTCTATACCGGTCGTGCTGGGTCTCACTAATTGCGTTCTTCTAATAGTTGGATTTAAGAGGTTTCTTCCCCTTGCCCGGATTCTCCAGTTCTTATTTATTCGTTTTGATATAATGGCATCGAGCACAACAAAACCTTTTTCAACTATGGCATCGTTGTAAAATGTTTCACTCTGACTTTGAATCTCAGGAGCACCTAATGCAAATATTTTATCGGAAGCATAATTTACCGTCGCTGAAATGTCAAATGGCCGTTTACCGGCGGTAGTAAAGTTCACAATACCATTGAGGATCCAGTCGGAAGCGCCCTGAAGTCCTTCCTCCGTGAGACCTTTGTAGCGGAATGTGCGAATGAAATTACCATCCTCATCAAATACTTCCTTCAAGTCCTGGTTGTGCCACATTCTTGTTACGTTGAAAACAAGATCTAAACCGATTCCTTCAGGAACTCCAAGATCATCATTCATCGGAGGCTTAATCAGCGCTAGATTAGTTTCCGCTTCCAGACCAAATATTTCCGCCTTTTCTCCTGAATTAAAGAAAGAGAAAACTCCGGCTGATCCCCGATCTTGTACCTTGTTAATTGGATCGCTGATATCCTTATAAAAGGCAGCCACGGAGATAAGCTGATTACTGGATGGGAAGTATTCCCACTTGAGATCAAAGTTTAAATCGATGGAGGCCTCAAGATCAGGATTACCACGAGTTACCTGACCGGTTTGAGATACGTATTCAAAGGGAGCTATTTCTTTAAATTCCGGTAGTGTGATAGTTCTGCTAAAAGCAAATCGAAGCGCCTGTAATTCGTTGAGTTCGTATTTAAGATTTAAAGCAGGATAAAGATTGTCGTACTGCTTATTGCTGTTACCAATCCTGCCAGGGAAGTTTCCTACGTCAAAATTAACGTCAATCTCGTCACGTTGATATCTTACCCCTGCGTTAAAATTCCATTTGTTTACATCATAGTTGAATTCCGCAAAGGCTGCTTGAGAATCCAATTCTCCTTCGTAAAGATCGGGTTGGAGTTCATTCAATTGTAATATCCCATTGTCAAAATTTACCTGCTGGAAGATGGCACCCAAATTATCTATAGACGGCGGGTTGATCGCATTAGTGAAAGTCTCCTCTACTCCTACGAATTGTGAGAAGAAATCCCTCTTTTTATTCCGGTAATTCAGTCCGAAGTCTATTTTGAAGTTTTTTGTATCCTCTTCCAATACCCGGAATTCATCTTTTATGTAGCCGTTAATTTCAGTATCCTCAATTTCCTGTTTGGATTTTCGCTGCTGGAAGCCACCTGTTCGGCCCAATTGAACAAAAGTCAGATCTGGAGTTATATTAACTTCATTCCGTATCCTATTAGGTTCATCAGCAAATACCTTATTGTAACCACCAGCCCATTGCAGTGTATTCTTCTCTCCTAATTCATGGGTTCCCAATAATTGGGTTACGATTAAACGGGTTTGTTTCGTATTCTGGTCCCTGATAAACTGGAAAAGGCCTTCGTCCGGGTTAGTTTCTTCAAAGATTGTAGCCTCACCATTACGACCCCCTTCGAATACCTCTTCATCCAATTTGTTTACAAAGAATGTGGCGGATTTTACCTTATTCTTTTCATTGATATAATAAGTCAGATCCAATAATGCCGATGACGTCACGTTTTTATTCCAATTAGTGGCATCGGTAATAGTATCGTCAATAAAGTTGGATCTGAACTGACGGAATACACCCTGACCATAATCATAAGATCTACGGTGTGTGCCGGTTAAGAAGACTGCCAGCTTATCTTTTGCAAATCTTTTGCCCGCTATAAAATTAAAGTTGAAGTCAATTGGGTTCTCTTCTTTTAAGGTATTCCATCCCTGAGCAGTAATAAGTTCGGTAGTATTCAAATTTTGTTTGTAGAATCCAAAATCTGTATTCCTGCTGTTAGGTGATACCTTAAAATTATTGTAGACATCACTGCTAATTACATTCGTATTAAACCCACCTCGGATACCTATATTTAATTCATCCGGACCAGTGAGTTCACGAGAAGTAATATTGATCGTTCCCGAAGATTGGTCAGCAGAGGTCTGCGAAGAATAAGTTTTGGCTACACTTACATTTTGGATATTCCTGGTTGGGAAAAGATCAAGGCTAATATTTTTATTTTCCACATCATCTGAGGGTATAGCCAATCCGTTAAGACTCGTGGACAGATAACGATCTCCCAATCCTCTTACAAAGACATCACCGGAGGCTTCACTTGTCGAAACCCCTGTAATTCGGCTGGTAGCTGTCGCCACATCACTAACACCAATCTTAGCTAATTCCTGAAGGCCAATACTTTCCTTAATCTCAACCGCTTTCTTCTGATCTAGTAAAAGTGCAGCTTCTGAGTCTCTTCTCGCAGACACGGTAACCACCACTTCATCAAGCGAAACTCCCTGAGATGCAGACATGGGAATATCGACTGTTGTAACTTTTCCAGCCTCTACCTGTACATTGGGAATTTCAACGGTTTCGTAACCCAAATAACTGAAGACCACAGTATAAGATCCGGGTTCTAAATCAGAGAGTTCATATAAACCATCAAAGTCAGAAGTGGTTCCTTTCGTAGTTCCTTTTATGAGTACATTAGCAAAAGCAAGCGGATCCCCGTTTGCTTCCTGATCGGTAAGTTTTCCTAGAATACTACCCGTTTCCTGCGCACTAAGCTGTACTGAAAAAAGGATCAGCAAGCTTATAAATAATCTTTTCATTCACTCTATTTGTGTACCGGCGCAAAGAACGAGAGAGGAGGTAAAAGTCACGTTACCCTCATGTTAAACATTTATTGCATTAAGGTTAGTTCAATGTTATCAGATTAACAGAATGTTAAGAGAGTAAGAATTCACTTATCCCCTTTGAAGTCCAAAAAATGTATCTTGCGCGATCAAAGAAGGTTTATGCGTTGGGAACAGCTTTTATCACTCAAAAGATTCGGTGATACTCAAAAACGATTACGGCGGGATCAGGACGAAAGCAGGTTGGGATTTGAAGTAGATTACGACCGGGTAATCTTCTCTTCGGCATTCCGCAGTTTGCAGGATAAGACACAGGTTATTCCACTTTCTAAAACAGATTTTGTTCATACCAGACTTACACATAGCCTGGAGGTTTCCGTGGTAGGCCGTAGTCTGGGAAGGGCAGTGGGGAAGGTAATTGTTGAGCGACATAAAGAACTTGAAAAAGAATTGGGTTATCGATTCAACGACCTCGGCGCTATTGTAGCGGCAGCGGCTCTCGCACATGATATCGGGAATCCACCATTTGGTCACAGCGGTGAGAAAGCGATCGGCAACTTTTTTGAACACGGGGCCGGAACAACCTATCAGGAACATTTGAGCAAAGTTGAATACCAGGATCTCGTAAAATTTGAAGGGAATGCCAATGGATTCAGACTTCTGACTGCGCATCGCGAAGGGGTGCCAGGCGGACTGCGACTGAGTTATGCCACCTTGGGGGCCTTTATGAAGTACCCAAAAGAGTCGCTCCCATCACGACCCACTCAACACATCGCCGATAAGAAATATGGATTCTTTCAAAGAGATAAGGAATCGTTTCTTGAAGTAGCCGGTGAACTGGGTCTTCATGCGCGGCATCACGGGGAACACTGCGCATTCTCAAGACATCCGTTAACCTATCTTGTTGAGGCGGCAGATGATATATGTTATACCATTATCGACTTTGAAGATGGGATCAACCTCGGTCTGATACCGGAAGACTATGCACTGGAATATTTGATCAATTTGGTAAAAGACAGGATTGATACTAAAAAATATCACGGACTGGCTTTCAGGCAGGATCGCTTAAGCTATTTAAGAGCTTTAGCCATTAGCACTTTGATACAGGATGCAGTAGAGATCTTTTTGGATAACGAAAAGGATATTCTGCTGGGGAAAATGGATGTCGCCTTACTTGATCAGAGTCGGTACCAGGCGCAGATTGAAGATATCATCAAACTAAGTGTGGAGAGAATCTACAGGTCACAGGAGGTGTTGGAAAAAGAAATAGCGGGTTACAGGATCTTATCCGACATTTTGGAAGTATATGCAGCTGCACTCGTGAGAACTAAAGAGGGAAAGTCATCAAATTATGACAAGCTCATGATAAACAGTTTGCCGGAGGAGTTCAGAAAAACCGATATGTCTTATTATGATATTTTGATCAATGCCAGTTCTTACGTGGCCAGCTTATCGGATGGATTAGCCGTACATATTCACAACAAGATCAGCGGGAAACAGCTTTAAAAGCTGTAGACCAGGCCAATACCTAAAATTTGCTTTAACTGAACCCGGGCCCCTCCCGGGTTAACCACCGTTCCATCATCGGCTACTACCCGATCAAATTTAATATCGTCATCATATATAATGTGAGTTCCGAGCGTAGCTTCGATAAAATCGTTTACGGTAAAATTAAAATTGAGTTCCCAATCCACATCTATATTGCCAAAAGATCTGATATAGTCTGTATAAAGACTCAATGCGTGTTGCAGGCTAACATTTTTAAAGATCTCTTTTTCCCAATAATTGGTAAGCAGGATGCCAAATTCTAAAAAAGTCTGCTCACCTGGGACCAATACATTTCCATCAGCATCAAGTATGGCTGGTGTTACCCCAAATGCTCCCTGATTGGCCAGGTTTTCATCCAGAACAAAGGTTGTTTTAAAGGAAGTAGGAGACATATAGACATTGAAGTTTTTACCCTTTGGAATATAGGATGCCCCGCCTCCAATAAATAAATAGCCCGGAGCCATAAAACGTGAAATGGGGTTACTTCTATCCGGATAATTAAAACCATCGGTAAACTGGGTGTTGAACTTTCCTTTTACTGAAAAATACCAGGGGCTGAGTGTATCGCGCTGGTATCCAAACGTAGAGCGCACTCTTATAGCATCTTCTGTTTTACGTGGCCCTCGCCCTTCCTGTGTGTTCCAACCATATCGTAGCGCCAACACATTATCCCATTTAACATGTCTGAACTTGTAATTCCGTTCGAAATCCACACGTCCTATAGCCGAAACTGAATTATCACCACCGGCATTCCAATTCACAAATGCGGCCTCATTGAGAATAAAACTCACCTTGTTTACCTTTTCCCAAAAAGAAGGGATTTTAAACTTTTTTTTCCTCTTGGTAAGCGGCTTTGTATCGGCAAATGAAATCCAGGGATTACTTAGAATTACACCTCTCGGTACTATTTTTAGCTGTTTCTGAGTTTCCCGGATAACAATAGTATCTACAATGGGTGGTGGCAGACTGTCGATTGCTAGTGAGTCTACTGTGAGCGGAGGGGGAATGCTGTCTTGAGCGCTGGAAACGACGCAAAACAGCTGCAGAATAATTATAATACTCCAAAGTGTCTTTAATGGACGACCCATATCAATGGCAGGGTTTGTAAGACCAGTATTGGTTCAACCCAATTCTATTAGGATTAATCGCGGGTAAAGTTAATTCAATTTCAATTTATACATGAAGGTCTCAAATTTCGATTGTTGTATTTTTGATCCATGGATCTGAAACTAGACGACCAATACTTTATGAAAAAGGCTTTGCAGGAAGCAGAACAGGCTTTCGAAAAAGGCGAGGTCCCTGTTGGTGCCGTAGTAGTAGTGCAGGAAAGGATCATAGCACGGGCACACAATCTTACCGAACAACTTAATGACGTTACAGCTCACGCCGAAATGCAGGCAATTACCGCTGCTTCTAATTTTTTAGGGGGCAAATATTTGCATCAGTGCACGCTATATGTTACGTTGGAGCCTTGTCAGATGTGCGCAGGAGCACTGTATTGGAGCCAGATACCCAGGATCGTATTTGCTGCTTATGACCCACAACGCGGGTTTAGTGCAATGGGCGGGCAATTACATCCAAAAACGGAAATAGTGGGGGGGATAATGGAAGCTGAAGCTGCGGATATCATCAAGAGATTTTTTATTCAAAAAAGGAATCTCAATTAAAAGCCCACACTTTTTTTCAATGTATGAGAAATAAAAAACCCCGACGCATTCGTCAGGGTTCTTAAGCATTTCAAAATAAAATTTTCTTAGCCGATGACTTGCACCTGAGCTGCAACCATCCCTTTTCTTCCTTCTTCTTCCTGATATTCTACTTTGTTTCCTTCCTTCAATTCTAGACCGTTTAAGGCCGTAACATGAACAAAGATGTCTTTTCCCGTCTCGTCGTTGGTAATGAATCCATAACCTTTGGACTCATTAAAAAATTTTACTGTACCGGTCATTCAAAAAAAATATAAATTGTTGTATTACTAAATTATAGAATTATGTAAAAAATGCAGAAAAAAACAGTAAAAATTATTGATTTTCAGGCTCTTTTTCGTCTAAACCCCTCATTTTTCTTATGTTTTCATCCGTCAGCATATAGTCTTTTACCTTCTTCCCCCTGCTGGCAGTTATCAGGAATAAAGGCATGGCTACAAGGAAGAGCCCAACGGTGCCAAAACCTATAAATTTACTGGCAGTCTCAGGCTGATCACTCTGCGTAAAGAAACCGTAGGCAATAGAGACCAATGAGCCCAGGGCGATCAATAAAGTCAGATAATTCAATTTAGTCTTCATCTTCTTTGGTAAAATTAATCAACTCTGATCGATAGGCTGTCATGAGCTTGGATTTGGAGACAAATCCAAAGTACTTTCCATCTTTTATTACCGGCAAATTCCATGTATCGCTGCTCTGGAATTTGTTCATCACTTCTTTCATGCTGTCCCTGTCATAAAATATATGCTCAGGCGCCTGATGCATAAATGATTCTACCTTGATCTTGTCATACATGCTGTTGTCAAACATGAATTCCCTGATATCGTCCAGAATAACAATACCTACTAAAGCCTGATCATCATCCACTACAGGGAAAATATTCCTTTTTGATTTTGCTACGGATCCGTGCAACATTTCACCCAGGGTCATATCCCTCCGTATTTTGATGAACCCTTTTTCTATGACTTCATCCAGGTTCATAATGGCCAGAACGGCCTGATCTTTATTATGGGTAATGAGTGCATCCCTTTCGGCTAATTCTCTTGTGAATATACTGTAGCTGATGGCATTCTTGGTAATCAGATAAGATATGGATGCGGTGATCATCAGGGGTACAAATAGTTCATAACCCCCTGTGATTTCGGCAATAAGGAAAATGGCAGTTAAAGGAGCGTGTATTACTCCTGCAATAAGCCCTGCCATACCAATTAAGGTAAAATTGCTCTCACTCACTGAGAAGCCCAGGCCGGAATTGTTGATTACTTTGGCAACCACGTTGCCCAAAGCACTTCCCATAACCATAGTGGGAATAAAGATACCGCCACCACCTCCGGCAGCAAATGTAGTGGTCATGGCTACTGCTTTGAATATGGTGATTCCGAACAAGAGTGCTATCACCACCCAAATATTGTCTGCATACGTGTCAAACGGAGTTTTGCCAAGTGCCTTAATATGATCTCCTTCCAACAGATCATTGATAAATCCAAAACCTTCACCGTATAGAGGAGGGATAAAGTAGAGCATTACACCAATGGCTAATCCGCCTACGAGTAACTTGTATTTCGGACTACGGAATAGCTGAAAGAATTTAAGGATGCTAAAATACATCCGGGTAAAATAAATAGAGGCGATTCCCGTACCAGCGCCTAGCATGATGTAAAACAAAGTGTCTTTCATTTCGAAATTTTCCGTAACCGAGAAAAAGAAAAGCGTCTCATCGCCCAGAAAAAAGTAAGATGTAAGTACACCGGAAATAGATGCCAATAAAAGCGGTAAGACCGAGATCATGGTGAGGTCCAGGCTAAAAACTTCTACTGCGAATACGATTGCTGCTATGGGGGATTGGAAAATGGAAGCTATAGCTCCGGCAGAGGCACATGCCATCAGCAGTGACCTTGTCTTTGCGTTAATGTGAAATATCTTTCCAAAATTAGAACTCATAGCCGCTCCTGAAGCAACAGCAGGCCCCAGCAATCCTACGGAGCCACCAAATCCAACCGTAAGCGGGGCAGTTATCAAGGGTGTATAGATCTGTTTGACCGTCATAAGCCCTTTTTTCTTTGACAAGGAAAATAACACAGAAGAGATGCCGTGTTCCAGTTTTTCCCGATGCGCGTATTTAACGTAGAGGTATACTAGTGTAAGACCAACAATAGGAATCCCGAAATACAGCTGGTAGTTCGAAAAAATTATGCCCTTCTCCAGCAGGGATTCTATAAAATAGGTCAGGTTCTTAAGCGTAACGGAAGCCAATCCAGCTAAAAACCCAACAACAACACTTAGTATCTGGGTAAATGTTTTGTTTGAGATATGCTTATATCTCCATCTTAGAAAGCGCTCGAAGAGATTCTTGAACTGGTCGGTCATGTGCCCTTAAAGGTATTAAAAAATACATCGGACATAGGGCACATTATTCAACTAGAAGTGTCTAGTTTGATGTGCAATTCTTTTAATTGGTCCGCATCCAGATCTGAGGGTGCATCGATCATGACATCTCTGCCGCTGTTGTTCTTTGGAAAAGCGATAAAATCACGAATAGTCTCCTGTCCGCCAAGAATGGCTACCAGTCTGTCAAGTCCGAATGCTATCCCTCCGTGTGGTGGGGCACCAAATTGGAAGGCATCCATCAGGAAACCAAATTGAGCCCTGGCCTCTTCCTCCGTAAAGCCCAAATGTTTGAACATAATCGCCTGGGTTTCTTTGTCGTGGATACGTATAGAACCACCACCTATTTCATTGCCATTCAGTACCAGATCATAGGCATTGGCCCTTACAGAATCGGGATCACTGTCAAGTAACTCCAAATGACCTGGTTTGGGCGATGTAAAAGGGTGATGCATGGCGTGATAATGGCCGGTCTCTTCATCCTTTTCAAGCAATGGAAAATCTACTACCCAAAGCGGGGCAAATTCGTTCGCTTTGCGCAGACCCAGCCTTTCCGCCAATTCCATTCTCAAGGCGCTAAGCTGAGTACGGGTAGTACCCGCATCGCCAGAGAGTATGCAGATGAGATCACCTTTTTGAGCCTGTGTAACTTCCGCCCATTTTTGGAGGTCTTCCTGGTCGTAGAATTTGTCAACGGACGATTTAAAAGTCCCGTCTTCGTTGCATTTTACATAGACCATTCCCTTGGCACCAA
>CAJHXL010000050.1_pt1 | contig 11335 bp, 13 predicted proteins | sample 9198601 | NCBI WGS metagenome assembly CAJHXL01 (sample SAMEA7708277, study PRJEB35096) | sediment metagenome | biome: marine neritic benthic zone biome [ENVO:01000025]; feature: sediment [ENVO:00002007]; material: shallow marine sediment [ENVO:03000034] sea grass bed [ENVO_01000059] ...
GGCCGAATTACCTGGCAGATGGAAGAAAGATCCCTGACATTTATACACAGCCGGCCGAATTGCGGGACAGGCTGCAAAATGAGCTGGGGAGGTTTCCCCTATTTAATTTTTGGGGACCAAAAACCTCTATCAGATCCAGCAAGTGGATTGCTGATGCGGCCAAAAGTACGGATAAGCAGTACGATCCCACATTGATGCTGATCTACCTTCCTCATCTTGACTACAATTTGCAGCGCTATGGTCATGATATGGATAAGATTGCTAAAGACCTGGAAGAGATTGATGCTGTGATTAAAGATCTTGTAGACTACTACAACCAGAGATCTGCTAAAATATTTATCCTTTCTGAATATGGTATTACCGATGTTAACAGACCGGTCTATCTGAACAGGGTACTCCGGAAAAATGGATATATCCAGATCAGGGAAGAAAGAGGACGCGAATTGCTCGACGCCGGTGCAAGCATGGCTTTTGCCGTTGCGGATCATCAGGTGGCACATATTTATTGTAGCAAGTCGACTGATATACCCAAAATAAGATCGCTGATCGAAGCTACTCCGGGCGTTGAGAAGGTGTATCGGAAACAAGAAATTGAAGCACTTGATCACCCGCGCTGTGGCGACCTTGTGGCTATTGCCGATGCGAACTCATGGTTTTCGTATTACTATTGGATAGACGACCGAAAAGCTCCTGATTTTGCAAGGACAGTAGATATCCATCGCAAACCTGGCTATGATCCGGTGGAGATGTTTACCAATCCAAAAGACAAGCTGGTTCTGCCCAAAATTCTGGGCAAGCTGACGCTCAAAAAGCTTGGATTCAGGACATTGATGGATGTTATTCCTTTAGACGCCACCCTGGTAAAAGGATCGCATGGCCGGACACCGGACAACAAGGAAGACTTTCCTATCTTTATTACGCCGAAAAGCATTTCTGGCTCCGGGACGGACATTAAAGCAACCGATATATTTAATATTCTTTACAGAGAAATAACCAATAATTAATAAACAACATCCTATGAACTCACTCTTTAAATACCTTTCATTATTGATGACGGTTTTATTCATTGCTGCTGCTTATGTGCAATGGAACGACCCTGATGCTACTACCTGGTATTTTGTCTATGGAATTGCCGCTTTGGCCTCCATCCTGTATTACCTGGGGCGACTTAATTTTATTGTCGCGCTGGTACTGGGCATCTTGTATATAATTGGCTGTGTAATGCTGTGGCCCGAAAAGTGGGAAGGTTTGAGTATTGGCGATGGAGATATTGACAATATAGAAAGGGCCAGAGAGTCGCTGGGACTGCTTATAACAGCACTGGTAATGTTCTTTTATGCTATAAGGATACGGTTGGGAAAGTAATACCTAGAAATCCAGGTCGAATTCTTTTCTAAGCAGGTCTATTGCCGGATTTTTTTTCCGCAGCTTTTCATATTTCTCTTCAGGAGTGTAGGCGAGTTGCCGTGCATGCTCTTCATTTACAGAGATCTTCAGCCCTGTCTCGTAATTATTTAATTGTGACCTAAGGAAGGTGATCAGTTCACCTTTCTCCCGTTCAATTTCCTTTTTCATGGTCTCATTGGGTACCTGGATCCAAATAACGTTGGAGCCAAGTAATTTAGGTTGATCTATACTGAGGTTTGAAGCCATGATCTTTCGACCGGCCTTATCCAGCTTCAGGATATAATTGGCCCAAACCTTTTGCATATCCTCTTCGCCAAAAGGCTCCTTTGGCAGATCATCCTCATCTATTACAACATCGATCTTTTTCAGTTCGTGCTCTCGTTTAGCCTTCAAACTGGAAATTGAAAGACCAGATACCCTCTTGGTTTTGTCTTTTATGTTGATCCTTCTTTTTGGTACTTCAACTTCGGTATGAATTGTTTCGGGCGGTATAGTTGGCACCTCTATTTCAAGGTTGACACTTTCTGATACCGGAGCATGATCAATTTTAGCCGTTTTATTTGTTTCGATGGGTAAGTCTGATTTCTTTTCTACGGAAGCTACAACCGCAGTTGGTACAGGCCTGGCTTGCTGTTTGAAGAACGAGGCCGGAACCAGATTCACTAGGAAATCGTCGATTGCAGCTCCGACGTCAGGATTTTTTTTTTCGCCATCGAATTCGATGGAGGCCATTTTCATTAATGTAAGTTCAACCAGTAGTCGGTGGTTCTTACTCGCCTTGTAATGGATATCGCAGGAGTTCGCCATATCGATAGCCTTCATCAGAAACGCTTCCGATGTTTTTTTTGACTGAACGAGATATTGCTGCTTAGCACTATCACTTACTTCAAGCAGCGCTATGGTGTCTTCGTGCTTGCACACGAGGAGATCTCTGAAATGTGAAGCCAGTCCGTTGATAAAATGATGACCTTCAAACCCTTTAGACAGAACGGTATTAAATAAGAGGAGCAGTTCGGGTATTCGACTCTCAAGGATCAGGTCCGTAGTCTCGAAAAATGTATCGTAATCCAATACATTGAGATTCTCTGTCACTGCTTTCCTGCTGAGCTCTTTACCGGAAAAGCTCACCACCCTGTCGAACATAGATAAGGCATCACGCAAAGCACCATCAGACTTTTGGGCTATGATATGAAGCGCATCTTCTTCTGCCTCTATTCCCTGTTGTTCTGCTATATATTTCAGGTATTTGGCCGTGTCTTTCACTGTAATCCGCTTAAAATCGAATATTTGACAGCGCGACAATATAGTGGGGATGATTTTGTGTTTCTCCGTTGTTGCCAGGATGAAAATAGCGTGCTTTGGCGGCTCTTCAAGCGTCTTTAAAAAGGCGTTGAACGCCGATTGGGACAGCATGTGTACTTCATCAATGATATAAACCTTGTAATTACCTACCTGGGGAGGTATACGTACCTGGTCAATTAGATTCCTTATATCATCTACAGAATTGTTAGACGCTGCATCAAGCTCGAAAATATTAAAAGCAAAGTCCTCATCTTCTGAAGCTTTATCATCCTGGTTGATCTGTTTGGCCAGTATCCTGGCACATGTTGTTTTACCTACACCTCTGGGTCCGCAAAATAGCAATGCCTGCGCCAGGTGATCATTCTCTATCGCATTAAGCAGCGTATTTGTGATCGCTTCCTGGCCAACAACATCCTTGAATGTCTGTGGTCTGTACTTGCGTGCTGATACTATAAACGGTTCCAATCCGGTTTATTTTTGGCTTATATTGAACTTAAGGCCTTCTTACAAATATAAAAATAGCGACCCATTGTCAAATTCTAATTAGGATTGAAAAACTAATACTTATCAACAATTAATCGTAATTTTGCATTTGCGGTTCTCTTATCGCCTTGTAGTATTACGTCAGTATTTATTGCAGGGAGGAAAGTCCGGACACCGTAGTGCGGCATAGCGGGTAACACCCGTCATCCTATAGCGTATTTATGCTGCTTTAGGAAAGGACAAGTGCAACAGAAAGAATGTACAGGTAATGCTGTAGTGAAATCAGGTAAACTCTATGCGGTGAAACGCCATATAGGTCGGCAATTGAGGGTGGCACGCCCAAGCCGATGGGTAGGCGGATAGAACCTGAGGGCAACCAAAGGTCCAGATAAATGATAAGGGCCCTGTATTGCATAATACAGGGGACAGAATCCGGCTTATGAATCGCATTATTGAAACCCCTGTTAATTGCATTTGCATATTGGCAGGGGTTTTATGTTGATCTTCTTCTTTATTTACCAAAAAAACTAAAAACGCTTCCACCGTATCTCCTGGATTCTTTTAAAAACTCCAGTCCGGATAGATCTGTATGTTTGGAATGTTCAATAATAAGAACACCATTTTTATTCAGGAGTTCCCTTTGCAATACTATTTCGGCAATTTGCTCAAAATGTCTTTGGTCCAGATCATAGGGCGGATCTGCAAAGATAATATCGTATCGATCCCTTGTTTTTTTCAGATAGCTGATGGCATCGGACTTCATAACCCTAATAGGAAAGTACATAGTTTTTGCTGTTTTGCTGATAAAGCTAACAGCTCTGGCATCCTGATCTACAGAAAATACTGCTGCTGCCCCTCGTGAAGCAAATTCATAGCTTATATTTCCTGTACCCGTGTAGAGATCCAGTACCGTGCATTCTTCAAAATGGTAGGAATTGTGCAGTATATTGAACAGAGCTTCTTTGGCCATATCTGTAGTCGGCCTGGCTGTCAGATATTTGGGGGCTCTAATCCGTCTACCTTTATATTTTCCGGAAATAATCCTCATCACAGGGCATTGAGAACAGTATAATCCAGATTTTGCTCAGATACCCTGGTATCGGCAGTAAAGCCGAATTCCGGCACGAATATGGAAATGTGCCTGATAAATTCATAACTGATGCCGTAGAGCTCATCTTCTTCCTCTATTTGCCCGAACAACCTGAGTGAGATCGATTCCGGATCCAAATCCAGTTGTTCCAGTGTAAACAAAATGTAGTAGATAAAATCTTCTTTGGTCCTGTATTGAAAACTGTTATACAACAGCAGTTTCTTCCTGCCCAAAACAACCAGGTCCATCTGTTGTTGCCCAACGTGTACATAACAGACCGGTTCCGTAATATTGCCGGAAGACTTCAGGAGGGATTGCAGCAGAACGGTTCCATTGTGTACAAATTCAAACTCCCCGAAAAGATCAAAGATATAATTGTTGATATTCATGTAGGGGACGTAAACATTCACCAGATCATGATTCTCTATCTCATCGTATTCAATGACATCATTTGCCAGGATCTTGGCGTTCAGCTTCAGGTAGTTCGCAAGTTCATCAGGATCAAATAACGCTTTGGGGACCAGACTAAAGAGGTTATTTCTGTGTATTACGACAGTATCTTCTATTTTGAGTTCCTCTACTTCGAATTCCGTCAGCAGTTCTTTCAATTCGCGCTGTACTTCATAAGGAGACAATTCCTTTCCAAAATGGCGCTTTTGGCTTTGCAGGATCGTATTGCGCAAGGTATCCACAATGCAAAAAGAAAGTCCATTCAAGCTAACCTGAATGGACAATTTATAGAAATTTTCAGTGGTATCGTCTATATTTTTACTGATCTCTTTTGTCATAAATGGGTGGCCAGTTACCATTGGTGCTAACCTCAGTGAGTGAGCCAACAATTATTTCCGCACCATTTACTTCTTCAACACTAATTTGGGCATTCTCCCTGTCCACCAGATCCCTGGGTTGGTCGAAGAGTACTACCTCTTTCTTGATCTTGGCTTCAAATACGGGAGCCCGGTATCCGCCTTTGTCGATTACATCCGCTTTCATCTCGAACTTTTCGTTGTTCTGAGCGTAAGGCACATTCATCATAGTTTTGTAGCGGTCATCTCCTTTGAACAGGGAGTCCTTGACTTGTACAAATCCCAAGGTATCAATAATGGTGACCTCTCGTAAAAGGTCAATTCCATATGTTTTGTCAAACTCCATATAGGAAGAGTCCCTTCGCTGGGTAATGGTGTACTGTCCTGTATCGACAAACTTAACCAGGCTTTGAAAATCGTTAGCGAATTTTCCATTCACAATCTTGTAAGCCTCCTGCGAATTTCTGATGTCTTTGAGGTTATCAATGACCTCGGTAAATCTTGCTTGTTTGACCTTTTTGAATTCAATAGGGCCAGTCACGGACCTATAGATCAGATAACCCAAACCAACGCATGCTATCCAAAGTACAATTTGTAAGATGGTTTTCATATTTACTGTAGTGTTAATTAAATTTAGTGGTCTTCACAAATCTACAATTTTTTTTTAATGGTAAAAGGTTTTCCACAAAAAACCTATTTATCTTTAGACCCCTATGGATGGGATATCCGCGGCTTCATTTTTTAAAATTATCAGGGATAAATTCCCACATCAACCCACCCCGAAACAGGAGGTTGCTCTGCAGCTGATTTCAGACTTTATTTTATCCAAAGACAGGGATACACTTTTTCTGTTAAAGGGATATGCAGGAACAGGTAAGACTACCATTACCGCAGTGCTCGTAAATCAACTGTGGAACACCAGGCTTAAAGCTGTTTTAATGGCCCCAACGGGCAGGGCTGCCAAGGTGATGGCAACTTACTCGGGAACGGGAGCACAAACGATCCATAAAAAGATATATTTTCCCAAAAAGGACAAGTCAGGAGCCATGAGGTTCGTTCTGGCCCCGAATAAACACCGCAACACAATCTTCATAGTAGATGAAGCTTCAATGATCCCCGACCGGCCAACGGACTCGAAGCTTTTTGAAAATGGCGCCCTCCTTGACGACCTGATCAGCTACGTCCATTCAGGTCACCAGTGCAAACTGATACTTATCGGGGACACAGCACAATTACCACCGGTCCACCTGGACTTGAGTCCGGCTCTCGATCCAGACAAGCTGTCGGTGAATTACAACAAAGAGGTCATTGGCCTGGAGTTGGATGAGGTGGTAAGGCAAAAAGGGCATTCCGGAATTCTTGAAAATGCCACTCAAATAAGAGAATTTCTTCAGACCGGTGTTTTTGACGGATTTCAGTTTAACCTCAACGGCTATGATGATATAGTTCGACTGGTAGACGGGTACGATATTCAGGACGCTATAGAAAGGGCCTATTTGGAACTGGGTAAGGAAGATACTGTCTTTATCGTTCGTTCAAACAAGAGGGCCAACCTCTACAACGAGAGTATCAGGAGCAGGATCCTGAATCTTGAAAATGAAATTGCGGCCGGCGACTACCTGATGGTGGTTAAGAACAATTATTTCTGGCTGAAACCCAACTCAGAGGCCGGCTTTATAGCCAATGGCGATATTATTGAAATACTGGAGATCCTTGTCATTAAGGAACTCTATGGTTTTCGCTTTGCAGAGGTTAGGATAAAGATGGTGGACTATCCCAAACAGCGTCCTTTCGAGACTGTATTAATTCTGGATACTCTAAAATCCGAAACTGCCTCAATGTCCTATGATGACGGCAACCGACTTTACAATGAGGTACTGAAGGACTACGAATTTGAATCTTCAAAATACAAGAAATTTCTGGCTGTGAAGAACAACCAGTACTTCAATGCCCTACAGGTAAAATTCTCCTATGCAATTACCTGTCATAAGTCGCAAGGCGGACAATGGGACACAGTTTTTATAGAGCAACCTTACCTTCCGGGGGGAATAGACAGAGAGTATATGCGTTGGTTGTATACGGCGGTTACCAGGACGAAAAACAAGCTCTATCTGATCGGTTTTAAAGACGATTTTTTTGTCACCTTGGAATAGCCTATTTTCGTATGAAATTAGGGATTGATGACCTCCGAAACAATTCTCAGCATATTTCTTGGGGTCGGCCTTGCAGCCTCCGTAGGTTTCCGGGTTTTTCTACCATTGTTCGCGCTCAGTCTCGCAGCTTATTTTGATGTCTGGGGCCTGAACGACCAATGGGAATGGGTTGGAAGTCTCGCGGCTGTAATAACACTTGGAGTGGCCACCTTAGTAGAGGTTTTTGCCTATTTCATACCCTGGGTAGACAATCTTCTGGATAGCATTTCAATACCGCTGACTGCATTGGCCGGAACACTGGTAATGGTTTCCACTGTAGCTGATTTGGATCCGGTCACTACCTGGTCCCTGGCAATAATTGCAGGAGGGGGAACCGCCACCGCCATAAAAGGTGCTTCGGCGACAACCAGGCTTACCTCTTCCGTTACGACAGGTGGTATGGCAAACCCCGCCATATCAGCTATTGAGACAGGTACAGCTACTGTTGTCACCACGGCATCCATTTTTGCTCCGGTGCTGGCGGGGGTCCTGGTAATCATAATTCTAACCTTTATATTCATCATTTACAGGAAGTTAAGGCCTAGACCTAAAATCTGAACTTTACTGAACAACCTATGAAAATATTTGCAATGATCCCGGCGCGTTATGCAGCGTCCAGGTTTCCCGGAAAGTTGATGGAGGACCTGGGAGGGAAACCGGTAATTGTGCGGACCTATGAGGCAGCGCTTGCCACAGGCCTATTTAACGAGGTATACGTTGTTACGGATAGTGAACTCATCCGGGATACGATCCAGGGCGTTGGGGGGAAGGCAATAATGAGCAATGAAACCCACGATACCGGCAGTGATCGCATTGCCGAAGCCGTGGTAGATTTAGATGTTGATATCATCGTTAATGTACAGGGTGATGAACCTTTTACAGACAGAAAAAGCCTTGAGTCTGTAATTGACGTCTTCCACCATGATGAGGCGGAAGAAATCGATCTCGCATCACTAATGACAAAAATTACAGATTGGGACGAAATAAATAACCCAAATACTGTAAAAGTTATCGTAAATAAAGATAATTTTGCGCTCTATTTTTCGCGCAGCCCCATTCCGTTCCCCCGGGCCAAGGATATTGAAATATCCTATTATAAACACAAAGGTATCTACGCATTCAGAAAACAGGCACTGTTAGATTTTCGTCGATTACCAATGTTGCCCCTGGAAGCTGCGGAAAAGATTGAAGCGATCAGGTACCTGGAATACGGGAAAAAGATAAAGATGGTTGAAACTGAGTCTACCGGAATTGAAATCGATACACCGGAAGATCTGGAAAGAGCCAAACAGGCATGGGATTAGATTATAGTAATATAAATGTGATTGGCTTTGATGCCGATGATACCCTCTGGGTGAACGAAACCTATTTTCGGGAAGCCGAAGAAGAATTTGCGTCTTTACTGGAGCATTATGAGACCAAGAACAAAGTAGACCAGGAACTTTTTAAGATGGAAATGCGGAACCTGGATTTATACGGTTTTGGTATCAAGGGATTTATGCTGTCCATGATTGAGTCGGCCCTTGAACTATCTAATAATCACGTGCCACAGCATACAATTAACAACATACTAAATATAGGTAAACAAATGATTACCAAGCCAGTAGAGCTGTTGGATGGAGTAGAGGAGGTTCTGGAAAAGCTGGAAAAGAATTACAGGTTGATCGTGCTTACCAAGGGGGATCTTCTGGACCAGGAAAGGAAGCTGGATCGCTCCGGACTATCTCAGTATTTTCATCATGTTGAGGTATTGAGCGATAAGAAGGAGATCAACTATCAGAACCTGCTGGATCATCTGGAAATAGACGTAAAGGAATTTTTGATGGTGGGAAATTCTTTGAAATCAGACGTGGTTCCCATATTGAATATAGGGGCGTCTGCGGTACACGTTCCGTTTCATACGACCTGGGCCCACGAAATGGTTCCCGAGGAAGAACAGCCTAATGATCATTTGACCTTAAATAGCCTGAGAGACCTGCTTAAATACCTCAAATAACAAGCCTTGAAAAAAGAATCAGAAATACATAGAAAATTAAATTACAAAACCGGCTACAGAAACTTTCCCATGGTACCTCGCGTTGTATTTGGTGCAGGTAGTTTCAGCCAGTTAGGCGATATATTGTTACCGCACCGCAGGAATGCGGATGCACCTGTTATCTTTTTGGTGGACGATGTTTTTGAAGGAGGTGAACTGGTAGCCAGAATTCCTGCCATCTTCAACGATCAGATCATCTATATTTCTGCCGAGGAAGAACCCAAGACAGAACAGGTAGATGAATTGGTTACCCATATCCGCGAGAAATTTTCCGAAACACCTTCAGGTATTGTGGGAATTGGCGGCGGGACCATGCTGGATCTGGCCAAAGCCGTTTCTGTCATGTATACGAACAAAGGCTCTTCGGCACGGTATCAGGGATGGGACCTGGTGCACAAACCTGCCTTGTATCACGCTGGGATCCCAACGATTAGCGGAACAGGTGCCGAAGTATCCAGAACTACAGTATTGTCCGGTCCTGAAATGAAGCTGGGGATCAACTCGGACTTTACAACATTCGACCAGGTGATCCTGGATCCTGAACTTACCAAAGGAGTTGACAGGAACCAATGGTTCTATACCGGGATGGATTGTTTTATTCATTGTATCGAATCGCTGAACGGTACTTTTCTGAATACTTTTAGCAAGAGTTACGGCGAAAAAGCTCTGGAACTCTGCAAAGAAGTCTTTCTTGATGGTCTTGAGGAAGACGAATCGAGGGAAAAGCTTATGATGGCCTCATGGCACGGAGGGATGAGTATTGCCTATTCCCAGGTTGGTATTGCACATGCAATGAGCTATGGACTGTCATATATGCTGGGGATCAAACACGGCCTGGGTAATTGTCTGGTCTTTAATCATCTGCAGGACTACTATCCCGAAGGGGTGGCCTTATTTCACCAGATGTTAGAAAAGCAGGGAATAGAACTGCCATCAGGCATCTGTGCCAGTCTTAGTGAAAAGGAATTGGACGCAGTATGCGAGGTTTCACTCCGTATGGGACCACTCTGGGAGAACGCCCTGGGATCAGGCTGGAGAGAAAAGATCGGTCCGGATGATCTAAAACCTATATACAGAAAGATTTGACCTTTCTGCACCACACGCACTTCAACCCAATTAGTATGGATCTTGCTTAAAACCCACTAAAAGAAATGATGCATCAACTGGCCAGGTTTATCTATTTCAGGCTTATGAAATGGAAGATGGCGGGTAGCTTTCCCGATATTGATAAATGTGTTGTTATTGTAGTTCCACATACAAGTTGGGTAGATTTTGCAGTTGGTCTGTTAGTGCGCCGGGTGCTTGACAAAGAATTCCATTACGTCGGTAAGGCGAGTCTTTTTAAGCCGCCATTCGGATGGTATTTCAGGTGGATGGGAGGTACCCCGGTAGACAGAAGTAAAAGCAGTGATACGGTGACCGCTATCGCGGGCATATTTGACGAGAAAGAGGAATTCAGACTGGCCCTGGCACCGGAAGGGACCAGGAAAAAAGTAGATCAGTGGAAAACGGGCTTTTATTACATCGCCCACACAGCCGGGGTTCCAATTGTACTTGTTGCCTTTGACTACGGCAAAAAGCAGGTGAAGATATCTGAGCCTCAAATTACCTCAGGAAATTACGAAAAGGATGAACCCGGCTTCAGGAAATTTTATGAAGGGGTGGTAGGCAAGGTACCTGACTACACATGAATTATTTCTTATTTCACTTTTATAATGCTTCAACCATGGAAGCGATCATTTCATCGAAATTAAGCCCGAATTGATCTTTCTGAACTAATAATTCAATATTTTCAGCTTGCATTATTAGTTATTGTCCTACAAAATTGGCTGTTTATCCACTTTTGTTAGCTTCCCCCAGGACGATCATTTGAATGCTACCCCTTACTTATTAAGATCCTAATTGTGCTTTGGTAATAACCTTAAACCAGCACTATATGGGAAATAATACTTCGAGAAGGTCATTCTTAAGTAATTCAGTCATGGCCACGACCGGCCTTGCATTTTTTACTTCAACAGAC
>CAJHXL010000118.1_pt1 | contig 11260 bp, 13 predicted proteins | sample 9198601 | NCBI WGS metagenome assembly CAJHXL01 (sample SAMEA7708277, study PRJEB35096) | sediment metagenome | biome: marine neritic benthic zone biome [ENVO:01000025]; feature: sediment [ENVO:00002007]; material: shallow marine sediment [ENVO:03000034] sea grass bed [ENVO_01000059] ...
ATGGGATCTGTCTTAATAATTGTTCAACAGGTACATTGGTAAGTTTACCGTCCACCATAACCCGTACATTTGAATTACCTCTCAGGGTAAGTTGACCGGTTTGCTGGTCTATGTTAACAGAGGGGATGTTATTCATGATATCCGATGCCGTGGCGCCTGCTGTGGTCAGATCCTTGCCCACGTTGACCACCTTACGATCAATTCGCTGTTCTATCGTGGTACGCTCTGCCACTACCTCCACTTCGGAGAGTTCCTCTGCATTTTCGTCTAATTCAATGATCCCCAGTTCAATTTTCCTGTTCTTCTTTGATATAGTAACCTCTACGGTATGTTTTAAATATCCAATGAATTGTACTTCAAAGGCGAAGGTTCCTTCCGGTAACTTTTTCAGCTCAAAAGTCCCATCTTCCTTTGTAATTCCACCTGTGATTGTACTGCCATCTTCCAGTGATTTGACGACAACGGTTGCATAGGCTACGGGATCTCCTGATGCTGTCTCCGTAACCTTGCCGCTGATACTTCCGATACGAACATCGCTATTCTCAGGGTCGGGGTGAGCAGAAATAGAATTGATAAACAGGAGTGTTAACGCCCATACGGCTACTCTCATGATTGCTGTTTTTGATTGATTGATGTTATTTACTTGACGAGTATACCGGACCGATGTTACCCTTTGAGAAGTGCTTTAACAGTTTTTAACATTTCTTCCCTACCGGACTTTCATTATAAACCGGGCATAGTTGCCTCTTACTGAACCTATTGAAAAGAGTGTGTTGAAAAAGGAAATTTGATAGTAAGGAGAAAAATAAAACCCCGACAACCAACAGGAATCGGAAGCGGGGTTTCTATCATTGATAAACTATACTAAACACTAACCATTAACTATAAAAAACATATAGACTTATCAATGACTATTTTGATTTTTGTATGTCGAAGAGACGAAATTTTTATAATATAGTTACACTAATTAACACAATCATTGCACTAATTAACACAGTTTAACAGCGCGCGACAGTTATGAAAAAGACATTGGTATTTGGAGCATCTTTGAAGGCTCACCGCCCCAGTAATATTGCCGTATCTAATTTGACAAGTCACGGGGAGGATACCGTTGCATTTGGCCCCAGGTCAGGTGAAATAGGTGATATTCCGGTGATTACCGAATTGGACGGGATAGGTGAGGTTGATACCGTATCCCTCTATATGAACCCTGTGAGGCAAAGAGAATATTATACTGCCATCCTAAATTTAAAACCCAGACGGGTGATCTTCAATCCGGGAACTGAGAATCCGGAATTTTATAACCTCCTGGTAAAAGACAAAATTGAGTTTGAAGAAGCCTGTACATTAACGCTATTGGCTACCGGCCAGTACTGATTTTCTTTTTCTTATCAGATATAGGCCTATAAAGGTGATAAGGCCATTAATTGGTAGGAGTTCATAGCCTATTACATAGCCTCCTAACATTTCTGCAGGAACATTGGCCATGCCGACGATAATAAGCACTGCCACAATAGCAATGATCCAGACATAGCGGTCTTTAACACCGTACTTTGTAAATATCCCGAAAGAAAACAATCCCAGCAACGGTCCGTATGTATAGGTTGCAACGGTCAATAGTTCGTCTATAACATTGCGGTCTAAGACGTATTTAAAAGAAATAACCACAAGGACCAGGAGTGCGCTCATCGCTACATGAGTGCGTTTTCTGATTCTTTTACGTTCCGATTCGGGCTTTTTTTCGAGATTGAGGAAATCTATGCAAAAAGAAGTTGTTAAGGAGGTGAGGGCGCTGTCTGCACTGCTGTAAGCCGCCGCAACAAGTCCCAGTACAAAGGTTATGGCGACGGTCATGCCCAACCCACTGTTCAGGGCGATCTCAGGGAAAAGCAGATCGGTCTTTGCGCTTCCGTCCATCATGGGTATCCCAATTTGCATGGCATCGGCATATATAAATAAGAGTGCTCCGAGGAGCAGGAATATAAAATTGACCACAATCAGGACGATACTGAACGACACCATATTCTTCTGGGCGTCCTTTAAGTTTTTGCAGGTAAGGTTTTTTTGCATCATATCCTGGTCCAGTCCTGTCATGCAAATCGTAATAAACATCCCGCCAATAAATGATTTTACAAAGTGATTCCGGCTAAAGAAATCATCCGTAAAGAAGATCTTGTTGTATTTCTGAAGCTCCTCTGAGGCCAAGAAACCTGTTAAATCCCAGTCCATCTTCTCATTGATAAAGTATATGCACAACAGTACGGACATCAACATAAAAAGGGTTTGCAGGGTGTCTGTCCAGACGATGGTTTTTATACCACCTCTGAAAGTATATATCCAGATAAGAAGAATAGAAAGTACAACAGTTACCTCAAAGGGCACCCCCCAGGCATCAAATACAAATTGCTGAAGCACTATGGCAACGAGGAAGAGCCGGAACGATGCGCCGAGCACTCTCGAGATGAAAAAAGACAGGGCCCCCACCTTATAACTTACTGTTCCAAATCGTTGCTTGAGGTATTCGTAAATGGAAGTCACATTGAGCCTGTAGTAGATAGGCATCAATATGAATGCGATGACCATGTATCCGGCCAGGTACCCAAATACAACTTGCATATAGCTGAATTGGGAATCCTGTACCCATCCCGGAACGGATATAAATGTGACGCCCGAAAGTGAGGCCCCGATCATCCCAAAGGCCACCAGATACCATGGAGACCGCTTCCCCGCCTTGAAAAAATCGGCGTTGGAATCGTTTTTGCCTGTAAAGTATGAAATTAGTAAGAGCAGTAGAAAATAAGCACCTATCAGAAGCAGGATATGGATGGGCCGCATAGAAATTAATTTCCGATGCAAAGTACGAAAACTTAAAACATTATGTAATTTTGCACTTATGGAATTTTCGTCCAAACTCCTTGAAAACGCTGTGTATGAGATGTCTCAGCTACCGGGTATCGGCAGGCGTACGGCATTGAGACTGGTCCTTCATCTGATGAAGCAACCGCCTGAGCAAAGTGAGCGACTTTCCGCGGCATTGACGGCGGTAAGGGAACAGATCCGCTTTTGTACAAACTGTTTTAATATCTCCGATGTTGAATTATGCGAAATTTGTTCCAATCCAAAGCGGGACGAATCCCTGATATGCGTGGTGGAAGATATCCGAGATGTGATGGCAATTGAGAACACCGGTCAGTTCCTGGGACATTATCATGTGCTGGGGGGTAAGATCTCACCCATAGAAGGCGTTGGCCCTCAAGATCTGAATATTACAGCGCTGATTGAGAAAGCGAAGCAAGGAAAGATCGGAGAAATGATCTTTGCCTTAAGCCCTACTATGGAAGGCGATACAACCAACTTCTATATATATAAGCAACTGCAGGGGCTTGAAGTGAAGACTTCTACCATAGCCAGGGGTATTGCAGTAGGGGATGAACTGGAATATGCAGACGAGGTAACACTCGGAAGAAGTATCCTGAACAGGATACCTTTCGAAAATTCATTGAAGACCTCTTGATGCAATAGATCGAATAATATTAAAAAATAAGGCTGATTTTTTAATATTTTTGCAAAAAAATAATCGTAAATCGGGCTTTAGATAGAAATATGGCAAAGTTTGAATTGAAATTACCCCAAATGGGTGAGAGTATTGCCGAGGCAACCCTGACCTCCTGGTTAAAAGAGGTCGGTGATACCATTGAAGCGGATGAAGCGGTATTTGAGATCGCGACAGACAAAGTAGATTCTGAGGTTCCCAGTGAGGTGGAAGGTGTTTTGACCGAAAAGCGATTTGAGGTAGACGATGTTATTAAGGTAGGGGATACTGTAGCGGTCATTGAAATGCAGGGCAGTGAGAACGGCGAAATGAGTGAAACTGTCTCTGAAGTGCAGGAAACTGCAGAACCGGAATTTGCAGCTCAGGTTGAAGAGACTGTGGAAATTGCCAGGGAAGCAATACAAACGCCGGCAGCCGGTATCAGCGGAACAGAGCGCTTCTATTCACCCCTGGTCAAAAATATTGCGAAGGAGGAAGGTGTTTCCATGGAAGAGCTGGAGAGCATCGCAGGGACAGGCAAAGAAGGTAGGGTAACCAAAAACGATATTCTGGCCTATTTGCAGCAGGGACGTTCTGCCCCTCTGCAGGATAAGCCGGCAGAAAAAGCAGTTGTTGCAGCAAAGCCAGAGCCAGCACTGGTTAAGGAGCCTGAGCGAACCGAGGCACCGCACGAGGTCAGCAGGGTACAGGCACAGGGCGAAGATGAGGTTATACCTATGACAAGGATGGGTAAACTGATTGCCCAGCATATGATCGATAGTGTATCGACCTCGGCACATGTGCAGAGTTTTATTGAGGTAGACGTTACCAATGTGGTAAAATGGAGGGATAAGGTTAAAGCCGCTTTCCTGGAGCGTGAAGGGGAGAAGCTTACTTTTACACCGATCTTTATGGAGGCTGTGGCCGTGTCGCTCAAAAAATATCCAATGATAAATATTTCCGTTCAGGGTGATACCGTGGTACGGAAGAAAAACATCAATATCGGGATGGCAGCTGCCCTCCCTGATGGAAACCTGATCGTACCGGTGATCAAGAATGCCGACCAGCTGAATTTAGTAGGCATGGCCAAGGTGGTTAACGACCTCGCCGGAAGATCCAGGGCCAACGCATTAAAACCGGAAGAAATCCAGGACGGTACCTATACAGTGACCAATGTTGGCAGTTTTGGCAGTGTTTTTGGCACTCCGATCATCAATCAACCTCAGGTAGGTATCCTGGCCCTTGGGGCTATTAGAAAGGTGCCTGCGGTGATTGAGACCAGCGAAGGTGATTTTATAGGTATCCGGCATAAGATGTTCCTGTCTCACAGCTATGATCACAGGGTAGTGAACGGAGCGCTTGGCGGAATGTTTGTCAAGTCCGTGGCAGATTACCTGGAAGCCTGGGACATTAACCGGGAGATCTAAAACGAATCAATCAATCAATTCCTCCACTTCGGGGTCTATTTTAAAAAATTGCATATGGAACTTAGTCTGACAAGACCAATTTGCTTCTTCGACCTTGAGACTACGGGGACCAATATAGCCAAAGACAGAATTGTTGAGATCTCCATACTTAAGATCTTTCCCAATGGGAACAAATCTGGCAAGACCTGGCTGGTTAATCCCGAAATGTCAATTCCTGCAGAAGCTACGGCTATCCATGGAATCTCTGATGAAAAGGTTTCAGCTGAGCCTACTTTCAAAATGCTATCATCTGAGATCTTTCAGATGCTGAAAGACAGTGATCTGGGCGGCTATAATTCCAACAGGTTCGATATTCCTTTGCTCGCCGAGGAAATGCTGCGTGCCGGGGTGGATTTCGACATGAAGAACAAGGTATCTGTTGATGTTCAGACCATATTCCATAAAATGGAGAAGCGAACGCTGGAGGCGGCCTATATGTTCTATTGCAAGAAGGAGTTAAATAATGCCCATAGTGCAGAAGCCGATACTGTCGCAACATATGAGGTGCTAAAATCCCAACTGGACCGATACCCGGAACTCGAGAACAATATGAAAAAACTGGCTGAGTTCTCTACCAGGAACAACAGTTTGGATTTTGCCGGATTCATAGGGCAGAACGAAGATGGGGAGGCTATCTTTACCTTCGGCAAGCACAATGGTAAGAAGGTAGAAGACATTTTAGACTCGGAACCGGGCTACTTCGGCTGGATCCTGAACGCCGATTTTCCTCTCTACACCAAAAAAGTGCTTACCCAGATCAAATTGAGCCGTCTCAACAACAAAATGAGCTGATTACATACTTTCCAATGAAGATCATCTGTATAGGTCGGAATTATACCGAACACATCAAAGAGCTCAACAACGAGAAACCTTCTGAGCCGGTAGTTTTTATCAAACCGGATTCCGCAGTTTTACCGAAACAACAGGATTTCTACATTCCGGAATTTACGCAGGATGTACATTATGAGGTGGAAGTACTGGTTAAGATCAAGAAAGTTGGCAAGCACATCGCTGAAAAATTTGCGCCGTCCTATTACGACGAGATTGGGATTGGTATCGATTTTACTGCTCGCGATCTTCAGCAGGAGCTGAAATCAAAGGGCCTGCCCTGGGAAAAAGCAAAGGGGTTTGACGGAGCAGCTGTAATTGGCAAATGGCTGTCGAAAGACAGGTTTGAAAACCTAAACAATCTTAGTTTTCAACTGAGGAAAAACGGGGAATTGGTCCAAGAAGGCAATACCTCACATATGTTGTGGAAAATAGATGAGCTTATCGCGTATATCTCTAAATATTTTATGTTGAAGAAGGGAGATATTATCTTTACCGGCACACCGGCCGGTGTTGGTAGAATTAGTTCAAATGATTACCTTTCGGCTAGCTTGGAGGAAGAAGAATTACTATCTGTAAAAATTAAATAATGATCTACAGTCTGGATAAAATAAATGAAATGGCAGCGGGTGACGAGGATTTCGTTCAATCTGTGATTACAGTCTTCCTGGAAGAGGTACCCCATGACCTGGACGCGCTTGAAAAGGCTATCGAAGACCAGGATTACGAAAATGTCTACAAGCTGGCCCATAAAATAAAGCCCAATGTAGACTTGCTGGGTATGGAGCAAACACGGGCTACAGCATTGGAGATCGAGACTCTGGGTAAAAGTGCAGAAAACAGGGCCGAAATTGAGTCGAAATTCCCGCTTCTTAAAAAAGATGTTCTGCAGGTAATTTCCGAGCTAAGAAAGGACTTTAACCACTGATGTTTGCTGAGATCATCACCATAGGCGATGAAATTCTTATAGGGCAGATCATTGATACGAATTCTGCTTTTATCGCCTCTGAACTCAATAAAATTGGTATATCCGTTTTCCAAATCACAACCGTCCAGGACGATCGCAGCCATATTCTCAAGGCACTTGAAGAAGCTGAGAGCAGGGCTGAGGTGATTATTACTACCGGTGGTTTAGGACCTACCAAAGACGATATAACCAAGAAAACCCTTTGTGAATACCTGGACGATGAGTTGGTGACAGACCAAAACGTCCTGACTCATGTAGAAGAGCTGTTTAAAAAATTTATATCTACCCCAATTTCCGAGGTGAACAGGCGTCAGGCACTGGTGCCATCCAGATCGGAAGTACTTCACAATGCTTACGGTACTGCGCCGGGCATGTGGATGAAAGGTCACAAATCTATAATTATAAGTTTACCGGGCGTACCCTTCGAAATGAAGCAGCTGGTGAGCAATATTGTAATCCCAAGGTTGTGCGACGCCTATCACAGACCATTTATATACCACAAAACGCTGATAACTTATGGACTTGGGGAAAGTGCTATTGCCGCCCGTATTGAGGACATAGAACACAGCCTGCCTTCCTATATTAAGCTGGCCTATCTTCCTAATCTTGGTAAAGTGAGACTTAGGCTTACAGCCAAAGGCACTGATCAGAAAATGATCATTAGCGGGATCGACAAGGTAGTGCAACAACTGTATGAAACCATAGGCGATTTAATCTATGGAGAGGAAGAAGACGGTACGATCGAGTCTATTATTGCCAGACTCCTTACCCAGAAGGGCCTTAGCCTGGCAACTGCCGAAAGCTTTACGGGTGGCAGGATCGCAGAACAACTCACCGCAATACCTGGTGCCTCCGCTTATTTTAATGGCAGTGTTGTTGCCTATGCCACCTCCGTTAAAATTGATGTTCTGAGTGTTCCGGAAGAACTGGTAAAGACGAAATCTGTAGTAAGTGCCGAAGTTGCCAAAATTATGGCTGAGAATGTCCGGAAACTGACACAATCCGACTCGGTCTGGCTACCACAGGCAATGCCGGTCCGACCAAAGGAGATTCGGATGCTGATATCGGAACGGTTTTTATCGCATTAGCCACTAAGGATAGGGTTTATGCCGAAAAGTTTACCATGGGGAATCACAGGACCAGGATCGTTCAAAAGTCCGTACATAAGGCATTTCAAATGCTGAGAGAGGAAATCCTAAAATTCTGAAAAACTTTTTTGTGGGTCCAGTAAAAATGAATTAAATTTGCACCCTGTTTTGAAACAAGCAAAAAAGTAGCGCAATGTCTAAAGTATGCGAAATCACCGGAAAAAGAGCCATGTTTGGGAATAACGTGTCTTTCTCCATAAATAAAACCAGGAGAAGGTTTAATGTAAACCTTTCCAAAAAGCGTTTTTACATTCCAGAAGAAGATCGTTGGGTTACCTTGAAAGTTTCTGCCAGGGCGCTAAAGACTATCAACAAGAAAGGGATTAGCGCTGTACTGAAGGAGGCCAAGGAAAAGGGCGTAATAAAATAATTCTACTACAATGGCGAAGAAAGGTAATAGGGTTCAGGTAATTTTAGAGTGTACTGAGCACAAGGCTTCGGGAAAACCAGGTACTTCACGTTATATCACGACTAAGAACAAGAAGAATTCTCCTGACCGGATAGAGCTTAAAAAGTTCAATCCGATTCTCAATAAAATGACAATTCACAAAGAAATTAAATAAGCGGTCATGGCAAAGAAAACGGTAGCAACATTACAGACGACTTCCAAGAGACTGACTAAGGCAATAAAAATGGTGAAATCTCCTAAATCAGGAGCCTATACCTTTGTAGAATCCATTATGCCACCTGAGATGGTTAATGATTGGCTATCTAAGAAATAGACCGATATAAGATAAGATATTTGAGCCGCTCCTTTAAAGAGCGGCTTTTTTATTTCCTATCTTTGCGCAGCGTTTTTTTGGCGGGTATGAGCTTATTTAAAAAAATATTTTCCGACAGTAAGAAAGAGACCCTGGATAAGGGTCTGGAAAAGTCTAAATCCAGCTTTTTCGCTAAGCTCAGCAAGGCTGTGGCCGGGCGTTCTAAGGTTGATGATGATGTACTGGACGATCTGGAAGAAGTACTGGTTACTTCAGACGTAGGGGTAGCAACTACACTGAAGATCATTGAAAGGATAGAGGAGCGGGTTGCCAGAGACAAGTACATGGGTACAGACGAGCTGAATCGTATTCTCCGCGAGGAGATTGCCGGCTTGCTCTCCGAAACACATACTGGGGAGGAAACCGAATTTGGAATTTCCTCAGAACAGCGACCCCACGTGATCATGGTAGTAGGTGTCAATGGGGTTGGAAAGACTACTACCATTGGAAAACTTGCGCACCAATTCAAAAAGCAGGGACATAAAGTGATGCTGGGCGCCGCAGACACTTTCAGGGCGGCAGCCATAGATCAACTTCAGGTCTGGGCAGATCGAGTGGAAGTACCAATTGTAAAACAAAAGATGGGCAGCGATCCTGCTTCAGTGGCGTTCGATACATTGAATTCGGCCCTGACCCAGGAAGCTGATGTAGTGCTGATTGATACTGCCGGACGGCTCCATAATAAGGTGAACCTGATGAATGAACTCGGCAAGGTAAAACGGGTTATGCAAAAAGTAATACCGGATGCGCCGCATGATGTTTTGCTGGTATTGGATGGTTCTACAGGTCAGAACGCTTTTGAACAGGCAAAAGAGTTCACCAAGGCTACCGAAGTGACCTCTTTGGCAATTACCAAGCTTGACGGTACTGCCAAAGGTGGTGTTGTGATAGGCATTTCAGATCAATTCCAGATCCCGGTCAAATACATAGGGGTGGGTGAGCGACTTGAAGATCTCCAGGTTTTTAACAAGTATGAGTTCGTAGATTCCTTCTTTAAGTCAGAATAGTGAAAAGAATATTCATTTTCGGGCTGTTCCTAACCGGATTTTATCTTCAGGCTCAAATCGATTATCCAAGGGTTAGCCCTAAAGCGGTTTCTGAACAGAAGATAGGACTCACCACCATACGGCTTGTCTATTCCAGACCGGCAGTACGTGGAAGGAAAATAATAGGAGAACTGGTACCCTATGGCCGAATTTGGAGGGTAGGAGCGAATGAATCTACCAAAATTACGACAGATACTGAGATTTCAATACTCGGTAACAGACTTGCTGCCGGAACATATGCACTCTATGCGTTTCCATCCGAAGATCGGTGGGAGTTGGCCTTCCATTCCAATACAGAACATTGGGGTGATGGCAGAGATGCTTATGATCCGACTGAAGATGTTTTCAGAGTTGTAGTTCTTCCGGAAAATATATCCGAACTACAGGAAAACCTGTTGATCACATTTGACCGGCTCACACATAATGGGGCAAATCTGATCCTGCAATGGGAATACACCAGGCTGACAATCCCGATAAAGATCGATACCGGGTCTATTATGGAAGCGGAGATAGCTGATCAGCTTAAAAAGAATCCGACCGCCCAAACTTATTACGAGGCAGGGCGCTATTTGCTGGAGCAGTCCAGGGATATAGATACTGCATTGGCCTATGTTAACAAGGCTATTGAAATAGGAGGGGATACCTACTACTTCTATCGCGTGAAATCAGAGCTGGAAGCTGAGTCTGGACAATATGACCAGGCGATACAATCGGCAACCAGATCTCTTGAACTTGCCGATTCATTAGGTAAGGATGAGTTCGTAAGGATGAACCAGAGGAATATAGACCAGTGGAAGCAAGAATTGGGTTCAGATCATTAGATCTTAGCACAAACCCTTGGAATGAAAAACATATATGAGGACAAAATCTCTTAAGAAAAACAAGATAAACGTAGTCACCCTGGGTTGTTCCAAGAACATCTACGACTCCGAGGTCCTTATGGGCCAATTACGTGCGAATGGGAAGGTTGTGGCACATGAAGAAGAAGGCAATGTGGTGGTAATCAATACCTGTGGCTTCATTGACAATGCCAAGGAAGAAAGCGTTAATACCATCCTTGATTATTTAAAGCGAAAGGAGGATGGATCGGTTGATAAGGTATATGTTACAGGCTGTCTTAGCGAACGCTACAAACCGGACCTGCAAAAAGAAATACCGGATGTTGACGAGTATTTTGGTACGAGCGAACTTCCGGCATTGCTAAAAGTACTGGAGGCTGATTATAAACACGAACTCCTGGGTGAACGCCTGGTGACCACACCCAAGAGCTATGCCTATCTTAAAATTGCCGAAGGCTGTGACAGGCCGTGTTCCTTTTGTGCTATTCCACTGATGCGCGGTAAGCACCGCAGTAAACCAATAGAAGAACTTGTTCGGGAAGCCGAAATGCTGGCTGCAAAAGGAATTGGAGAACTGATCCTTATAGCCCAGGATCTGACCTATTACGGACTGGACCTCTACAAAAAACGGAATCTCGCAGAGCTCTTAAGTGCTTTGGTAAGAGTTGAAGGG
>CAJHXL010000095.1_pt1 | contig 10998 bp, 7 predicted proteins | sample 9198601 | NCBI WGS metagenome assembly CAJHXL01 (sample SAMEA7708277, study PRJEB35096) | sediment metagenome | biome: marine neritic benthic zone biome [ENVO:01000025]; feature: sediment [ENVO:00002007]; material: shallow marine sediment [ENVO:03000034] sea grass bed [ENVO_01000059] ...
CACAACGTTCATGCCTGTCATTAAATGCCCTTCAATTACTTCAAGTGGCCTGGTAACAGATTGCCTGGCTTCCTCAATATCTTCTTCAATAAATTGGTCTATCCCTTTTACCAGTGCCCGTGTAATCCTATCCTGGAGAGGATCGGATCTCCAGGAAAGATCTGCCTGTTTGCCTTTGATCTTGCCGTCAACCGTCTGGGCGAAATCAAGTAGTCTTTCAGTCGCGTCATCACGCCTGTTGAGGATTACATCTTCAACATATTCCAATAGATCTTTTGGTATGTCGTCATAGACTTCCAGCATCGCCGGATTCACAATGCCGATATTCATTCCTGCGCGGATGGCGTGAAATAAAAAGACGGAATGCATGGCTTCCCTGACTCGGTCGTTACCACGGAAACTGAAGGAGACATTACTCACACCTCCGCTGACACTACAATATGGAAGGTTTTCCCTTACCCATCTTGTGGCCTCGATGAAATCAACCGCATTCCTTTTATGCTCTTCCATACCGGTGGCCACCGGGAAAATATTCAGGTCAAAAATGATATCCTCTGCGGGAAATTTTACTTTATTCACCAGGATATCATAGGATCTTTTAGCAATTTCAATCCTTCGTTTGTAATTATCTGCCTGACCAACTTCGTCAAAGGCCATTACAATTACTGCAGCCCCATATCGTCTTATGAGCCGGGCTTGCCTTATAAATTCTTCTTCACCTTCTTTTAGACTGATGGAGTTAACCACGCATTTACCCTGGACAGTCTGTAAGCCTGCTTCAAGAATCTCCCACTTAGAACTGTCTATCATAATGGGTACTCTTGCGATATCCGGTTCTGAAACCACAAGGCTAAGAAATTTGACCATGGCCCTTTTACCATCAATAAGGCCATCATCCATATTGACATCAATGATCTGAGCACCACCTTCTACCTGGTGTCTGGCTATATCCAGAGCTTCTTCATAATTATCCTCCTTTATGAGTCTCAGAAATTTACGGGAACCAGCCACGTTTGTCCTTTCACCCACATTGATGAAGTTGCTGTCCGGTGTAACAACAAGGGCTTCCAGACCGGAGAGTGTAAGATATCGCTCCCCAAATTTGCGACCCATACTGGGAACAATTCCGGAATTTTCCGGGCTATTATCCGTTTTGGAATTCTGATCTGACAATGTCATGACTTAGGATATGGTTGATTCTGAGGCCATCAAATCTGGCAATGGACGCGGTTCGTAGTTTTGTACAAGATCAGCTATGGCCTTTATATGTTCAGGAGTAGTGCCACAGCATTCTCCAACAATGTTTACCAGGCCCTTTTCTAAATAGCCTTTTATCTGATCCGCCATCTGAGCAGGAGTTTCATCATATTCTCCAAAAGCGTTTGGAAGACCTGCATTAGGATGAGCAGATACACCAAATCTGGATTTTGCCGATAGCACCTCCAGATAAGGAGTAAGCTGATCCGCCCCAAGTGCGCAATTGAAACCAACTGTCAACAATGACACGTGAGAAACAGATACCAGAAATGCCTCAGCCGTCTGGCCTGATAAGGTGCGGCCCGATGCATCAGTGATGGTACCACTTACCATGATAGGAATACTTATTCCCTTGGCCGACATTACCTCTTCGATGGCAAATAAAGCTGCCTTGGCATTGAGTGTATCAAAGACCGTTTCGACCAGTAAAATATCTACGCCCCCGTCTATAAGTGCCTCAGCCTGTTCTGCATAGGCTATCCTTAAATCATCAAAATTAATGGCCCTGAAGCCGGGATCATTAACATCGGGTGACATACTTGCGGTTTTATTGGTCGGACCCATGCTCCCCGCAACGAACCTGGGCTTTTCAGGAGTCTTTATGGTATACTCATCCGCAGCTGTCCGGGCGATCTTAGCAGCCTCAAAATTGATCTCATAGACCAGGGCTTCCATGCCGTAATCTGCCATCCCCACAGAGGTCGCCGAAAAGGTATTGGTCTCTACAATGTCTGCCCCCACTTCAAAATATTTCCGGTGAATGTCCAGCAGTGCTTTTGACTGGGTAAGTGTCAGCAAATCATTGTTGCCCTGCAGCGGCATCTTCCAGTCTTTAAATCGCTCCCCCCTAAAATCTTCTTCTTTAAAAGAATAACGCTGCAACATAGTGCCCATGGCTCCGTCAAGAACCAGTACTTTATCTTCAAGAATTTTTAATATATCAGTCATATGATAATGAACTATCAATAGTTACAGACATGAAGTTATCGGGAAAAGTCAGAGTATATAGAAGACTCCTGGAAGGTTATCTTTCCCAAATCCGAGGGTTAGAACGTAGCACCTACTTTAAGTGTAAAGGGTTGCTAAGGCTTCACAGGGTCTATTCCCTCCGCCTTTCTCGATAACTTAAAACAATAATGTATGAACTAGGTACAAAGAAAGTGCAGTTGGGTTTTAAAAGCAAGAATTCCAAAGTTTTTTTGAATCCAGGGAAAAAAGGGCTTTCAGATGAACAGGATCCAAAAGCCCTTTCGGGTTATGAACTAAAAAACACTAATGAGTTCCTGATTTTGATTCTTTATGAGCTACCAGAGATTCTGTAAGCTCATTCATATGCTCCACCTTATATTCAAAATCCCCTTTGAGTCTCTTTCTGTAAAGATGAAGGTTGTGCACTAGTTTACTAATGTCTTCCGGGATGACCTCTTCAAAGAACTGGCGCAATCTTTTGGCCGTGGTCGGCGATTTACCATTCGTAGAAATCCCTATCTTAACATGGCCTTTGGTAACTATACCACCCATGTAAAAATCACATAAAGGGGGATTATCAGCCACATTGACCAACTTATCCAACTTTCTGCAATCTTCATAAATCTCCAGGTTTACCTTTGGGTTATCTGTAGTGGCTATCACCACATGATAGCCCTTAAGGTAATTTTCACCATATTCATCTGCAATTATATTTACATCAAATGCCCTGGCCAGTTCCAAAGTATGCTCCCGAATAAAGGGCGCTAAGATGGTCACATTGGCGTCGGGGCTTGACTTGGTAAGAAAGCGCAGTTTTTCCTCTGCCACATAACCTCCGCCAACGATAAGAATCCGCAGATTGTAAGTTTTTAGAAAAACGGGGTACAGATTATTCCTTTCCATCAGCCAATTTCATTTACAGCAAGTCTTTTTCTCAGAGAGGCCATTTGTGTCCTGTGGCGCACTACTTCCCCTATGATGATTATTGCCGGATTGCTAATTTTTTGCCTTCTTACCTCTTCAGGGATACTTGATACAGTACCTACTCCTATCTTCTCATCGGCTGTGGTTCCGCTCTGAATTACGGCAACCGGGATATCAGACTTACCTTCTTTCTTAAACAAGTCCATTATGGCCTCAAGTTTTGACATACCCATCAGGATAACTACAGTGGCGTTCGATTTCGCGGCCAAACCAATATCGGACGATAAGTTATGATCTCGGGTGGTGCCTGTTATAACCCAAAAGCTTTCGGAGGATCCTCGCTTTGTTACAGGGATATCAACCATTGCGGGAACAGATACACAAGAGGAAATACCCGGTATCATTTGTACATCAAGACCACGTGAAGCCGCATATTCCATTTCTTCGGCACCACGGCCAAATACAAAAGGGTCACCTCCTTTGAGTCGGACTACATGTAGTCCCAGGCCGGCACGCTGAACTATCAATTCATTGATTTGCTCCTGCTGGTAAGCATAACAGCCTTTTCGTTTACCCACGAATATTTTTTCGGAATCAACGGCATAGCTGAGCAATTGAGGATCAACCAGGGCATCATATAGCACGACATCTGCCGATCTGAGTGCCTTTACAGCCTTCAATGTGATCAGTTCTATATCACCAGGACCGGCACCGACTACAGATAAGCGTCCCTTCTTATTGAGCCCTGACCCAATTAGATCTACATACTCCCTATGTATATTGCTATTCAACATTTTATGCTACCTGTAATTCTTTGCGCCTGTATTGCTCTGCAATTCTTAGAAATTCCTCCGTCTCTGCCAGGTATTGGCGTGCAAACTTTTCAGAAGGTGCATTCTTGTTCAATTGCAATGCCAGATCTTCAAAGGAGCCATCCATCGGAAATCTGCTATTTTCCACAAAGAGCTCATTAAAATCTTTTATGATGCTGGCATGTGTGTTCGTTTTGGTATTCTCTGATGTCAGTAAGGCTTTGGCACTATTTACTAAGGACGAATAGGAGTAGTATATACTGGCTGCCCATTTACCTTCATTGAACTTTTCCATGGCCAGTTGGATCTTTTCTTCACTTTCAAAGAATAAGGTTGCCACGAGGTCAATAACAACGCCGGCGCATTCACCCAAACCAATAGCTTTCTTATACCGCTCTGTATTTCCCCAGTCTATAAAATCTTCGGGTGTAAGATCATCAATACTTGCCAGGGGCTTGAGGAGCTCATAAAAATATTGCTCGCCTTTGTCCTCGTAATAATGCTCATATCCTCCGCTGCCATTCTTTTCATAGTCATCGAGGATCAATCTGAGCGCATCCGGACCTCTCTTACTGGGAATTTTGATCACTTTATCAGCAAATCGACCGTTTCCATTTCCAAAATTACCACCACCCAGAAGTACCTGCAGAGCCGGGGCAACCAATTTGTCTTTAGTCCTTACAGACATTCCCTGAAAGCCAATATGGGCCATGGTATGTTGTCCGCAGGCATTCATACAACCGCTTATCTTGATCACCACGTCCGGATTATTAATATATTGGGGGTATTCTGCCTTGATAACTCTTTCCAGTTCGGCAGCGATACCGGTGCTGCTCGCTATTCCCAGGTTACAGGTATCAGTACCGGGGCAAGCTGTTATATCCAGTGCCTTGTTATAGCCGGGATCCGCAAAACCAAGTTGTTTCAGACTCTCATAAAAAAATGGAATCGCCTCCTCCCGTACATGGGGAATCAAAATATTCTGCCTGAGGGAAAGTCTGATCTCTCCGGCAGCGTATTGCTCAACGAGATCTGCCAGAAGACGGGCCTTATCCGTATAGAAATCACCTAACATTACTTTAATACCAATGGCCACATATCCCTTTTGTTTCTGTGGAACAAGATTGGTTGCCTTCCATTGTTCAAAGGCCTGCTGATTTTCTATAACTGCCTGAGGTATATCTTTTTGTGAAATCCTAAGCTGCGGATAGGACTTAAAATCTATCGGATAGGAATGATGTTCTACAGCCTTATTCTCTGCCTCCAGTAATTCTTTAAAACCATCCAGGCCAATATCCTTCAGCAGGAATTTCATTCTCGCCCTTGGTCTTCTTTTTCGTTCCCCGTAGCGATCGAAGACACGTACAACGGCTTCCATCAGAGGAATTATCTTGTCTGCCGGTAAAAATTCGTGAAGGAGATCGGCGTGCCTAGGTTGGGAACCGAGGCCACCGCCCAACATCACCTGAAAACCACGTACACCTTTGTGCATCCTGGCAATAAAACCCAGATCGTGCATATAAGAAAGTCCGGTATCGCTTTCACTCGCTGAGAAAGAGACTTTAAACTTTCGTCCCAATTCCTGACCTATCGGATTGCGTAAAAAGTATTCGAAAATAGATTGTGCGTATGGGGAAACATCAAATGGTTCAGCGGGATCTATACCGGCAGTTTCACTGGCAGTTACATTCCGGACAGTATTGCCACAGGCTTCCCTAAGTGTCACCTGGTCCTTTTCAAGTTGCGCCCATAATTCGGGAGTTCGTTCCAGGTCTACATAATGAATCTGTATATCCTGACGGGTTGTGATATGTAGTCGTCCGGTGGAGTATTCATCGGCCACATCCGAAATTCTTCTCAATTGCCGGGAGCTCACCTTTCCGTAAGGCAGCTTGATACGTATCATTTGCACCCCGGGTTGACGCTGACCATAGACGCCCCTTGCCAGGCGCAGACTGCGGAATTTCTCCTCGTCTATATTACCGTCTTTGAATTGCCGGATCTTTTTCTCCAGCTCAAGGATATCCCTTTCTACAACAGGATTCTCAATTTCAGTTCTAAAGCTCTGCATAACAACATAATAGTGTCAGGGGTGACTGCTAATTTTCAATTCTAAGCGGAGCCGTCGGCTCCTTTTTGGCGATCTGAAATAAATTTAGATCCTGCTTGAGTGCCTACTGCACTTATGAGTATTGAATGTTAAACGTGTAAGCCGCACTCCCGGTTCTCCAGGACTTTGGTCGGATCGAAATAGGTATGTTCATTTGGCAGTCCTCTACTCTCCAGATAAATATCCAGTTGGGTATCGGACCAATGGAAAAATGGACTCACCTTCAGTACTCCATCACTTCCCAGACTCAAGATATTGAGTGTGTCTCTGTGGGCAGTTTGCCCTTTGCGCAGATTGGTAAACCAAACATCGGGCTTATGTTCCCGCATAGCTCTTTTAAATGGTTCCAATTTCACCTGTTCAGTAAATGTCGCGTGTCTCGGATCATCGATATGGGGTATACCCATCATGGCGTCACGGTGTGCTGAGGTCTGTCTTGGAACAAATAGTTGAATATTGAGACCCAGGGCTTCTGTAAGTTCCCCTGCATGCTGATATGTATTGGGAGTATTGTATCCGGTATCACACCAGATCACAGGAATATTTCCCTTCACATCGGTAACAGCAGCCAGTATGGCCGCCTCATAAGGCCTGAAATTGGTTGTTACCACGGGCCTGTCTGCATTGTCTATGGCCCATTGTATAATTTCTTCAGGTGGAATCCCTCTAAACTGGTTATTCAGCCTGTCGATTTGTTCTTGGGTAAAAAGCATAATGTTTGTTTATTTGTTTATCCTATCGGTTTAATAGAGTATTCAAATATATACGAATTAATTTCTAATAGACGTTAAATCTTTCAAAATATTCTTTTTACCCTATAGTTTTAATAGATTATTTGAAAAGCTCTTTAAAATTTGAAGATTACGCAGTGATCAGGGATCTTCGTTGAGGATTTCCTGACCTAAAATGAGGTCGGCCAGTGTTGTCTGACGATATACTTTAAGGGCACTGTCCCTTACCTGGATCATCAGATTGTGTACCGGGCATGTGTTTTCATCCGGACAGTCATCGCATTTTTCATAGAAATTCAGACTGACACAGGGAACCATGGCAATAGGTCCCTCCAGTACACGAATGACGCTGGTCATCTGGATCTCAGTCGGATCCTTGATGAGGTAATAACCTCCACCCTTTCCCTTTTTTGAGCCCAGGAAACCGGTTTTACGAAGCGATAGCAGAATACTCTCGAGAAATTTTTGGGATATATTCTCATGCCTGGCAATTTCAGCAATCTGAACCGGTTGCCGAGCATCTTTGGAGGCCAGATAAGCCAGTGCTTTCAGGCCGTATTTTGTCTTTTTGGAGAGCATCCTACTAAGATAGGCAAAATACGTGTATCAGTAAATTAATCCAGGGTCTCCAGAGCCTGACCAATATCCTGGATTATATCGTCAACATGTTCCAGGCCAACCGAAATCCTGACCATCCCATCTGTAATACCACAGGTCTGCCGGTCTTCCTGACTGAGCTTGCTATGAGTGGTCGAAGACGGATGGGTCACAATGCTTCTGGTATCCCCCAGATTGGCCGATAAAGAAAGGACTTTAACAGCATCAAAAAATCTGCGACCTCCTTCCTTACCGCCATGGACCTCAAATGCCACAACACAACCTCCTGCTTTCATTTGTTTTCGGGCCAGTTGGTATTGCGGGTGCGATTTCAAAAACGGATACTTCACCCAGTTCACTTTTGGATGGGATTCCAGAAAATCAGCTACCTTCATCGCGTTATCACAATGCCTGTCAACCCTTACGGCAAGTGTTTCCAAACTTTTCGACAGTACCCAGGCGTTAAAAGGTGATAATGACGGTCCGGTTATTCTCGAAAATCTATATATCTGATCTATAAGATCGGCCCGGCCAACAGTAATACCGGCCAGTACCCTGCCCTGTCCGTCCATCAATTTAGTGCCTGAATGAATAACCAGATCGGCACCAAAACGGATCGGCTGTTGTAAGTAAGGAGTGGCAAAACAGTTATCTATTACAAGCAACAAACTGTTCCTTCGGGCTATTTCACCCAGTTTTTCAAGATCTATAAGATCAACCCCCGGATTCGTGGGCGATTCGGCATAGATCAATTTGGTCTCCGGCCTGATTAAAGCTTCAATAGTATCAACCTCATCCAGTTTAAAATAACTGTGTGAAATATTCCACTTGGGAAAGAACTGGGTAAACATAGTATGCGTAGAGCCAAAAATATTCCTCGCGGAAATAATGTGATCTCCGCTATTGAGGAGTGCAGCGAATGTAGAAAATACAGCGGCCATACCAGAAGAAAAAGCAAAACCGTCTTCTGCAGCTTCCATTTTACATACTTTATCAATGAGTTCCGATGTGTTAGGATTGGAATATCTGGAGTAAACATTCCGGTCCTTCTCTTCGGCAAAAGAGGCGCGCATGTCTTCGGCATCCTCAAAAACGAAGCTGGAACTCATATATATCGGACTGCTGTGCTCCAGGAATGCGGTACGCTCTATCTGGGTACGAATGGCATCAGTCTCAAATTTCCTTTTCACGCGCTCACTCATTTTCCATAACTATTTTTATAGTTTTTCCGCGATGCGAAGAATATCTCCAAAAACTCCGCGTGCGGTAACCGCAGCTCCCGCACCGGCACCTTGAATAACAAGTGGGTGCTCTTCGTAGGATTCCGTATATATCTCAATAATTGAATCAGATCCTTTCACCTGACCCAGCGTACTGTTCCGGGGTACGGACACCAGTTTAACTTCCAACACACCTTTATCTCTTTGGAGGTCGCCGTGCAGGTCTCCCACATATCTCAACACATGATCAGCTTGCTGCTCTTTCCTGAGCTTATCGAAGTGTTCATCCAGAACATCCAGTTTTTCCAGAAACTCGGACAAGTCCACATCTTTAAGTTCTTCGGGGATCAGGTTCTGGACCTGGATCTCTTCGAACTCATTGCGCAGATCGAGTTCTCTCGCCAGGATCAGGAGTTTACGGCCCACATCATTTCCGGAGAGATCTTCCCTCGGATCCGGCTCTGTATAGCCTCGTTGCATAGCCTCTCTTACGATAGCCGAAAAAGACTGATCTGTTCCCGAAAATGTATTGAAAATATAGCTAAGGGATCCTGAGAAAACCCCCTTGATCCGTGTGATATTTTCACCGGAAAGATGCAATAATTTGATCGTATCGATAAGTGGAAGTCCAGCCCCTACATTAGTCTCGTACAAATACTGTTTCTGATGTTTTATAAGATCCTCACGCAACAGTTGGTAGTAGTCATAGCCCAGTGTATTGGCAATTTTATTTGAGGAAACCAGGTCAAAACCACTTTCGACCAGATCAAAGTAATTCGCAACAAATTTCTCACTGGCCGTATTATCAACCGCAATTAGGTTTTCCAGGTGATGTCTGCCGGCAAATTCAAATATATCTCCAACGGTATACGGTACTCCTTTTTCCTCAAGCTCCTGTTTCCAGTTGTTGTCAATGCCATACTGGTTAAGGATCAACCTCCTTGAATTGGCCAGTGCAAATACGTTTAAATGTATGCCTTTCCTTTCTTCAATCTTTTTAACTGATCTCAGGATCTGATCAAGCAGAGTGCCTCCCACATTACCATGGCCAAATATGGCCAGGTTAATTTTCTTGCTGATACCAAAGATCTGGCCATGCATTACATTCATCGCCTTGTGTAAATCTGACTTTTTTACCACCAGGCTTACATTCTTGCCGGATACTGTATTATTAAATAACAGCGGTGTGATCTGGTTTTTGATCAGTGCATTGTAGGGCTTGTGAAAAGTACTCAGGTCCTGACCTATGATCGAGATGACAGATACATCATCAACAATGGTTATGGTGTTGATATCCCTGGATCTGAAATCAGCTTCAAATTCCTGTTCCAGTACTTCCTTGGCCTTTGTTGCTTTTTCAGATTTCACAACCAGTCCGATACCCCTCTCCGAAGAGCCCTGCGATATAATACTGACATTGATGTTGTTCAGACTAAGTACTCTGAATATCCTGGCATCGATGCCGATCTTCCCTAGGAGCCCCCTGCCCTCCAGATTGATCAGCGCTTCATTTTCTATCACAGATATGGATTTGATCCCTTCGGCATTGGATTCGGCGCTTATTAAGGTGCCCTCGTCATCATTGTTGAATGTATTGAGGATCCTCAAGGGAATATTTTTTTCAATAAGTGGAATACTGGTTTTGGCATGCAGGATATTAGCACCGAAATTGGCAATCTCGTTGGCCTCATTATAAGACAGCTGAGAAATTCTCTGAGCTTCGGGGACCAATTCGGGATTTGCAGTATAGATCCCATTTACGTGGGTGTAATTCTGCAATTCACGTGCATCCAGAAAATTGGCGATCATTGATGCCGTGTAATTACTACCGTTTCTACCCAGTGTAGTTGTCTGGTCGTCTTTAGTAGAAGCGATGAAACCGGGAATAACCGGTATCTGATCTGATTCCAATCTGGTGAATTCCCCAATGGTATTTTCACGGGACAGATCCTCTTTTACCTTGGCATCGCCATAGGTGTTATCTGTTTTGATCAATTTCCTGGCGTCCAGCAATACGGCATTGATACCCCTTCCGATCAACAGTTTTGTCATTAACTTCCCGGAAATTATCTCTCCATAAGCCAGGACCTGGTCTTTGATCTTCGGACTAAAATCCCCCAGCATGGTCACACCTTCCAGGATCCTGACAAGACCTTCAAAATCCGCGGAAAGATCAACATTTTTAAAAGTATGACGCTGATACTTTTCAAAAGCTTCAAATTCTTCTTTATAATCCCGCCCGGAAGCAGCCTTGTAGAGTATAGATTCGAGTTGGTCCGTTGCTTTTTCCCTGGCTGAAAGTACAATGGCAATATTCTCACCTTCTTTTACTTTCTTTTCAACTATATCCAGAACCCTGCCTACACCTTCTCCGTTGG
>CAJHXL010000083.1_pt1 | contig 10228 bp, 12 predicted proteins | sample 9198601 | NCBI WGS metagenome assembly CAJHXL01 (sample SAMEA7708277, study PRJEB35096) | sediment metagenome | biome: marine neritic benthic zone biome [ENVO:01000025]; feature: sediment [ENVO:00002007]; material: shallow marine sediment [ENVO:03000034] sea grass bed [ENVO_01000059] ...
AGCCCAGTCTGTAATACCAAAAACCTTATAGGCCAGGGCGGCAAGCCAAAAGTGCATATGCGGTTTGTCCAGGTATTCCTCCGTCCCTTTAATCAGGTTTATAAAATCATTCTCCTGGACCATCCTCATGGCCATGACAGCAAATTGCGCCGAATCGTTTTCGAAAAGCGTGACAAATAATCCTGCAACGTAAACCAGTACCACGAGCAAGATGAGTAGGCGGTACCTGGCAGCAGAGATCATAGTGCGAATTTATTCTCTACAAAGATATACAAGCGGAAAAACAACCATCCGAATAGCGACCCGATAATCGCACCACTAATAATATCCAGGGGGTAGTGCACACCTATATAGATCCTGCTGTAAGCAACCACCGACGCCCAGAGTAACAGGAATACAGGGATTACTCGAATATTCGACCTCAATAAGAATGCAAAAAAAGAGGCGGCGCCAAAAGAGTTGGCCGCATGTGCAGAAAAGTAACTGAATTTACCTCCGCAAGACCGTTTTACTAATCGCATGGCTTCGGATATACCTTCCTCGTAACAAGGTCGCAACCGCTGCACCCCGTATTTGAAAAAATTGGCCAGTTGATCGGTACAGGTGATTAGAAGGGCAACAACAACCAGGATAACCAGGGTTCGCTTAAGGCCAAAGTATTTGAATGTAAGCACCAGCAGTATAAAATAGACAGGGATGGAAATCCATTTGTCTGTCGCGGCAAGCCAAAAACCATCCCACTTAGCACTCCCAAGATTGTTTAGAAAGAGAAATAACTCCTGGTCCAGTTGTATCAATTCTTCCAACATGCTAATCCTCGTATCGGGCAATTTCCCTATCGTAAAATGATGTCGCCAGTTCAATGAGCTCCTCTATCTGGGAAGAGAGTTCTTTTTCGTCTTCCGTACTGAATTCCTCGAGCCATTCTACCTCGTCCGTACTCATGTCAATAATGAACCTGGGGAAATCGGTATGAATTACAAATACGGAATCCGGAATATCGGTATTGTCAGCAATTAAGAACTTGGGAATTTCCATATTAGCTTGCTATTTGGTTGGTGATAAGCCTCTTACTCATATAGTTAAATCGAATATACAACATTATAGCCGATGCGGTAAGACCCGCCAGCAATCCAATCCAAATCCCTGTGCTCTTCAAAGGACTGTGTAATCCGAGGTAGAAGGAAATCGGGAAACCTATCAGCCAATAGGCAATAAAAGTGATCAGCGTTGGTATTTTTACGTCCTGCAATCCTCTTAGCGCACCAAGAATAACCACCTGGAGTCCGTCTGATATTTGAAAGAATGCTGAAACCAGCAATAATTGAGAAGCTATGAGAAGCACTTCTGTATTATCGGCAAGGTTCACAGGATCATCTACATCCAGGTATAAAGTGGGGAGCCAGTGCCTGCCCACCAAAAAGAAAATAGCAAATCCAATTTGGAGCAACAGGGTCAGGAGGAAAATAGACTTGGCTATACGACGCAGATCTGTGTATTTCTTTAAACCCATTTGGTTACCTACACGGATCATCGCCGCCACCCCAAGACCCATTCCGAACATAAAGGTCATACTGCTCAGGTTGAGTGCGATCTGATTCGCGGCTTGTGGGTTTTTCCCAAGAACGCCACTCAGCCAAATGGCCACTGTAAAAATAGCTACCTCAAAGAACATTTGTAAAGCCGAAGGAAATCCGAGGTTAATGATCTTTTTCATCATTGCATTACTCAGTTTCCTGAAATTAAAACCACTCACATAATGGTGAAACTTTGGCTTTCTGTTTAACAGGTACCACAAATAGATCAGCATGATGATCCGGGCCATCAATGTACCGATTGCAGCCCCGATAATCCCCAGTTTGGGAAATCCAAAGGCCCCGAAAATGAGCAGATAGTTGACCACAATGTTTATGATATTGGCAAGAATCGTGGCATACATGGGGTATTTGGTTTGGGAAAGGCCTTCGGAAAATTGCTTGATAGCCTGGAACATTATAAGAGGCACCAGTGAAAATGCCACCAGGTCCAGGTAAGGCATAGCCAGAACCACCACCTCAGCCGGTTGATCCATATGATACATCAACGGCTTGAGTAACATGATAAAACCAAAAAGTGAAATCCCGAGTAGTGTACACAGAACTAGTCCATGTTTAAGGGCATTCTTTCCGGCTGACTTGTCTCCTGCCCCATCAGCTTCAGCAACCAAAGGCGTAATGGCTGTTGAAAATCCGATCCCCAAAGACATTGCTATAAAGACAAAGCTATTACCCAGGGACACTGCGGCGAGCTCGGCCGTTCCCAGCTGCCCAACCATAATATTGTCCGCAAATGCCACGAAAGTATGTCCCAGCATGCCTGTGATCACAGGTACTGCCAGACGTATATTATACCTGAACTCCTTGGTGTATGACCGCAACAATGATTTGGAATTTTAAAGCCGCTAAGATAGTATTTCCTGTATCAATCCTGATCTAATCCGGGCTCCGTTTTATAGAAAAGTTGGCTGCAAATTAATCCTGTCTGTTAAGCCATATTAGAGATCAGTGAGACTTGGCCTCCTGCCAATAGGATTCCATCTCTGCAATACTCAATTCCTTTAGAGATCTTCCGGATTCTTCGGCCCTTTTCTCCAGGAACTGGAAACGTTTGATGAATTTTTTATTGGTCTTTTCGAGGGCATTTTCAGGATTGATACTTAAAAACCTGGCGTAGTTTACCAGAGAAAACAAGACATCACCAAATTCCTCCTCGGCAGCTGCTGAATTGCCTTCATTGATTTCTTCCTCTAACTCTGCCAATTCCTCCTTGATCTTTAGCATCACATCTTCCGAATGTTCCCAGTCGAAACCGACACCGGACACCTTGTCCTGTATGCGATTGGCTTTAACCAGGGCAGGCAGGCTCATAGGCACACCCTGAAGTACACTTTTCTTGCCTTCCTTTAATTTGATCTTTTCCCAGTTCTGTTTAACCTCCTCTTCATCCGCCACGCTTACATTACCGTAAATATGAGGATGCCTGTTGATTAATTTTTCCGAAATATCATTGGCCACATCGGCAATATCAAAATCCCCGGACTCCGAGCCGATCTTTGAATAAAAAAATATGTGCAACAGCAGGTCTCCGAGTTCTTTTTTTACCTCGTCCAGATCTTCATCAAGGATGGCATCGCCCAATTCATAAGTTTCCTCAATGGTTAGATGCCTGAGGCTTTGCATGGTTTGTTTGCGGTCCCAGGGACACTTTTCCCTAAGCTCATCCATGATATTTAGCAAGCGGTCTAATGCCTCGAGCTGCGTTTGTCTGGAATTCATCTTTTGGCAATTTGCGCAAATGTACAAAGGAGGCTTCTTTGGCTTAGCAAAAATTAGAGTATTTTTAGAATAACTGTAATTCTTTAACCCATAAACATGAGTTGGAAACATTTCTTTTCAGGAACAATCATCTGTATCGCCCTTTTGGGCTGTGACAAACGAGAAGTCTATGATGTGCTTATCAGAAATGCCACTATAGTGGATGGTACCGGCACAGCTGCGTATCAGGCCGACCTGGCAATAAGTTCTGACACCATAAGTGCTATTGGTGATCTGGGCAATGCCCAGGGCCAGCTTGAAGTGGATGGTACCGGTCTGGTTACGGCACCTGGTTTTATCAATATGCTTAGCTGGGCCAATGTTTCCCTCATTGAAGATGGGCGTTCCCAGGGGGATATTCGCCAGGGTGTGACCTTGGAAGTGATGGGCGAAGGTCGATCTATGGGTCCATTAACTGATAAAATGAAGTTGGAAATGAAGGAGAATCAGCAGCATATTAAATACGATATCGAATGGACTACGCTGGGAGAATATATGAACTTCCTGGAATCAAAAGGGGTTTCTACCAATATAGCTTCTTTCGTCGGTAACGGAACGCTGCGCCAATATGCTATTGGCTATGATAAGCGCCAAGCTACAGATGAAGAAATGGACCTGATGAAAAAGCTCTTGGCAGAGGCCATGGAGGAAGGTGCAGTGGGACTTTCCACCTCACTTATATACGTACCCAGTGGCCATGCCGATACGGGGGAGATTGCAGAATTGGCAAAACTTGTTTCGGACTACGGCGGAATGTATGTGTCTCATATCCGTAATGAAGAGGGAGGTCTGCTGGAGGCCGTTGAAGAGTTGATCAGTATCTCGAGAGAAGCTAATATTAGATCTGAAATATATCATTTTAAAGCCTCCGGTAATGCAAACTGGCAGCTTCTGGATAGTGCCATCCAAAAAATTGCCGATGCCCGCGAAGAAGGTCTGGCCATTACCACAGACATGTACATGTACAATGCAAGTTCTACAGGCCTGAATATTTTGTTGCCGGAATGGGCCAAAGAAGGAGGACATAATAAAACCATGGAATTGATCGCACAACCGGACATGAGATCCAAAATGTTGGGTGAAATGGATTTCCATGTTCCACCCAGTAATATCCTTTTAGTCGGCTTCAGGAATCCGGCTATGCGAAAATATATTGGCAAGACCCTGCAGGAAGTTGCGGATGAGAAGGGCACAAGCCCTGAGAATACTGTGGTGGACCTCATTTTTGAAGATGACAGCAGGATACAGGTGGTGTATTTTTCCATGTCTGAGGATAACATCGAAAAGAAGTTAGGCCTGCCCTATATGGCGATTTGTTCCGATGCCGGTTCATACACCAATGAGGGTGTATTTCTGGAACAAAGCACTCACCCGAGAGCCTACGGTTCATTTGCACGTCTTTTGGGACACTATGTGAGAGACAGGGAGGTGATCACTCTTGAAGAGGCTGTTTATCGACTTACTTCGCTGCCAGCCACCAACCTGAGACTCAAAAAAAGAGGAAGTCTTATACCTGGTAATTACGCCGATGTGGTATTATTCGATCCTGAAACTATTAAGGACAATGCCACCTTTGCAGAACCACATCAATATGCAAGTGGTGTTGAGCATGTTTTTGTTAACGGTATTCAGGTACTCAAGAACGGAAAGCACACAGGGGCCTTTCCCGGCAGATTTATCAAAGGGCCGGGCTGGAGCAGCCAAGAATAAATCGCGGGATTATCAGTAGGTTAAAAAGTCTGAATAATTACCAGTTTTGACCGATGATCTTCATTTTAACTGAATTACTAGATTTGCAAACCGGTAACTAATTGTTATGCCTGTGAAGAAATTACTTATCCTTCAGATGAGGCCAGAAGACGAGGCGGCAGACAGCGAATTCGAAGCCATTTTGAGAGTAGGAGATATTCCTGCCGAGAAGGTTCAACGTTTGCGACTTGAACAATTTCCTAAGCCTCAGATCAACCCCCGGGACTACTGTGCTATTATTGCAGGCGGGAGTCCTTTCGATGTAAGCCTTGATCAGGAAAAGAAGAGTAGCTCGCAAAAGCAGGTTGAGGAATTCTTTGAGAATTTGTTCCACCAGGTTGTAGATGAAGATATCCCTTTTCTGGGAGCCTGTTCGGGAAATGGCCTGTTAGGACGTTATTGCGGTGCTAATATTTCAGGTAAATTTTCAGAAGATATTGGAAGCGCCCTGGTATCCATAACAGAAGAAGGAAGTAAGGATCCCTTGTTAGCCGATCTTCCTGATCAGTTTCATGCGATGGTAGGTCATAAGGAGGCTTGTGACGAGGTTCCACCGGGATCGGTTTTACTTATATCCTCAGATAGCTGTCCCGTGCAAATGTTCAGGGTAAAACAGAACATATATGCAACCCAGTTTCACCCCGAAGCCGATGCTGATGAGTTCATTCTCAGGGTAAGAATTTATAAACACTTCGGGTACTTTCCACCTGAAGAGGCAGATCAATTGATCGAAAAGATCAAGCACATGGATACGCCCGTGCCTAAAAAGATACTGAAGAGATTTGTAAACAGATATTGCAGATAGGTTTTTCTGTAACGCTACTCATTCCTTTAGTTCCAGAATGCGGACATTCCGAAAACGGATTGTTCCTGTACCGGCTGCCTGCAATCCAATATGACCGGAAGTCAGATCATCATTCTCCAAATCGGCCACCAGAGTACCATTGATCCAGGCTTTGATCTTTCCCTTCTTACAGGAAATCTTATAAGTATTCCACTGATCGATGGTATTTACTTTGCTGAGGGCAGCAGTTCTGCTAACAATGGCACCTGTACGTGATTCCTGGTTCGGGTGATCGTCCCATATATTGAATTCATAACATTCAGATGCGGATAGGGCAATATCAGTGCAACGTGTAAACACGCCTGAATTAACGGTCTCATCCGGGAAGAATTCAAGCTCAACTATAAAATCACCGAACACATCCTCTGTCATGACAAATCCATCGCTGTTGCTGGCAAATCCCACAAGTTCCCCATCGTGGAATTTCCATTCGGAATCACCGGAGCTCAACCAATCTTGTCCCCCATTACCAAAAAGGATTCTGTCCTGCTGTGAAGCACAACTGCATACTAAGAATAAGACCATCAGGCAGCGAAAACCCATACGAAATTCAGAACTGTACTTATCCATCAAAACTCATTATCTTTCACGTGATTTTGATCTTCAGATGATCAGATTGGAAATTTTATAAGATTATTTATGCTTAGCAATTATAAGGATTTAATTGACAATCTTCTGTTCCATGGCCCAAAACAGGCCGATCTTACGGATGAGGAATTTTCGAGGCAGGTATATCAGGCGGCGGAAGAACTATTAGACACCGGCATAAACAGTACACAAATAGACTCCATAGAAGAGGGACTTCTCGAACGCTATGAGGAATCGATGTTATTTATGCTTTTGGTCCTGAAGATCGTCAGATCAAAATTGATCGTAAAAGAAATCCATCAACCGTTAAATATAACCGTAGTCTTTGCAGTATACAAGGAACACAACCGTATAAGGAAAGCAAGTGAACATCCTCATGGCGAGAATTTCCTGGTCAGGAAGGTAGAACAACTGAGATGGCTTTTTGGCAACAGTCCCAATATTCAATGGAGGTTGATCGTGGTTGATGACGGCTGTCCGGAGAACAGTGGTATGATAGCCCGCCAAATAGCGGATCGGGAGGGACTCAACAAGGAGGTGGAGGTTTTGTTTTTGAAGGATGCCATTGAACAGAATCTTCCGCCGGTTAATTCTCTCAAGAGTACGAGTGAGAGTCAAAAGGGCGGTTCCATTGTCTATGGTATGTGGCATGCGGTACAACATTTTGGAGCAGAGGGCCATATCACGGCTTTTACGGATGCAGATCTTTCCACACATCTGGGGCAGCTTGGCCTATTGATGCAACCAATCCTTAATGAGAATAAAAGGAGTGCCATCGGATCAAGGCGTGAAACCGACTCTGTGGTAATTAAGCGAGGTGCCAGAAATAATCGCGGAAAGCTTTTCATCTATCTCTGGAAAAGACTGATAGCCAATCTAGGTGATATAGTGGATACTCAATGTGGTTTTAAGGCATTCCAGGCGGCTGTAATACCCACCATTACCGAAGATCTTATAGAAAAGAAATTTGCGTTCGACATAGAGCTTTTACTGCGTACAGCACAGTTGGAGCCCGGATCTATTTCCAAGGTCGGCATCGCCTGGATTGACAGCGATGCTGCCTCAACCACTACGGAGCTCAGTCCTTATCTGCCCATGTTGAAATCGATCTCAAAAATGTACCGGAAGTACTTTGATCCCAACAGTCAAAGTGACGAATTTGCCCGCTTTATTGAAAATTTAAACGAGGATGAATTCCACCACTTATTGGAACATATTCCCGAAAATCTGCTTCAACGCGAGCCTTATGAGTTCACTGACTACAGCGAGGTAGGTGTTCAGGAACTGGAATCAAGTATTCAAAGATGAGTTGGATAAAGGTTATAGGATTTAAGGAAGCCAGCGGATCTCTTAAAAGAATCTACGACCGGGTTGCTGGTCGTGATGGTAATATCGATAATGTCCTGACTGTCCACAGCCTCAGACCTCATTCATTGACCGGGCATATGACGCTCTATAAGAACGTACTGCACCACAGTGATAATACACTCCCTAAATGGTACCTGGAAACAATTGGGGTCTATGTTAGCCATCTAAATAAATGTGAGTATTGTGTAAAGCATCATTTTGAGGGGCTTAAGAAGTTAAGAGGAAAATATGCTCCCCCTGATATATACAAGGCCGTAAAGGCAGAGAATTTCTCTGAACTCATGGATCAGAAAGAAGTGCTTGGTTTGCACTATGCGAAGGTCCTCACTCTTGTTGCACACGATATTGATGAACAGCAAATTGAAGCACTGCGACAAGCCGGATACGACGATGGGGAAATATTGGAAATTAATCAGGTAGTAAGCTATTTTAACTATGTTAACAGAACGGTGCTCGGGCTGGGAGTAAACGCAGAAGGGGACATATTAGGCCTCTCGCCAAAAGGAGAGGATTGGATGCATCACTGAATTTCCAGTCTGAAAGATTTGGTAAGAAGGAGTCAAAATATCTAATTTGGAAAACACAATCGGACATCTATGAGGATCATACTGTATTTAAGCGTCTTGGTTTTAGGAGTGAATTTCGCTGTTGCGCAACAACTTATCGAGCTTCCGGTGGATGGTAATCCGGAAGTGAGCTGGAAGGGAGATGCCAAAACGTACTTTTCCAGCGATTGGAATACTCAGGTTGTAACTAATGTTTCGAAGCCTACCATGCAGGTATTCCAACCTGAACCGTCTATCTCGAATGGCAGTTCTGTAATAATTGCGCCTGGAGGTGGTTTATTTGCTCTGGCCATTGAGAAAGAAGGGAATTTAGTAGCTAAATGGCTGAATACCAAAGGAATTACAGCCTTCGTACTAACATATCGCCTCTTACCCACCGGAGAGGATGGGGTTAAAGAGGTGATGCAGGACTGGGAAAATGTATTTGAGAAAGTTTCTCCTATCCTGCAGTTATCCATCGCCGATGGTCAAAATGCCGTAGCATATGTACGAGAGAATGCCGCGAAATGGAACCTTCAACCAAATAAAATAGGCCTGATGGGATTTTCTGCCGGAGGTGCCCTCACCATGGGGGTTGCTTTCAATTCCGAAGCCCGGAACAGACCTGATTTCATTGTACCGGTATATCCGTGGATGACTGTTATTGGCGACTACGAAGTACCAGAGGAAATGCCACCTATGTTCCTGGTCTGCGCATCCGATGATGAACTATTACTGGCTGCTGAAAGTATTAAGCTTTACTCGGAGTGGACAGACAATGGCGGTAGTTCCGAATTACACATGTATGCCAAAGGAGGCCACGGATTCGGTATGGACGAAAAAGGTCTGCCATCTGATAATTGGATATCCCGATTCTATGAATGGGCACTCTCAGAAGGCATTGTAATATCTAAAAATCAACAATAGGCCCTGTTCTTTTAAACCCAAATCTGTAGAAAATATGAATACAGTAAAAATCGATCCGGAAAAAGACCTGGTTGGCAAAGGAAGGGAAAGGATATGTTATGTAGTTCCTGCTGAGCCTGGCAAGGCCATAAAGATCACACCTGGGCCCATCAGAAAACAAACAGACAGAGAGCTTAATTTCTACAAGGGACTGAAAAGGAGAAGAAAAGTAAGCTACGAGCATATACCGAAATACTTTGGCGCTGTAGAATCTAATCTGGGCCGGGCCGGGGGCAGGTATTTGAGCTGATCCGTGACTATGACGGTGCCGTTTCAAAATCATTGCTATGGTACCTGGAAGAAGGTTTTTCCCTTGATTTTTTTAAGACAAGGCTGGATACCCTTCATAAATACCTCCTGGCAAATCGCCTGATATTTAATCACGATATGTATGCCGGCAATTTACTCTTTAAAAGAAATTTTGAATCTGAAGGAAAACTGATCATTATTGATGGTTTGGGCGATACTGTATTTATCGACTGGCTTAATGTTCTACCCAGCCATGCCAATAATAAGATCAACCGACGCTGGGAATTGTTTATCAACCGGCTTCGTAAAAGAGCCCTGGGTATAGAAAAGAGCCTCAGGGAAAAACAATAGTCAGGATACTTTCATATTTTCGCTTTCATGTTGACTTCCCACAAGGCCCAAAATAGAAATTATTATTAAATCACAACCGAGTAGTATGAATCGAATCCGAACTGTTCTGAGTTCCTTATTTCTATTCTTGTTTATGTGGATCCATGCCCAGGATCCCGGACGATTTGAGCAGGATGTAATAGATCTTCAAAGGAAATACGACAGTATTGGTCTTA
>CAJHXL010000060.1_pt1 | contig 10178 bp, 6 predicted proteins | sample 9198601 | NCBI WGS metagenome assembly CAJHXL01 (sample SAMEA7708277, study PRJEB35096) | sediment metagenome | biome: marine neritic benthic zone biome [ENVO:01000025]; feature: sediment [ENVO:00002007]; material: shallow marine sediment [ENVO:03000034] sea grass bed [ENVO_01000059] ...
AGTCTCAGGAGCTGAGCCCTTACAAATTGCTCTAACTCCTTGTCCTGCACTGCCCAATTTGCGAGCGTTTCCATCGTCATATTTAACACGATCCAGTCGCTGTGGTGCTCAAGATTATTGGACAAATGTTTTTTAGCCTTGCTCATCTGTTTCGCATTAAGATCGTTTTCGAGCATCCTGTACAGTTGTGCAAGCGTCCACTGGGTAGAAGCCTGATCTATCTGGCTGATCTCATTCTGAAAGCGATCTATATATGGAATAAGAAGCTCTTTTCTTTGTTTACAAATCCTCTTCATAGCATTTGAGACTCGTAATCGAACCACCTCATCATCGCTGAAGTAGCACTCAAACAACTCGGGAAAAAGGGAAGGGTCGCCCAGAACTTTCTCTACTACGTCAATTGTGTTACCCAGAGAGTTCGGATGCCCGCCCGTAAGTTGTTCCTCGATAGACCCCATTATGATTAAGAGATTTATCTAAAATACTGCTTTAGAATTGAATTTACTGAAGCGTAATACGATCTTCCGAATAAATTCAAATGGACAAGTAAATAATACAACTGATAGACCTTTATTCTGTCAGCACTTAAGGCATCGCCGGGCAAATCCCTTTCATAGGCCCGGTAGAATGCATCACCGAAACCTCCGAATAACTGAGACATGGCAATATCCACCTCATGATGTCCGTAGTGAACTGCAGGATCTATCAGAAAGGGAGTTCCATCCTCTGCAATCAGGTAATTGCCGCCCCAAAGATCGCCGTGCAGGAGTGAGGGAGTAGTATCCGGGCATAACTCTTCAAGAATGCCGATCATGCGATCATGCGATGGTATTTCATCGGAAGAAAGAAATTGCCTGTCACGGGCCATTTTTAGTTGGGGCACCAGGCGTTCACTTACATAGAATTCAGGCCAGCGATCCATTTTAGTATTTGACTGAGCCAGGCTTCCTATAAAGTTGCTGCTATGCCAGCCAAAGGATCTGGCTTCTCCGAGGTGCATCTGAGCCAGCTGCTTCCCTAAGAGGGCCATTTCGGTATCTCGCGGTCTTTTGGAGCGAACAAATTCCATGATCAGTACGGCACCCGCCTCCCAGGATTGGCAGTAGTAGACCTGAGGCGCTTTAATAACAGCTGTTTCCCGGATAGCGTTCAGACCCTCCATTTCTGCCTCTAACATAGATAAAGCCTCAGGACCGTCATGATGTTTGCAGAAATACTGATCAGAACCGGCGCTTATCTGATAGGCACTGGAAATATCACCCCCTGAAACAGGAACCATATTTTGTATTGGGCAACCCATTAGCCCTTCTAGAAATTCTGATAAGGACTTATTCATCTGGTCGGTTTACTTGTTACGGTTTAGTCCGCAGACCAGGTAATTTACGCCGAATAATCCCAAACTAATACAACTCCTGGTAATATTGCTCGGCCATTCTCCTGCTTGTAAACTGAGGAACAACCCCGTCAATTCCGTTAAAAACTATTTCCTGCCACAGTTCCGGTTTGTCGTAGTAAGTGGGTAAAACTTCGTTTTCCAGAGCATTATAGAGACTATTGCTGTCTTGCTGATCCTGTTCCCAGGCCGGTAAATGATGGTCCACTTCAGGCAATACAAAACAGTTCTTACCGTGTTCCTGGAATTCGGGTATCCAGCCGTCGTTAATGGAAAGGTTGACAGAACCGTTCATTGCGGCTGTCATTCCGCTGGTTCCCGAAGCTTCTCTCGTAATCCTGGGTGTATTCAGCCAGACATCAGATCCCAATTTCAGTTTTTTGGAAAGCGCCATTTCATAACCGATCAAGACAGCCATATTAGGCCTGTGCTTGGTAAAGTGTACCAGGTGATTAAACTGATCTATGGCATAGAAGTCCAGCGGATATGGTTTGCCCGCCCATATTACCTGAACAGGCTTTCCTGCTTTCGAGATAATACGCTCAAGCCTGTTCAAATCCCGTATCAGGAGGTCGGCGCGTTTGTATTCTGCAAATCTTCTGGCCCAGACTATGGTTAATACGTCCGGATCAAAAAGCTTTCCGGTTTGATCCAGCACTTCTTCAAATAGCTCGGCTTTCAGCGCTTTCTTTCTCTTTGTAAAACCCTTACCGTCTCTTTTTTTCCAGTGCTTTTCAAGAATGTTATCCTGCCAGAACTTTTGGTTTTGGGCATTGGTTATCGGTATAATTTCACTTATTCCTGAATAATCCTTCCACATTCTCTTTGCCACTGTGGCATGTAACTTTGAGACAGCATTTGCCTTTTTTGCCATACGAAGTGCGGCAACCGTATAACTGATCATCCCACCATTAACAGTTTCCTTCCTCAGCTCTTCGTCATTCAACCTTCTGCCGAAAAAACCGCAATCGTTCAGGTGATAGCCTTCTCGTTCCGCATTCCCGGCCATTTCAGGCGTATGTGTAGTAAAGACCATCTGTTCTTTGGATACTCCTTTGTCTTTCAGATAATAAAATGCCGGCAAGGCATGCCCTTCATTCAGATGGTATACATCGGCGCCCCCCAGGGCTTCCACTACTTTGGCCCCTCCAATACCCAGCACTATGTTTTGTGATACACGCGTAAGCTGATTATTGTCGTACAAATGGTTGGTGATCGTTCTGGAAAGATTGTCATTACCGTCTACATCCGTTGTTAAGAGATATAAAGGGACAGATCCGAATATCTCGGGCTTGAGCACATAAGCGCGCACTTTGACCGAAGGGTTGTCATATATCTTGACTTCTACTTCAATACCGGTGTCTTCAAGATAATTGTATACTTTTTCAATAAAGTTTGTCTGCAGTGTCTGGTCTTTATTCCTGCCCTGATCGTAGTAACCGTATTTCCACAGCATGCCGATCCCGATCATATTCTGCTTTGATTCAAACGCCGATAACATATGTGATCCTGCCAAAAAACCAAGCCCCCCTGAATAGGTTTTAAGCCCCTGGTTAATAGCGAATTCCATGCTAAAGTATGCAACTCGCTTTTTAAATTCAGGCGCTGGTTTATATGGGTGATACCACGTACTGTATTTGCTCTTCATGGTGTTGATTTTTTTATGAAGCGCTAAATATAAGAATAGGAATCAAAGTAAAGAATACTCATTGTAAAAATGACACAAAGCCACCGCTTTATGTCAGATATTCAGGTCAGGAAAGCACGAACTTAAGTGGCGCGCCAATAAATTTTAGATTCGCTTATAGTATCAGTTGAGAATATCTTTATACTTAGCCTGGTCTGCCAGCAGCTCCCTGGCCGTTACTATGGCCTCATCGGCTTCCAGATAGTAATCATATAGCCCCTCCCTGTAGAAATAGCGTTTCAGGATCTCATCTTCAAGATTTTTACGGATAGAGCTTTGGTAAGTGTCCAGTGCACCGCCCTTACTTCTTTCTATCTCACTCAATAATGCCTGGTACTGCTGTTTTACATTTTCGTCAAAAATAAATTTATCATTTCCGGCCATGGATTCTTTCAGCGCCTTTTCCGTATTGGTGATATATTTAAAATTGCTTTCTGAAACGAACTTTTTGAAATTGTCAAAATCCTGATCCGTAAACGAAAAATCACCTACCTTATCCAATGTGTTGGAGTAGTAATAATTTGTAGCGTAATCAAAGATCGTATTGTTGCTGTTGAGTGCCTTTACAAGAGAATTGGATTTCATAGTTTCGATCTCCACATCGGGAAGAACGCCTCCACCGTCCTGAACATTTCTCCCATTCCGGGTCTTGAATTCCTTGAAATCCGTATTCCTTATCGCATTGCCCTGTTCATCCCTGTTTCTGTAATCGAGGGCCTGAATACATCTGCCCGAAGCAGTATAATATCTGGAAATAGTCACTTTTAACTGAGTGCCGTATGTGAGTCTCAAAGGCCTTTGAACCAGGCCTTTTCCAAAACTGCGCGCTCCCATTATTACGGCCCGGTCCAGATCCTGAAGGCTGCCCGACACAATTTCGCTGGCCGATGCGCTATTTCCGTTGATCAGGACAACCAATGGTATAGCGGTATCTTCGGGAGCATTCTTTGTGTAATACTCCTTGTTGAATTTTTTCACTTTTGACTTAGTGGTAACCACAAGCTCACCTTTAGGCACAAATAGATTGGTAATATTGATGGCCTCTGAAAGCAGTCCGCCCGGATTTCCCCGAAGATCCAGTATGATTTTCTTAGCCCCTTTCCCCTTCAGGTCTCTCAGCGCATCCCTGGTCTGTTGTGAAGCCTTAGCATTGAATTTTCTCAATACAATAAAACCGGTCTCCTCGTCTACCATACTGTAATAAGGAACAGCATCAACTTCTATGGCCTCCCTGTTAATCTGGGTAGTTTTGGTCTGCCCCTGCCTCACATAAGTGACATCTACACTCGTGTTTCTGGCACCTTTCAGGAGTTCGGTGGCGTCGTCCTTGAAATCGGAAATAAGAATATCCCCAATCTGAATGATCTCATCGCCTGCTTTTAGTCCTGCCTTGTCAGCAGGATAGCCCTTATAAGGTTCAATGATCAATAATTTGCTTTTATACGAGCGCACCAGGGCCCCTATGCCTGAATACTCACCGGCATTGTTGATCTTATAGGCCTCCACATCCTGCTCATTCAGAAATTTGGTATAAGGATCCAGGTCGTCCAGCATATTCTTAATGGCCGTATCCATCAGTTCAGCCGGATTCGTTTCGTCTACATAATTCATATTCAGCTCTTTAAAGAGCGTGGTGAATATCTCAATCTGCTTGGCGATCTCAAAGTAGTCATTCTTAAAACTACTGCCGGCTATTAATAAAACAACCGCGATTACTGGCACCATCACTTTTGTGCGGATCGTCTTTTTCATGTTATCTCTTTAACTAGTTTTTGTAAGATACTGATCAGGGATTTCTCTACCCTCCTGTATTCGGGTAAATCTTTTCCAAGGTATAAAATAAGCAACGCAAAGTTTCCCTCTATGTTGTTAAAAATTACCTGTTTATTAAGCCGGTAGGCCTCCCGCATCAGCCTTTTAATCCTGTTTCTGTCTACAGCTTTCTTAAAGTTTCGCTTAGGGACACTTACGGCTACCTTAAATTGAACTTCAGCATCCTCTACCGGGATGTAAAAAACTTTGAGCGGGAAAGCGGTAACACTTTTGCCCTCACCGAAAAGCTTTTCAATTTGCTTTTTAGACTTAAGCCTTTCCTTTTTATTGAAGCTAAATGACATTGTTGGCAAAAATAAGCATTAAATAGGGGCACCTGGCTCTATGACTTTTATCATATTTATCCCTAAAATAGGATTTTATCTTGCATTCGTTTATATTTCCAAAGCAATCAAACAACACCATTTCTTATGGGTGAATTCAATGTTAAAAAACTAACGGGAGACGGAAATAGAACAGAGTATATCTCACAGCTTCTTAAGGATATAGAGGCGCTTGAATACATGCTTGACAAAAAGATGTTCACCACCGTACCCGTGAGGATTGGCGCTGAGCAGGAATTCTGCCTGGCCAATGAAAACTGGGAACCTTCCAAGGACGCTGAACGTGTATTGAAGGAAATAAACGACCCTCATTTTACCTCTGAATTAACGCTCTATAACCTCGAAATAAACCTCGACCCCCTGGTGTTGGAAGGGAGCTGCTTTTCGGAATTACATCAGAAGCTTAACGAGCTGTTATCCCATGCGGAAGAAGCTGCGGAAAAGCTCAACAACAAAGTGGTGCTCACCGGTATCCTGCCCACTGTTAGCGAACAGTATATGGGCATGGACTATATGACCCCGATCACACGATATGAAGTTCTTAATGATGCGATCAGGGATATCCGCAAGGACGATATTGAACTGCACATCAAAGGGGTTGACGAGGTAAACCTGCATCATAACAATATTTTATACGAAGGTTGTAACACAAGTTTTCAGGCCCATTTGCAAATAGACCCTGACGACTTTGCCAACACCTATAACTGGGCACAGGCTATAGCAGGCCCTATTCTTTCGGTTTGCACTAATTCTCCCCTTTTACTGGGTCAGGAATTATGGGAAGAAACCAGGATTGCCTTATTTACACAAAGTGTCGATACAAGGGCCAGCACCTTTATTTTGAATGAAAAGGAATCCAGGGTGAGCTTCGGCAGTGATTGGGTACAGGGATCCGTTGTTGATTTCTACAAGGATGCAGTTTTACGATTCCGCAGTTTGCTCACCACAGATTTCGATACAGACAGCATGGAAATGCTAAACAAAGGAAAAACGCCGAAACTAAGAGCGTTGAACCTTCATAATGGCACCATCTACAAGTGGAATCGAGTCTGCTATGGATTAACTGAAGGGAAACCTCATTTGAGAATAGAAAACAGGTATATGCCTTCCGGTCCGACAACAGACGACGAGATCGCCAATATGATGCTTTGGATTGGGATTATGGTGGGAAGACCTAAGGAATTTGAAGAGATCCACACCAAGATGAACTTCAAGGACATCAAAAGCAATTTCTTTAATGCAGCCCGATATGGCATGGCTGCACAATTCCACTGGGATGGTAAGTTGTTGAGTAGTCAACAATTGTTATTAGACCACTTTTTGCCAATGGCATACAGGGGTCTTTACAGCATGGGAGTAGCTCCCAGAGATGCCGAACACTATCTTTCAATCATTGAAAATAGAATTCGCTCATGGAACGGATCAAGATGGATGATCGAGGCCTATAGAAAGCTCAAAAAGGACTATAAAACAACGGACGCCCTGAAAATACTTATTGCCACAATGCACGAAAGAAGAAAAAGGCATTATACAGTGGATGCCTGGCTCTTACCGCGTGGCGATGAGTATGAAGTTCCGGATGAAAACCTAACGGTTCGCGACCGTATGAACACCAAGACGATTACAGCCCAGGAAAATGACAGTGCTGAACTTGTATTAAAGATGATGTTGTGGAAGAATATCCATCACGCACCAATACTGGATGATAACCTGGAACTGGCAGGGGTGCTGACCTGGACAGATGTTCAGAATTATCTTGATAATCCCGAACAACTGAAGGAAAATATCAGCTCAGTGATGACCAGGGATCTGGTGACAGTTGAGCCTGAAATGAAACTTTCGGAAGCTAAGGCCCTTATGGAGAAAAACGATTTCCACTGCCTGCCTGTGGTAATCGACAAGAAGTTGGTAGGCATAATAACATCGAACGACTTTTAGCCTATGACCCAAAACCCGGTAGAAACAATTGAAGCCTTGCACACCAAAAGAATTATTGGTCATATCAAAGGGAGTCAAAAGGGACCTACCCTTATTTTTTTTGGTGGCATTCACGGAAATGAACCCTCTGGGGTTCAGATTCTCGAAGAGGTTTTTGGAAAGCTGGGTAAGTTACAGGAAGACATAAAAGGTACTGTTTACGGAATTCGCGGGAATATCCCGGCCCTGGCTAAAGAACGCAGGTTTCTGGAAAGTGACCTGAACCGAATATGGACAGCCGATGCAGTAAAGAAGATCAATGGCAAACCAAATAATGACAGGACCAGTGAAGAAGGTGAAATGGCGGAGATTTACCGGATTCTTTCAGAGATAATAAAAATAGAATCTCCTCCGTTTTATTTTATCGACTACCATACCACTTCCAGTCCAACACTTCCTTTTATTACGATCAATGATGCGATGATCAATCGTAAGTTTGCGCGATTGTTCCCCTTACCTGTAATTCTCGGAATGGAAGAATACCTGGAGGGCCCTCTTTTAAGCTATGTGAACGAAAGAGGATATCTGGCCATAGGCTTTGAATCCGGACAGCATTTTACGGATGAAGCTGTACGCAACGGGGTGTCATTCACCTGGCTCACCTTATTATTTGCCGGTGTACTTCAGGAGAAATTGATCGACAAAGCTGAGCATCTCAGGATATTGAGTAAGGCGGCCTCTCGGAACACTAATTTTTACGAGATAACCTACAGGCATATGATCACAGATAAGGACGAATTTCTGATGTCCCGTGGGTTTAAGAGTTTTGATAGTTTAGGAGAAGGCACGGAATTAGCTTTCCACAACGGCAAGAGTATCAGCACAGATAAAAAATCCATAGTCTTTATGCCATTGTACCAGGAACAGGGCGAAGAAGGCTTCTTCCTTATCAGAAAGATACCTCAGTGGGTGTTGCGACTTTCCGCTTTTATGAGGAGGCTGAGACTGGACTTGCTTCTCACTGTATTACCGGGTATATCCTGGGCATCCCCTGGGAAAGAGCGCATCATGGTCAATTTAAGAGTAGCCAGGTTCTTGAGCAAGCCACTTTTCCATCTGCTCGGCTACAGGAGCAGGGTAGTGGACGAAACTCATATTATGATGAGCAACAGGGAAAGAACAGCCCGGACCGAAATGTACAAAAACACACCCTGGTACGGAATTTAGAATATCCTCTTAATTAATATGTTCTATTTGTTTTTCGGAGAATCAGTCTTCTGAAGACCAGGCATTATTTGTGCTGTCCACATCGGCCATTAACAGCGATGGATCAACTACGATCGCCTTGATCTCCTCAAGAGGCCGGTTGAGCGTAAATTCATATCGTGTGCTTGCCCATGGCCAGTCTGGAAGCACTGTCCGTTTAATGGCCGGGTAAGGATTCTCCTTTTCACCGCGCATCATCCTTAATGCCGAATAGAAAGTCTCCCTGCTATCGTCCTTATAAACCACCAGAATGTCCAGAGGCATTGGCATCAGGCCTCTACGTTCTAAGTGCACTGTAGTTCCTGAACCATTATCCACAACTGCTTTGATGCCGTAATCGATGGTATTAGTGGTTTGGGTCCAGTCCATAAGGTACCAATCCAGATCCATTCCGGATTCCTCTTCAGCTATTCGCTTAATATCATTGGGAACAGGGTGTTTGAACTTGAATTTGTCGTAATATTTCCTGAGACTCGACATTAATTTATCCTGTCCGATTATATATCCCAGTTGCGACAGAAAAATTGAGCCCTTGCTATAGGCAGATATACCATAGGCAAAGTTCAGATCATAACGATCGGCATGAGTGGTCTGTGGCTGTTCTTTGCCAGACTGTACCAGCGCAAAGTAACCCTTGTACGAATTCTCAAACGGGTTCTCTTTATTCTGTTCCATGATGGTATTCATACAAAGGCTTGAGATAAAAGAGGTAAAACCTTCGTCCATCCAGGCATGTTTGGCTTCATTATTTGCCAGCAGGTGTTGAAACCACGAATGTGCCAGCTCATGCACCATAACACCAACGAGGCTTCCAAAACTACGCTCCCCGGTGATCAGGGTACTCATCGCATATTCCATACCTCCATCACCACCCTGAACTACTGAATACTGCTCATAGGGATACATGCCGATATTCCGGTTAAAGAACTCCATGGCCTCCCGGGTTTTGGGCTGCAGATTTTTCCAATTCTCTTTTAGATCCGGATCGTCTTTATAAAAGAAATGGAGGGTGGGTCCATCCTCCATCTGAAGAGTATCATGTATGTAATCCGGATCAGCTGCCCACATGAAATCGTGAACATTGGGGGCCTTAAAATGCCAGGTAAGTGTTTTTCCTTTGTGCGCTGCAACAGTCACTCCTGCATCCTCATATCCATGACCTATTTCATTTGCATTCTGCAAGTAGCCGGTACCACCAACAACATAATTCTTATCAATAGTAAGTTTGAGGTCGAAGTCACCCCATTCGCCATGGAATTCCCTGGCTATATAGGGATCGGCATGCCAGCCCTCAAAGTCATAAGCCGCCATTTTGGGATACCACTGACTCATAGACAAGGCAATGCCTTCACTGTTATCCCGGCCCGATCTCCTTATCTGCACCGGTGCCTGACCTTCGAAAGCCATCACCAGTTCAGTGCTCTCACCCGGAAGTACTGGCTTTTCCAGCGTTACCTCAAGAACAGTGCCCTCCAAAGAGTATTCTAAGGCCTTCTCATGCTGTTTCAGGGAGGTAGCCCTAAGGTAACCCTGTTCATCTTCTTTAAGACTGGAAATCCTGCTTTTTCCATCCTGGAACATCCTGTCATCCGGATCTGAAACCGACTGGAGTCTCAAGTCCATTTCACTACCCGGTTGAAAGGCGTTAAAGTACATATGGTAGAAAACGCGCTTCAAGGTGTCCGGGGAGTTGTTAGTATACTTAAGCACCTGATTTCCTGTATACTGATAGGTGTCAACATCCATAGAAACTTCCATG
>CAJHXL010000079.1_pt1 | contig 9792 bp, 7 predicted proteins | sample 9198601 | NCBI WGS metagenome assembly CAJHXL01 (sample SAMEA7708277, study PRJEB35096) | sediment metagenome | biome: marine neritic benthic zone biome [ENVO:01000025]; feature: sediment [ENVO:00002007]; material: shallow marine sediment [ENVO:03000034] sea grass bed [ENVO_01000059] ...
GCACTATTCGTGCCGGAGCTTTTGGTTATCTTTCGAAAACCGCTGACATGAACTATATTGTTGATGCTGTCAACAAGGTTAGCGAAGGCAATATGTTTATCACTAACGAACTGGCACAGAGGCTGGCCTTCGACGAGGGTACACAGAAGCCGAGAAGATTCTTCAGAAAACTATCTACACGTGAAGTAGAGGTACTAAAACTACTGGCGAGCGGTAAACGAAATAAAGACGTTGCCCTTGGATTGAATCTCAATGAAAAAACAGTCAGCACATACAAGGCGAGGCTTATGAAAAAGCTCAACGTAGATAATCTCGTTGACTTGCTTCAACAGGCCAAAGCCCTTGAATTGTACTAATACAGATATTCTTATTTCTGCGTAATTGACGAAACTCTGACTAACGGTCGGAGTTTTTATTTAAACAAAATCACATATTGGCTTCTGCTGATCAGGAAAGAACCCTGTTTAGTTTTTTATTCAGCAGTGTGTTTAACTGGAGGTAATTCATTATCTCTTCGAGTGTATCGCTGTGATCCCCCTGATCGTCCTCTGTATCCATCTGCAGGGCTTCAATTCGCTTTTTGATCAGGAAACACCTCAGGGTAAGAATTGTTTCACTTACAAGTTGTGAAACCGTAAATTCTTTGTTTTTTGGATAAATATCTTTTCGCTCCCAGTGGTGCAACTCATACTTTTCATCTTCCATAAGAATTGATGACACCTGGGTTACCATATCCTGGTCCAGATCTGTCATAAATGAACTAATTGAGAAATTCTCATTTTCATTGAGTTCTTCTATCAATTTGTAATACAGACTCCTGAAATGCTCATGGGTCAGTTCAATCTCATCTTGTTGCAGGTCGAGGTAGACTTTTTCATAAACTTTAGCCTCAGTCACCTCGGGTTCGAGTACCAAATCGCTCTCTTCATTCTCTTTCAGCACCAAATCTTCAAATTCTTCATGTTTATCTCCATAAAGAAGCAGCATTTCAATGATCTTGCGTTCAAGTTCAAACTGCAAGTCGGTTTTAGTCTCCTCTTTTACAGTCCGGACCACTTCAAACGCCTTGCTTTCCTGCTTTTTTCTTCTTTGCTGATCCTGGAACTCCTTTTTGCTTAATTGTGCCAGGGTATTGAACAATACCTCTTCAGAGATATTCATCATACGGGCACATTCCTGTATATAGATCTCACGTTTAATCCGGTCCGGTATTTTGGAGATACTGCCAACAATGTCCCTAACAGTCTCCGCTCTCTTAATCGGATCGTTACCACTCTCCTGATTGAGCAGTGAAGTTTTAAACTGGATAAAGTCCTTGGTATTTTCCGCGAGATAGCTCTGTATATCCTCCAGGCTGTTATCCCGGGCAAAACTATCCGGATCCTCACCTTCGGGAAAACTGCAGACCTTTACGTTCATACCCTGTTCAAGGATAAGATCTATTCCTCTTAATGAGGCCCTTAAACCGGCAGCATCACCATCAAATAAGACGGTGATATTTCTTGTTAGCCTGCTTACCAGCCTTATTTGTTCTGATGTAAGGGCAGTACCGCTGGAAGCTACTACATTATGGATGCCTTTCTGATAAAGCTGAATGACGTCGGTATATCCTTCTACCAGGTAACAGTTATCTTCACGCGCAATAGACTGCTTGGCATAATAAATACCGTAAAGCACCTTACTCTTGTGATAGATTTCGCTCTCGGGAGAATTGAGGTATTTGGCAATCTTTTTCTCATTACTAAGAGTTCTGCCCCCAAAGCCAAGCACCCGCCCACTCATGGAATGAATGGGAAAAAGAACCCTGCCCTTGAAGCGATCTATGAAGTTAGACGATCCTTCAGGCCCCCGTTTTTCTTTTATTATGACCAGCCCCGTCTTTTCCAGGAACTCTAATTGATATCCATCCTCCAAAGCTTTTTTACCAAAGGCATCCCATTGATCCAGGGCATAGCCCAGGCCAAACTTCCTTATAGTATCGTCTGAGAAGCCCCTTTCTTTAAAATAAGTAAGCCCGATTGCCTTTCCCTGTTCAGTTTCCCAAAGATTATGCCCGAACTGTTTACTCGCGTATTCCGACACCAGGTACATGCTTTCGCGTTCACTGGCCTGTTCCTTCTGCTCGTCTGTGCGTTCTGTCTCCTCAATTTCAATTTGATACTTTTTGGCCAGGTAGCGTATGGCTTCCGGATAGGTAAAGTGTTCGTGTTCCATTAGAAATGCGACCACATTACCTCCCTTCCCGCTGCTGAAATCTTTCCAGATCTGCTTTACCGGTGAAACCATAAAACTGGGGGTACGCTCGTCAGTAAAAGGACTCAGCCCTTTGAAATTGGCCCCTGATTTTTTCAGTTGGACAAAATCAGAGATGACCTCCTCAACCCTGGAGGTTTCATAGACCTGATCTATCGTAGTTTTAGATATCAATCCTGTGGAATTAGCAGTAGATAAAAATAGTAAAATAGCAAGGCCCGGAAAAGAGTTTCCATTTATAAATAGCTTAAGAGGTGATTTACTATTTTCGCTAATAGAACAATTAAGTAAGAATCATTGATTTTATTCTTCGGGGTCAGGCCGCTAAAGGCAAAAACTAAGAGACTGGCAGGTGTATGCTGTCCAAACTGTGGACAACGCAACAGTCTGGAGTCCAGTAATATCCCTCATTATTTCCATCTGTTCTGGATCCCGGTATTCCGGGTTCATACAGCTATTCAGGCTTCATGCTCCTATTGCAAAAGAGGGTTTTTTAAGGAAGATTTCAGTTCAGAAATGAACCGGGCCCTAGAAAACTAAGACCCGGATAACCAAATGAACAGCAAAACCTGAAATAAACCAGGCTTTCAGAAAGTATCTATCGCTCGATGATAATTACAAGTCAAATCGGAGACCAAAGGAAATGTTGTTCTGTTCCAGCACCGAATCATTAAAAATAGGCTGAAGATCGTACTTGACATATAAAAGGAAACAATCTACGCCCATATAGGCACTAAGTCCATATACAAAGGAGTTCGCATCCAGGCCACCTTTCAATTTCTCTTTTACATTATTGCCATCCTCATTATATTTCAGCTTTTGCCTGTGACCAATATTGAATCCTCCATAGCCGCCTAATCCCAGTCTGAATTGGTTGCGAATTGAATAGCGGATCATATTTTCCGTCTCAGTCTTACGAGATGGTCCAATTTCAAAATGGACAGGTATGACCAGATTATCGGTTCTGAATTTGGATTTATCCAGGCTCTGTCCAAAAGGTTCCAGTTCCACCTGTCCGTCTTCATTTACCACAAAAAACTGGTCGTCCTTCGCCTTTAAACCATTGAAATGGAAGGAAAAGCCATAGTGCAACCTCAAAAAATTGCTGTTGTTAAACACACGTGTGCGCCAGGCCCAGCCAATTTCGAAGAATTTGCTTCCCCAGGTTCTATAGGGTGAATCGTTCAGGGACTGGCCTTCAATGATGGCGTTGTTCAAACCAAATGCGACGACAAAATCGGAAAATGTCCGGCGGTCGTACTTCGGAGGCTTCGTATTGCTTTTGAAGGGGTCCCAGGGTTCATCGCCAACATTGATCGTTACCCCTACGCCGTCTTCGAATACGTCATAATCCTTATCGGTTTCCAGTACATGGCCTTCATTGCGTTCCAGTAAAGCAATCCTGTTATCAATGATAGCCCTCCTGTCTTCAATATTCAGGGCCCTCTTCCGGGCAGCATTCTCTTTCAGGACCTTTGCTTCTTCCACTGAGATTACCCCCTGGTCCAAACGTTCATTAATAGATTCCACCTCTTGTTTGAGTGCATCCCGCTCCTGGGTTTCGATCTGTTCTCTTTGTTGTCTTAATTTTTCTATTTCTGATTGATACTCCTCCTGTGCGAATACCTGCTGTACGACAAACACAGAGAGCAGGAATACGCCAATGCTAATGATTGTTCTCATAAAAACTATTGATTTTGATTGATGATTATATTGTGTTAACTCCGGCAGATGCTTCTAAAGTTGATCCTTTATTTATTTCGGTCGGCCACTGCGGTCCGTACTTTTACAAAGCCCTGTTTCAGCTTTTCAAAGACCTGGTCCCTGAACGATTTATCCAGCTCCTCCTCCACTCCGGCCAAAAGATCTGAAGCATCCACTCCGTATTGATTTGTAAACTGATTGTTCGCAATCAGTTCGTGTTGGGCATTTCGAAGCAGTGAATCAACTTCTGCATCGGTAACAGCGATCTTATCTTCTTCCATCATTATTACCTGATTCAATACTTCGTTCACCTTATCGTCAAGGAGTGGATCGGTGTTCATTTCAAATCTGGTCTCAGCCACTGCTGATGGATCTATCTGCGATTCTTCAGATTTACCTGCAGTTATTACTTCGCCCGATACCTCCTGCTGAGCCAGTTGAATAACCTCAGCATTATCCTGCTCCATCTTTTCAGTCAGCGTCTCCTCAACGGTCATCGAACCTGGCAACTCATTATCCTCAACCTGCTGAGGCGTAATGACCGGATTATTTACAACAGGCTGTGGACCTGGTTCTTGAAAGGAAGATTGCCTGTAAACCCAAAGCGAGGTCAATAAGACTCCCGCCATTAAAGCTGCTACCGCGTAGCGCAGATAAAAAGGCTTCTTTTTAACGACTTCTACTTCCACCCGGGCAGAAATTTTATCCCAGGCCTTTGAAGAAGGATCTATACTTCTTTCTTCCAGTTTTTCCTTTATGTGTTTTTCAAACTCAACGGGTGCCATATCCAACAATATTTTGATCCTTTAATTTTTTCTGAAGCTGTTTCCTGGCTTTGAACAACTGTGATTTGGAGGTGTTTTCCGAAATACCCAGCATCGCTGCTATTTCCTGATGCTTATACCCTTCAACCACGTAAAGAACAAAAACCATTTTATATCCCTCTGGCAGGCCATCGATCAGGCTCTGTATATGATCCACCTCGAAATTGGATCCCACAAGGGACTCAGTTGATGCCCTGTCTACATATATATCATCATCAAAGACAACAAACTGTTTCTTGCGAAGGAAACTGATAGATTCTCTAATCATGATCCTTCTTATCCAACCCTCAAAACTGCCTTCAAACCTATATGTGTGCAGGTAATTAAACACTTTTACAAAGCCATTGACCATCACATCTTCTGCAAAATGGAGATCCTTGATATACTGCCTGCAAACACTGAGCATCTTTGCAGAATGCGTATCGTACAGGATTCGCTGCGCCTCCTGATTGCCGGCAACTGCCCTTTTGATAAGGACCTTCTCGTTTTTGTAAAATGAGATAATTTTCAAGCTCTTCATTCGGGTTGTTCAATTATAGAGACGTAGCCGGTGATCCAATAGTTGCCCAAAGACCAAATAATTTATCTGCCCATTGTTTTGATCTTTTGTCCGGGACTTATTTTTTCCTTTCCACCACGTAATTGACCATTAGCTTCAATGCTTCACGGTATTCCGATTCGGGATAGGTTCCCAGGAGGTCTAAGGCTCTTTGCTGGAATTCGTGCATTTTGTGTTCGGCATAGCTCAATCCACCGGTAGTCTTGACAAATTCAATAACCTCTTTAACCCTTTTCCTGTTCCTGTTGTGGTTTTTAACAGAGTTGATAAGCCATCGCTTTTCTTTTGGGGAACAGTTATTCAAAGTATAGATAAGCGGGAGGGTCATTTTTTGTTCTTTTATATCAATCCCTGTGGGTTTCCCTATTTGCTCCTCGCCGTAGTCAAATAGATCGTCTTTTATCTGAAAGGCCATCCCACAGAGTTCACCGAATTCTCTAAACCTTTCTACATCCTCACTATCAGGTTTAACGGAGCAGACACCAATACTGCAGCAAGATGCGATAAGTGTAGCGGTCTTTTGCCTGATGATCTCATAATAGACAGACTCATCGATGTCAAGCCGGCGCGCTTTTTCTATTTGTAATAATTCACCTTCACTAATTTCCCGGATGGCTTTTGATATGATTTGCAGGAGATCATAATCCCCGTTTTCTACTGAAAGCAACATGCCTTTGGAAAGGAGGTAATCGCCTACCAGTACTGCAATTTTATTTTTCCACAGCGCATTGATCGAAAAGAATCCCCTTCTCTTGTTACTGTCGTCCACTACATCGTCGTGGACCAGAGATGCTGTATGTATCAGTTCAATCACCGAAGCCGCTCTGTACGTCCTATCGTTCACCTGGCCTTCATTCACCATTTTGGCCGAAAGGAATACGAGCATTGGACGCATCTGTTTCCCCTTTCGGTTTACGATATAGTAGGTGATCCTGTTCAGAAGCGGGACTTTTGTAGACATTGAATCGTAGAATTTAGACTCAAAGAGTTCCATCTCTGTCCTAATAGGATCTGCTATTTGTTCTACTATCTTCAATATATTGGTATCAAGCGCTTCATCAGAACGATAAAATTAGGGAAAATTCAGGGCTATTGAACAGCAGGCAATCTATTTAAGGCTGATGAGGTCTTTTTCCGATAGCTGGCCCTTAGTTACTTTGCTCTGCCGTCGATTTATTGGCAAGCTGACCACAGGCCGCATCAATATCCTTTCCTCTTGATCTTCTAACGGTAACCGTGATGCCATTTGATTCCAGGGTGCTTACGTAGGCCTGGATAACCCGATCATCAGCCTGAACAAAGCTACCTTCATCAATAGGATTATATTCGATCAAATTGACTTTAGCTGGTGCAAAGCGACAAAATTCGATCAGCGCGGCAATATCGGATTCCTTGTCATTTATACCTTCCCAGACAACATACTCATACGTAATCCTGCTTTTGGTTTTTGAGTACCAGTATTGGAGGGAACTTCTGAGTTGGCCGAGGTCCATTTTAGCATTGAAAGGCATAATCCCGGTACGGATATCATCTATAGCCGAATGTAGTGAAACAGCAAGTTTAACTTTTAGTCCCTCATCTGCAAGTTGCCTGATCATTTTGGGAACCCCGCTGGTAGAGATAGTGATTCGCTTAGGAGACATCCCCAGACCTTCTTCAGACGTTATCTTTTGTACGGCCTGTACCACATTCTTATAGTTCATCAACGGTTCGCCCATCCCCATGAAGACAATATTGCTGAGCGGCCGGCCATGGAAGTGCCTGCTTTCCTTGTCCAGGGCAACAACCTGGTCATAGATCTCATCGGGGTTCAGATTGCGCATGCGTTTCAGCCTGGCAGTAGCGCAGAACTTACAGTCGAGGCTACATCCTACCTGGCTGGAGACACAGGCTGTGGTTCGGGTATCTGTAGGGATCAAGACTGACTCCACAACCAATCCGTCATGCAGTCGGACCGCATTCTTGACGGTACCGTCCTCACTTCGCTGCATCTGGTCTACATGGATGTGATTGATCACGTATTCATCGGCGAGCATGGCCCTGAGGTCCTTCGTCAGGTTGGTCATGTCGTCAAAAGAGTGGACAGACTTTTTCCAGAGCCATTCGTATACCTGGTTCCCCCTGTAAGCCTGTTGGCCTATAGAGGAAAAGAAAGCTCTCAGCTCTTCTTTGGTAAGACTTCTTATGTCTTTTTTTAAGGCCATTTACAAAAAATCCTACCACTTGCTCTTCCGGTAAGTTTACGGCAGGATTTGTCTATATTTTATTTATGATCAGAGTATCAGCATGGCATCCCCATAAGAGAAAAACCTGTATCCTTCCAGAATAGCCTCCTTATAAGCCCTTTTAGTAAGCTCGTGCCCCATAAAGGCAGAAACCATCATCAGCAAGGTGGATTTAGGCAGGTGGAAATTAGTCACCATTGCATCGGCTATACTGAATTCGTAGGGAGGGAAGATGAATTTATTGGTCCACCCCTCGTAAGTATTCAGTGAACGCTCAGAAGAGACGGCACTTTCCAGTCCCCTCATCACAGTGGTTCCCACAGCACAGACCCTTTTTTTCTTGATCTTGGCACTATTCACTATATCGGTGGCCTTTTCATCAATAACAAGCTCTTCACTGTCCATCTTGTGCTTAGACAGGTCTTCCACTTCTACAGGGTTAAAAGTACCAAGCCCAACATGTAAAGTAACTTCTGCAAAATCAATCCCCTTGATCTCCAATCGTTTCAAAAGATGCTTGGAGAAATGAAGACCGGCAGTAGGAGCCGCAACAGCACCTTCGTATTTCGCATAAATGGTCTGATAACGATCTTCGTCCTCAGGTTCCACACCGCGTTTTATATACTTTGGTAAAGGAGTTTCCCCCAGTTCCCGAAGTTTCCTTCGGAAATCTGTATAGGAGCCATCATAAAGGAACCTCAGTGTTCTTCCCCTTGACGTCGTATTGTCTATGACTTCTGCGACAAGGCTCTCATCCTCTCCAAAATACAGTTTATTACCAATCCTGATCTTTCTTGCAGGATCAACTAATACGTCCCAGAGTCTTTGCTCTTCATTCAATTCACGCAAAAGGAATACCTCGATGCGCGCACCCGTTTTTTCCTTATTACCATAAAGCCTGGCCGGGAATACCTTTGTATTATTCAATACCATGACATCACCTTCATCAAAATAATTGATCAGGTCCTTGAACATTTTATGCTCTATTTTGCCGGTATCGCGATGAACTACCATTAATTTGGATTCATCTCTGTTCTCTGCAGGGTATTCTGCCAGCAGATCATTGGGTAACTCAAAATTGAAATGTGATAATTTCATATGGAAATGGGTTATGCTAATTTTAGCGGCAGCAAATATACAATCCTGCAACAGGGGTTGTCAAGTAAATCTTATAATTAATAAGCATCATACCTCATTAATTTTAAAACCTAGTGTCCGCAGGTCCGTCCAAAAATCCGGATAGGACTTCGAAACAACTCCCGCTTCATTGATATTGATCTCGGTTTTTAAAGCAAGTGGTGCAAAGGCCATTGCCATCCTGTGGTCGTGGTATGTATCTATAGAAACACCGGAATTAATGTGTTTTGAAGGCTCCAATTCAAGACTGTGGTCCGTTACATGAATTTGGGCACCTAGTTTGCTAAGCTCCTGTTTCAGTGCTTCCAGCCTGTCTGTTTCTTTAATTTTAAGAGTGTGCAGTCCTGTGAGTTCACAGGGCATGCCCAAACCAAAGCAGCTCACCACTATTGTCTGGGCCAGATCGGGTGCATTTACAAGATCCAGTTGTAGTTTCCGATGAGTGTGGGCTCCCGCTTTAGTGAGATACATGGTATGATCCTCAAAGGCAACCTCCACACCAAAGGCCCGATATATATCTTTTAAAACACTGTCGCCCTGAAGACTTTCCTCTTTATAAGAAGAGATGGCAATCCTGCTGCCAATGGGAGACATTGCTATAATGCTGTAAAAATAAGAAGCAGAACTCCAGTCCGATTCCACCACAATAGTCCTGTTCTCGACTGTCTTTACAGGACTGACGCTTATATGCTGATCTGCAAAATTGTTCCCGATGCCGAGCTGGGAGAGCAGTGCACAGGTCATTTTTATATAGGGCACAGATGTGATCTCACCTACAAGTTCCAGTTCCAAACCGTTTTCAAGAGCAGGTGCAACTAGCAGGAGAGCCGAAATATACTGGCTGCTCACATTAGCCGGAAGACTCGATTTACTCGCAGTAATTTTTTGTCCCCTGATACGCAGCGGAGGATATCCTTCTTCTGCTTCATAGCTGATATCCGCACCTAATTGCTTCAAGGCATCTACCAGCACGCGAATTGGCCTATGTTGCATACGCGCGCAACCGGTACGTACTACATCTGCCCCTTCATAACAAGCGAAAAAAGCGGGTAAAAATCCCATCGCAGTACCTTCGGCATCAATATCAAGC